>Ga0209409_1000939_pt1 | contig 27541 bp, 18 predicted proteins | sample AD_JPNMR1_MetaG_FD_184424 | JGI IMG/M metagenome (GOLD analysis project Ga0209409, IMG submission 184424) | Active sludge microbial communities of municipal wastewater-treating anaerobic digesters from Japan - AD_JPNMR1_MetaG (SPAdes) (version 2) | ecosystem: Engineered > Bioreactor > Anaerobic...
TATTATATAAAAATGAGGCGAAGCTTAGCGTTTCAATATTATTAGGTAATTTTAAATGTTTAATTTGATTTTCTCTAAAGGCAGCTTCTCTAATATTTTTTAATTTTATACAATTTGATAAATCTAAATTTTGAATTTTATTATATGCAAATGAGGCGAAGCTTAGCGTTTCAATATTATTAGGTAATTTTAATTGTTTTATTTGATTGCTTCCAAAACTATAATCACCTATATATTTTAAATGTATATATTGAGATAAATCTAATGATTCTATTTGATTATTTTCAAATACATGATTATATATTATTTCAACATTTTTAGGCAGTTTTAAATGTTTAATTTGATTTTCTTTAAAAGCAAATCTTTCAATATTTTTTAAATTTATACAATTTGACAAATCTAATATTTTTATTTGATTATTCCTAAACGCCCAAAATTTAATAATTTTTAAATTTATACAATTTGATAAATCTAATATTTTAATTTGATTACTTTCAAATGATTCATCATCTATTATTTCAATAGATTGCGGCAAATATATAAAATTAATATTGTTCTCATAATTTATTTTTTTTATAATAGTTATTTTATCAAATCTAAATAAATCTAAAACAGTTTGATTTTTAAATAATTTTTTGACATTTGTAATTTCTGTTAAATCATTATTGAAATCAAAATAAAAACTGTTTATTATTAAATATTTACTTTTTCTCATAATTTATTCATTTTTTCACAATAGAATTTATTGCAATTTGTATATTGTTATATTCTAGCATATTTAATTCTATTTTAACACTCATATTATCTATATAATCTTTTTGAAAATCTTTTTTCAGCACATATTTTTTATTATGAATATTTTGTTCGGACAATGTTTTTCCATTTTCAATATCAAAAATTTCACTATTATTTTGTATATTTTTTGTATAAAGTTCTATTTTATCTAGTTTATACAAGTCTATTATATTTTCAATGATATATGATTTTGTCATATTATCAATATCATTTATACTTATTATGCCCTTGTCGGCAAAATTCTTAAATACCTTTTTTACCTTATCATCATGTCCATCTCCCATAAGGTTTCTAATTAGTCTATTTTTAAAATTTATAATAATTATAATTTTATCATTATCAAAAGCATATGCAATCTCATCATTTAATGCATCATATTCATTTATATTATTATATTTTCTTACTATAAATTCTGATAAATTTATTTCATTTTCTATATTCATTCCTTTACTTCCCATAAATGATTTTATTTCCTTTAAATTATTAAATCCATTTTTATTATTATATTTAGATTTTGTATAATACAAATTATAATAATTATTATCAAAAGATGAATTCCAAATATTTATATTTTTTTTATCTATTGCAATTTCATCTATTAATGGATATATAGGATCTAGTCCAAATGTTACAGATGATATCAAATCATCTTCATTAGATACCTTATTATAAAATTGATTTTTTAATAATATAGAATTATCATTTGAAATATTTAAATGAGTATTTAGCATAAGATAATCCCTTTTTGTTAATATAGTAAAATCATCATCTTCTCTCAAATCAAATATCAATACATCTTTAAATTTGGGAATATAATTTCCGCCATATCTGTATATGATATTTTTATTAGATATTTTTTTCATTTCATATCCTATAATATCATATTCATAATATTGCGATGGTTTATTCAAAATATTTTGCGGTACTAATTCATTTAATTTTGTTAATTCATCAGGATGAATACACCTAATATTAAAATCTTTTGTATTTGTTATATCTCCATTAGATTTAGATATTATATATTTCATTTCATTATTATCATTAGATATAATATCTATCAAATATGCAAATGAAAGTTTATATTTCAAATAATTTCCATATCCATATCCTCCATTTTCATAAAACATAATGCTATTGCCCCAAAAGTCAAAATTTGGTAAATAAAATGGTAATGATGCGTTTAAATATTCAGGTTTTATATATGAAAGATTATTTTCAAATTTTACAATCTGATTTGTTTTCTCGACGTACTCTACAGTAGGTAATGTTATATGTGATAAATCTGCTATAGCAGTTAGTCTATTATACATTCCATCCTCATTTTGATTAATTTCAAATTCTAAATTTGAAATATTATTGCTAAATAATCCAAATGTATTTATATTATTAAAAAAATGACTATAATGTTCTAAATTCAGTGGCTGTGATATTTTTATATCCATTGGAGATTCTAAAAATGTACTACCATATCCAAAATTTATTACAGACTTTTGCGAAATATTATTGAATGTATATAAATCCAAATATGAAATATTTCCATTTTCATATTTATATGATGATATAGACAGTTTTATTTTGATTAAAATAAATTTCCATTTTTCATTAACAATTGTCTCATATGATACAGGAGGATCATTAGTATCTATATTAGCAGGAGATGTACTTAAGACAACAGAAAATTTATAATTATTATATTTATAATTATCAATAGTCAAATATCTTCCCCTAAAAAATGTATATACTTTATCTATACTCGAATCGTATCTAAATGTTGAATATTTCTTTTTTGAAAATAGTTCTAATTTATTATTATTATAATATTCTGTTGGATATCCCGATGAAAAATATAATGTGAAAAAATCTATATCTGTGGATGTAAAATCTATAATATCTAAAAGTTCTCCAATACAATAATTATCAATAGATGTTTTATCAACAATACATTGTGGAACTTTATCTATGTAATACCATTCGTGCGTATGATAATTTGGATCATCATCATTAAAAAGTTCACTTGGAGAAAAATTCATTGCTCCAAATGATATACTATTATTTAGTCTATAATCTACATCTCTTATATTGCTTCCATTTTTTACCCATTTTAAAATATATGGTTCAACCTTTGATTTTAAACATAATGAAGATTGATATTGTTCTAATAATAAATCATACTCGCTTTTTATTTTTGATAAATTAAATCTTTCAAGGTTCCATTCTTTTTTTAGATTTTCATACTCGTTTTCTATATCTTCTGTTACAAAATTTGTTAAATCAAAAAATCCATTAAAATTAAATAAACTTGAATCATTATAATATAAAACACTTTCTTCTGGAAGTAATATTATATTTTTATTCATTAATTCAGATGGCAAGAATCCATGACAATAAAATACATTATTATTTATGGTTTTTTCTATCATCCATTCTTTATGATATATAGGCATATCATCATCTAATATAGCAAATGATATTGTTTCTCCCTGTAATAAATCTATATTGTTTAAATCTATTGTAATAGTATTATTTAAATCATCAATTTCTATTACATTTGCAACGCCATATTTATTGCTATAATATTTTATTAATTCATTATTATATGATTTATTATAATCTGATAAAAATATGTCTGTATCAAAATCCTTCAATCCCGAAAAAGATAATAATGAAATCTTTGGATAAAAGCTTTCATATATAGATATTCTATCGTCATTAGATATATAAAATTGTGATTTTTTATCTTCTAATGTTAATGTATAATATTCATCTATATTTTTTATATCACTTATTTCATTTTCTAAAAATTCTATCTCATCTATATACAATGAATATATTATATTTGAATTAGATATTTTATATTTTTTTATCTTTGAAAAACCATCGTTTGTCATAGCAAAATCATCATCAGATATCTTACCTAAATCAGATATTGATATAATAGATTTATTATTATTATAATCAGAGGCACCTATAAAATTTATTTTTCCTATTCTTTCAACGCTTTGATTCATAACAGATATTGTATCGGCATCATAAATTTCATATTTTAAATAATATGATTCGGAATCTATGCCTTTTACATTTGAAATAAAATAAATATTTTCATTTTTATTAAATATATAAAAGGTTTTAAATTCAAATAATTTAAATCCATCTGAAATATTTTTTGCTAATTCTGATAATGAAATATCTGAGGGATAAAAATATGTATAATAATATAGTCCATCTAAATCATTTCCTATTCCATATGATAAAAAAATAGAATTATCTGATGTTAAATAAGATTCATTAGCAATCAATCTCCATCTATGCGGAATATCCGAAGAGCTGATACCATCAGAAATTTCTATATAATCACCATTTTTAAAATTTTTTAATATTTTAATTCCTAATGAAGAGTATGATTTTGAGATTAGTTTAGATCGTATTTGATATTTTAATTTACCAACGCCAGATATAGAGCTCAAATCAAAACTCTTATCCTTAAATGATAATTCTATTGTTTTTCTTTTCTCAAAATTTGTTATATTTACTTCTTTTATACACGAATTCTTAATTGTAAATAAATTGCCATATTTATCTTTTAAACAAAAATGCCTTCTATAATCATCACCTATATAGTTATTATTAAAAAATTTTATCTTATAATTTTCATATTTCTCATCAGAATAAAAATAAAAAATTTTATTTGAAATATTAGGATCCTCATTAAATTTGCAATTAATTATAGTATATATCTTATCATATGATATGTTTTTTATAACGCATTCGTCCCCCATTGAAAGATCTTCTCCATCATATAAAATGCATACATCGTCTATATTTATTTTATCCTGCCAGCATCCTAATAGCTTTATTTCATATAAATAATTTAATTGATCAATTGGTGCTATTGATGATATTTGAGATGTAAAATCTAATATAGAATATTTTTCATTTAATGTTGATGTATCAAAATAAAGTTTAATACCATTTTCATTATTTATGATATATTTTTTAAATATATTATTTTTTTCAATTATTTTATTAGATGGAATAGGATATTGATTTATATCTTGTGACATTTTATTTAATGCAATCAAATCCGTTTTCATTTTAAATAAATCTATGGTATTTACATATAATCCAAAGTATCTATTCAGCTCATAATTTTTTGATGTTTTATCGGTAAATAAAAATTCTAGATTTATAATATTATCTAATATAATACCATTTCTTTCAAATCCTTGCGTTATAAATTCATCAAATTCTGTTATAGAATGGCTATTTGTAAAAAAATCATAAAGATACTCTTTCTTTGAAACATAACATCCGTCCTTATATGAAATACCATTATAGCTTGTATATCCATTTTTTTTAAATGAAACATTCACACCATTTTCATCAAAATATTTTCTAGAAATTATATTTCTTAAATATATTCCTATTTTAGATTTTTCGCTCAAATCAAATATCTCAACAATATATGATTTTTTCAATATATCATCTATAATTGAATTATTATCACAATAGTCTGTATATGTTATTTCATTTAATGCGCCTTCTGTTTTAAATATAACAAAATATTCGGGAATTTTCTTTTTTAAAAATAACGGGGCAAATATTGATAAGTCTTCACCTGTTATATTATTTTTTGAATATTCACATCCATATGTATACAATCTTTCATATTGCTGTGATAAATTTTTTTTTACATATTTATAATCATCATCAGATTTATCTAATTTAAATACTATATCATTTGATGTATTACCATTTTGAAAAAAATGCTTTAGATCTATTGCATATGAAGAAAGATGAGATATTTGTACATTCTTGAACATTTTATCTGATAAATATATATCAGAATCTATGCTATTCATCCACAATCCACCTGATGAATCAACAGTTAACTTTACATTTCCTGTAATTTTTGGATTTGTTCTAATAATACCAAATGAATCATCATCAGAAATTTCATTGTTTAATTGTATATTATAATTTCCTTTTCCATTTTTAGACATCAAATAATAAATATTATGAAAATAATTGTATTTATTATCATTGCTAACTTTTAATTTTAATCCTATTGTACTTGATATTATATCAACATCATTTTTATTTTTAATTACTATTTCTTCTAATTGATTATTTATAAGTTCATTGGGAATAGTTACTAAATATCCAGATGTTTCCATAGAAACATTATCAGATATAATAAAAATAGTTACCATTCCCTGTGATAATATATCACATTCATATAGCCAATAATATAATCCGGTATTATTATCATAATTTAATATAGAATTTAAAATTTTTAAATTATTATAATCTCCATAATCTATATTTAAAGCTAATTTTAAATGTACATTATAACTATTACTATTATATATTGTTATTGATTTAGAATATCCATTTGGTGTACACAAATATACAGTAGAATTTGTAATTATACTATCAGTACTTAAATATATAGAATTCATTCTTTTATTATTTTATTTATTTTTAATGAGTATTATAAGAAGATGAAATGCCTGGAGTTGTTATTTTTACTGGTGTAGATGATTTATATTTTGATGATATTCTAATATCAAATGAAAATACGCTTGTATCTTTTACATATAAATCAATGCCTATTTTTTTAGCATATGATACATTTTTAACAACTTGCATATTAGAAATACCAGCTATATGTCCAATTCCATCATATCCATCTCCGAAAAAGTCTGTCATCCTAAATTGATAGATAATTGGAATTTCTATTCTATGAGAGCTTCCACTTTCTAATGTTCTTTTTGCTAAATAATCTGTACCATCCACAATAATATCATCATATGTAGATGGAGCTATGTATAGATAGTTTCCGCACGTGTTTTTTCCTATTAGGTATCTATCATTTTCATAAAATCCCATTTTTAATGGATAATGATCTTTTACTTCTGATGATTGCAAATTTGCTCTACAATATCCAACTTGTTTTTCTCCATCTGGTTGAAATGATTCTATGTTAAATAACTTTGAGTGTGTAAACAATGGATACGTTGCCGGGCCAATTGAAGAAACAGGTGGAAAATTGATATTATCATATGAATCAGTAACTCCTTGAATATCTGGATGTAACACATGCACGCAAAAATCACTTAAATATCCTCCACCAGAATTTTGTCCTCCTATATTAAAATTCCATATAAATGGATATGATTGACCATATGATAATATTTCTGGATATAAACTATTATTAGAAACATTGTATGAATTATTATCATATTTATATAATTCGTTTATTAGTCCAATATCATTTTTTCGCAAATAAATATATTGAGATTTTCTTTGAGCTGACTGAAATGGCATTTGTTGAAAATATTTATCATTAGCTATTTTATTAGCATTGACAGATGATAGCATTAATGGAACCTTATCATATTTTCTTTTCTTTGCATAATCTTCATCCTGCAATGATAAAATATCACTATCCATTAAATCTTCATCTATTCCGCCTGGGAATCTAGAAACCAAATTTAATGGAAGTAATCCGTCATTTTCTATTATCAATTTATATTTATTTGTTATTATTGCTCCTTTTCTTTCATTTGGAGGATATCCCGAAACAATATCATAATAATATCCTGCAAAAATATCAACACATGAATTATTAGAAACATTATATTTTTCTCCATTTGGGCCTAATATATACACCAATAGTTTTCCAGGAGCTTGAGATATTGTATCCTGTATTTGCTTTATACTTGTATCTATTGCTTTTATTTTTTCATATAAATTTATTATATTACCTGCATTATCAAAAAATCCTGATGATATGCTATCAGAAGAATGCACAAAATATTTATCATTTATATTAAAAGAATTAGATAAGTGTGAATTTAATCCCATATTTTCTAAATCTTGTAAAATAGACGATCTAATATATTCTGTATATACAGATTTTAATTCTGTAATAAGATCTGTCATATATTCATATTCTTCTGGAAATGTTATCACGACAGATTTTGACCAATCTGATATAACTGGATTTGTTGGATATCCGGCTTCAGATATTGATTTTACTCTAATTTCAACGCTTTCACCAGCTGATATTGGTATATCTATTTGATTTATATTTATAACATCTCCATTTTCTATGTTTTCATTTTTCCATACATATTTTCCAATACTTTCATCATATACCTTTCGCAATGGCACTGTTAGATATTCATTCCAATTAGAATAATATCCTTGTAATACATTTCCATTCTCATCTAAAAAATTATATTGCTCTGTATTGTTAGATGTTCCATCCTTTGACAAATATCTATATGATATAATAAATTGAACAATTTGCTGCGGTATATTGCTTTCTGATATTTTTGGAGCCGGTATTGGAAAAAATCCTCGAACCCTAAACTTGGGCTTTGATATTTCTGCGGGAGGTGCTTGTAATATTGTATTTAATTCAGATAATAAAGAAATATATAATTTTTTTGTAGCGGCTTCATTTTTTATTAGTAGATTTAATTGATCTGACAATGATTTTTTTTCTTGTTCGTTTTCAAATTGAGATGAATATAATTTATTACGTATTAATTGTATTGAATTTTGCAATTGATTTAGCTCGGAATATAATGAATTTTTTTGAGACAGTTTGCTTTTTATATCTTCAACGCTAGATGTATTTCGCTTATGATTATTTATTATTACAACTTTAAATGAAGATTTTGTGAGATCTGGTGGATCTGGTTTTATTCCATATATTGCTGGTATAATATTATCCTTTGCCATCATTATAAGTAGTTTACCAAAGTCAATAACCTTTTCGTTGTAATATGTTTTTAGATTTACATTGTCGTTATTTAGTAATTCATTTGTATAAAATCCAACTCCCTTCGAAAAATTTATTGTTGTTAAATTAGTATTAGAATCTATAGGTTTCAAAAATATTACCTCTCTCTCATCATATCCTACATTTATTTGTATAGTCTTAGCAGAAAACGCCTCTGTTAATATTTTTAATTTTTTTGTTCCAGGAGATATTGATTCATTGCCTGAAAGCATTTTAACTATAATAGAGTTTTCTGATGTGTTAACTTCTTCTATTTCATACGTTGTAATTTGGCCATATTCTAATTTATCTCCCGGCTGTAATATTTCTGTGTTATTATATGTTTGTAAATTATCTGTGTAGTATAATGTATTCAAAAAATATTTTCTTACGGTTTCTTGTGCTGGTGACCCTGCTATAATTGTTTCTCGTATAATATCCTTATATGATATAACATCAAAATATCCCGAATATCTTGATATAAAAATTGGAAATTTGGCAATTCCTTCATCTGAAAAATATGAAATATTTCTAGATTTCAAATCTTCTATAAATAAATTATAATCTATATCATTTCTATTTTTATATGTATTGTCATAATATGTCTTTGTTTCATCTGAATCCGCATTTATTATTATTCTTTTATAAAATATTTCTTTTACATCATAATCTACATAGTCCGACAAATCAAATGAAACATATAACAGTGGAGTTAAAAAACTTTCGAAAAACCAATTGCTTTTAATATTAAATGTTGTTGGAGTTTTTAATGTATCAATTTCTCTTGGCTCTTTAAATAAATTACTTTCTACTAATTTTTTATATACTCCATCAGATGTTTCAATAATGGAGTTCCCTGTGCCAGACCCTATAATTATATTTAAATTATTTTCTAATCTTGTTATTTCATTTTTTAAATATTTTAATGTAGGCAAGCTATAATTATATTCTATATTATCATTAGATACTAAATTTAATATTATAGATTCTGAATTACTTGTTATAACATCTGTAAGAGCTGATAATATTGTTAACGAATTGTTTTGAACATTTAATGTATGCTCAAAAAAATTAGACATCGAATTATATGAAGACATATATTTTTTAAATATATATATAAATTTTAAATTTTATAATAGATATATTATTTAAAATTTAAATCTTTTTTATATATCTCATATTGTCCCATAGTAAAATCATAATAATCAGATGAATTAACGGTTTCTAATGTTTTACTTGTAAGATGATGTAAATAACTTGATGTTATTAATGCATGTATAAATTTATGTTTTTGAAGCATATATCCATAATAATCATCTGAATACCAAAAACGATATCTATCGGGAAATAGCTGATCAAATGGAATTTTATCTAATATATATTTATTAAAAACTATACACCATCCGCATAATGTAACTCCTGTTTTATATCCCAAAATGTCATTACTAAGATCTATATTAGGATATGCTATATTATTTAATAAGTATGGATCAATAGGAGATACGCTATCATAAGTTTTCAATTTACTTAATAAAACATTCAAAAAATTATCATAGCATATAACATCATTATTTAAAATCATCACATGTTTGGCATCACTTTTAATATTCTCATATCCAATTTGTAAAAATTTATTATATCCAAATTGTTCGTTTGTCAATAATAATTTTACATCATAATTAAATTCTTCATAAAATGGCTCATTCTTTAAATTACAATTATTTTCTACAATTATAACATTTAAATTAATATTATGTATCGAATTAAATAATGACTTGATAGTATTATTAGTCATATTAAACAAATTCTCATTTTTAGCATTACTTAAAATAATAACATCAACATCAAAGTTATTCATATTTATTTTTATATTATCAAAATATCAATTCATCATTTAAAATATCGTCTACTATATTATACATTTTATCAAAATATTTTACAATATATTTTTTATATTCTATTGGCAGTTCATCATATAAATTTTTATATGAAATTTGAAAATATTCGCAAAATGATATTATTATGTCAATTGTATTATATTTAGATACATCTATCTTATTTAAAATTTCTAAAAATAATGGCTTAATATATCGTTTTTGTATTTTATTTTTTTTACATAAATTTTTATATAAGGTTGTTTCTGTAAAATAACATTCTATTAATTTTTGAATTTTAATTATATTATTTATCTCATGCTGATCATAAATATCATATATTTTTTCTAAATTTATATCTATAGAATCGCTATTATAACAATCACCTATATTATATCTATTATAAAATATTTTATCATTATTAGCGTCCATATATAATATTTATTTTAAAATCCATATTCACCTGTTGAAGGTTCTTCGTTTTCTTCGTTATTTTTATTTTTTTCTTTTTTTTCTTCTTTATTTTTTTTCTTTTCGTTCTTAATTTTTTTATTCATCTCTATATCTGATTCATCCAAATTCATATATTTTTTAATTAGAAAATCAATGTCAAAATATGGTTTACCTTCATCATCTTTTAATTCACTCATATTTTTAATAAATTGTATTCTTTTTTCATATATTTCTTGAGTTTTCAATTCTTCAAATATATTATTAGAATTATATCTAAGTCCAATTGATGATTTGAAATTTTCATCATTGTCCAACTCTGGATATTTTAGTACTATTTGAATATACAATGGCTTCAAAATAATTTCTTGAAATATAGATCTATATCTATTAATAAGATTAAAAAAACGAATTTCTTCTCTATCTATTGTTGCAGATGTTGCCCCTCCATAAGATCCTCCATTATTTTCTTTACTAAAACGTGTTGGAGGTATTTTAGAATTATCCTGAAGTTTTTGTTTAAGATATGAAACCAAATCTGAATTACTTATATCTGGCCCTTGATTTTGTATTGATTCTATTGATACAGCATCTCCATCCTTTGATGGAAATAAATAATTTTTATAATACTGCATTGAGGATGTACCATTGACAGATAATTCACCTGACGTTGGATCTAATGTTATATCCTCTTTATAATATGACATCATCTCTCCAAGTGATTCCTTTGCCTTTTGAGGGGAATTTGTTCGTATTGGCACAACCATTTTCATTCTCCATGCTGAATTCATCAAAAGCCACATCACCTGAGAATTCTCTACAATTCGTAATAAATTAAAACTTCTAACTAAATTTTCAACATATGAAATTTTAGAAGGCATATTCCCTTTTGCAAGAGAAATATATATAACTTGATTATCATATAAAATTCTTTTTTTAGAATTATCATCATCTGGATATTGTATCCATATTTTTTTATATGAATTGCCATCTTTTTCAATATCTAATTTTAAGTATGCAGTATCAATTTCTTTAAATCCTATTATCTCCGTAAAATCCTCATCATAAATGATTTCGAATGCTAATGTTCCATCTATTAATAATTGTTTAAAATATTCCCATGCAGTTATATCATTATTAAATCCAAACCGATAATATATCATTTTATAATAATCATTTATGGTTTCAATAACATCTTCCTTTAAATCTATATTATTAAATTTTAAATATGCAAAATAATTATTTTCATCGTAAACAATTGCCTCATCTGTAATTGTCGTTACCATCCAATCTATCTCGGGATTTAATGCAAACGATCTCAAAAATTCCCGTCGTTTGGCATATTGTTGCTGATAATAAGGAATAAATTTCTTTTGAGACAAATCCACCATCGATAATAATTTAATCAAGTCTGGATCTGTTACTGATGACGTGGCTTCTGTAACACCAATTGATAAAGAATTTTTTATTAACTGATCATTATAATCTATTCCTATATTTGAAATTCTATTAATTAAATTTGATAATGGCCTAACAATATTATCGCCTGTCTTATTATAAAAGCCACTTTCAAATAATTTTATAGATTTCATTTTTAATATTATTTTTTATATATATATTTATTAATTTTTATAATTCCATTTATTTTCGTCAAAATAATAAATACCAGATTTTTTGTTATTCTTTTTATAATATTGTTTGAATGAATTTGTATTTATTCCAATACAATTTTCTCCTAATACAACATTATCTCCTATATTTATCTTTTTAAAATTACTATTTGCAAATGAAAATTTATTAATTTTTTTTAAATTTGGTATATTTAAATATCCAGTAAAATTTGAATCTCTAAATGCATATTTTCCAACATGTTCTAATTTTGGACAATCAAAATCTCCTTCGAATTTTGCAAATTTAAATCCTTTTTCTTTTACAATTTTTAATTCTGGGCAATTAAAAACTCCAATAAAATTACTTTGCTGAAATGCTCTATCTCCAACATATTCTAATTTAGGAGCAAAAAATTTTTTATTATTTATAAAATAACTACAATAAAATGCAGAGTCGTCCACCTTTATTAAATTTGGACATATAAAATCACCATCAAAATCACTATTAAAAAATGCATTTTTACATATTATCTTTATACTATTTGATATAAAATTCCCAGAAAAATTAAAATTTATATATTTACTAGATTTTATTTTTTCAACTGTTTCTAAATTTTCCATATTTAAAATTTTTTGCTTATTATTTTTTAATTACATTTTTATATTTGCTAATATGATCATTTATTTTGATTCTTTAAAAATTGAATTTCAATAATGTTTATTTTCATTTTTTTTTGCGGCGCAATATCACTAAATTTCATATTAAAATCATTTGTGTAATCCTTAAATTTATATTTAACATCAAATTTATTTTTTGGACTTTTTTTATAATCTCCAAATAATTTTAAATATCCTCTATATATCATGATGCTTAGAATTATATTCTTCAACGGTTTTGTCTATCTGATCTTTTGTTAAATTAATTTTTCTGCCCCAGGGTACAACCTGAAGATTATAATCATCTCTTGCAATCAACCATATAAATTTATTTTGATCTGATATAGAAAATTTTAAGCCAGAATTAATTAAATCTTTCATAGCTACTGTATCAGTATCTGTAAAAAATATTATTACATTATACTTATTCAACTTAATATTGCTATTATCTAACAAATATTTGCAAGGTACTATATAATCTGTACCTCCAGATGATCTTTCAACATTTTTAGTTTTAAAAAAATCTTTTGCTTTTCTTGCACCTTTAAATTCCAAGTCTTTTTTAATTTCTGTATCAAAAAATATCAATCTTAATGTTTTTAAATTAAATTTACTTACAATATCAAACAATTCAGATAATAAAACATTAAAAGCATCATCATCAATAGTTCCACTTGTATCTATAGCAACTATTATATTATTTGTTTCTTCTCCCGTAAACATCTCTTCCCATGGAACAATTCCATCACTTCCGATATTATCTCTAGATGTTTTATATTTAACATTATTGCCATGCAGAACTTGTTTTACTGATTTTTTAAGTTCGTGTCTCCAGTTAACTATAGCTTTATATTCCTTACGCTGTATGCGCCCAAAATCAGATGTACCAAATCCATGAGGTGAAATTCCATAATAACTTGGACGATTAACTATATCGTTAATTAATTCATCATTTTCATTTTTTTGTTTATTTTCATTAGGTAATTTTAGATCTATTCCAGCTTTTTCTTGATATTCTTTAGATATTTCTGGGCTTAAAACTTCTCCAACATTTCCTGTTGGATTGTATCCTTTGTTAGAATTTTTTCCATTTTTTGCGTCTTCTATTGCTTTTTCTAGTTCTCCTCTTATCCTATCAATTTCTTCTTTTGACAATGGTTTTGTAGTTGTCTCTGACCATTGACTTATTTTTCCCGAAGAACCAGACTGAGATCCTTGACCCTGTTTGGATCCTTGACCTTGTTTGGATTCTTGACCCTGTTGAGATCCTTGACCCTGTTTGGATCCTTGACCTTGTTTGGATTCTTGACCCTGTTGAGATCCTTGACCCTGTTTGGATCCTTGACCTTGTTTGGATTCTTGACCCTGTTGAGATCCTTGACCCTGTTGAGATTCTTTGTCTTCTTCTTGAGATATTTCTCCAACAATTTCTATATCAACATCTGAAATAGTAATTTTATTTTCATCATTAGTTCCTGAAAATGATTTTCCTGGTATTATAACTACTATTTCGTCTTTACTTAATTTTTTTATCATAATTATTTTTTTACTGATTTTGATATGATTTAATTATATCATTTGCTTGTTGTTCACTTATTATTTCACAATCAATATGTCCATCATCATATACTTTTTTTATTAGTCCATATTCTCCAGTTTTTTTATTTCTTACTAGCATTCCTTCTTTTAATACAAATTCTGGTTTTCCCGAATCTTTGTTTTTCATTCTATTTTTAATATCATCATTATCCAAAATATTATATATTTCTTCTGCTGTTTTTCCACGATAATCATAATTTAAACAAGCATTTAAATTTGTTTGAATATCAGTTTTCACAAGTTTTAAATCGTCTATAAAAAGATTTCCCTCATAATCAGCAGCATAATTCCATTTCTCATGCTCAAATTTTGTTGGTTTAGATTTTTCTCTAAAATTATGATTTAACAATATATGAAAATATTCATGACATAAAATAAACTCGATTTCTCTAAGACTAAGTTGTTTATCTCTTCCCCAAGGATGTAATACAAAATTTGATGATATATATAAATTTACTCCATCTGTGGCAAAAGATTCTATTTCTGGATGATCTATAATAATTCTATATTTATAAAAATGATTTCCTATTTGCTCTTTTAATCTAGGGCATACATATTCGTGAGTGTCTTCTGACTTAAATCCTCCTTGAGATAAATATCCAATAACTTCTAGTACCTCATATGCGACACTTTCTTGTATTCTTTTTATTTTTTCATCATCAAAATCATTATAATATATTTGTCCATCTTTTCTAAATTCTTCATTAATAGAAGAATTTAAATATACTATATTATCTTTTAATAGCATCATTTTTTGAAATATTGAAAAATCTTTTATCATTTTATTTTTTCTTTTTCTTTTTATCTACTGATATCGTTTTATCTATTGCTATTTATCTATTGCTATTTTAACATCTAAAAATTTACATTCGTTTTCAAGATTTTTTAAATAAGTATATAATTCTTTATCCACCTCATTCGTACTTTCTACATATTTAGTAATCAAATATGGATGAGCTAATGCAAATATTTTTTGAAATTCTCCTTTAAATGAAACATATTTTGAAGTACATCCATTAATCCATGCATTTATATTTTTACATTCATCTACTGTTAATATATTTTTATAATTTTTGTTACGTATATCATCTAAAATTTTATCTGAATTCATAATTGAATTCTTTCCCGAAACTACATAATAATCGGCCGGTAATGCTTTATAAGAAGCTGCCATTCTTATTAATCGTTGTATCAAGAAAAGAGTCGTTGACTCAACATCAATTTCTAATTTAGCGGATTTATAAAAATTTTCTATTTTTGTAATCAAATTAGGTATTGACAATTCGTTTTGCTTATCCGTATAAACCAAATCCGGAGAAAATTTTTTATCAAAAATCTTATTCATAGCATATATAGTTTCTATATAATTTTTAAATGCCTTTGCAAATCCGCTATCATTAAATGCTGGTATTGATAAAGCAGTGGCATCAACAGAATCTAAAAATATTAAAAACTGCTCTAAATCTAAATCAAATATAGATCCTTCATAAGTATTATCTAATTTATCCTTCACAACCCCTTTTGAATATTCAAGTTCCATTGCTATACGTTCATATCCACGTGTTGTTGCTATAAAGCCGGTTTCTGGATTATATGACATAAATTCGATTTTAAATGGATCTGATGAAGAACCTTCAACAACTTTATTTTCATCTTTTATAAAATGATCCATAAATTCTATTAGTATTGTAGTACCTTCTAATCCAGCAAATTCACTTTCTGTAGTTAAATAATTTTTCCACACTTCATAAAATGATTGAACAAAATAAGGTCTCCATCTATCAATATTACCCTTATCTATCATATCTTTAAATGATGCATAATCTTTACTAACCTCAGATGGTGTATTTGTTGCGGCAACTATTATCCATCGATCTCCTAATCTATAATTACCTTGATATACATTTCCACCTGCAATTAATTCCATGAGAGACGCTTTAACATCATCAGATGCCCTTAAATATTCATCAAAAAACACAATGCCGCCTCCTATCATGGTTGCATATTGTAAACAGTCTGGCTTTCTTCTTGGTGGCTTCAAACCTTTTTTGGTATCATGTGGATTTTTAAATTCAAAATCATATAATTTATCCAAACTAACACTTTCATCATATATTATACAACTTGAAGAATCATTTCCCATATCGCCAAGGCTTTCATGATAAAGCGGCAAAATAAAATTTGGAACTTGCTGAACAACATTACTTTCTGATGCTTTTTTTGTCATATCTATTACAAATTTTAGAATTTTCATTTGATCTTCATCTTTAACGTCTTTTATTTCTTTTTCTGCCTTTTTTTCCAAACTATTATATATAGCATTCATATTTTCAAAATATTCTCCGGATAAATTCATAAATTCTTCACGAACTGCGGCACCCATGTCAACCTTAGTCATAGATACTAATGGAACTGTCCATATAGTAAATGCTATTTCAGGGGCTATTTGATCACTTTGATCATAAATATCTTTCATTGAACGGACAATAGATGTTTTTCCACATCCTGGTGCACCTACAAAAAGTATTGGGGTTTTTGTTCTTTTTTGATATTCTAACGATTTTTTTGAAAGATTTGTTAAATCTTCTTTACTATATTTATCTTTATTTCTATATTTTGCATCAAATAATTTTCTATGAAAACTTGTCACCAAAAATCTTTCTACATCTCTTTGTAAATATTTTGTAGCTGTATCTGTATCTATTAATTTAAAACTTTTAAGAGCTTCTTCATCTCTATATGGATTATATCTTGTAATTTTTGATTCATCAGATTCATTAATTTCTATTAATTTTCCTTCTGATATTGATTTTTTGCCAGATGAATCAAAATCATCTCCAAATGCTTTTTTAAAAGCTTTATAATTTTTATCACCCTTTTCATCATGTATTACAGCATCATCAAAATCTATATTATTATATGATTTGCCCGATGTTTTACTTATATAATTTTTTAATTTATCAGAAATAATAATTTTTGTTCGTTTTTCCGGATTAATTCTTTTATCAAGTTCTTCTTTATATATTAAAAAATTTAAATAATCAGATGCCACTCCAACATATTTCTTTTTTTTCTTATTAAATCTTATTGCTGCACATGTCTTTAATTTTTCATATAATTTTTTTATTAATTCGCCACTTTTTTGCATTATATCTTTTAGACTTTCTTCTATTAATTCATATTCATATAAATTTTCAGATTCTATCAATTTAGATTCTGATAGTTCAGCATCTTTTGATATTTGAGTGATAACATTTATTCCTAACATTATATCTTCCATATCAAAATCATCTTCATCAAAATTTTCTGATTCTAGAATTAAATCAATACCATTTATTGAATTATCTAGCATTTCATTTAAAAATATTAAATTTTTTCTATTAGAAAAAAATTTATAAATTTGATTTAAATCTCTTCTTTTTTCATTTTCATTTTGTTCAACAACTTTACTTGTTGAATTTAAATATTTTTCTCTAAATTCTTTATATCCATCAAGATAATTTTTCATATTATTATTTTTTTTATATATATATATTTTTAAAAATATTTTTTAGCTACATTTTCCATATCCACAATTTTTGCATATATAACATCCTTCTTGAAAAATCACGCTTCCTTTACTGCCACAATTCTCGCAATCCATATTTTTCAATGAATCTTTATTAATATATTTTTTTAATATTCTATTTATAGATTTTGAAAATTCTAAAATATTTCCTGATGATTTAGATAATTGATCTACAATAAATTTGATATCTACTCCATGTCTTAATGATAATGATATTAATCTAGTCATAGAATCCTGTTCATCATTTTTTGAAAATGATGTTATATTTTCTAATATTAAATTTCCATTGTTATCTTCTAAATTATAATATTTACTTTTTACCTTTACAATTTTTCCAGATTTATATTGTTTAATATCTATATTTGTGGATATATTTTTTGCAGGAAATGCAAAAACTTCGTATGGGTCATCGTTTAACAATCCTAAAATTATTACCCAATCTTCTGAATTTTTTATTTTTATAACATCTATTGTACAATTTAAATATTTTGGTCGTTTAGGAGCATTTGTTTTTAATATTTTATTTGCAACATTATTTTCATTTGAAATAGATTTTAAAACAGCACTTGTTGTTCCTTGTCTATATGTTGTTACTCCTTTTATACTTTTGCTATTATATGCTTTCAAATATATATTTTTATAAACATCAAAAGAAATTTCATTAGGTACATTTATGGTATTATGAACCATAATACCATTTGCCATATATGTATGATCATCATCATCTAATGAAATATCATATGTCTGAACATTTAGTAAATATTCCATTTTTTTTACTTTTTTATGTGTTGGAAATAGTAATGAATATAAGTTTATTATATGAGGATTTTTAACTTTTTTTATATTTAATTCTAGCAGATCATTTTTTATTTCTTCTATTGTTTTTTCTTTTCTATATTCAGATGGAATTCTTTCATCTGAATTTTGTATTTCTTTTAATATGTTCATATAATTTGATTTTTATTTAAATTTATTAATTCAACATAATGTCCATTTGATAATATTTTATGATTTGGTGTACCTATTATAAACGAATTATCATCAAATGTAATTTTTATACAATTAGATATGCCATTATTATATGTAGATTTTATTTTTTTCTTTTTATTTGATTCGCATGTTACATATAAATTATCAACATCTTTGAAAGAATTTGGTTCATCATAATCAAGTTCATCTAAATATAATATTTTATCATTTACAATTATCATTGTTGTTTGTCCATCTAGGCATTTGCTTGCGGATGAATCTATATAATTTGTTATTATTTCTAATGTATTTAAATGATCATCGATAGATAAATCTATTGATGATTTTGTCCATTCGGAGTTTTCTTCCCATTCATTTATTTTTTCTAGATAATCTTTTGCATAATCTTTAATTTTCACTTCTTTTAATAGTCCTCGTGTTTTATCAATTTTATATACAATATTATCATATGTTGTTTTTAATAAAAATTCATCACCTTCTTGTATCCATTCCCATTTTATATCATTTTCTTTATCACTATCATTTTTTTCAAAATATTTATTTTTAAAATCAATAACTGTTGGAACGCATAGTTTTTCTTTTATTTCATTATCATTACAAATAGTTGTTCTTATATATTCTGATAAATATACGGGTTCAAGACCGCCTGATACATTATTTGCCAATATAGATGTATTTCCTGTTGGCTGAATACTTATCAAATGAGAATTTCTAAGTCCATATTTTTTAATATAATGTCTTGTTTTCTTATTTAATCGATTTATATATTCTCCATTTAAATATTTATCTTTGTCAAACAATGGAAATGCTCCTTTTTCTTTTGCTAAAAGAGATGATTCTCTATATATTTTATTTGATATAAAATTCATTAGTTCATTTGTTATTTTTAATGCCTCATCAGATCCATATTTATACTTCATTATCATCAATGCTGATCCATATCCCATGATTCCAATTCCCAATCTTCTTTTTGATAAAACTTCATCATATTGGTATTCTAATGGTAGGTTTGTTATTTCATATACATTATCTAGCATTCTTACAATGCTTGGAATATATTTAGATAATTTTTTATAATCCCAATTTCTTTTTTTATAATTAATAAATTGAGTAAGATTTATTGATCCCAAAAGACATGCAGATCCAATAGGTAATATTTGTTCTCCGCAAGGATTTGTTGCATTTATATATTCACAATAATTTAAATTATTTAATCTATTTATTTTATCAATAAATAAAACGCCGGGTTCATTTCTATCATATGATGATTTAATAATATATTCAAATAATTTTTTAGCTTTTATTGTTTTATATATTTTTACAGGTAATCCTAATCCTATCCATTTTTTTATGTTACCATCCCATTTTGATTTATAATCATCTTTACATATTTCATAATCGGGGAATATTAAATCCCAATCTAAATCATTTTCAACGGCATTCATAAAATCATCTGTTATTAAAACAGATAAATTGAAATGAGCAAGTTTATTAGGAGTAAGTTTTGCAGATACAAATTTTTCTATATCGGGATGCCATATGCTCATAGTTGCCATCATTGCTCCTTTTCTTATTTTCTTTTTTCCATTAGCATTTTTATTAACATACGATCCGCTTGTTATTACCTCAGATGTTGCGTCCCACATATTTAATATTTCAACGGGGCCGGGAGAATATCCTCCGATTCCAGATATAAATGATCCAGATGGTCTTAATATATCTATGCAAAATCCATATCCGCCTTCTGATTTCAATATCAATGCCTGACGTTTTAATGCATCCATAATAGATTCCATTGAATCTTGGTCATATCCTTGAAACCCATCTACAAAACAATTTATTAATGTTGTATTTTTATAATTTGTATTTATATTTGAAAGAATTCGTCCACCTGGAACAAACTTAAAATCTTTTAATGTATCATAAAAAACTCCTCTCCAATATTCATTATCTTTTTCAACGTTAGATAATGCTGTAGATACTCTCATCATCATGTCTTCTACGGTTTCATTTTCATACATGTATGTATTATAAAACACCTCTTCTGAAAACTCATTTGTAAAAATTTTGTTATCCATAGTTTAAAATTTTATATTATATATTTTTTTTTAATTTTTTAATTTATATAAAATCAAAATAATTTGCATATCTTGTATCTACACTTTTTCTTAATAAATCATAATCAAATCGTTTTGTATTATCAGAATATTCATTATCTAAGCAAAACAATTGCGGTATTATACCATATGAATTTTGCTGTGGTTGTATTATATTAACAAAATATCTATCTAATTCCATAAAAATTTCATTTTTATAATATTTATATAAAACTGTTTCCATAAAAATATTACTAACGCTATAAGCATACAATCCCCATAAATTTTTTGCTTTAAATATATTATTACTTATGTACATATTTTTATCTATCAAATTATAATTCCACATTGACAAATCATCAGAAAGAGGAATATATCCTAAATACAAAATATCATAATTTTCTGGTATTTGTTCCTTGATATTTTCAAAAATTTCCTTTATATTAACATTAATTTTTACATCATCCTCAAGAATTAATATTTTTTTATATTTATTCATCAATGCATCATAATATATCGATAAATGAGATAATGTCGTTGCAAGATAATTAGAATTTTGAAAAAATATATTTTTGTCAGAAATCATATTAAAAATAGAAACCATAATTTCTCCATCTACAGCTTGAAAAAATTCATAATTATTAATTTCAACAAACGCAAGTCTTTTTTTCATTTTTAAAAATCTATCTTTTCTTTTTTTTAAATTAAGAATATAAATTTTATCAAAGAATTGCATAAAAAATACTTTAAAATCTTATTATATAATTAGCATAATTTTCATTATCTCCAAATTGAGATCTTGAATATGCGAGAGTTTCATATTTTTTAAAATTGTCATAAACCCAATCTATTTTTCCCAATTCTGTAAATCTTTCTTTTATTTTTTCATTATAATACAATGATATATGTCTAGTTTTTCGTTGAATTTCTTTTCTTGCTAAATTCTGTAAATTATTTTTACCTATAAATTGCAAATAGCATTCATTGTCAATTTTTATCATTTTTGTTTTCAGAAATGTTCGAACAATTAATTCGTAATCATCAGCTATAGATAGCATTCTATTATGACCTTTTATTGCAAAATATAAATCTTTTTTCCACACTCTGAAATGATTTGGGCATCCTACAATATGCCTAATTGTTTTTGGATTTATATTTGGAGAAACAGCAAATTTAGCATTAATAATTTTATTGTCAATTTCGCAATCACAATTTCTATAATATCCATAATCCAAAGCAAATCCAGGCGGATATGTTAATGAATTATATAATTCATCAATTTCTGCTGCATTTGAATATGCAAATCCGGCGTCAGGATATTGTTTAAATGCTTCGATAATATATGATAAAGAATCTTTTAACAAATAATCATCATGATCAAGTTCAAGCAAATAATCCCCCGTGCATAGTGTACAAGCTCTATATTTAGCTTCTCCAACTGTATTATTTGTTCTTGGATATATGTCATAATATTTTATTCTAAAATCAAATGAAGAAAGATCCTGCATAATTTTTTTTGTATTTTCATCATCACCGTCATCTAACACAACCCATTCCCAATTATCATATGTTTGATTTTTTAATGATTCATATGTTCTATATAATATTGATCCAGTATTATATATTGGAGTAAACACACTTATCAGCTTTGATGTATCATTAGATAATATATTTTTCATTACAATATTATATACTACATTGGGTAAATTGTAGTCATCTTCGCAATGAATCCATTTTTTTTTGATTTCAAAAGGCATATCACATAATACTTTATATCGTTTATAATCTTTTCCAAACGTCAATATGACATCTATTTTATTATTGTATATTGCATTTAAAATTTCGTCAGAAGAATTATCTACATTTATAACATTAATATCTGTACATTCATAATCAGAATATTTAATAGTATTTAGTTTATCTATTTTTCTGCCTACAATTAATGCAGTTGGCACAAATTTATTCATATTTATTTACTATAAAAATTATAATAACACAATATTTCATCTATTATATAAAAATCATTTGGATTTTCATAATATATTTTTGTTATAAATATTCCATCTGATACATATTCATTTTCAAATCTATTATTTTTTATTAGTACGCTATTTATTAAAAATTGTGCCATATCGATTTTTCTTACATTTATATTTTTTTCAGACGCTGTTCTAAATAATGGATTGCCAAATCTTGTATCAAATGACATTTGAGAAAAAATAATACATTTACATATATTAGTTTTTAATATTTCAGATGTTCTATTTAAAAATCGTTCGTGTAATTTATTATCATCATCAAGAATATAAATCCAATTATTTTCTTTTTGATCTATTATATTTAATAGTTCATTCAATAAATTATTACCATATATTCCCTCAGAATTTAAATCAAAAAATAATTTTATATTTTCTGATTGTAAATTATTCAATATATGACTTGGAATATTTTTTATTTTTTTATTGTCAACGGCAATATACCAGTTTATATTCCAGAAATCATTTTTATTATCAAAAATTGATTTTTTAATATTTAAAAGATTTTCTAATCTAGAGCATCTTGTTAAAATATATAAATTATTTTTATGCACGTTTAATACATATAATTTAATTGCAAGGTTTCATTCTGTTCGGCATCTAATATTTTTTGTATTAATTTTTTTCCGTATGCACAGCTTTTATAAATAATATCTTTTTTTATATCATATTTATTAGATATATCTTTTATTTTCATATTATTTATATATCTTTCTTTCATAAAAATACGGTATCGATCAGGTAATGAATTTATCATAGTTTCAAGTTTATTGTATAGAGTTTCTTTTTTTATTTTTTCTTTTATGACCTCAACTGAAAACGAATCATCATTTATATCTATTTCACAATCATAAATATCGTCATTGATTTTTTTAGAACGATTTTTATATTGATAAAAAATATTTCTACATATAGTATAAACCCATGTTGAAAAATTCCATCTAGAATCATATTTATCAATATTTTCTATTATTTTTACAATTGAATCATGCAATATATCTTCTATTTCATTCTCATTTTTGGACAATGTCCATAAATATTTTTTTAATATAATATATGTTTCAGATATAAGTTTATCAAAAGAAGCATTATTTTTGTTTTTAAAATAATCATCGCAAATATTTTGTAATGATTGCTTTTTAATATTTAATATATCATCAGTTTTATTTTCAATTTTATCTATTTCTATGTTATCATTAATATTAATAGTTTGTACACTTAATTTATTATTTATTATTATTTCTGAAAAATATTCATCATTTTCTTTATAAATTTTTACGCTTTTAATATCACAAAATTTATTTTTAATATCTATAAACGATATTCCATTTTTATTTTTTGCAAAATAAAGTTTTTTATTTTTAATATAAAATCTATATTTTAAAACAAAAAAATTTATATTTAGCAATTTATTTTTTTCATCTTCTGTTATTTTATTTTTTAAATATTTTTTAAATATTTTTACAGTATAAAATATTATATTATCTATTTCCTGTGCGCTAATGTTAGATAAAAAATCAAAAGTTTTTAGTTTTTTCATTTGTCTAAAATCTTTAACAATTTCTTGTGCAGATTTAATTGAATTACCATTTTTTTGAAAATTTAAAATATTTTCAATAATTTTTGAAACAAATGCACAATATTCTATATGCATGTCAATAATTTGTTTTTCCTCTGATGTTAATGCTAACTTAACATTCAAGGTTTGATTTTGTGTTTTCATAAAATTTTTGTTTAAAATTTGATACAAAATTACATATATTTTTTAAAAAAACAAATTTTTTTTAAAAAATTTTTAAAATATTTTTTTTATCAAATATTTTTATATTAGAAAATATTATTTCCATTCATCAGGTATAAGATCATATGCATTTAATTCTTTTGCTCTTTTTATAATATGTCTTTTAGCTCTTGATTTATTTTTTGCTAATCCATATGTTTTAATTGCGTTTTTTAAATCTTGTATAGTTACAATTGGAAAAGATCCATCTGGTAATGCTTTACCTTCTTTTGCAAGTTTATCTCTTTCTTTTGCATTAAATTCTCTTTCATATACCTGCCCGTCATTATAATAATTTATATATGATTTATTATCATCAGAATATTCATCATCATCATCGTGGTCATCATATTCATCATCATTTTTATAATATGATTTATCTTTTTCAATATAATCATCAAATGACATTACATTATTTTTATCTGCATATTTAGATATAATATCATCATTTTTAATTCTAATACTCAATATTATATCTTCATTTAAAATATCATCTGCTGTAAATTCTTCAATTTCAAAATCATCTTCTTTCATATTTAATAGATTATCTAGAACTTGATTTATAAGATATAAATCATTTATAAATGTATTTATTTTTGTTAATGATTCAGATATAGATTGATATTGTTTTTTATATTTAGTATACGATGAACTTTGTTGTGCTTCTGTATCAATATTTGGTATCATAGTATCAACATCAACAAGAGATTCATTTGCTAATTTATTTTTTGTTACATTTAATTTTTCTAATTTATCAGGATCAGTTTTAATATCGCAATTAGATTTTATATTTAATAATTCGTTAGTCATATCCGGATATTTTGTTATTAGTTCATTTAAAATAATATTGTATATTTCCGGCCACTTAGGATATTGATGAGTTTTATTAATAATTTTAATAACATAGCTTATTGTATCTACAGTTGTTAATTCTAATTCATTAACAATTTCTAAAATTTTGTCATAAACCTTTTCTTTTTCATCTTTATATTGCTTTAATTCACCGTTTATTTTTTCAATATCTTTTACAACATTTAAAAAAGTTTTAGATTTTTTAATTAATATTTCTCTATCTTTATTAGAAGTTTCATCAGTTATGTTAATAGAATTTATTTCTTCATTTATAATTCTTAAAGAATTAATTAAATATTGTTTAAAATTATCATTTCTCGTTTTCATATATTTTATTATTTTTTTAATCTGTTAAATCTTTAATTGTTACAAGTTCTTTTGCAACAGGGAAATTAAAATTAACATTTACAAGACATTTTAAAATTTTAACAGAATAACTAAATGATATAATTTTTTCTGATAATATATTTAAAAGATCTGCATATTCTTCATTAATTATTGTAGTTTCAGTAGATTCATTAGTAACTTTTTTATTAATTTCTATTTTAGTTTCATTTTTTATTTTTGTATTCATCTCTATTACTTTTTCACTAAAATCAATAAGTTCTTTCATATCTTTATCTTTTAATAATTTTAAAAAATTTTTAACAGTAGAAGAATACATTTCTCTTACTTCTTTTTGTTTCTTTATCTCAATGATATATTTATCTAATTCAAATGAACTTATATTTAATTTATGCATTAATTTTATAATATATCGTTCTCTGCTAATATTTCTCATATCTTTTTTAATTCCTTCTAATTTTTCTTCGCATGTTTTAATTTTTTTATTTAAAACTTCAAGCTGAGTTGCTAATGATTCTAATTGTAAAAGAGACTCCATATATTTTTCATTATTAGATTGCATAGAATTAGTTGGAGAGTTATTACTTTCATTCGTAAATTTATAATTATTTTTAATAAATTCTTCGATACTCATGTAATGTTTCATATTCTTTTTTTTGTTATATATATATTTTTTTAAAAAATTTTTTTATATTATATTTTTGAAATTAAAATTAATAATTTATGATCATTTTTTTTAATTAACATTAAATATATAAATTTTATTATGTGATACCAAATAATTTAACGTTTTTTGATAGATGATGGTATGCTATATGAATGCGATGATTCATTTGAATACAGTACATAAAATGTTTTTATTATATATTTATTTATTGTTTTAAACAATTTTTTTTGGGATAACAATAAATAAATAAATATATTTTTACTCCCCCCCAGAAATTAATTAATAAATAAATATATTTTTACTCCCCCCCAGAAATTAATTAATAAATAAATAAATATATTTTTACTCCCCCAGAAATTAATTAATAAATAAATAAATATATTTTTACTCCCCCCAGAAATTAATTAATAAATAAATATATTTTTACTCC
>Ga0209409_1000941_pt1 | contig 27519 bp, 25 predicted proteins | sample AD_JPNMR1_MetaG_FD_184424 | JGI IMG/M metagenome (GOLD analysis project Ga0209409, IMG submission 184424) | Active sludge microbial communities of municipal wastewater-treating anaerobic digesters from Japan - AD_JPNMR1_MetaG (SPAdes) (version 2) | ecosystem: Engineered > Bioreactor > Anaerobic...
AAGTACAATTAGATGTAGCCCCAATAATAGTTAAAGGTAGAACATTTGTTCCTGTAAGATTTGTTTCAGAAAACCTTGGAGCTTCCGTTGAATGGATTGCCGAAGAAGAAAAAATAATAGTTAAGTACCCCAAGATTTAACAATAAAAATAGTTATAATTAATATGGGATATTTTTTAAAAATATAAAGGGAAAGGATTTATGATAAGAAAAGCAGTTGTAGCTGGTAGTTTCTATCCGAAAACAAGAGAAGAAATAATAAATTTTATTGAAAGAAATATTACAATAAAAACTGAAAGATATAATGCTCTTTCTATAATGGTGCCCCACGCAGGCTATATATTTTCAGGTAAAACAGCGTTATCTGTTTATAATTCTATAAATATTCCTGATGAAGTTATAATAATCGGTCCTAATCATACAGGCTTAGGTGCTCCTTTATCAATTATAGCAGAAGGAGTGTGGGAAACACCAATGGGTAAAGTTCAAATAGACTCAGAATTAGCAGAAAATATTATCTCAAATTCGAAATTTCTTAAAGCTGACGCTTTAGCTCATTTAAACGAACATTCAATTGAAGTTCAGCTTCCAATGTTACAATATTTTAAAAGGGATTTTAAGTTTGTACCGATAGTAATGGGTAATTACTCTATTCAATTTATCAATGATTTATCAAATGCGATTATTAAGGCTTCAGAAGACAGAGTGCTTGTCATAGCTTCTTCTGATATGTCTCACTATGTAAGCAGAAGAGAAGCAAAAGAGTTAGATTTTTTAGCTTTCGAAAAAATTAAAAATCTTGATTCATTAGGGCTTATGAATGTTGTTTATGAATATGATATTTCAATGTGTGGCAGTGGTCCTATGGCAGTTGCGATAAATTATTCTAAAGAAAGGGGAGCAAAAGAAGCAATTCTCCTTGATTACACAGATTCAGGAGAAGTTACAAACGATACAAGTTCAGTTGTATCTTATGCTGGTTTTGTAATAATTTAATTGGAATAAAGATAAATGAAGATAGTAATAGCTATTGGTGGTAATTCAATTATAAATGGTGAGAATAGTGTATCTTCTACATCTGAACAATATAACCAAATTACAGAAACATGCAGAAATCTTGTAAAAATATTAAACAATAATGATGAAATCGTAATAACTCATGGTAATGGCCCTCAGGTAGGATACCTCCTAAGAATGTCCGAAAAAGCTAAAGATGAAATTCCATTATTTCCTCTTGATTATTGTGTAGCTAATACTCAAGGTGCGATTGGTTATCATCTGCAGATGGCGTTAAACAAGGTTATGCAGGAAGAAGGTATCAAAAAAGAAGCTGTAACGATAATTACACAGGTTGTTGTATCTCGAGATGATCCTGCTTTTGAAAATCCAACAAAACCGATAGGTGCATTTTTTACTGAAGAAGAAATAATTAAACATGCAAAAATGTATGGATGGAAATATATTAATGATTCAGGACGTGGATACAGAAGGGTTGTGCCTTCACCAAAACCGATTTCTATTATTGAAATAAATTGTATCAGAACACTTATTGATAATAATTTTGTAGTCATAGCTTGCGGTGGTGGAGGTATTCCTGTCGTCAAGAAGAATGGAGAATATGTGGGATGTGAAGCAGTAATTGATAAAGATGCTGCTTCAGCTCTACTTGCAATATCCTTGAATGCTGATCTATTTATTATTTCTACAGCAGTTGATCATGCCTATATAAATTATAAAAAAGAAGGTGAAGAAATGATTAAAGAAATAAAAGTATCAAAATTAAGAGAGTATTTAGATAAAGGACATTTTGAAAAAGGAAGCATGGAACCAAAAGTCAAAGCCTGTATTAAATTTACCGAATCTACCGGAAAGAGGTCTGTGATAACCTCACCATCTAATATTTATAATTCAGTTAAAGGAATGGGAGGTACCCAGATAATATTATGATGAACGATATTAATCTTTTGCCTATAGAGGAAGTTGCAAAAAAAATCTCCTTGTCACCATCTGAGATTGAAAACTATGGTAAATATAAAGCAAAAATTAATTATAGTGTTGTTAAAGAGTCAGAAAAACAAATAAGAGATTCTAAGCTTATTCTTGTAACAGCAATATCTCCAACTCCTGCAGGAGTTGGCAAGACTACAAATGCCATAGGAATAACAGATGCTCTAAACAAGCTTAACAAAAAGGCCGTAGCCGTTTTAAGACAACCTTCTTTGGGACCAACTCTTGGAATGAAAGGTGGAGCCACAGGAGGCGGGAAATCTCAGGTAGAACCAAGGGAAGATATAAATCTTCATTTTACTGGAGATTTTCATGCAATAACTTACGCTAATAATCTATTAGCAGATTTAATTGACAATCACATAAATTTCGGAAATAAGCTTGGCATAGATTATAGAGATATAAAATTTAGAAGAACGATAGACCTTGATGACAGAACTCTCAGAGAAATAATAATTGGACTTGGAGAAAAAAATGGATTTCCAAGAAAAGACTCTTTCCTAATTACTGCAGCTTCTGAAGTTATGGCAATAATGTCTATGGCATTGAATATTCCTGATCTTAAAGAAAGATTGGGAAGAATTCTTGTTGGTTATTCATATGAAGGAAACCCTGTTTTTGCCAAGAGTATGGATGCAGAAGAAGCAATGGCTGTGCTTTTAAAAGATGCAATAAGACCAAACATTGTGCAAACTCTCGAAAATAATCCTGCTATAATTCATATGGGACCATTTGGTAATGTTGCAACTGGCTCATCAAGCATTGTCTCCATTAAAGTAGCTCTCGAAAAAGCTGAAATGGTAATCACAGAAGCTGGTTTTGGTGCTGATTTAGGTGGTGAAAAATTTGTAGATATTGTATCGAGATTAGGGAACTTTTACCCACATACTATTGTAGTTATGGCAAGCATTCAGGCACTTAAATATCACGGTGGACTACCTGTTTCTGCTTTAAAAGGTGAAAATTTAGATGCGATAAATCGAGGAATTGAAAATTTAAAAGTTCACCTTGAAAATATGTCTTCTTTTGGAGTACCTATTGTGGTTGGTCTTAATAAATTTAATTCTGATACTGATAAGGAAATTAATCATACTTTAAGCTTGATTGAGAAATTAGGATTTAAGGGAATTGTTACAGATCCATATAATCTTGGTGGCGAAGGATGTCTTGAAATGGCTAAAGAGATAATAAAGTTAGCCCAATCGACTATAATTAAAACTAAAAATTTCATATACAATCTCGATCAACCTGTTAAAACAAAGATTGAAACAATTGCTAAAAAAATATACAGAGCAAAAGATGTAAAATATTCCCGCAAGGCATCAAAAGATATAGAAAAAATAGAATCCATAGGTTTTGGTAGCTTACCGATATGTATTGCAAAGACGCAATATTCTCTTTCTGACAATCCAAAACTTTTAAATTTAAATAATGAATATAATTATGATATCAATATTGAGGAGGTAAATATCTTCTCTGGAGCTGGTTTTATTGTTCCAATTGCTGGAAACATAATGACAATGCCAGGATTGCCGATGAAACCAAATTCATCAAATTTTAAAATCGATGAAGATGGCAATGTCTCCGGCGTAGAATAATTAATATGAAAAAGAAATTTACTACTTTAATAATTTGTATACTGTTTTTCTCTTGTTTTTTCTCTTCGCCTTACACTAATATAATTAAAACAAAAGCAGCAGAGTCTTTAGTTACAAAAGTAGCTTTTTTGGATTGTGCATATAACTTTAAAAAGATTGAAGGGGCACTAACTAACTATAAGAAGCTTAATATTATTAATGATTTTAAAACTTTTGATGGGCTTAATGCAATAAGCATAACTTCTAACGAAGATACAATCAATACTTTGTCTCAGTTGCTATTTCCAAAAGCAAAGCTTATAGATAATTTTGAAATTAATTCTCTTCCCATAAAAAATGAAAATGAGAAAGAGACTAATAATCAAAATTTATGGAATTTAGATGATATAGGCGTAAAAGAATTATGGGACAAAGGAGTTACGGGTAAAGGTATTAAAATAGCAGTTCTTGATACTGGTATAGATACAGAACATCCAGCATTAAAAAATAAATTAGTAAACTGGGCTGAATTTTCCTCATCTGGATCAATAATATCTGATAGCAAACCATATGATAGCGATGGCCACGGAACACATGTTTCTGGAATAGCGGTTGGTGGATCTGTATCTCTTCCACTCGGAGTTGCACCAGACGCAAAATTAGCAGTTGGCTTAGTAATACCTCGAGGTGGGGGAACTTTCTCTCAGATTTTAGGAGGATTGGAATGGGTTTTAGACCCTGATAATGACCCTTCAACAGATGATGCACCTCGGGCTGTTAATATGTCTCTTGGAGCAATTGGTTATTATAAAACATGGACTAAAGTTTTCGAGAAATTATTAAGTAATAATATATTGCCTGTTTGTGCGATTGGAAACGAAGGTGATGGATTAAGTTCAAGTCCTGGAAATTCTCCTAATGCTATTGGTGTTGGTGCTTACGATAAAAATTCAAAAGCAGCTACCTTTTCGTCTGGTAATGATAAAATCACATGGGAGGAGGAAGGCTTGTTGGCAACATATGTAAAGCCAGATATCTCTTCACCAGGTGTACAAATATATTCATCAGTTCCAGGAGGTAAATACGAAAAATGGAGTGGAACCTCTATGGCAACTCCACATGTTGCTGGTGCTGTTGCACTATTAATGCAGGCATTTCCTCTTGCTTCAGCATATGATTTAATGCATATTCTTAAAGTCGGAGCAATAGATACAGGTAAGCCTGGTGCAGACTCAAGATATGGATTTGGTAAATTAAATCTTGAAAGAAGCTATCAATTACTATCTGAAAGTAAGAGAATTCACGGTAAAATTTTAAACTACAGAGACGGCTTTAACTTATATAATTCTGATATTAATCTACCTATATATATAGATAAAGAAGGTAACTATTCCACTTATCTTCTTCCTGGTTCATACAAATTCGAACTTTTATATAAAGGCAAATCGATAAAAGTTGCAATAATAAATGTTAAAGATAGCGATCTTAATATAGACATACAAGCTCCCATAGAAGAAAGAATCAAATTTGAGGGAGTTGTAAAAAGTGAAGAAGATAATAAGCCATTAAAGGCAAAAATCTTTGTTGGCGAGGAACAATACGAATCTCTTGATAATGGTAGATTTTCATTAAATTTAGATTCTTTAGAGACAGTTACAATTTTTGCTTCTGGGTATGAGAGTAAAAATATAGATTTAAACAATGCAAAGGACTATTTAAATATACGCTTAAAAAAATCTTCAATTCTTTTAATAGAAGGTGTTTCACCGTATATTACAATTACTAATCCTCCAAAACTTGCAAGAAACTACTATTTTGAAGCACTGCATAACCTTAATAAAAGTTATACTTATGTAGATTCTAATAAAATCTCTCTCAATTTTTCCGATTTTAAAAATTACTATTCGATTATCTATTTTTGCGACAGTGGTGGTATATCTATTGAAGAAGAATCAGAGCTTGCAAAATATCTCGATAATGGTGGAAGACTTCTCATAACTGGAAGATTGATTTTAACATTGGAAAATTACTATAGACAAACATTCTTAAGTAAATATTTCAATGTTTCTAGTAAAGAATCAATGAGTTTTCCGTCTGTTTGCGGATTCGAAAAAAGTGAAGACTTTAAAGATTTTCTATTTTCGCTTTCTGGGGATAGTGGGGCAAATAATCAGGAAACATGCGATGTTATTACTGTTGGCGATAGCAACATAGTTGAACCTATTTTACAGTATGTTGAGTATAAGAAAGAAAAATATGCAGGTATTAAAGCTACAAATGGTATATACAAAGGAGTTTTACTCGGTTTTGGTATTGAAGGAATTGGTTTAAAGATGCAAAGAATAGCTTTACTTGATAAACTAATGAATTGGTTTGAATCTTCTAAAAAACTTGAATGCACTTTCCCACCTGATTCTAACTTTAGAATAAATGTTATTAGAGAAGACAATAAGCAATTCTCTATCTTTACTGAAGGAGAAAAATTCTCAATTGAAAACCTTGAACCCTATAAATATAGGTTTGTTTTTGAAGGATATGGCTATCAAATATCTCAATACGAATTCGATTTGAAAAAATACGATGTATGCAAGTTAGAACTACATCCAGAGAAATCTCCCCTTTATGACATAAATATATCGCTTAAAGACATAGATTTAGATCATGCATTTGCTAATGTATTTTACATGGGAAAAAGCATTAACATTACTGAATTTAACACTAAAAATGTTTTAACTTTATCATTACCTTTTGGATATTTTGAAATACTTATTGTTGCAAAAGAATTCACCCCGAAAGTAATAAGAGCAAAAGTTGATAATAGCAGTAATCTGAATTACGAGATTAATATGGAAAAAAATCCAAAAAAAGTCTTATTTGTTGACGATACACAGACAGGCGACTTTATAATTGATAACTATTTAAGAATAGGAGATGTTTATACTAAAACACTATCTATGTCCAAAATAAATTATGATGTTTGGGTTGTATCAAAAGACGGTAAACCCGTATTTTTTAATTACCTTCCTTATAACACTGTTCTATATGTAACGGGTAGAAACTCTAATTCTCTTTATAAAAAAGAAGATAGAGACGAAATTGCTAAATATCTTAATTATGGCGGGAATATTGCATTGTGTGGAAACACATTTCATTTGATTATGAGAGATGAAAAATACATGGAAGACTATTTTGGTATTATAGAAAAAGATAGTAATATTAGAGAAAGCACTTTAATTGGCTCTGCTGCTACAAAATTCAGTGGACTCGTTTTCGACCTTTACGATCCATTAGTTGATGGAACAACTTATATAACTTATCCAGCATTTGAACCTTCAAAAAATGGCGTTACTCCTCTTTTCAAATATTTAAATAGTGGAGAGATTTCTACAATGCTTTATGAAGATGGTAAATTCAACAGTATACTCATGCCCTTCGGAATCGAAAATGTTTATAGCTCTGAGATAAGACAGAAAATAATTATAGGATTGGTTTACACATTGTCTGGGGAAGATAAAATTCTATCAAACATCTGCTATAAACCTGAAAATTAGTTTATCATCAAAATATTTAAGTTCTGCCATGTGATAAGATATAGCTTTTATCTCGCGCTTTATCTCTTTAAATTTTTTAAAATAAGCATATATTTTGGCTTTGAGCTCGAGATTGTTTTCCCAGTCACTATCAATTGATACTTTTGCTTGAATAAGGTATTTATCTTTTACAATAGCCTCGAAAAGAATTTCATTTAAAAATTCAATAAGTATATCATTTATTGAACCTTCAAACTCAAAAATTTCCATTTGTACAGTGCTGTCTTTATCAATAGTACCCATATATTCGAGTATAGCGGAAGCTGAATCAGTAAATATTTCATTTAAATCTTTACCAACTACTTCAAAATATAAATCTGCTGGATGTTCAAGTTGCCTATACATAAAGAATAATATAACTCTTTTAAATGGAACTTCAATTCACCTTATTTAAGTTTAAGCGACTACTCTGGCGATCTATAAATTTACTTAAATAACCAGTTGTGAATTGCAAATACGCTCCCATTAGAGAATAATAGTCAAAAAAGTAAACTTGATGAATTTCTTTTTACAATTGTGAAAATGCTGTATTGTCTTACTTGTAATTAAGAATTGTATTTACTTACACAGTACAATTCCGCACTACCCCTTCTATCATTCGAAGCGATTGCGGGAATCCAGACTATATTCTTTTTATTACATAAGAAAAAGAGAAGAATGGATCCTCGATAAAAGATTTCGAGGATGACAGCGGCGGTCATTCCCGCGAAAGCGGGAATCCAGGAAGTATTTCTTGTCATTCCGCACTTGATGCGGAATCCAGGAAGTATTTATTACTTCTGTTAAAAGGAAGAAAAGAAGTAAACACTGGATCCCCAATCAAGTTGGGGATGACAGTGTACTCGATCCTCGATAAAAATTTCGAGGATGACAGTGGGTGTGCTTTCGAGGATGACAGTTATTATGGATTACTGTTTGGGTTGGTAAAAATAAAGAAAAAGAAGTAAACACTGGATCCCCAATCAAGTTGGGGATGACAGTGAGTGTGCTTCAAGGATGACATTGGGTGTGCTTTCGAGGATGATAGTGGGATGGATTTCGAGGGAATGACAGGAAAGAGGGCGGGGATGAAAAAAATAGTCAAAAATGAGACAGGAAGATGGCAGAAATGGCAAAAAAAGGGGCGGGAATGAAAAAAAGCACAGGATGACAAAAAGAGCGCAGAATGGCAAAAAGACAGATGAAGAGTTTCTTCATAAATTGTGCACTAATACCTCGCTTTCTAAATGACAAGGAAAAATGTTAATTAAAGAGACGTTTTTCAAGAAGTAGTTATCTTCAGTTGCAAAATTAGGAGACAATTATTCAATTAAAGATCTAATGGCATTTCTGCCACAATAAGGTATAAAAATAATATTTTTCGTGTATCTCTTGAATAACTAAACTGTGTAAATTCTTTACTAAATACAATCTTATAATTCCTCTGAAAACCAAAAACTCCAAAATTATATTTGGTTAAGAGATTAAATTTTGATTATTTAGAAATAGGCACAAGAAAAGGATTAATGTTATTACTTTCATGCTTGTGTTGTGGCAGAAATAATATGAAGTGTTATAGAGGGATAATATTCAAATAAATAATATATTAAAAATGTTCTCATTTAAAGGGACAGGTCAGAGAAAATATATTATATAAATTCACTTTTTAATCATAATAAATGATTGATGAAAATAAATTTAAAAAGAAAGTTAAAAAAAACAATATAATTTAATTTGTTTTTGCAAGCAATATAACATATATTATTTAAAAATTGTTGTGCCCGTAGCTTAATGGATAAAGCATCGGCCCCCGGAGCCGAGGAGTGGAGGTTCAATTCCTCTCGGGCACGAGGAAAATTATGAAAAGATTTAAATTTTTTGTATTTTTAGTTCTATCAATAGTTATAATTATTTTTATTAATAGTGAAGTTATATTTTTGCCTCTATTTGAGGTTAATGCACCTGATAGCATAGCTACAAAAGTAAAAGATGAAATCAGTAAATCTTCATTCATGGGTTTAACTTTCAAGTGGAAAATTAAAAATAACAAAATTGAAGAAAAAATTAGAAATATCGAAAGGGTATCTCTTAAGAAAAAAGGTTTTTTAAAATGGGAAATAGATATTGTTCAAGAAGTATGTAATTATATTATCAAACTTAATGGATATCCTTTGAGTATTGACAAAGAAGGATTTTTGATTAACGAAAATATAAATAATGATACCAATAATAATTCTTTATCTGTTTTTATTGTGAATGTGAAATCAAAAAATGATGCAAAAGTAATTTACAATGACCATGTAAGACCATTTTTACTTTATATTAATTTAGCAAAAAGCAAATTTTATCCAATGATTTCAGAAATAAACTTTGATGATACCTTTGGACTCAGTTTTATGTCTTACGATAAAAAAAGAATAATAATAGGTTACAGAAAAGATTATAATATTATTGAAGATATTTTTTTTAAGGTCAAAAATCTATTGAAAGAGAAAAACGAATATAATAATTATAGTGAATTGGATTTTAGATTTAAAAATAGGGTAATATGCAGAAAAAAATGATTTATTTCTTGATTTTATGTTTTTAATTGTTATTATTTATGAAATTACCCATCATGTTTATATTTGGAAAGGAGATAAAAAATGTTAAATGAGTTGGATCCTTGGACTCATACAAAAGCTACTCTTAAAGTTATAGGCGTGGGTGGAGGCGGAACAAATGCTGTAAATAGAATGATTCAGTGTGGAATTACTGGTGTTGAATTTATTGCGGTTAATACTGATGTTCAAGCATTAAGTATATCGCTTGCTCCTACAAAAATCCAAATAGGACCAAAAATTACAAAAGGATTAGGTGCTGGCTCTGTAGCAGATCTTGGAGAAAAAGCCGCTTTAGAGAGCGAAGAAATAATAAGAGAAGTTCTCAACGGAACTGATTTACTTTTTTTGACTACTGGTATGGGTGGTGGTACTGGCACAGGTGCTAGTCCTGTAATTGCTAAAATAGCAAAAGAAATGGGTATTCTCACAATCGCTATAGTTACAAAACCTTTTTATTTTGAAGGTGAAAGAAGAGCGAAAGTTGCTGAAGAAGGAATTGTTAAACTTAAAAACCACGTTGATACACTTATTACTTTATGCAACGACAGACTTTTACAAGTTTCTACTAAATCAACCTCACTAACAGAAGCTTTTCTTTTAGCAGATGACATACTTAGGCAGGGAGTTCAGGGTATATCGGATATTATAAATGTTCCTGGATTAGTAAATGTTGATTTTGCAGATATAAAAACTATTATAAAAGATGCAGGTAGTGCGTGGATGGGCATCGGTACTGCAAGAGGAGAAAACAGAGCAGTTGAAGCTGCAAAAAGAGCAATTAATAGTAAACTACTTGAAAATAATATTCAAGGAGCAAAAGGGCTTCTCTTTAATATGACTGGAGGAAAAGGTCTTACTATTACCGATGTTAACGAAGCAGCAAAGATAATAACAAATTCAGTTCATAAGGATGCTTTAAAAATTTGGGGAGCTGTAATACAAGATGATATGGATGAAGAAATAAAAATAACAGTTATTGCTACTGGTTTTGACCATCATAAACAAATATTACCAGACGATGAATTTAAAGTAAATTCAAATGAAGAAGATAAGGATAGAGAAAGTTTTATCGATATACCATTTTATTTAAAAAAGAGATTGGAACAATGATATAGTAATGAAAAAAAAGCTTTCTACATTTAACTATATTGTTGGATTAGTGATGGTTTTAATTGCTGCAGGTATCTTATATTATGTATTTAATGATTTCTCTTTTAGTCAAACACCGGAAACCACTTATGCGGAACTTCAAAGAATTGAAATATCATATCCTGCATCAGGTTTTATTGCAAAAGACGAGAAAATATACTATGCAGAGACAGATGGAAAAGTAAAAAGATTGATAGAGCCAGGTGAAATAGTAAAAAAAGACACTGAAATAGTCCAAATTATTAAAAATGACGGAACGAATGTTTCTGTAAAAGCTCAAAATGGTGGTCTTGTCACTTATATAATTGATAATTGCGAGGATAAATATAAAGTTAATAATATAGATAAATTACTGATTTCAGAAATATTAGAGCCACCTGTAAGGCAAGAAAGAATAGCAGATGGTGATGTAGTTAAAAAGGGTGATTTTATTTTTAAAATTGTTGGTAATGACAAAATTAGCTATATTTTGGTATTCGATAATGAAGAAAAACAAAAAATTAATGAGAATAAAGAATTAGTTTTCGCAGTTGAATACCCTGTAAATATGCTGATAAATGGAAAAATTGAAAAATTACAAGACAGAGAAGACAATAAATGTTTGGCTGTTTTTTCGACTGAATATTATATTGATACTCTACTAAATTGGAGAAAAATTTCTGGTAGATTTGTCTTTGGTACCACTACTGCTTCATATTTGCCAATTACTTCGTTGACTAAAAATGAAAAAGGCGAAGATATAGTTTATATTAAAAATGCTTCAGGTTTGCCAGAAGCTTTAAAAGTAACTGTTCTTGGAAAAGATTATTCGCGAAATAATTATATAGTTCAAGGACTTAAAAAATTTGAAGAAGTGTATTGTGATGCTAACCTTGCAAAAGAGAAATTAAGCAAAGAAAGTAAATGATAAATACTGAAAGTAACCTTATTAAGAAAAGAATTGAATCCCTTAAGAGAAACATCAAAGAGATAGCTCAAAATTGTGGAAGAAATGATCAGGATATAAAAATTATGGCAGTAACTAAAGGAGTTGATCCTTCACTAATTTTAGAAGTTTACAAAGAGGGTATTGATTTATTCGGAGAAAGTTACTTTCAAGAAGCATCTAAAAAATTAGATTATCTGTATGATAATTCGCACTTAAATAAAAAAAACTTCCACTTTATTGGACATCTTCAAAAAAATAAAACGAGTAAAGCAATAAGTTATTTTTCAAGCATTGATTCTATTGATTCAATAGAATTATGTGAATTAATTTCCAGAAAAGCCTCTAAAAATAATATTACTGTAGATGTTATGATCGAAGTTAAGACTTCTTACGAAGAAACAAAATATGGTTTATTTCCCGAAGATATTAATAACATTGTTAGTAATTTAATTAAATTACCTAATATTAATTTAATTGGTGTTATGACAATAGCTCCCCTTAAAGCTACTCAAGACTTAATAAGAGATTGTTTTAGAAGATTATTTAAAGTTTGGGAGGAGATTAATAAATTATATAATTTAAAACTTCCATATATATCGATGGGAATGAGCGATGATTATAAAATTGCCATAGAAGAGGGTTCTACAATGCTGCGGATTGGAAGAGCAATATTTGGAAGGAGTTAAAATATGAAAAATATTTTAGATTGGTTTTATAAATTATTGGGCGTTGAATTAGACGAAGAAAACGAATCTATTGAAGATGACACAAAAGTTGAAGATGTAAAACCTGTAAACAAAAAACAACAACCAAAATACACTAAACAAGTATCTGAATTTAAGACTGTAGTTGTTGTATCTCTAACTCCAAAAGTTAAGGAAGATGCAAGAAGAGCTGTAAATTTCCTAAAAGAAAACAGGTTGATAATTGTTGATTTTGAGAACGGCGATGCCGACAGAACAATATTATCTTATTTTGTTGCTTATTTATCAGGGGCAGTGGATGCATTGGGCGGAGTAGCAGATAAATTTGGTGAATACGTATATCTTTTTACACCTCCTGGTGTAAATATTTCAAGGGAACAAAAGAAGGATATTTTAAGTGGTTCTAATAATACCGAAAATCCTCCTTTTATTGAATAGAATCCAAATTGATAGAATTTTTAATTAATACCTTTCTATTTTTTAAACTTTTTTCATAAAAATATATTTATATGAGTGAAGAAAAGGAATTATTTGAGAATTATTTTATAAAATATAAAGATGATGTTTATAGAGTTGCTTATTATTACACAAGAAACAGTGATGAAGCTGAAGATCTTGTACAAGATACTTTTATCAGGGCTTATAAATTTTTTTCAAAGTTTAAAAAGAATACTAACTTTAAATCCTGGATACTAAAAATTATGCGAAATATTTATATAACTAAAAGCAAAAAGAAAAGCAAAGAAAATAATATTAAAAATCATGAAGTAGATATTTCTAAAAATTATTCTTTGGAAAATGACTATCTTGATAGCATTACAATTTCTGACATTAGAGATGCTATACTTATGCTTCCAAGAGAGTTCCGAGAAGTAATAATTTTATCGGATATCTCGGGACTTATGTATGAAGATATTGCAAAAATAATTAAGGTTCCTGTTGGAACAGTAAGGTCACGCTTACATAGGGGTAGGTTAATTCTTAAAGAGAGGCTTAAAGAAAAGTATGATACTGACTAATATTTTAATTAACAAAAAATGCAAGTATTGTGAGTGTTTCGTAAATGATTATGTGGATGGTAGATTATCAAGAATAAAAGAGGAAGAATTCCTTGCACATATTGAGAATTGTTTTAAGGTTAAAGGCTGTAAAAAGTGTATTGAGCTTGTAAAACAGTTTAAGATTATTAAAAGTTATTGTGAAAATTTACGCGATAGCTTGACTATGCCAGAAGATTTAAGCATAAATCTTCTTAGAATGATTAGATAGTAAAACTGTAAAATAAAAACTATAAACTATAAAATTACTTGATCCAATAATTAGGTGCTTCTCTCACAATAGAAACATCATGAGGATGTGATTCTTTAATCCCAGTAGGAGTTATTTGAACAAATTTAGTATTTTTTCTAAGTTCTTCTATATTATGAGCGCCAGCATAACCCATGCCAGATCTTAATCCTCCAATTAATTGATAAACAAAATCTTGAAGTTTTCCTCTGTAAGGAACTCTTCCTACAATACCTTCGGGTACCAATTTAGCAGCAGGAGTGCTCTCTTGAAAATATCTCTCTCCGCCTCCTTCTTTCATTGCTTCAATTGACCCCATAGCTCTATATTCTTTGTATTGCCTACCACCATAAAATATTAGATCACCAGGACTCTCATCAAGACCAGCTAAAAGATTGCCAAGCATAACAGTACTTGCACCCGCAGCAATCGCTTTTGTTATATCACCAGAGTATCTTATACCACCGTCAGCAATAATTGGAATATCGTATTTATCAGCAATTTCTGAGCACATCATAATCGCTGTGAATTGTGGAACACCACAACCTGCTATTATTCTTGTAGTACAAATGGAGCCAGGACCAATACCTACTTTAACGGCTGATGCTCCTTCTTTAATTAATGCGTAAGTTCCTTCAGGAGTGGCAACATTTCCAGCTACAACTTCGAGGTCTGGATATTTATCTTTTATATTCTTCAATAAATTGATCACTCCTTCTGAATGCCCATGAGCTGAGTCAATAACAATTGCATCAACTCCAGCTTTGTATAATAGCTCTACTCGAGTGAGTGCATCTTTTGAAACAGAAATAGCTGCTCCTACTATTAATCTACCACTTTTATCCTTACATGAATTAGGATATTCAATCATTTTATTAATATCTTTTATTGTTATGAGACCTTTAAGGTTATAATCATCATCTACTATTAATAATTTTTCAACTTTGTGCTGTTTTAGTATTTCTTTTGCTTCTATAATTGATGTTCCTTCTTTAGCTGTAATAAGGTTTTCTTTAGTCATAACATCTGATACCTTTTCAGTATAGTCTGTAATAAATCTTATATCTCTGTTTGTTATTATACCAACTAATTTTTCATTTCTTGTTATCGGAACTCCAGATATGTGGTATTTTTCAGAGACGTTTAAAACGTCTTGAATTGTAGCGTCTTCAGAAAGTGTAATTGGGTTTGTTATTAGACCACTCTCTGACCTTTTTACTTTATCTACCTCTTCAGCTTGCATTGCTGGAGGAAGATTTTTGTGAATTATACCAATACCTCCTTGGCGAGCGAGAGCAATAGCTAAACGTGATTCAGTAACCCTATCCATTGCAGCGCTCACAATTGGAATATTTAAAGATATGTTTTTCGTAAATCTTGTATGTAAGTCTACATCTCTTGGAAGAATATTCGAATAAGCAGGTAATATTAATACATCATCATATGTTAATGCAACACCATTTATTTTTTTATTATTCAACATAGAATTTTCTCCAATCTTTAAAATATGATTATAAGTCTAAAAGAAAATGATGATTTTTCAAACATTTAATTTATTTTTAAGGGTATATTCTTATTTTGTATAGCATCTATAAGTTTTTGGTATGTTTCTTCCAATGCTTCAGATATAACCCTTGTTTCTCCAATAACTGTAATAAAATTAGAATCTCCTGTCCAACGTGGAACTACATGAGCATGAATGTGGTCTTCTACTCCAGCACCAGCTACTTTTCCTATATTCATCCCTACATTAAACCCTTGTGGTTCAAAAGTAGCCTTAAGTAATCTAATTGAATAATCAATAAGATTAATAAATTCTAATGATGCTTCATCTCTTAGTTCAGATAATTGACTAATATGTGAATAAGGAACAACCATTAAGTGTCCGGGAGAATATGGATATTTATTTAAAACGATAAAATTATATTTACCTCTATAAATTATGTAATTTTCGCTATCTTTATCTTCTTTAATCATTTTGCAAAAGAAACATTCTTTATCTTTATTCCCTCTTATATATACATATCTCCATGGTGCCCATAAATTCTTCATAAAAACTCCTTTTCTTAAGCTATTTTCTTCATAAACCTCAATAAAATTGAATTTATCTATTTAAAATATTATTCTATTTTTAGAAATATTTACAATTAATTATTAATTTTAAAATTTATAAACGAATGAGGTGTAAGAAAATATGAGAAAAATAATAAAAAATCGAAAAATTTATATTATTATAACTGTTTGCTTAATTGTTTTATTCAGTAATTCTTGTTCTAATAAAACGAATCAAATTCCTCAAAGCCCAAAAGAGAGTACTTCTGAAATTACTCAACCAGTTGATAATCCAAAAGAAAATCCTGCTAAACCTGAAGAATCTACTTCTAATAATACATCTCTACCAACAGGTCTTATACCTTCGGAAATGAGAATTCTTGCTAAGGATTTTACACTTGAAAAAATTGATGGGGGAACATTAAGTCTTTCCTCTTATAAAGGGAATATTGTATTACTTGACTTTACTACTACCTGGTGTTACTGGTGCGAGGTTCAGGCTCCACATGTAGAAGAATTATATAAGAATTATTCAAACAAGAATTTTACTGTTATAAGCATTGATTGCAAAGAAGAACCTCAAATAGTGAAAAGTAAATACCCTAGCGGAAAGCATATATTCCCAGTGGTACTTGATAAAGATGGATCTGTGTCATATTCATATGGAATCAATGGTTATCCAACATTTCTCTTAGTGGACAAAGATGGTAAAATAGCTTATTTTCAAGAGGGGTATAAGGAGAACATGAAGGAAGTTGTTTCAAAGATAATTGATTATTTACTTGAAAACGAGTAATTGTTTATAATGAATTTGTTTGTTCTAATTAACTTTTCTTTTAAAAATCTCAAACGAAATAGAAATAGAACTTTCCTAACAATTCTTTCTGTGGTTATTTCTATAACTTTTTTGATAAGTTTTCTTGGACTTATTGAAGGTTATAATAAGGCGATTATGAAGGATATTAATAACCTGGGAGTTCACTTATTGGCAATACCTAAAGGGTGTCCTTACGAAGCGACAGCTTTAATAATGCACGGAGGCATCATCCCTAATTATTTAAATGAATCAGTTGTACCGGAAATATCAAGTCTACAAAATATTTATGATTACTATGCAATGGTTATGGGAGTTTTACCCTCTCAGGAATCACCACAAAGTACAGATATTATTTATGGTGTAACGGATGGAGTATTTAATCTCAAGAAAAACTGGGAAGTATCCAAGAATTTATTTTTAAATGAAACTGGAGTAGTGATTGGTAAAAGAAAGGCTTCGTCCTTCGGAGTAAATGAAGGTGATTATATTAAACTGGGAAATAGTGGAAATAAATATAAGGTTTTGCATGTTATTCCAGAAACTGGCACAGAAGACGATAATATTATATTTCTGCCTTTGAAGAACGCTCAGGATGAACTAAATGTCCCTGGTAAAATAACAGGCGTAGCTATATCACTAAAAGATATAACTAAACTAAAAGAAACAACTACTGAAATAGAAAAAATAAAAGATGTTCAAGTAGTCACTATGAATGATGTTCTGTCAGTAGTTATGGGATATATTCGTATTGTGAGGGCTCTTTTACTTGGGATTGTAATTATAACTGTATTAGTGAGCGGTATTCAAATTTTAAATAGTGCATTGATAGGGGTTCTTGAGCAGATAAGAGAAATTGGAGTGTTTAAAGCAATAGGTGCAACAGGTGGACAGATAGCGAGTTTTATCTTTATTCAGTCTTTTTTAGTCTCTATAATAGGTAGTTTATTCGCTATTCTTGCTTCATATATTATTGCTCCATTACTTAATGTAATTACCAAAAGTTTTATTCCTTCACCACCTGCTGGAAGTATAATTTCTTTTACACCCTTAATATTGATTTATGGAGTATTGTTTTCTATCATAGTAGGATTTATTGCAGGAATATATCCTGCATACAAAGCAGGTTCACTGAGTCCTTCTGAAGTGATAAGAATGGATGTGTTAGTATGAATTTCTTTTCACTTGCTTTTAAAAATTTGCTAAGAAGAAAGATAAGGACAATCCTAACAATAATTGGTATTGGGATAGTGATAGCAATATTTTTTAGTTTAATTTCATTTAATGCAGGGTATAGTCGCTCGTTAGGAAATGAATTTTTAAGTTTTGGAATACATATTTTAGCTGTACCCAAAGGGTGTCCTTACGAAGCAACTTCTCTTCTGCTCCATGGCGGAGAAATGGATAAAACTTTAACATATGCTCAATTTGAAGAAATTGCTAAAAATGAATTTGTGGATATTGCCTCTCCATTGCTCCTTATTCGTACAACAATTAATTCTCCTGACTATGAAACTGCATTGTACGGTATTTCTGATAGTCTTTTTGAATTAAAACCATACTGGAAACTTAACGGCAGTAAATTTTCTTCTTTAAATGCAAACGAAGCAATAATTGGTGCTAATCTCGCTAAGGAATTAAATTTGAAAATAGGTAGCAAAGTTTATCTAACTAACAATAAAGTAGAAACAAAAATTGTTGGCATTCTCTCTATCACTGGAACTTCAGATGATAACTTTATATATGTACCATTGAAATATTCAGAAAAATTAGCAGGTAAGAGCGATTCTTTAACCGCAGTAGCTATAAAAGTTAAGCAAGGTGCAAAAATCGGTATGGTATCAAACATGCTTGCTCAAATACCCGATGTCCAAACAGTAACTTTTACACAGGTTCAATCAACATTGAATGGACTTGTTTCAACAACTCAACAATTATTACTGGTTGCAACAATATTTACATTATTAATTGGATTGGTGAGTCTTGTTAATACTTTATATATGAGTATATCTGAGAGAAAAAAAGAATTAGGAATGCTAAAAGCAATTGGTGCAAGAAATAGCCAGATATTTTTCTTAATAATAACTGAAACAATCATTATTGTGCTTGTAGCTGCTTTATTGGGTGTTGCTTTATCTATTGGTTTCTCGAGTACAATTGAGTATGTTATCAGACAATTAATAGAGAACGCTCCACCTGGTAGATTGGCTTATTATACATCTTCAACTTTGATACTTACTGTTTTAATATCTGCCTTAATCGGCGTGCTTTCAAGTATATTTCCAGCTTATTCTGCTACTAAAATTCCCCCTATGGAGGTTATAAGAAATGAATAATAATCCGACAATTATTAACGCGATAGAGTTAAAGAAATATTATAAAATGGGTAAAGATGAAATAGCAGCATTAGCTGGAGTAAGTCTTGATATCAAGAAAGGAGATTTTTTGGCAATTCTCGGTTCGTCTGGTTCTGGAAAAACAACTTTACTTAATATGATTAGTTGTCTTGATAAACCGAGCAGTGGAAAGTTAATTGTTGCTGATAATGATGTTACAGACCTCCCTGAAAAGAGATTAATAGAAATAAGAAGAAAATATTTTGGTTTTATTTTCCAGCAATTCTTTTTAATTCCCACTTTAACTGTCCAGGAAAATGTTACACTACCCATATTCTTTAGTGGTAAAAAAGTTTCAGGTAAGTTTATTGATGATATATTAGAGCGAGTAGGACTCTTAAATAGGAAAAAACATCTCCCAAGTGAGCTATCCGGTGGAGAGATGCAAAGAGTTGCTATTGCAAGAGCGCTTGTTAATAATCCAGAAATTATTATTGCAGATGAGCCTACCGGGAATCTTGACTCTCAAAATGCAAAAAACATTTTTGACTTATTTTCCAGCTTGAATAACGATTTTGAGGTTACAATTATATGCGCCACACATAATCTTGAACTCGCAAAAAGAGCAAAGGATATAATTGAGTTAAAAGATGGTATAATAAAGAGTGAATGAAAAATAGATGATAAATTGGGAAATTTTAATATTAGAGTATTATTTTTTAAATTAAGGAGTTTTGTATCGTGAATTGGGATAATTTAACAGAGAGAGCTCAAAGAGCGATAATGTTATCGCAAGAAGAGGCTCAGAGACTTGGCAATGATTATTTGGGCACTGAACATATCCTTTTAGGCCTTATTAGAGAGGGTCAGGGTGTAGCTTATAGAGCACTTTCCCTATTAGGTATAAACTTTCAATACATTTATCAAAGGATTGAAAGCATTGTCAAAGAAAACAAACAGATGAGATTTTACGATTTTCCATCCACAGAAGTAACACTTACTCCCAGAGCGAAAAGAGTTTTTGAAATTGCTTCGCAGGAAGCACAAGATTTAGGACATAACTATATTGGAACTGAGCATATACTTTTAGGTTTAATTAGAGAAGGAGAAGGCATAGCTGCAAAAGTTCTTGAAGAATCAGGAGTTGATCTTGCTAAAGTTAGGGAAGTTGTTTTAACATTGATTGGCGAAAAGGATGGCTTTGATCAGAGAAAAGAAGTAAAAGGGGGAGAGAGAAATAATCCTAAAGTTAAAACTTCTACTCTGGACCAATTCAGCAGGGATTTAACACAGCTTGCCAAACAGGAGAAATTGGATCCTGTGATAGGCAGAGAAAAGGAAATTCAACGTTTAATCCAGATTTTAACAAGGCGAACAAAAAATAATCCAGTTTTAATTGGAGACCCTGGAGTTGGTAAAACCGTAATAGTTGAGGGATTAGCACAAAAAATAGTTAATAATGAAATACCTGATATTTTAAAGGGTAAAAGGGTAATCTCTCTTGATATATCAGGTATTGTAGCAGGAACTAAATATAGGGGCGAATTCGAAGAGAGAATGAAAAAGATTATGGACGAAATAAAAAAAGCAAGTGGAGAAATAATATTATTTATAGATGAACTACATACTGTGATCGGAGCAGGTGCAGCAGAAGGCTCAATTGATGCTTCAAATATTTTGAAACCAGCTCTCGCCAGAGGAGAACTTAGGTGTATTGGGGCTACAACTATTGATGAATATAGAAAGTATATTGAAAGAGATCCTGCTCTTGAGAGAAGATTTCAGGCAATATATGTATCTGAGCCTACTGTATCCGAAACAATAGACATTCTTAAAGGTTTAAGATATAAGTATGAAGCACATCATAAAGTAATGATATCAGATGAGGCTATAATCTCTGCTGCTAAATTGTCTGCTCGATACATAACTCAAAGATTTCTCCCAGATAAAGCGATAGATTTAATTGATGAAGCTTGTTCAAGTGTTAAACTCAAGGCTTCTATCCCACCCATCTCTCTTAAAGAACTTGAAGAGAAAGTAAAAGATATGGGTAAAGAGAAAGAGTCAGCCATAAGAAGCCAGGAATTTGAAAAAGCCGCTCAATTTAGAGATGAAGAAAAGAGATTAAGAAGTGAATATGAAAAATTAAAAGCCGAGTGGGAAGAGGAAATTAAATCTAATGAACCATTGATAACAGAAAATGATGTGGCGATTGTTGTATCTCAGTGGACAAATATCCCTGTTGGAAAACTTATTAAAGAAGAGAAAGAAAAACTACTTCATATGGAAGAAACTTTATCACAAAAAATTATTGGACAAAATGAAGTTGTTAATATTGTTTCAAACGTAATAAGAAGAGCAAAAACAGGTTTAAAAGATTCCAGAAAACCAGTGGGTGCTTTTCTTTTCTTAGGCCCGACAGGTGTTGGAAAAACTGAATTTGCAAGAGTTTTAGCTGAATATCTTTTTGGAACACCTGATGCTTTAATTAGATTTGATATGAGTGAATATATGGAAAAATTCTCAGTTTCTCGCCTTATAGGTGCTCCTCCAGGATATGTAGGATATGATGAAGGTGGACAGTTAACCGAGGCTGTTAGAAGGCAGCCTTATTCTGTTGTTTTGTTCGATGAAATTGAGAAAGCTCATCCGGACATTTACAACATTTTGCTTCAAATCTTCGATAATGGCAAACTTACAGATTCACAAGGAAGAGTAGTAAATTTTTCCAATACTATAATAATCCTCACATCAAATTTATGGGGTGGGCAGAAGAGCAGTAAAGTGCTTGGCTTTACAACGGAAAAAAATTCAAGTGAGGAAGACAAAGTTTTAAAGAAAGAAAATTTAATGAATGAGCTTAAAAAATATTTTAAACCTGAATTTCTTAACAGATTAGATGATGAAATAGTATTTAATTCCTTGACTCAGGATGACATTTTAAAGATAGTGGATTTATTGTTTAAGAAAATTCAAGAAGAGTTGAGCGATAATAACATAAAACTCACTCTCTCAAATGAAGCAAAGAAACAACTTGCAACTTTAGGCTTTGATGAGAAATTTGGAGCAAGACCTCTATGGAGAGTAATAGAAAAATATATTTCCAATGCCATATCCGAAAAGATGCTTCAAGATGAAATAGAAGATGGAGATTCCATTTTTATAGATTATGAAGATGGCAATTTTAAATTTGTAAAAATTAAAGCAAATAAATTAAAAAAAACTTCTGTTCCATCATCTTCTTAATTCTTCTTCAGTAAAACCAAAATGATGCGCGATCTCGTGATAAAGGACTTCTTTGATTATTTCACTCATCTTTATATTTCTAACTGCAGCAATTTTTTTGATATTCTCAGAAAATAGTGTAATTTTGTCAGGAAGAGCAAAGGAATAGCCCAAAGAACCCTTTAATGGATTAGGTATTCCTTCGTAAAGCCCCAAAAGGAGGCCATCCTTTGCGGAGAACTCTTTTTCTGGATAATCTTTAACAAAAATAGCTACATTTTTTAACTTCTCCTTAAACTTAATTGGAAGGAGAGAGATTGCCTCTTCGACATAATCACGAAAACTTTCTTCTTTTTCTTCAGGCATTTATTAAATTATAGTAGATTCCTCCGAAAATAATAACTCCAAAATATAAAATTATGATTATTAAACAAATTAGATTGGTTAGTTATTATAAGAGGCACAAAAAAAGAATTAAAGAAATTATTTTCATGGCTTTATTTTGTGGCAAAAATGCCATGAAATATTAATTTTTGAATTCTTTTCATATAACAGTATTATTTTATTTATGAAATATAAAAAGAGGAGGAAAGATTATGGAAGTTACACAAGAGAGGAAAATGCCACTTTTAGGGGATACTTTTCCGGAACTAAAAGTGCAGACTACGCACGGAGTAATGGAATTACCCAAAGCTTTTGCGGGAAAATGGTTTGTTCTATTCAGTCATCCTGCAGATTTCACACCTGTTTGCACAACTGAATTTGTCGCTTTTCAAAATAGGTATGATAAATTTAGATCTATGAATTGCGAACTCATAGGATTAAGCGTTGATCAAGTTTTTGCTCATATAAAGTGGGAGGAATGGATAAAAGATAATCTAAATGTTGAAATTCAATTCCCAATAATTGCTGATACAGGATCTGTTGCACAAACTCTTGGTTTAATTCACCCGGGAAAGGGAACAAATACTGTAAGAGCAGTTTTTGTTGTTGATGATAATGCAAAAATAAGAGTTATACTGTACTATCCTCAGGAATTAGGAAGGAACATGGATGAGATCTTGCGAATTGTTGAAGCAATACAAATTTCAGATAAAAACAGGGTTTCTATGCCAGCTAATTGGCCAAACAATGAACTCATAAATGACCGTGTAATAATTCCAGCACCTACAGATGTCAAAGTGGCTTACGAGAGAAAAGAAAAAGCAAAAATTGGTGAAGTTGAATGTTTTGATTGGTGGCTGTGCCACAGGAAATTATAAATAGGGAGGAACATATGTTATCAAAAATACCTATTAACCTTGAAAAGGTAGGAAAAGATTTAGACAAAGAGATTCTAAGAGCTGGAATAATAGCTGAATTAGATGCTATTAATCTATATGAGCAAATGGCAGTTATGACTAAGAATGAACTTATTAAAAAAATGCTTTTAGATATAGCTAAAGAAGAAAAGACTCATATGGGTGAATTTCAAACACTACTATTAAAAGAAGACAAAGAACAGGTAAAAGAGTTAGAAGCTGGGAAAAAGGAAGTCATCGAATTGATGGAGAAATAACACTGGTATAAAGAAACTTCATTTAAATTAATAAATTTTTAAAATTTGAACTCTATTTTGTGGATATAATGGAATTTTATAATTTATAAATAATAACTTTTGAATTACGTTTACATTTTGAAAACTAAAAAGAGAAAAAATCTCACTTTATTGAGACCTCTGAAAAACCATTCTTTATAGATTATTCTTTCTTGTAAATATACATAAAATTGAGGTAATATTATGGAAAAACCGACTTTTTCAGAGGTCTCTTATTTGTAACTTTACGAAATTTTAACAAATAATATTTCGATTTTTGCTGCTATAATGACAATAATCTCATAAATCTATGAAGTAAAAGAGGCTCCAGACAGTTTTTTTATTACAAAAACTACTATATATAAAAAATCAACTCAAGATAATTTGCGAGAATAATTAAAAGTTATTCTTACTCAGAAATTCGAATAAATCAATATTTCTCTACTGTCTGGATCCCACTGAACATTATATCCAAAAAGTTCAAACATAAATCTTATAGGAAATAAAATAAATGAGCCATCTTCATGTTTTATAAGCCAGCCATTTTTTTGTTCAATTTCAGGTAGAACTGGCCATTTTAGCTTATTATTTTCAAAAAATACTTTTTCATCGATAGTTGCATTTTTTCTTTCTATCCAAGGAGTTGTATCATAGTATAGAAAAAATGTTAATGTTTTTCCATCGCTATCATATAAATGATAGCTTACTTCCCAGTGATATGGTTCAAATTGATAAACTTTTATTTCTCCCAAATACCATGGCGAAAAATCTGTTTCGAAAATAAAATATCCGTCAAATAATGCTCTGTCTTCCTTTATTTTAACAGGATGATTTAATTTTACATATTGAAAATCTAATATATTATCTTTTTCTTTAACTACACGAACATAGCAAGAATCAACCTGAAACACATATTTAAGTCTGGATAATTCATTTTGTTGACCAAAAATTGACTTTTCTGGAATTAGACATGGAGCAAGAAAGAATATAATTAAAAGAAGAGATGAAAATGATTTTTTCGTCAATTTATTCATTTTTTTCCTCCTTAATACTTAATATATATTATATAGCTATTTTATTTTTTTATCTCTTTATTTCTTTTTCTGCATTTTTATTATTTAATCTAAAACTAAAACAATTTACGACCTTACAATAACATTCATATAAGTGAGAAAATACAATAAGAACAACTTTATAACTGTAATATTGACGAGAAGAGCTACTCAATTATAAATGATAAACTATAATAAGCTCTATTACCACACAAAAGCTTTATACAAATTATTTTTGAACTCGTAATTGAGCTTATTAAAAAAAGATATTTAGTGCACATGAATTAAGAACCTATCATACAGCAACGACCCCTTATAGAAGAGCATTGGAATCTTTTTTCATAACCTCTTCTAATAAAAGATTATTGCAAACTTTATATACAATTCATTGAATCCAGCAAAATGAAGCGAAATATTGAGTATTATCAAAATAAATTGAAGCAATTACAAATAAATGAAGATACTTCAATCTCTAAAAGACCTGACAAATTGGAAGCGTTATAAACTCATGTTTAGATTTTTAGCTTACTTGATGAAGCAATGATAATAAATCAAAAAAATACAATGAGGCAACATGTAAATTATTCTGAAAATTAGATTTATATTCCTCTGAAAATAATAACTCCAAAATTGTAAGATTAAATTTAGTAAAAAAAATGTTCAGTTATACAAGATTATATAATTGGCAAAAGAAAAGGATCAAAGTTATTATTTTCATGCTTGCGTTGTGGCAGAAATACAAAGAGATGTTAAAGATAATTATTAAATTTCTTTAAATTTCTTCAAAATGATGTTTAACTATTTTTCCTTCCAATGCGAATATGGCAGACTCAGCAATATTTGTTGAATGATCAGCTACTCTTTCGAGATGTCTACTTATGAGTATGAGTTGTATGCATCTTGAAATTAATTTTGGATTTTCCATCATATATGTGAGCATTTCTCTGAATATTTGATCACAAGTGTTATCTACCTTCTCGTCCCTTTCAAGTACAGATTTAGCTAAAGAGACATCTTTTATAATCAATGAATTCATTGAATCCTCAAACATTCTACTGCAAATTTCAGCTAAATACGGTATATCAATCAATGTAGCATTAAACGGCTTATCAATAAGATACAAGGCTGCTTTACTTATATTCACTGCATAATCACCAATCCTTTCAATATCTGTATTCATTCGTAATACTGCAATAACAAATCTTAAATCTGATGCTTCAGGCTGATAGCGAGCAAGGAATTCGAGACCCAAAGAATCAATCTCAACCTCTAAATTATTAATATATTTATCTTCTTCAATTACACTTTTTGCAACTTTTTCATCATTTTCCAATAAGCCTTTTACTGAATTTTGAACTGCTTTAGAAGCAAGAGATGACATATATAGAAGCTTTTCCTTAATTGACTCTAAAAAAACCTCAATACCTTTCTCCATATGCTATCCAAACCTTCCTGTAATATAATCTTCTGTGAGTTTATTGGTGGGGTTGGTAAATATCTTTTCAGTTCTATCAAACTCGATTAATTCTCCAAGCATAAGAAATGCAGTGTAATCTGATACTCTTGCTGCTTGTTGCATATTATGTGTAACGATAATTATTGTATATTGATTTTTTAATTCTCTAATTAAATCTTCAATTTTACTCGTTGCTACAGGATCCAATGCTGAACAAGGTTCATCAAAAAGAATGACTTTTGGCTTTACTGCAAGAGCACGGGCTATACATAATCTCTGTTGTTGACCACCTGATAGTTCTGCTCCTGACTTATTTAATTTATCTTTTACTTCATCCCATAGAGCTGCCTTCATCAATGATTCTCGAACGATTTTAGCAGCATCATCCTTTTTTAATCTAACACCAGTTAATGTATATCCGGCAAGCACATTACCAGCAACCGACATTGTTGGAAAAGGATTTGGTCTTTGGAAAACCATACCAATTTCATGCCTTACTTTCATTGCATCCATTTCATAAATATTATTTCCACTAAGTAGTATCTTCCCTTCGATCCTGCTATCAGGACTTAATTCATGTAATCTATTTATGCACCTAACAAATGTTGTTTTTCCGCATCCAGAAGGACCGATAATTGCTGTTACTGTGTTACTTAATACTGATATGTTAATATTTTTAAGAACTTTTACATTTCCGTACCAAGCAGAAAGATTTTCTATGTTTATTATGATCTCTTTTGCACTCAAAGTTATTACCTTACTCCCTTTTCAAGTTTTTTTACTATAATTTTTGATAAAAGACTAACCAAAAAAACTATAAATACAAGAACAATTGCTCCAGCCCAGGCTTGCCTGTGAAGTTCATCATATGGACTTCTTGCATACTCAAATATTTGTAAAGTAAGTGTAGATATTGGTTTAAGAATATTTGTTGAGAAGAATCTATTTCCAAAAGCAGTAAAGAGTAGTGGTGCAGTTTCACCTGAGATTCTCGCTATACCAGATAGTATTCCACCAATTACTCCACCCAAGGATGTTCTGAGAGTCACATATATCATAGTTCTCCATCTTGGTGCACCTAAAGCAAGAGAAGCTTCTTTTAATGTATTAGGCACTAATATTAATACTTCTTCTGTTGAACGGGCTATTATTGGAATCATCATAAAAGAAAGTGCAATCGACCCA
>Ga0209409_1000944_pt1 | contig 27393 bp, 29 predicted proteins | sample AD_JPNMR1_MetaG_FD_184424 | JGI IMG/M metagenome (GOLD analysis project Ga0209409, IMG submission 184424) | Active sludge microbial communities of municipal wastewater-treating anaerobic digesters from Japan - AD_JPNMR1_MetaG (SPAdes) (version 2) | ecosystem: Engineered > Bioreactor > Anaerobic...
ATAAGATTTGATGGCAAAAAGCACGATGTCCATGTAAGTTTATAATTATGTATAACATTGATGAAATAAAAAATAAAATAATTTGCGGAGATTGTTTGGAAGTAATGAAACTGATACCTGATAATTCGGTGGATAGTATCGTAACTGATCCGCCGTATGAATTGGGCTTTATGGGTAAATCATGGGACAGTACAGGTATTGCCAACAGCATAGAGCTTTGGCGTCAATGTTTACGGGTATTGAAGCCCGGTGGTTACCTGCTTTCCTTTTCAGCAACCCGAACCTATCACCGTATGGCTTCGGCTATTGAAGATGCAGGTTTTGAAATTCGGGATATGATAGAATGGGTGTATGGTAGTGGATTTCCTAAAAGTTTAAATATAGGGAAAGCAGTAGATAAGATACAGGGAAATGATAGAGAGATATTAGCAACAGAGACAAGATATAACGAACCAAGCGGAATAGTAGGTGTAGGACAAGGTGAGAGAACTTTGATTGATAGAAAAATAACCAAAGGTACTTCTGAATGGGAAGGTTGGGGGACTGCTCTTAAACCTGCTCACGAACCTATCTGTATGGCACGTAAACCCATATCTGAAAAAACCGTAGCAGAAAACTGCCTTAAGTGGGGTACAGGTGGGATAAATATAGACAAGAGTAGGGTGGAAAGTAAACCACGACTAACTGGAACATTAAACAAAGGAGATGAAATAAAAGCAGAACCAACTTCATTTAAGGGTAGTGGAACAAGAAAACTACAAACAGGTTACGATGAGAAAATGGCAGAAAGTAATCTCGGTCGTTTCCCTGTCAATCTTATCCATGACGGAAGCGATGAAGTAGTGGCGTGTTTTCCTAATAGTAAATCAACTCGTTTCTTCAAGTCTATTCTGTATTATCCAAAAGCAAGTAAATCAGAACGGAATAAAGGGTGCGAGGGGCCAGTGAAAAACAATCATCCAACCGTCAAACCACTTAAACTTATGGAATATCTTTGTATTTTAACTAAAACTCCAACGGGTGGTATAGTTTTAGACCCCTTTGCTGGTTCTGGCACAACTTGTATGGCTGCTAAAAAAGTAGGAAGAGATTTTATTGGTATAGAAAAAGAACCTGATTATGTGGCTATTGCGGAAGCCAGAATTAAATCAATTCCCGAGAGTTTGTTTTAATTATAAAAATTATGTATAACATTGATGAAATAAAGAATAAAATAATTTGCGGAGATTGTTTAGAAGTTTTGAAAGACATACCTGATAAAAGTATTGATATGGTTATGACCTCACCTCCTTATTATTCCCTCCGTAATTATCAGGTAGAAGGACAAATTGGGTTAGAAGAAAATTTTGACAAGTATCTTAATAAACTTTTAGAAATTTTTGCGGAAATAAAAAGGGTTCTTAAAAAATCAGGGAGTTTTTGGTTAAATATGGGAGATACATTTAAAGAGAAATGTATGATGATGCAACCAGAAAGAACTGCTTTAAAAATGATAGATGAACAGGAGTGGTGGTTAAGGCAAAAAATAATTTGGACAAAGCAAGTATTGATAAATAAAGAAAACAAGACAATTGGAAGCGTAATGCCAACGAGCACAAAGGACAGGTTTAATATGAGTTGGGAGTATCTTTTTCATTTTGTAAAGAATAAAAAATATTACTTTAATTTAGATGCAGTAAGAATTCCAGCACAAGTAGTGGGAGTTACAGACTTAAGACCAGCAGGAATTTTAAGACAAAGAATGTATCCTGAAAGCAAATATAATAAATTCAACTACCGAGTTCGGGATGCTGAACGCAAAGCAAGACAACCACAATTTCGGGCGACAAAAGAAGAAATTGAAAAGTATAAAAGAGATTGGCGAAAAGAAGAAGCAGAAGGTTATAGAATGGGTTCAGTTGACCCACACCGAGCAGCATTGAGAGGAGGATTAAAATATTATAAAAACCCTGACCCACGAGGAAATGACGAAGGAGGACCAGGAAGTTATAGATTGTGGAAAGATAAGCATCCTTATCAAGGCAAATTTTCAGGAATGGGGGAAGAAGAGGTAGAAATGTTTGGAAGTCCGAGAGCGAGGAATGAGAGAAAAAGAAATAAAACTTTAATTGATCCCAATGCTAAAGGATTGAGACAAGCGCCAGAGCCAGGAGAACCAAACGCTTTTCATCCATTAGGTAAAAACATTCCAACAGTATGGCAAATTAATCCTGAACCTCATAATTTTCAGAAAGAAGTTGGCGTAGACACAGACCATTTTGCTACCTACCCCCAAGAACTTTGCAGAATCCCAATTTTATCCAGTTGCCCCCCTGATGGTATAGTTTTAGACCCGTTTGCTGGAAGTGGAACAACATTGCTAGTGGCAAAAAAATTAGGTAGAAATTATATTGGTATAGAACTTAATCCTAATTATTGTAAAATAGCAGAAAAAAGATTAAAGGCTACCCCTACCCCACTACTTTAATGTTGCTATATCACATCATTCCTTAAACTATAAAATTTAGATAGTATAAATCTCTATGACTAAATGGCAAGAAGATATAAAAAAAATCATTTATTCCTCCACCCTTACAAACTACGACAAATATCACCAAATAATTAAAATGATACTTAATATCTTGAAGCATTACAAAAAGATATGGACTAAAACAGAAAACAAACAACCTTACTTACTATAAAGTTAAACTATTATGAACCCTCACTTACAGAAAAGTTATGAAATTAAATGACCCTAAACATTTCTGGGGAGGAGTTATTTGGCTGATAGTTTACTTTGTGGGAGCATATCTTATCGCATTCCTTACTTCACCCACTTTGTAGGGCATTCTGGTGCGTTTGAGAGCGTTTTAGAAGGATTATAATACTATGACATATCAAGATTTAATACAGGAAAATTGGGAAAATAAGCATAATCCAGAGCAGTTGCGTTATGATAATCAGGCTTGGGATTGTTTTGCTCAACCCAATATAGAGAATATCCTCCAAGTTCCTGTAAAAGAAGTGGCTTTGGATATTGGCTGTGCTTATGGAACTACTTCTGTGTTTCTTAAAACTCTTGGCTGGCAAAAAGTAATTGCCATAGATAAAGACGATACTTATGTAAATAAAGAGTTTTTAGAGAAATATGGGGTAGAATTTCAACAGGGAGACATTATGGAAATAGACCTTCCTAAATGCGACTTAATAGTATTTACCGAAGTATTGGAACATTTATGCGGGGATATACAAAAGTTATTTGATAAGTTTCGTAATGCCTTAAATAACGAAGGATATATTGTTCTGTCTACTCCAGTTAAAGGACTTTACATTGCAGACCAGATAGCCAATGTCCCTTCTTATAAGAATTTAATCACTATCAGACAAAACAGCGACAACATTATAGATGACCATTATTATCATTATACCCCCGTGGAAGTGTTAGAACTTATCCATAACTCCAATCTAACTATTAAATCTTTTCAGTTAATTTCCAAGTGGCAGTATTATCTTATTCAAAAATTATGAAAACCAAATCTCCCCGCACTAACATATCTGCCTTAAAAAAGAAAGTTTGGAAAGAATTTTCTAAATATATTCGTTTAAGGTATGCTCGAAATGGTTATGTTCTATGTTATACCTGCGGGAAGATAATGTATTGGAAAGAGGCACAAGCAGGACACGGATTAAGCGGGAGGGGAAATACCATTTTGTTTGATGAGGAACTGGTCAAACCCCAATGCCCCCGCTGTAATCTCTTTTTGGGAGGAAATTATGATATTTTTCATAAGAAATTGATTGAAGAATATGGGTTGGAGTGGTATAATAATAAACTCCGCCTCAAATCAAAAACCAAACAATTCACTTTGTCTGAACTTCAAAAATTGTATGATAAGTATCGTAAATTAGCCCAAAAATATGAGCAATCACAGACCTAATTATACAATTTTACCCGCAACTATAAGATATGACAAGGAACTTCCTTCTACTGCCAAGATTATTTATTCCGAACTCTTGGCTTTGACGGGGATTGGGAGACAATGTTCTGTAAGCAATAGTTATTTTGCCGAAGTGTTTGGGCTGTCAGAAGTTCAGGTCAGCACCTTAATCAACCTATTAGAGGAGAAAGGATATATCGCTATCAAAATCTATCAAAATTACCGCCGAACTATTAAAATTCTTGATAAAAAGCGATCTCCCCAGCCCTCCTCCAAACCTTCCAAACCTGTTCAGGAAGAGTGGAAGTTTGAGGAAGAATTAAAGAAATTCCAAAATTCAACCAGAAGAGATTTACAGATTATTGCTCTTTGGGTGGTATTAAATAAATTTAAACCCGCCAACAAAGACCAATGGAAAGCAATTATAGAAAGGAATATCCGTGCTGCGGGAAAATTAAAAGGATATTCAAATGAAGACATTACTGATACCTTCAACAGCCTTCAAAGAACAGATTATATTAAAAAAATTACTTTAGAAACTATTTCCAAATATATAGACGATATCGTGAAAAACAAACAAAACAAAAAGAAAATTATCCGTTGGGAAGAAGTTAAGTATCCTGACGGAACTATTAAAATGAAACCTGTTATTCAATAATATGAGAGACCCAAGATTTCATTTTTACAAAAAATACAAAGTCAACCCAATGGGGTTATTGAACTTCTATTTTGTGGAGAGTTTGAAACTTAATAGGGGGAGGAAAAAGGGGATAATGTATAAAACTTGGCAGTATGCCCGCAATATCTATAATATCGATATCAGTTATCACGCCCTATATGCGTTTATCAAAAGGTATAAAAAATTCAATAAGTGGATATCCCAAGATAAACCAATCCGTATTTACGAATAAAAAAATGAGAGGCAAGAACCTCTCATTTTTGTTTAGGGCAATCCTAAACCTCTTTTAATACTTGTTTTCCAATGCCAAACAGCATCTGGATTATTTTCTATCATTTGATATGCTAATTCCTTTTGGAAATCGCAATCATAAATTAGATTTTGCCACTCGTCTCCTTCCAAATCCTGATAGGTTTCGGGGTAGAACTTTTTGAGGTATCTCATAAAGGTTTCTTTTTGGAACTGAAGACAGGAATAAGAAAATAACCCGTTCCGATCCACCTTACTAAATCCTGCTGGACAATTTCTACACTCATACTCCTCTAATTTATCTATCCATTTAAGAATTTTTTCGTCTTTCTTCTGATATTCCTTGTTTGGGCTAATGTCGGGTGCCAACCGACTGACTGAATTATCTGTCTTATACGAGTAGAGCAAGAAAGCCCCTAAAAAGAACAACAGTGAAAGGACGATAAACTTCCTAAACACTAACTTTTAAACTTTCTGCTCTGCTTGGGGTGTAACTCTAAAGTAAATTGCTAATAGCCCTAAAATTCCATCTATTAATGGCAACCAATCAGAAGGAATATACCCCCTGATACCTGCTACCCCATTGATTATAAACAATGCGATAACAGTCCATACTGTTCTGCTACGCAGAGCCAAATTTAGTTTATGTTTTAAATCGGTCATATTTTTATTTTGTTTAATTTCCGACCTTACTTTCATTATACTCTTATAAAATTAAATGTCAAGTTATTTATGTTTATTTTTGTTTTGATTGGGCGTATTGGATAAGAGAATAAGGAATAACGCCGTATTGAACCAAATCTCGGTATAATTCATCGTTAAGAAACCCTTGTTCTGTATACTTGTGAAGTAATTGATATCCTTCTTCCTGCGTCTTACATTGATTTAATTTATGTTGTATCCAGTAAATTTTGGTTGTATGGAAAATGTTATCATATAACCGCTGGATAGCGTCTGCTTTCTGTTCATCGCTGGCGGCTTGATATGGTTTGCTTTCTATCAATCGGGTTAGTTGTGTATTTAATTGTTCAGATAAAACTTCGAAGAAGCGTTGATTTTCTTTTGTGCTTAATGATTTAAATTCATTGATAAATCCATCATATCTCCCTGCCTGAATATCGGGTATATCTAATCCTTGCAATCGGTCAACCTCATCAGCAATAGTTTTATCTAATTGAACCCTATGTATCATTGTGGTGGTACTCAACCCAAAAGCGTCAGCGATAACAGCAATGATAGCAGAAGGTTGTCTCCATTTTTCTACATCTTTCAATTCCGAGATATTTTCTAAAACAATAGGGGTAAATAATGCTTCTCCTATTCTACCTACAGTAATCTTTTTCCCGCCAAACATTTCATTATTAACAATATCAATTAATATGCGGGCTGCGGGGGTAAATTTATTTTGAAAATATCCAACTATTAAATCTCCAAATGGGTCAAATCCATATTGTCCAACTTTTACTCTTTCTCTTGTTGTTCTTGACCTATATCCTTTACCCAAAGCCGTGCTTCCTACAGTGCATACCAAATTAACAATAGTTAGTAAGGGGTCTCTGAATTTAATATCTTTACCTAAATAAATTTCTCCAAATCTTTGGTCTGTTGGGTCTATCACGATAGGATTTTCGTCCCAATCTTTATAAATTGAACGGAGTAAAATGTTAATTAGATACTGGAACGCCAATATCCCCACTAATCTTGTCCACGCCTGTTTGATTTGAACCTTCTTAAATTCTGGAATATCGGAAGTCCAAGCACCTACTAAATTAGAAAAAGTTTTCAGGTCAGAAGTAATCAGATTACGAGACCAAACAAGATAACGAGAAATACCCCTTCTCTCCGTTAATCCACTAGCAGTGCTAACTCCAATAATTTCTTTAGCCGCTTGTAAATCATTTTTATTTGTAAGAAAATCTATGGTTCGTGTTTCCCCGCCTACAGTAATAGAGTGTCCCTGATATAAATTCCACATATATTTAGCCACACCTTTCCTCATTTCTATCTGGGCTAAAGTATAAGCGGACTCACTTCTTTGAAATAGATTACCTATTAAAGGTAATTTAGAAGGAGTAGTAGTAGGATAAAGTTCTGAATTAACAGTGGCTACATTGGTTTTAACATAAAATCCATTACGATAAAGAGGGTCTTTGAAATAATCCAGTAAATAACTATCTATCACTTGAGAAGGATTGGATTTGAACCACGCTTCAAACGATTTTTTAGCACCTTCTAACCACGCTTTAGGGTTGGATAATAGAGTATATCTTCCTTGCCTGAAAATAAAACTATTATCCAAACTGGCTTTAAGGGCAATAGATAAATCATTTAATTCTTTGAAAACAGTATCCGCCGCTTTCCAAAATCCTTGCTCTTTCCAAGTGGATAAAATAGTTTGGTGAACTGATTGCCACCATTGAGGCAAGTTAATATTTAATCCTTCAATCTCGTCTTTTAAGTGAAGAAAAGATAATTCTGCTTGAGCATATTTAACTATTTGAGGGTCATCTGCGGGTAAAGTTTTAAAATCTGGCAAACTTCTTGTAGTAATTAAAACATCAGCAATCTCCATTGCCTTCTTTAATTCCTCGTCAGATAAAATATATCCACTTAAAGTTTCAGTAAATTGTTTCAGAATTTTTTGTTGTTCCTGCCAAGTTAATTGCTTGGGTTGTAATTGAGCCAAAAACTGATTAACTAATTGTGTTAATTTTTTATCAGAAAAGGATGGTTCTGCTATTCCCCATTTCTTTATCCAGTAAGTAACACCAGTAGTGATACGCTGTAAGAATTGTTTACCCTGTAATTCTAAAGCGGCTTGCCTTAATAATTCTGGGTCTTGTATATAAGGAGATAAAGTGTCAACGATATCTTCATAAGGATGAGTAGCGAGTTCTAACAGATTTACTTCTCCCAATCTAACCGCATCCACTAATTCAGGATTTCGAAGTTGAGGATGTTGAACAATAAAATCCGATAAAGTTTGTAAGTTAATTTGATGAGTTAATCTACGATTTACTACTTTTATTTTATCTTCAAGGTCATCTATTTTCACACCCAACCTTTTGCTAACCCTTTGTCTTTTTGCCTCCTGTAGTGTTTGGACTACTTCAACACGAGAACTCACTACTTCTCTCTGTTCTCTTAATGCTCTGGCTTGTTCAGTTAATTCTTTATAAATTGGGCTTTCTAAAAGCAAACGGAATTTTTGTTCATCATTAGTATGTTCTTTCTCGTATAAGTCAGCAAAGATGGGTTTAGAAACTGTTGGGGGTAATTGTCCATTTTGTATATATTCATCTTTTTGTTCAGGAGATAAACTATCATAAAATTCTGCCGTTGCCTGACTAATCTGTTTTATATTTTCTACTTCGTGGGTTGGGAGTTCTTCTTTAGGAATATCTCTTGTCTCTGCTAATCTTAAAATCGCCCTATTGACTGCATAGGTTTTATTGTCTTGGGTTTCTGGGGTTGCTGGAGTTTTAGGAGTTTCTGAGGCTTCTGGAGTTTTAGGAGTTTCTAAAGTTTCAGTAGGTTGTTGTAAAAGTAAAATCGGTGTTCTGCTTTTCTTATTCCTAAGAAGCACTTCTCTAACTTGAGGAGATTGTAGTAAACTATATAATGTCCTAAACATCTCATATTGAGACACTCCTTCTGGTATACCTTTCTGTATCACTTCTTGTATATTAACAGGCTGACCTGGTTGCTCATTTTCAATAGTTTGCGGTTCTTGTTGATACAATAATTGCCCTAACTCTTGTTTGAATTGCTCTAACTGACTTGTATTATCACCCATTATTGCCCGTAAAGCATTTCGGTGCATTTCGTCTAAAGTAGGTTTTAACTCTCGAAGGGTTTGTTCATTTGTTATTGTAGGTGTCAGTGTTTCTGAGGTCTGTATAGTAGGTGCGGGGACAGGAGTTTCTACAGGTTGAGTAGTTTGACTTAATGTATTTATTTTGTTTGTCAATTCTTGTATCTTTATCCCATTTTGTTTTCTCTTATTTTCAAGGTTATTATATTCACGTGTCCCTATCTGTTCCCTATCCTCTAATTCACTTAACCTCTCATTGATTTCTGTATTTTGTGCAAGTAGTCGGTCTCTCTCTTGTATCAATGATTGTATTTCAGGGGTAATTTTAGGAGTAGAGATTTGAACTTCAGGAAAATTCTGTTGGAGATACTCTTTATATTTATCAGGAGTTAAAACTAAACCATCAACTTTTCCTGTTTTATCCATATATCTAACTACATAAGTATTTTCTAATGGGGCAATTTCAATAATAGTTCTTCCTGATTTATCTGTCTGTCCTACAATCTCCTGTCCAAAAGTAGGTTGAACAGTAAGACCTGCTTGAGTAGTCCCTAACCGAGAAACACCCAAAGGTAGAGAACCAGCAAAACCTCCTAACCAATTTTGGGCTAATTCAGAAAAAGTTGTTTGGACATTTTTATCCCCCGCCCACTTTCTTAAGATATTTTCTGATATCTGCTGTAATAATTCTTCATTACCTTCATTGATAGAATTCACTAAAGCACTTACTACTGTTCGGGGTAAAGATTTAACCACCTTAAGAAAAGTATTTTGAGACACCCGCTGGACTGGTTGAGATAACCATTTGGCCAATCCTGCTGGGGTATAACCTAAAGAATCTTCTATTACTGCGTTAATACCGCCATAAATGGTTGCCAAATTTTCAGCAAGGGCTTTATCTTTAACCTGATTTTCAATATCTCTTAAGAAATTTCCTTTTTCTATAAATTGAAGTGGGGCTACTACAGTCCAATAATTTACTTTACGGGTAAGTAAAGGGGCAACAACCATCGCCCCTGTATAAGGCAAAGTTTCCCCAAATGCTCTGGCAACATAGGTAATAGCAGCCTTTGTCGGATTTTCTTTAAACATTTTAGCGAAGTCAGGAGATTGTAAATCTAATCTGCTCTGGGCATAAGAGACACGCTTCTGATATTCATTTTCCAGTTTGGTAGAAGCGTCATACAATCCAACTTTGTTTAATACGGTCTGGGCAGATTTAATAGCACTTGGAATAAGAGTATTTAATACCCCTGCCTGTAATCCTTCCGTAAATTGCCCTGTGGCTGTTGTTGGCTCTTGATAACCTGTAGGAAGGGTAGGTTTATATCGTTGAGTATAAGGGGCTTTGATATATTCTTGATACGCCTTTTCCTGCTGTTCTATGGGTAAAGTAGTTGGGATATTGGCTTGAGGATATTTTTGTCTATAGGTTTGAACTACATCCTTTAACCTCTGCTCTTCCACTGCTTTCATTTGTTCTGGTAAGAGTTTGGAAGTGATAATGTTAGATATCCCCCCAGAAGTAGATTGTGCTAATCCTTTTACCGCTTTAGCCCCTTTAGAAGCCGCACCCAAAGTGCCTCCTAATGCCACACCTAAAATATCAGTGCCTAACTGGGTAGCACCAACTACTTTCGGAACATTAGAAGCGGATTTTTGGGATAATTGGGCAGCTTGTTGAGATAAATTCAAAGATTGCCGATATAATTCTCTTTTTCGGTTAATATCTTTTTCCTGCTCTGCTAATTGAGTTAAACGATTTGCTTCCTGATTTAATCTATCTGCCGCTGATAAAGGAGTTTGTATGTATGTCTGTTTGGCTGTTCCTAACAAAGGGAAAGATATCTCTCCAATTTTATTTAAACTTTCTAAAAGGGTTTGTTTGAGAGATTTACGAGTTTGAATTGCCATAAAGATTATTGCTTAAGGATTTATGCGAAAGGATTTGCTCCAAGACCACCGCTTGAAGGATGAACACCATAAGTCTTTAAAAACTTATCAAATTCACTGTCATATTTACTTCCTGCTACACTATGCCATCTGGCAAGCAAATTATAGTAATCGTCAGCGCTTAAAGGTGTCTTAAGGGATACTGCTTGAGAAATACGAGGATAAATCTCTCTCATAAGCAAAGATAAGGTATCAACGCTTTGAGTAGACGAGGTAGTTGAAGGTGCGGTTTTTCCTACTACTGTATCACTAACCACAGTAATTTTATGAGTTCTTGGGTCTTCATACCTGACTACTTCGTGAATTTCACCAGTTCTGTCGTCAGTATATCGAAAAGAAGAATAACCATAACTACTTAATGACCTTTGTAAATCAAGTATTTTTTGAGATAAACCTAACACATCAGATAATCCCTGATATTCTTTATTACTTTTCTGGATTTTAAGTTGTTCTACATTGATAGCAAAGTCAGATGCCATATTCATTGTATCATTGTAAGCATCTATGTATTTATTTAATGTATCAGCCAAAATCTTTCTGTATTCTACTAAATCTTTATAAGATAAACCATTGAAGATTGGGGCGTAATTCTGTAAATCCTCCAATTCTTTCAATCTTCTTGCCTGTTGCCAAACAGTTAAATCTGGATTGTTTCGGATATCTTCTGCTGTTTTTCTAAATCCTTCTTGGGCTTGAAGAAGAACTTTATCTATTTGGTCTATTTGTTCAGAAAGAGGGGCAAGTTTATTGTAATACATATCCCTCATAGCAAAAAACTCGTCCCGCCATTTATTTATCCAAACTTCATCTTCTGCCCCTTCGCTTTTCTTTCTTTCTTCTTCTTCACGAAATTGTTTGAATTTTTCTTCTAATTCATTTAAAGCATTTTGTATCTCGGCGAATTGGTTTGATGTTTCTGTAACAACTTTATCAAAAGTTTCTGTAGTTGTTCCACCCCCTTGAGTTGTTGTTCCGCCTCCCTGAGTTGTTGTTCCGCCTCCTTTAGTTATTGTTCCACCTCCCTCAGCACCCATATTTATTCCTTGAGCCCTACTGCTCATACCATATAGAGTATTCAATATATTATCTGGAGAAGTTACTTGACCTTGAACATTTGTATCAGGTTTAGTTGTTCCTGTAGGAGGATGTGAAAATACTAAAGCAGCCCCCTGTTCTTTTATTGGAGAATTGAATAAATTCTTAATCTGTTCCCAAAGACCATAGCGAAGGGTAACACCTGGAAAGGCACCTGCCTTAAGAATTGATGCTATTGTTTTCTGCCTCTGATTTAATTCTTCTTTATCTGGTGATAAAGTAGACACTAATCCGCTTGTTAATATCGGGGCAGTGCTTTCTGAAGCAAAAACAGGAGAATTTTCTACTTTAAAAGCAGGGGGTGGCGGGGGAAAAGAAGAGTAATAACTTCCAGCCTGCCCGCCTCCACCGCCAGCACCACCACCTCCACCAGCACCACCGCCAGCACTGCCAGCACCACCAGCACCACCACCAGCACCGCCAGAAGGAGAATTCCAGTTGGATAAGGTGTTATATAAATTTGATAAAGTATCTTGGAGTTGTCCTAACCAGTATCGAAAAGTAGAACCACCTCCACTACTTCCTCCACTACTTCCTCCTCTACTACCACCTCCACCACCAGTGCTTCCGCCACCAGTATTGCCTAATACATAAGGAGGAGTGCTTTGAGCATTATTATATCCTCTACCGATAGCAATATCATATCCAGCCGTTCGGATATCTTGTGGAGGTGTTTTTGGAGGGGTTACTGAAAAAATTGTCATATTAGTTATTATTAGTTATTTATTATTAAAAGAGTTGAGGAACTTACCGCAATCCCTATTTTTTTAGTATAAGAACCAGGAGAAGTTCCAATAACTCCGTTTGCGTTTGTGAGATAATATACAGCCCCAGCCACCAGATTGCTATAATCAGTTTTAAAGCCAAAAGAAATATAAAGAGGAGTTTCCCCAGCAACTTGAGATTGAATAGCAATTCCTAAAAACCTATCACAATTTGCTTGGGAAGTAGCATTGGCTTTATAAACTTTGCCGTCAGAAGCACTTACCATTAGAGCATTGCCATTGGTGATATTCTCACCCAAAGTTCCGCCAGCAATTGGCTGGAGTTGATTAGATGTGCCTTGAGACAACTGCCCCAAGAACACTGGTTGGGTATAACCATCGGCGTGGTTATGCCAAGTAAATTTCTTTTCCAAAGCCGCTAATTTGTCATTTATATCCTGTAAATTATTTTGTGAAGTAAATTCCATATTAAGATTGATTTAAATTAGAATAATTCATTATATTCTCCTTTCAATGATATCCATCTTAATTTTGGACAACTATTGCCAGAAGAAGTAAAGAGAATTTTTAATTGAATAACTTTGCTGCTAAAACCTTGAATAATAAAGGTCTGATTTTCTGTGTTGGGGATAGAAATTATATTGTTTTCACAAATGTTTTCATAAGTATCTACTGTATTTCTCCTCGCCTGAAAAGACAGAGAAGTCAAAGAGGTTAACGGCTGTAATCCTACTTGTAATAATTGCCAATTTTTATCCAGATAAGGATAGTTGGCGTCATATAAAAGGGTTTCTATAAATGCCTGTGAAGAATATACAGGGGCTTGTCCGTTAATCATTCTGACATTATGAGTTGTATCGTTATTGTTATAAAAGGATACATATTTAGCGTCATTGATAGCAATAAAACCATAAGGTCTATGGTTGGCATAATTATCAGTATGAAATCTGTGTAATAAAACCAATGATAACTGGTCTTCCAAAGGAGCACCAATAGCATACATACCAGATTTCGCCCCTTCAATTCCAAACATTAAAGTATTCGTCACATTATATTTCGTTGTAATAGGGGATATTGGACGGGTTAAAAGATAATTGACATTAGGGATTATGAATAAAGGGGCATTACTGATAATTAAACCCTGCATCGTATAAATCTCAAACTGATTATTAGGATTTACCCCGCCGATTAAAAAAGTATTTCCCATTTTATCTATCCATTGGGGTCTTGCCAAAGGAACAGAGATTTTAGCCATTGCCCCAGCAGTAGCCACCATATCCCAGATAACAACTTGAGATTGGGTAGGATTATTAGTATCTTTACAAAGAATAGCCATATAATCCCCGCCAGAAGTTAGAACCATTGGGATCATATCTACTGCTCTTAAACCAGTAGGCAGGGTAAAAGATTTGTCCACGAAATTTCCTTGATTAGATACTCTGGCAATATAATTTCCATTAGCAATAAATAGTTCTCCATTATAAACTTTATGGCATAAAGTATCAGAAGAATTTAATCCCGAGAGGGTGCCAAAAGCAGCAGTTTCTGAAGGGGTGCCACCAAGATTTCCATAACGGGAAAGTTTATTTGAATCAGTATGATAATAAAGATATTCTACCTGATTTCCAGATTCTGTAGTTGTAAAACAGGTTAAAGGAGAATAACCTTGAGTAGCAGGAGCATTAGCACAAGTTAACACAGAAGTCCAATTCGAAGGAGAAGACCCAGAAGGAGTTTGTTTATAATAGATTGCCGCTTTTGGAGTTGAATTAGCACCCAAAGCATATAAATATCCATTGCCTCTCAATGCAAATCCACTTACATCAGTAATGTTAGTAATATTATCATCTTGAAAAATTAAGGAAGGTTGAATATAATCAGGGTTAGAAAAAATATCTATATCCTCGCCGTTGTAAATACGGAATTTATTTAACCCCTCTGAAGCGAATTTACTATTGCCTCCAAAAAAATGGAATTGGGTAACAAAAAATTCTTTCATATATTATTTTTCTAATTTAGCAAGACGAATTTTAATTTCGTTTATCTGATTTTTAAGTGCGTCATCATTTGCTCTTAAAGCCCTGATTTCTCTCCAGACATTTTCCAATTCGTGCTGATAATCATTATTCATTAACTTTTCCAATTCCTGAACTCTCCCATTCAAATCTGCGGAAGAATTATTTTTGTTTTTCACGATAATTCCAATTTCTTTAATTATTAACCAGATAATAAAGGCAATAGAAGTAACTCCTAATACCTTGAATAATTCTATAACTTGTGTATCCATAAGATTAAGATTTATACTTTTTATTGTGGGTAGGTTCCTTTGTCCAAATTTGAGTATGAGTGGTGTCTTTTTTCCAGCGGTTTGGCTCTAATTGAGTGGAACAGGCAAGGGAAGTTATATCATCAATCGCATCTGGTAATTTTAATATAGCACACATAGAGATTGTAGATATATCGTTGACTGTCGTATAAAAAACAACAGTTAATTTAGGGCGTAAAGTGATGTTTGTTGTTTCACGCCGACTATATACAGAATAATATTGCCTACCATCACCATATGGTTTTAATACTAATTGTACATGATAAGATTGAGCATCCCAACAATCTTGTATTAAATTTTGTGCAGCAGTCCAGTTATTCCAACCTGTACTAAAATTTACTCTATATACGCTATTAGTAGAAGTATAATCATTACCATCACTTTCACACCCCGGACCTGTCCAAGCATTTGTACCATCGTATTTGTCCCATGTTGTTGTTGATTCACCCCAATTCAGTCGTAATAATCGAGATAATTGATAAGTCATAGTACCACTGTTACTACTATAATAAAATTCATATAGTGACAATGTGGCGTCTGTACATATAAATACATCTAAATCAGATAAGTCAAAATCAACTAATGGTTTATATATGGGTATCTCACCTCTTCCTATCGATAAATAATTTTGGTCTCCATGAGGCACCCAATGCCCATAGGCATCCATAAATGTATCTCGCACTGTTGGTTGATATGTAGCATCATTACATCTCGCCAATCTCATTTGTATCAACCCCCAACTCGGTTGTCCATATTTAGGAATAATTGCTTGAGGAATACTATCTAAAATCCAATTCAATTTATATCCTAAATCTGGTTGTTGATATACTCTGGTTTGTTGTTTATACCATTGGGTTCCTTTTTTGAAATACTTAGTATCATATCCATAACTTAAATGACTTATCTCATCTATTTTTCCTGTATAATCTATTCCCAGCCATTGTCTTAAAGGATAATAGTTTCCAATATGTAAATGGAGGAGTTTTAGAAGAAACTTCTGATTATCTTTTATTCTTTGTATTTGTCTTTGTTGTTCGTTCATAAATTATTCATGTTTAGGTTCCTCAACCCACGTTTGACCCGTTCTATAAGGTTCTTTCCTCCAAATATCTGCTTCTAATAAAGAAAAAATAGGTAAAGAAGAGGTAGAGGCAACGTCTAAAGTTGTAGTTAGGGCAAAAGAAGAATTGGTAGTGTATTCTAAAAGAGAGCTTAGTGCGATTGCGTCTCTTGTGCGTCCCTCAAGTTTTCCAGCATATTTAATTGAACCGTAAGTCATATTGAAAATTTTGCTGATGGCATAGTTTAGAAGAATGGAAAGAAGTTAGCATTAGTTTCTTCTGCCCCATAAGTTAAAAGGGAATTATTAAGAGAATAATAAGTGGCTTTTATCCAATCGGCGGAACGAGCTACATTTGAAATACGGACTTCATCAATGAGACCATTAAAGTAATACCAAGCGTCAGAAGGAAAACCCCGAGAAGTGGCTCCAAAACCAGTTCCAATAGTAGAATAAGTCCACCAACTTTGGTCAATTGTCCCAGACCTTGAACCAATACTCTGATTATCAACATATAAACTTTGGGTATTTGTATTGCCAACAATAACAGCGTGATGCCAATTTCCATCCTTGACACTAAAAGTGGTTGAAATTTCTCCACGGGTTCCATTCCATAATTCAGCCCTTAATACTCCCGTATCCTTAATTGTCAATACAGGAACATAGGCAGCGGGACGAGAAGGAGGTTTTGCATCGGCTTGCCCAAAGATAATACCCCACGAGGCTGCCGAAGTTTTAAACCACAATTCAATTGTTATTGTATTTGGCTTTCCAAAATTATAAGGAATATCAACCCAATCATCTGTTCCATCAAAATCTTGTGCTTTAGCAACTTTGCCATCTGCTTCTATGGGTTCGTTTGCACCTTTTTTAGTGCCATCATTATTATTAGAAGTGCTATCATAGATATGAGAAGTATCAGCCCCATCAGACATATGATATATTGCCTTGAAATTATCATCCCATACGCTTTGAGCAGGAGTAGAATTTTTTACTCCTACATAATCAGTATTATCAGCGTGAGAAGAGTCGTAATAAATATAATAATCAGTATCAGCAGAAGAACTTAAAGTATCGCCATCACGCCCGCAATGTAAAACTCCAACTTTATTAGTAGTATCCCATTGCTCTATTTCAACATATAGCTGAGTAGTGCCGTCAGATTTGGTGATTGCCATTTTAAGGTTATTAGAACCTAACTCATCAAAAATCTTAGTAGTATCTCCATCTCCAGATTTCAAAAAGATTGTCAAAGGAAACCAAGATAAGTTAGAACCTACTTTGGTATGGTCAGCAGTTACTTTTATTCTTTTGTTATATCCTGAAAGCCAAGCCATATTTTTAAGATGAAGTTCCTGCACTTATACAATACCATTTACTATCAGTAGAGTTCCACTGGACTAATATCCAGCTTCTCTTATTTTTAGTAGTAGTAGTTGGTAAAGTAGCACAACCATTAGCAAACTTATTTCCCCAAGAGATTGTTCTTGCCGTGCCATCATCTTTAATAATAAACATCATCATTTCCCCATTTACAGGAGTTGAGGAAGAGTAATTGTTAATTGTTAGATTTTCTGCTAAAGCAGTAAATTCAAAAATATCATAAGTATCTATTTCTGGAGTAAGAGAGGAAGCAGAGGTAGTGGAATAAACCCGCTTTTGATTGCGTTTGTTGGTAATAGTTTGAGCATCAGAAGTTCCTACGATATCACCAGTAGGAGCAGTTTTTCCAGAACTTTCTAAAACACTTCCGTCTGATTTTGCCTGAATAAGCTGAGAATTAGTAAAGGAAGTTGCTCCAGTTCCTCCTCGTGCTATTGGTAAAGTTCCTGCATTAATATCAGAAGCATTATGATTATGGGAAGAAGCAGCTTTACCATCAATAGCAGTTTCTATATCATCAATCATTTTAGCCGTTATCCCCATCATCATTTTATAAATCTTGCCATCAAGATTATGGTTTTGAGCAGAAGTTCCTTCTTGGGCTCTGGTAATTGTTAAAGTGTCGGTGCTTTTAGCAGTAACCCTCACTATTTCCTTATAGGAGTCATCAATGGGATTTAGATAATCAGTAGAGTTCCACCATACCAAATTAAAAGCCCCATCAGTTGCAGGGTCTGGAAGTTTAGCACCCTCACCAGTTGTCAACACAATTGAAGTAGCGGTATTATCATACCCAGTAGAAACCTGAACTACTACAAAATTTTTACGAGCATCTAAAGTTGACATTTTGATTTTTTATAAGTTTGTGGAGTGAATGGTAAATCCTTTCTATCCTTCCACTCCATTTTAATATTCCCATTTGTTTCTATTCGGATATAAATCGCTTTTTCACCAACAATTCCACCAACTATTTTAGCCGTTGTTACTGGAGAGGAAAGGCTACCTTCTCCAATCTTAATATATATCGTATCCTCATTAGAAAAAAAGTATTCTTCACATTTAGGCAAAGTCAAAACTTCACCCTTAAAGGTCATAACTTCCAACCAATCAATCCCATCAGGAACTTTTTCCCAAGTAATTCCTTCTCCTTCTTTTAAAATTTGTCCGTTAGATAAATGGGCTATAAACATAATTTTATGAGGTTACTATCTGACAACCATCATCAATCGTTCCTTCTATTGGGAGAGTGAGTTTGTAAGTAAAACTATCATCAACATCAGCATTAGCATTACAAAACTTTATTCCGTGAACTCCTGGCGTCAATTGTGTCCAAACAGGAGTTTCTTCTGTTCCTTCGTTGGCATACCATTCAACCGTTGGAGCATCACCTATGTATGAGTAATGGATTTCCAGTAGAGCATTCATAGAGGAAGTTGATGGGACAGTAGCATCAAAGGGAACTTCTAAACAGACATTAAATAAAATTGCTTCTCCTTCCGCAGGAGTTGTTGGGTCAGTCACATAGTTTACTGAACCTTTTAATCTATTAGGATTAGCACTTCCAGCAACAGCAGAGATAGGTTTCCAATTAGAGATAGGGGCTTCAGAAGTAGTAGCCACTAAACTTAACATTGGCTTGTATTCATTTCCTTCGGTTCCAGTAAAGATTTCCTTTAGGGTAGTAGAACCTTCAGTATCTCTTTCAGGAAAAGTTTTAGAATTATCCCACGCTCTATAAATAGGAGCAGAGGAAAGAGCAGTTGAGAATGTTATCTTGTAAACATTTCTGGCAGTTGAATTATTACCAGCACCGCTAACTTTGAAAGGTATAGACATATTTAGTATTGAGAGCCATCATTATACGGGCGACTTCCCGTAATGGCAGATATATTTTGTTGTTTTATTTCTTTCACCATATTACCTAAATCCATATTGTATCTCTGTAAGAATTCAGTGGCTCTTGGAGAACCTAACGAATGAAGGACATCATAAGCCACACCCAAGCCAATAATTGGCTGATAGGCAGTTAAACTTTTATCAATAGTGGAGATTAAAGGAGTATCAGTTAAAGAGGTTGGGTCTGGCGGTTGCTCAATATACCACAATCTAATCTTAACAACAGCATCGTCTCCTATCTGTTTTGCTCTGATTGGAGCAACCCACAATCTATGTTCCAAGATATCAAAGACAGGTTGTTCTTTGGGAGTATTCTTCTGAATATCCTCCCAAGTGTTTGGGTCTTGTCCAATATCTATTTCTTTTGCCTTATACCAAATCTGTTGTTCAACTGGCTTGTCAGCATTATAGCAAATATCAACGGTCTTTAATTCCAAGCAATCGTCTGGGAGAGGAATATCCTCCTGATTAACATTAACTATCGTATAGTCCTTTGTTCCAAAGTAATCAGCTCTTGCCATTGCTACTGCTCTTTGAACTTTATGGAGCCAAATCTTAACCAAAGACATTAACTCATTATCAGAGAACTGATAAGAAGTAGTTTTAGTTAACTGGCGAACATAGGAAATTAAATCTGAAATAGTCATATTTTTTAATCTGACAACTACTCTCTTAACGGAAACCGTCAAGAGAATAGTGCGTCAAGTTAAGAGATTGACGAAGCAGCAACGTGAACTATCAACAAGGCATCCTGCTGAAGAATAGCCGTTCCAAAAGCACACTTACAACCCACTGTTCTGTAAAGATTTAATGGGTTAGCAGTAGAGGGTTGATCAGGAGACAATAATGTCTGAACTGTTTGCCATTCTGCTACACCATAAGCACCTTTACCGAATACATAGCAAGGATGTAGGGTTTCACTCGAACTAACAGTAGTAATGTTGTTAGATACTACTATCCTGATACCAAACAATTTACCAACTTCACCTGAAAAGATTTTTTCAGGAGTAGCATACTTGGCGGTATCAATTAAACCACCAGTAGCAGTTTCAGTAAGCAAATCGTAGTAGCAGGCAGTATCAATGATAGCAACATAAGAACCATCAGTGTCAAATGGAACAGCCCCTTTATCTTTCAAGAAAACATACCATTTAGCCAACGCAGCGCCAGTGAGTTTATCCCCTGCCACTACATCGGTTGGGTAAGTTCTCTCAAACTTTGGACCATACTTCTTGTTAGAAGCATTAGCCAATAGAGAAGCCTGAATAACTGTATCAATCTTTTCTGCCATAGCCACACCAGCCCTTTCAGCCGCACCTTTTAGGAACGGAATAACAGTATTAGCAATTGTCAAATCGGTTAATTTAACAATGATACCGTATTGGGTAGGAGTAGCAGTTACAGAAGTAGCGTCAAAATCTACACCATCAGGATTAGTTCCTTCGGGGGAGATATCAGTTACATTCGTAGCATCCAATCTGGTGAATTTAGCCCATCTCAAGGTGTTATAACCATCTTGAACAACAGGTTTTTCACCAAACTGAACGAATTTAACAGTTTTATCCAAGTTCTCTATTGTCTTTCGGTTAAGATATTCTTGGAGAATACCTTCGTTGAGGTCTGACCTTTTTACAATTGTATCAGCCATATTACAAACAATAAAGATTTAACTGCCAGCAATTATCCCTCAATAAGTTTTTCTAATTCTTCGTCAGAAAGAGATTTAACATCTTTGGGAGATAGGTTGCGTTTAGCAGTTGAGTTAGATTTTCCGCTTATCCCTGCTTCACGGGATTCTTCTTCAGCCATAGCCGCTTCTTGGGGAGAGACGAAAGAGGAGTGTTTAGCCAGCACCAAAATTGCTATATCTTCATAAGTGAGGTTTGTAGCTTTACCATAAGCCTCTATCTCATTAAGATACTTTTTAGCCTCTGGATACTTTGCCAAAGCACTTTCAAATTCTTTTCTCTCTCTATCTTCATCAAGGGCAACCACAATGGGTTCTACGACCTCCTTGATTTTTTCAGCAACCTTTTGGTTAATTACTTCCTCCAATTGAGGCTGTGGTTGCTCCCAGTTCTCTAACTCATTATAAACTGGGGGTGAAGAGCGGTTTTGAGATAACTGTCGTTCCAATTCTTTTAACCTATCATTTACTTCCTTAAATCTTTCATAAGGAACATATTGAGAGGTTTTCTTTTCCCGAAGAGTTACCTCGACAGGGGGTGTTTTTTCGCCTTCACTGGCGGGAGATTTAGTTTCCTCTTTACTTTCTGATTCGCCTTCTGGCTTGCCAGATTGCTTATCAGTTGATTGAGGTGAAGCCTCCCCTGTGGTTTTGTTTTCCGTTGATGAGACGGCTTCAGTTTTTCCTTCTGAAGGGGAAAGTTCAGATTGGAGTTCTTTTAAGTCCTCCTCTGAAAGATTTTCCAGTTCATCATTTATATTTCCCATACGATTTTACGGGTTTCGTCCCGATTGGGTTATTTTTTGCGACCAGACAATTGAATGTCCGAGAAAGGACAGAAAACTTCTGTCCTTTGTCCGATATTCAATGAGAATACGGGTCTAATCTCTCGTCCCCACTTTCCTGATAATAACTATCTAAAATCAGTTGGGGTAACGACAAAAGGTAATTTATATACTTAATCTGGTCTTGAACTCTTGTAATATTCATTAAGGCACTCGGAAGGGAAGTATCTATTGATTGGAGTTCATTAACAAGATTTTTCTTTGTTTCTTCGAGATAAGAGGAGAGAATGTGCCAACCTTGACTTCCTTTGAGTTCAGTAAGAGAAGCAAGGGAAGCCGAGATAGCATTATTATCTTTAAAATATCTTTCTACTGGCAATAATTTATTTTCTACCTTTTTAGGAGTTGTCTTAACGCTCTTGGCACTCTTGGTATCTTTTGTTTGTTGTTTTCTCATAATTGAGGATAATTATAATTTTGTTTATCGTAATAGTGTTTACAAAGGATTGTTGGGTCTAAATAAATTTTATATCCCAGTATTTGTGCTCTCATAAAGAACTCGGCATCATCTACTATACTATTCCAGTGGAAAGGCAATTTGCTGACTATCTCCCGCTTCGTAAGAGTAAGATACAATCCAGCACCATCAATTTCTATCAATCCATCACTTTCCTTGATAAGTTTTCTTTTATCCTCCTGTTCTGGATAGCCGTGTTTCCAAAAACTCAATACTGATTGGTCTAATCTACTGGTCGCAAGTCCAGTAACTATGTCTTTATCGTATTTTAATAATCTTTCTATAGCGTCTAATGGCGGAATAGTGTCAACATCGCAGAATAATAGATATGGGCTTTCAGTTTTTAAAAATCTCTCAACAACTCTCTCTCTTGATGCTCTGGCGTTTTCTTCTCCAGAGTTTTCGTCAATAATCAAATCAACTTCTTTAAAGGTCTGATTTTTATACCAATCCATAAACAAATCTCTGGCGTATTCTGTTCTTGGGCAGATACCAACTCCAACAACAACTTTGGGAATTTTTGGTTTTTCTGGTTGAATAGCAAAATATTTTTTAAAAATATCATCTCCCCACTTGTTTTGAAAATATCTTTCTCGTTCCCCAATTTTCATTTCCTCTGGTATATGTAAGTTAAACCAATGTTGAGTGTGTTTGTTGTGATAATATTTGAAAGGAACGCATCGACACAAAAAACCCTTTTTAAGCATTTCTAACGCATAGTCATTGTCCTCATAACCATAGCCAGTTCCATAATTTTCATCAAACCAAATATCATATTTATCCCATAAATCTCTATCAAATACTCCATATTGAGTATAAGCCAGAGGTTGTCCGTGACGAGAAAATTCTTTATCCAATGAGGGTAATTGCTGGTCTACAAATTTCTCATCATTGGTATAAATCCAAGAGTCAAATCCTACATTTTTTACATTTGAGGGTGCTGTCTTTAATCTTTCTACCAAGTAGTCAAAACTTTTAGGGTAATACAAGACATCACTATCCAACATTAGCACATACTTTCCGTGAGAATTTTTCATCATTATGTTTCTATTCTCACTCTGTCCTTTTACACAATCCCATCTCCAATACTTAATTTTACCTTCGTATTTTTTAAGAACTTCGGCAGTGCTATCGTGGGAGTTGTTATCAACTACCAAAACTTCTATTCCTTCGTCTAATAATCTTTGGATACTTTTGTCTAAAATGTCTCCATTTTCAAGGTTTAAGAGACAGGCTGATTTTTCTGTATCCATTTATTTGCCATATTATTTATTTATTTTTTGCCACTCTCTGATAGTTTCTAACATTGCCTTACAGAGAGTTAATTCATTTTGAACTTGCGACAACTCAATTAACAATTTATCTTTTACCAAACCGCTCATATCAGAGTAGCCGTGAAGCATTCTTTGATAGGAGATTTCTAAAATCTTATTCTGTATCCACGCTTGGGTATACGCTTCCTCCATTTTAACAAGAGTTTGGTGTTTTAGCGTGGGGTCAAATATCAGTCCTTCTGGGTTTTGAAACACATCTGGGGTATAAGTCCAGTCAGGAACTGGCATTGACTCTCTTGGGGCTCCGTAAGTAAGAGGTGGAATTTTTTTATTTTTCATATTTTTTACGAGGTTTTTTCTTAAATCCTTCAGTGGCATAATATAATTTCACTTGCTTTTTAGTGAAAACTCTGCCACTTGGGCTTTTATATTTTCCTTTTTCCTTTCCTTTAACTATTTTTTTGAATGGCATATTTTTTATTATATTTTTTATTGCTGCTCTGGAACTGTTGGGTTAATTTGAGGAGCAGGTTGAGCAGTTTGAGCAATTTGAGCAATTTGAGCCAATTCAGGAGTATTAAGCAAGTTTCCAATCTCTTGTCCAACTGGAACCTGTGGTGGCTGAATTGGAACCTGTGATTTGGTAAACTTCTCTAATTCTCCCTTATTTATTCCCTTTTCTTTTGGTTCAGTTGCTTCTTTTCTCTCCTTTTCTCTATCTTTTAAGAAGGCGTCTTTATGGGTCTGAATATGAGCAATTATTACTCTCCTTGTTTCGCTATTGACAGGAACCTGATTATGAATAGAGATATGAATGTAGTGGTCATCGTAGGGTTCAATAACTGGAACCTTGCCTTGCTCTAAAAGTTTATTTTCCTCATAAGCCCTTAATTCGTCAAAAGACATTGGCAGAATTTGGTCAATTTCGTCTTTTGAAAAGTCAGAGAGTTGAAGCAATTTCCTCTTATAATACCTCTTGGCTGACTCTGGTGTTGACTGGTCAAATATAACAGACGACATTTCTGTTAAAATCTGTCTATCCATTAACTTCTTTTGAGCAGCAACATTGGAACTTTCTATAATAATGTCTGGGTCAGATTTAAACTTAAAGGTGTCTGTCTGAAGGGTTTCAAATCTTACTCCCAAAGAACCTTGAATTCTAATAATTTTATTCTTTGCTAATGCTTTGAACTGTTGATAGCGGTGAAGCCATTTCCTCCAAAAGTCAATTTCTGAAAGAGCAAATAGTTTGGCTGATAAGGAGTTTCTGGTGTCAGCATTGATAGAAGCCAATTGAAGTTCTGTTGCTGTTCTCTTACCACTGGAAACAATTCCTTGTTTCAAAGCAGGAGTTCCTATTGACCTTTCAGCAAAATCTCTAATCATAGAGTAGAGAGCATCAGTAGAAGTAGTTAAAGAACTTTGCTCCATTGGGGCAACAATATCTCTTACTGACCTTCCAGCCGCATTAACAGGAATATATTTATTGAACTGAACATTTTTCAAATCTTGAATGTTTTGAATAGCATTGCTGTCAAAAAGATAGCGAGGATAGAGTTTCAACTTTTCTAATTCAAGACTTAAATTCAAAAGAACAGCCATTGCTCTTTGTTTATCCTCAAGCAAATCAGGAACAGAGATTGACCAAAAAGTATGAGGAATTGGAGAAAATCTATAATTTACGAAAGGAAACTCGTCATCCTTGAAAACAAACTTTTCTTCCTTCAGAAGGAGAGAACAATTGTAATCAGTGAAAAAGTGAATCTTCTTTCCTTCTCTCGTAGAAAACCACTCTAAAATTACATAGGACTTATTTACATAATCCTTTGGTTCATTGGGGTCAACTTCATTTTTAGCCTCCTTGCGAGCTTGAGCAGCGTCTTTGGTTTGAGAAGCAGGAGGGTTAATCAACTTATCAACATCCTTAAATCCTCTTTCTTCCATTTCGTAAACTGTCATTTGTCTCTCTAAGGCAATGAAGCGGGCTGATTGGATAGAGGAAGCCTGAGGGTCAATATAAATTGTGAAGGGGTCAATTACCTCAATCTCTGGAGTTTGATTTTTCATTCCGCCAACATACAAAAAGCCATTACCGAAAAAGAGACTGTCCCAAAGCAAATCGTAATTCACTTTTCCTCTTTCCATTTCCTCATAATCAAACTTTGCTAATTGAGTAATCAAATCGCATCTCTCAACATCTCCACTCTCTCGAGGAAGAAAAGAAACAGAAAGTTTATCAAAGTAGAGAAAGGAAAGGAGGGTGTTGAAAAGAGTATAAAGCAAACTCGCACCAATTGCCTCCTTGTCTCTCTTGGAGTTATTATACAACTTTAAGTTGGTCTGCCATTGTTGCCACTTTTCTGACATTGTATCCTTTGCCAAATCAAATTCTGTTTTGGCTTGAGAAAGAAGGTCTTGTTGTTTTACGTTAGTCATAAGGGTCTAAATTTATCTGCTGAGGTTGAGGTTGCCAGTCAAACTGATAGGAGACAGGAAGGGTTCTTGGTCTTGGCTTTTCACTAATATGAGAAACAGCTAAAGCCAAAGCCATAACAATATCGTCGTGAAGTCCTGATGGAGCAGAGTATTGAATTCTGCCTAAGGGAGTAATATCGTAGCCAAAGGCTTCCAGTTCTCCTAAAATAGTTGGGTCGTCCTCATAAGTAATATATTTATTTTCAATAAAGATTGACAGTCGGTTGATTAAATTGTTTTTATTCTCTCCTGTGAGAGTAATCGGAATAATAGATATTCCTGTTTTGGAGATAAAGTCAAAGAATGGGTCTCCTATTGAGTTAACTTCCATTATCACTGGTGAAGGAGGAAACTTTTTAACAAGGGAAGCAATTCTGTCTCTGGTCATGGTCCAGTCAACAGTGTTCCAGCGGTCAAAAACGTCAACGTGATTTGTCCAAAGATTTATTCCTACTACTACAGTGAAGTCCATTTTTCTTGCCAAATCTACTCCAAAGACGTGAGGAGCAGAATAATCTACTGGTTCGTGTTTAATTGCTTGACGGATTTTTCTAAAAACAGTTCCTTCTCCTTCCAAGAATTCGCACTCAAACTCTTGATGAAAAGCATCTTGAGGAAGGGTCTTTTTAATATTCTCTATCTCATCTGGTTGAATAAGTTTTGAGAGAGAAACAGGAAGATATGTTCTTTCCCACTTCTCATTCCCTTCAGTTTCTCTCCATAACTTCCAAGCGTGGTTCTTGCCTTTGGGAGTGAAACAGAACATTGTCCAGCCACCATTAGAGAAAATAATAGGAGCAACAATCTTTGTCCAAACATCCTCTTGCTGAACAGCATACTCATCAATCACTACTCCTCTTGGGTTTGGTCCTCTTAAATAGTCAGGTTTATCAGCACCATACAAATAAATCCAACTTCCATTCACCAATTGGAGAGACAAATCAGTCTGATTTCTCTTTTTAACAACTTCTTCAGGAAAAATCTCATTAAGCATTCTTAAATCTTCCCAAATTGTTTGCTTTGCTAAACGAAAAGTTGGTTCAATTATCCAGTAAACTCCTCTATTATTAATTGCTTCTTTAAAAGTTTTCAAAAGAGCGGTATAGGTCTTTCTTGCCTTACGGTGCCAAACAAGCAAATGGAACCTCTTATTGCTCTGAAGGTGTTGTTTCTGCCACTTGTGTATCTTGTATTTCGCTTTCACTGTTATCATTGTTTTGATAATCACTTTCCTCTTGGTCCTCAAAAGAAATACTGACATTGATAGCGTCTCCATTCTTGCCAGCAATCTCTGTTCGGGAGACAGGTCTGCCAATAAGGTGAGCAAGATACTCTTGAATGAGAACAGAGGCTGCTTTGGCAGAATCTAACTGAATCTTATCTATTTCCTTTTCTCCTCCTTTCATTCCTTTTTTGAGAACTTCAAGAACAGCGGGGTTTAATTCCTCTATCTCTTGCTGAATTCTTTGTAATATTTGTTCTGCGAATTGTTTAGGAAAGGTCATTTTTTGGTAGGGTTAAATTTTTGGTAGGGTTAAATTTTTTGTGGGGTGGGGGG
>Ga0209409_1000945_pt1 | contig 27393 bp, 32 predicted proteins | sample AD_JPNMR1_MetaG_FD_184424 | JGI IMG/M metagenome (GOLD analysis project Ga0209409, IMG submission 184424) | Active sludge microbial communities of municipal wastewater-treating anaerobic digesters from Japan - AD_JPNMR1_MetaG (SPAdes) (version 2) | ecosystem: Engineered > Bioreactor > Anaerobic...
TTATTTATAGTTCTTAATTCTTCTAAAGTTTCTGTTGGTAAAGCTTTTAAAAGGTCTCTACATACTTTTTCACTGGGTAATTTATCTATACCTTTAAACTTTTTATATCCTTCATCATTTCTTAAGGTTTCAATATGCATAAATCTTGAGAAGCCAAGTATATTTGCATCAATCAAGTATTCTATAATTTCTGCAGTACTAAAAGTAGAATTAGCTGCCTTCTTATAGGCTACGCCTTTTTCTAAAATAGTTGATAGTCCTATTATTTGTTTAAACAATTCCACATAAGAAAAAGTTGCAACAGAAGAAACTTTCGTATCATTAAATTTTACCTTTATGTTTAAAAACCTAATTTTTTTCTTTAAATTTTTTTGATTTTGTTGTAAACTATTCATAGAAATCACCCTTTTGTGTTTTGTTTTTTGTAATTATATTTTAACACTAAAAAGGGATGATTTCTTTTTAATTTTTTTGAACAAAAAATCCTTTAATTCCAATGTCTTTCGGCATTACTTGCCGAATCCAAGATCTAAATATAACTTTACCTATTACTAACTACTACTATGTTTATATTAACTATATATATGTATATACTAATAGTTATTGTATATATAACTATAGTTATACTATTATATAGGTATATATATTGTTTCCAATTTTGAATGGTTGTGAAAATTCTGAAAATTGTTTTTAACACTTTTGCACTTTTCTTTACTTCAAATGATAAAATTAGAGAAAAGAGTAGAAAATGTAGAAGTTCAACTTACAAAAGTCATTGAAAAACTCGATAATATTGAAAAGAAAATTGATATGGAAGCCATAAACGCTACAAGACATACTGAAATTTATATGAAGCTGGAAAATATGAATGAAGATATAATTTTCCTTAAGCATAAAGAGCATCAAACTGAAGAAGACCTATTTAAACTAAAGCTTAAAATTGCAAAATAATTTTTAAAAGGGTTGTCTCAAAATCTTGAAACAACCCTTTTTTAAATGATTATTGGAAAATCACTATAAGAAGCATTTTAAACCTTTCCTTTGCAAAGAGGGCATGGGGAATATTGGCTGGCATTACTATTGTTTGGCCCTTCTTTAAGTAAAACTTTTCATCTCCAATCATAATTTCTACTTCACCATCTAAAACATATACAAGGGCATCTCCCCGAGCAGAATGGGCTGAAATTTCCTCCCCCTTGTCAAAGGCAAATAGAGTAACACTGTGGGCTTTGCTTTGGGCTAAGGTTCTACTAACAACCGTCCCCTCTTGATATTGAACAAGACTTTCCATTTCAAATATTGCCTTATGCTCAATGTTTTTTATAAATTGATCGCTCATTAAAAATCCCTCCTATTCTATTATTTCAAATCTATTTTTAATAAATTCATTTTTTATTTTTTCTATGTCAAACCCTCTTAGCATTGCTCCCTTAGGTATTGTCATTACTCTACCTACTGTGTTTAACATACCTGGCTTTACTATCTCAGTAAAACCAAGCCTTTGCATTATTCCAACAATTTCGGGATATTCTTCAACCGAATCTTTCAAGTTCCTTTTATAGTCCTATTATTTGTTTAAACAATTCCACATAAGAAAAAGTTGCAACAGAAGAAACTTTCGTATCATTAAAATTTGCCTTTATGTTTAAAAGTCTAATTTTCTTCTTTAAATTTTTTTGATTTTGTTGTAAACTATTCATAGAAATCACCCTTTTGTGTTTTGTTTTTTGTAATTATATTTTAACACTTAAAAGGGATGATTTCTTTTAATTTTTTTGAACAAAAAATCCTTTAATTCCAATGTCTTTCGGCATTACTTGCCGAATCTAAGTTCATATAATTTTGACCTTTATTAAAGAAACTAATCCATAAAAAATAGAAAATAGAACTTAATGAAAAACATATAAAAAATATAAGTGAAAGTTCAAATTCATCTATTCCATGGGAATCCTTAATACCAATACCAATGAATGCTCCTGATAAAACCCACATTAAAATTAACAAAATTTTTGCTACACTGGGCTTTAATTTTTTAAAAATAATATAAGATAGAATTGTAGGTAATACAAAAATAAAATATACAAAAATAAATCGAATATAGTCAAAACCACTTTGTATACTTGGTAGTTCATAGAACCAAAGAACTGAATTCCCTATTAAAATACTAATTAAATAAAATTTTAACACTTTCTTTCCCTTATTGATTTTAACACCTCCAAAATAATTATTAAGTTTTGTAAAGTTATATGATATTTGAATTTCATCTCCCCTTTGAGTTATCTTATATATAGCAAAAAATACCTCCGAGGGAGAGATGAAATTATATGCAAATTATTAAATAAAATCTCATATTCTTTGTATAACAATCACTATCTCTATAGTTTGGACAAAATCAATATTAGCTTTGCAATTATATTTTAAAATTAAAAATTTTACCTGAATTATTCTCCAATTTTTTTTAAAAATGCTCTATAGCACATAATAATTAAACTTGTCACCAAATTGTGTTTCACTTTAAAAGTGCACATTAATCATGAAAAAGAAGTTCCAAATTTGTATTTAACATAGCTTATTAACCAAATTAATCTTTAGCACCTACTCAAACATTCTAATCCATATATTAAATTATTCTTAATATTTATTATACTACTTTTGAATATCTTGTAAATAATTTCGACAAAATATTCCATCATATTTTTTAAAATTAATTTATCAACTACCTCAAAAATTTAGGAAGCATCCATAGTTTTGTGTAAATCACATCTATGGATGTTCTTTTTTATGTATGTGTAACTGAAAAATATGCAAATAATAACTAATAGAAATTTTGAAAGGAGTTGATATTTATGCCTGAATTAAATATTCCTAATATTGACCTCAATGCAGAATTAAAAAAGTGTAAGAGCATGGAAGACTTAGTTGGAAAGAATGGTCTTATGCAGAGGTTATTTGGAAACATTATTCAACAGTTTTTAGAGGCTGAGATGGAGGAACACTTAGGAAGAGAGAAGTATGAACGTAGCTTAGATGATGAGAAAAATTATAGAAATGGGTATAGTACAAAGAAGATTAAAAGTAGCTTTGGTGAAGTTGATATCAATGTTCCTAGGGATAGAAAAGCTGAATTTGAACCAAGGATAGTGAAAAAATATGAAACTGTGTGTAATGAACTTGATAAAAAAGTTATAGGACTCTATGCTAGAGGTATGTCTGTAGATGATATTAAATCAGAAATTGATGAACTATATGGGGTGGATATATCACCAGCTATGATTTCAAAAATAACTGATAAAGTGATGGAAACAGCTATTGCTTGGCAAAACAGGCCATTAGAACCTATCTATCCAATTGTATATATGGATGCTATACACTATAAAGTCAAGGAAGAACATCAAATTGTTAATAAAGCTGCTTATATATGTATGGCTTTAGATATGAGAGGATATAAAGATATACTTGGTATCTAGATAGGAGAACAGGAAGGCGCTAAGTTTTGGCTATCTGTATGTAATGACCTAAAAAACCGTGGTGTTAAAGATATATTAATAGCTTGTATGGATGGTCTTAAGGGACTTCCTGATGCCATAAAAGCAGTATTTCCACAAGTGAATGTACAAAACTGTATAATACATCAAATACGAAACTCATTAAAGTATATAGCTTCAAAAGATAGTAAAGCTTTTATGAAGGATTTAAAGCAAGTATACCAAGCTACTAATGAACAAATGGCAATTAAAGCTTTAGAGTCACTTGAGAGTACGTGGGGAACAAAATATGCCATTGTAATACAATCTTGGACTAACAACTGGAATAACTTGTCTACATATTTTAATTTTCCTCCGGAAATTAGAAGGATTATCTATACTACAAATGCTCTTGAAGGTTTTAATAGACAGTTAAGAAAGTTTACTAAAGTTAAAACATCTTTTCCTACGGATGATTCTTTAAGAAAATTTTTGTATCTAGCTACAGAGCAAATAATGGCTAAGTGGACTTCCCTTTCTCCAAACTGGCATAGTACATTAGCACAACTAAGTATAATGTATGGTGATAGGCTTGAACAATATATTTAAATTTAATAGCTTGTACTAATTTAGAAAAAATGTATAAAAATAAAAAATAGATTTAAAATAATACTGTACAACAATTACACTATCTCATTATTTAGTAATTCCCGTAAAAATAAAAATTACTACAGGATTTAACTCCCATAGTAATTTCCAGTTTATTTTAATCATATCTAAATAAATTTACACAAATCTACGGATGTTCTCGAAGGATATTTTTATGATAAATTTATCACTCGTGTACAATATTCAATTACATGCTCATCATGAGTAACAATAATAATTGTCTTACCTTGATTGTTTAACTCTCTAAGCAATTCCATTATTCTTTTTCCATTTATTCTATCTAAACTTCCTGTAGGCTCATCTGCTAAAATTATTTCACTTTTTTTTAATATCAATCTAGCTATTGCTACTCTTTGCTGTTCTCCTCCAGATAATTGATAAATTTTTTTATCTAAAATATTTCCTAATTCAACTTTGTTTAAAGCTTCTAAAATTAATTTTTTATTCATTTCTTTATCTTTACCCTCTAATACTATTTTTAGATTTTCATACACCGTTAAATCATCTATTAGGGCATAATTTTGAAATAAATACCCTATTTTATTTTTCAATAAGCTTTGTATTTTTTTTCTATCTTTTGTTTTTATCTGATCTCCTTCAATTATTACTTTACCATCATCACATTCCTCTAATAATCCTATAATATTCAATAATGTTGATTTCCCAGCTCCACTTTTTCCTATTATACCAACAAACTCACCTTTTTTTATTTCTAAATTAAAATCTCTTAAAACTTCTTTTTCTCCATATCTTTTTTTTATATTTTCCAACTTAATAATCACTATGTTCCCCTCCCAAACTATTCACCTTTTAATGATAATATCGCTTTATTCTTCAAATACATATATATATATATGCTGTATATTAAAATTTCAATAAATATTATTAATACAAGTATCTGATTTATCATTACTGCAATAACTATTGTAACTACACAATTCATTGTCATAAACTTTAATATTGTTTTATCAGGTTGTTTACCAATAAATTTATATACACCAAATTCTTTTTTTCTTAGTTCAAGAAAAATAATTACTAATGATATTACACATACCAAAAATGCTAAAAAACTATTGAACACATAAGAAATGTTTTCATAAAGAGCCAATTGTAAATCATTAATTCTTTGTTCGTATTCAGCTTTAAGCGGAATAACATTTATACTACCCTCATTTATTCCAATGTCTTCAAATCCCTTTTCAAGTCTTTTTGCAGCAAATTCATCTAAAAAATCAAATCCATATATATAATATTCATCTTTATAAACATTTCTAAAAATAAAAATACAATCATAATTATACATATCTGAATGTATAAATGAATTATATACTTGTCCATCTAGAATGTATATAATGTCTTCATGTGTATATTTGTGTGCTACACTATCTCCTATATTATATTCTTCTAAAATTTTATTTTCAAACTCTTTGTAATGCAATGGTATTAATAATGTAGTTTCATCAACTCTATTTTCTGAAACTCTTTCTCCATTTTCATCTAAAACATTTAAATATTTTAACATATTAGGTGAAATTATAACTGCAATTTTTTCTTCATAACTTCTAAGTTTTTTACTAGAAATGAATTTATTAAATTTATTATATCCTATCTCATCTCCCTTATATAAATAAAAATGACTAGTATCAATAGAATCTATCATTTTATTAATCTTCTCATTTAACTCTTTTTCTGGGGTACATGAAGTTTTTACACTATAAAAATTATATTTACTTAATTTATTAATATTAAATATAGTATGCTTAACCAAATTTATTTTTTCTATTGATGTATTAATTGTTATTAATAATATTACTACAATAATAGTCTTAAATGCCATTAAAGTGTAAAATACTATTCTATTATTTTTTTTGTTTTTTATAACCTGAACCTGATTAATATTATTTACAAAAATAATGCTTATAATTGCAGATATAGCAAAAACCAAAATCAATAGCATATATATAACTATTATAAGATTAATATATAAATTTAATTTTGTTATATCAACAAACATAATATAAATACCAAAAAGTATGATTAATATCAAGCTAAACAGCATTATTTGACCATACATTCTAAAAAAAAAGCCTTGAAATAATTTTTCTGTCACTCCAACCGTTTAACTTTAAAATTCCAATTTCCTTTAATCTATGTACATAATACATTACTATGCTTAAAAACAATAACATCATAAGTGTTCCATAAAACTTAATATTAAAGTCTGTAAAAATAAACGACCAACTAATTTTAATTTTATCTCTTTTTCAATAAAATTAATTTTATATTCATCTTGTTCTAATAAATATTTTATCTTCTCAACTTTTCCTTCGTCAGCAAAAATCACATGAAAATATTTCACTTTTTCTGCTCTAATATCATTAATATCTTTATATACAATTTCGTGACCTGGTAAAATACTTTTTTGTCTACCCATTTTAATATTTTTATCTGGATTAATAAATGTAAACTCAAGATCACAATTAAAAAAACTTGTATTTTTAAAATTAATTAATACTATTGTTGTATCGCTTTTTTCTGCATATTCCTTTAATTTATCACATGTTATACTCTTGTTATAAATAGAAATATCATATATATCACTACTTAAACGATATTCTGAAGAATTAACATATATTAGAAATGTATAAATTAAATATATTCCTAATAATATACCAATTATATTAAATACCTTTTTCATATAATATTTTATCCCCCTGTATAGCTTTATGAATTTTATTATCAAAATCCAATGCAAATTAATGCATTGGATTTTGATAATGTTAAATACATTTAATTTCCAGTTGCCTTCACTACCTCAAAATTCTTATATCCTGCTCGGTTAGGTGTTAAGAAACTACTATGTGTTGCCCCTATATCAACATATATTTTATATAATTCACCCATACCTTTTGTTTTATCTGTAACTTCATTATAATTACCTTTATCATTTTTTACCCAAACAGTAGCTTTATATGCCAATCCATCCACTTTATTATCAATAATCTTTGAATATACCTTGTCGTCTGATATTCCTCCTGACCATGTTGCTCCACCATTATTTAATGATTGAGATGCTGCTAAAGCAACCACACCTGTTAAAGATATGCCTAATAATAAAACTGTAATTGACTTTTTAAATACCTTTTGTACCATTTTTAACCTCCTTATTTTTGTATTATATAGTCGGTTACAGAATTTTGCAACCAATGATTTTACTATTTATTTAACCGTAAGGCTTTTATATTTTCCTCCACTGTGGCATTATTAAATTATACAAATATCTAAAACTATCCACAGAGGAGGAGAATAACATGTTTTGTATTAGCAAAATTAAGCAACTTAACTTTTTTGAGCAAATATGTTTGATGTAAAATATAAATACAAAGAGTTGCAGAAATAAAATACAAATAAAAAAATGGAAAAAAGTCATTGCCAACATCCTCAAAATATCCTACCCTTTAGTTGACGACGCTAAAGGGGGTAGAAAGGAATGTTAACAATGACTCAAGTTAAGAATATCAAAAAATTGTATTACAGTAAAGGGAAAAAAGTAAATGAAATTGTTAAAATTACTGGACATAATTACAGAACAGTGATGAAATACCTTGAAAAAACCGATTTTAATCAAAGTTTAGGTAAACAAAAGGGAGACCAAAAAGGTTGTCCTAAAAAGATTGACCTCGTTATACCGATAATTAATAGATGGTTAGAGGAAGATAAAACGGCTCCAGTTAAACAAAGACATACAGCTAAAAGAATTTATACGAGGTTAAAAGAAGAACATGGAGAACTTCTAAATGTAGGTTATAGAACAATAGCAGATTATGTTGCAAAGAGGGAGAAAGAAATCTACAAGGATGAAGAAGGATATATTCCTCTTGAACATCCTAAAGGTGAAGCACAAGTTGATTTTGGACAAGCTTTGTTTTATGAAAAAGGAAAGCAAATTGAAGGACATTATTTAAATATAACTTTTCCATACAGCAATGGCGGCTATACTCAGGTTTTTAAGGGAGAAAATCAAGAATGTCTTTTAGAAGGGATGAAAAGAATTTTTGAATACATAGGTCATGTTCCATATAAAATATGGTTTGACAATCTTTCCGCTGCAGTAATACTGGGTAAAAATAGAGAGAGAAACCTGGTTGAACAATTTGAGAGATTCTCACTGCATTATGGATTTGAAGCTAATTTTTGCAATCCAAATAGAGGACACGAAAAGGGAAATGTTGAAAATAAAGTAGGATATCATAGAAGAAATTTGTTTGTTCCAATTCCACATTTTGAAAACATTGATGAATACAATCAGGAATTACTGAAGCTTTCGGATATTGATATGAAAAGAGAGCACTACAAAAAAGGAGAAATGATTTTAAAGCTTCTTGAGGAAGAAAAAGAATTTATGTTTAAGCTTCCTGAAAAGGAATTTGAGGTAGGTAGAATAAAAACTGCAATAACAGACAAGTATGGGAAGGCAGAATTTGAAACTAATCTTTATTCAACATCACCAGTTTATTCTGGTGAAGAAGTTGTTGTGAAAGCTACAGCTGACAAAGTAATAATAATGAATAAAGACTTTAAAACAATAGTAATTCACGAAAGAATTTATGATAAATATAAAGAATCGATGAAGTGGTATCCTTACCTTGAAGCCTTATCAAGAAGGCCTAAAGCAATAAAGTATACAAAGTTTTTCAACGAGTTACCTGATGTTTTGAAGGACTATATAGATAGTCAAGATTATGAAGGAAAAAAGCGAAGTATTAAAGCACTTATGAAAATGATAGAGGGAGATGAACATTTAGGGATAATAAATGCAACAAGAGCTATAGAAGAAACCTTAAATAATGGTGTTAAAGACATAGACAGTATTATTGCAACTTACTATCGAATCAAAAATATGGGAAATGCTGCAATAAATGAAATAAATCTTAATGACAATATCCCGAGGATTAAAGAATATCAATCAGACATCGACATATATGATAGCCTGTACAAAAAGCAGGTGTCTGCAATATGAACGAAGAAATAGTAAATAACATAAGGAATTACTGCAAAGAGCTTAAACTTGTGACAAATATTGTTAGAAGCATAGGAACTATACAGGCCGATAGCCATGAAGAATTTCTTGCTAAAGTGCTTGAAATAGAAATAAAACATAGAGAAACTACAAGAAAAAATAGATATTTAAAGCAAGCAGGATTTGATGTTATTAAGACCTTTGAAAACTACAAATTTGACCATATTGAAATACCAGTTAGTTTAACAATAGATACACTTAAAAGTGCAGAATTTGTGAAGAACAAAGAGAATTTAATACTATATGGACCAGTAGGTACAGGCAAAACACATCTTGCAGTAGCAGTTGGAGTTGCTGCTTGTATGAACAATATGAAGGTTAAGTTCTTCAGAACAGCTGCACTTTTTAATGAATTAATAGATGCAATAAATAATGGGATATTTAAGAAATTATTAAGACAGAAAGAGCAGGTAGATCTATTGATATGCGATGAATGGGGCTACATACCAATTGACATTGAAGGAGCCAACCTATTATACCAGGTTATAGCAGGATGCTATGAGAAAAAGAGTATAATATTAACTACAAACCTTGAATTTAGTAAATGGAACAGTATCTTTTTCGATGAAAAGTTAACAAATGCAATACTTGACAGGATGGTCCATCACAGTCATTTACTAATATTTGAAGGGCCAAGCTGGAGGCTCCAAAATTCATTAATGAAATACAATTAATTTACAATTATGGTAATGCGGATGTTGCAAAGATTTTTTTCAAAAGTTTGTATTTAATTATTGCAAAACACAAATATACTATATAAAGCACTTTATATTATGAGTCATATGGAAATTTGCCCAGTTTTTCGTGCAAATTTATATGCCATAAAAATTAATACTTCTACCTGTATCTTAACATTGCTTAAAAACGGTAATCCAATAAAAAAATACAGAGTAGCAGTTGGAAAGCCTTCCACTCCTACTCCTAAGGGTAAATTTCATATTATAAATAAAGCAATCAATCCAGGTGGTCCCTTCGGTGCTCGCTGGCTTGGTTTAAACATAAGAGGATATGGTATACACGGAACAAATAACCCTTCCTCTATTGGCAAGAAAGTTTCTAATGGATGTAAAGGTATGTGGGGAAAAATTAATAATAGTTAATAATGTATAATTAAAAAAGCAAATAAAAACTAATACAAACAAAGTAGCTTTGTTGCCATATCCATCAACCTCTCCCTTTAAATTATAGTGAATAGGTATGATATCAGGCAGACTACCATATACGCTAATTATCTTGCTAAGCATTAACAAAAGTAAAACACCAGCAAAAATTTCAAGTGCTTTATCATACAATGATAATTTGAGTTTAATTTTTGGTCTTTTTTCTTGTTTTTTCATTTCACCACCTTTTTAGGATATCCAAAATTCATCATCTAATTTTCACAGGTTAAATTAAATCTTTCAGAAAAATTGAAATTACAACTTCTGAATTTTTCGTTAATTTTACCATTAATATAAATATAAGATCCTGCAAATAATTTAATAACTCTCTTTCTTCTAATCTAATATTTTTTTCTAAAATTTCACAAAAATTTTAGATATATTGATAACTAAATTTTTCTTGCTCAACCAAATCTTTTAGTTTTTTATGTTCATCCGTAACTCTTTTTTGATATAAATCTTTCTCAAATAACAATGAAAGTAATATATCCTCTTCAGCATTAAAATGAGTTAAAAGAGTAGTATTATAAAACCAAATTATATATTTTTTTTATTCTTTCATTTGAAACATTTCACTTTAAACCGATTTTTAGATTAAAACAAAACATTAATATTTTTGATGCCTGTGGCTGATAGGGATAAACTCTTTTAATCGTTTTAAAGCTTTATGGTATTTATTTTGCATATGTAATCCATTTTTTCATAAAACACAACAATTCTTCCACTTACTTAGTTGCTTAAAAACTTTATTATATAATCTATTGACATATGAATAAAATAAATTTCATCAAACTAACTAAATTAAGTAGGCTCAAACTATTAAAAACTTTTCAAGTTCAAAAAAACATTTCATAAATTAAAAAATTCTCATAATGTATCTATTATTAATACTTACTAATTTAAAACAAATAAAAAAGGGCGCTTTATTAGTTACAGCACCCCTTTTTTTTACTATATTTCTCAATTTGTAATCTTACACCAACTTCTCACCAACTAAAATTTCTCCACACAAGATTGAACCACCAGCTGCACCTCTAATAGTGTTGTGTGAAAGTACTGTAAATTTATAATCAAATAAATTACATTCTCTTAGTCTTCCTACAGCAACAGCCATACCTTTATCAACAAGTCTATGCAATCTTGGTTGTGGATATTTTTCTTCATAATAATAATGTATAGGCTGTATTGGCGCCATAGGTAAATTTAATTCTTGTGGACGAGATTTAAATTCATTCCAAACTTTAATAATATCTTCTTTTGACGCTTTTGAAGTTAATTTAACTTGTATAGATTCTGTATGTCCATCAATAACAGCAACACGATTACAAGAAGCACTAATTTTAATATCTGCTAGTTTTATTTCTCCATTTTCGAAAGTTCCAAAAATTTTTCTTGGTTCTGTTTCTAATTTGTCTTCTTCTCCTCCGATAAAAGGAACTAAATTATCAATTATATCAAGGCTTGCAACACCTGGATAACCAGCTCCAGATAAAGCTTGCATAGTAACAACATTAACAGCTTCTATTCCAAAGTTATCAATTAAAGGCTTAAGTACTATCGCCATTCCAATTGTTGAACAATTTGGATTTGTAACAATTTTTCCACCATTATTAAAATCTTGAAACTTCAATAATTCTAAATGTTGATAATTAACTTCAGGTATTAGCAAAGGAACATTTTTATCCCATCTATGATTTTTTGCATTAGATACAATTATATGTCCTCTATTAGCTAACTCTGTTTCAACTTCTCCAGCAACATTGGCATCCATTCCTGAAAATTGAATTTTAGCGTCTAATTTATCTAAAACATTTTTTACAACTAAATTTTTTGCTTTTTCTGGAACTCCACCACTTAAAATCCAGTTTGCAGCTTCGGAATACTTTTTTCCTGCACTTCTTTCGGACGCAGCAACTTCTACCAATTCAAAAAAAGGATGTTCAGATAATAATTTAACAAACATTTGTCCTACACTTCCGGTTGCACCTAATACACCTACTGGTATTTTTTGCATTTTTACTCCTGTTTTTAATTATTTATAAAAACTGTAAATATAAAATATTTTTGGAAAAAAGCAAGAGTTGTGATTGATTTTTTTTTATCTTTATTAAAGCAAATTGGAAAATATTTCAGAAAAATCAATCAAAGGTGGTTTTTCTATATTAATTTTTTCTAACGGTATAACAGGTATATTTGGATAATATTCTCTTAAATACTGTTCTGTATCATTTGTTATAAGTTCACTTTCATTGTATATTTTATTGTAAACAATGCCTACAACTTGAACCATTGAGCTTATCAAATGGTTAACTGTTAGCAATGTATGATTTATACTACCTAATTTATTTGTTGATACAACTACTACCGGTGAATAACTTTCCTGAATATAATCAAAAATTGTATACCTTCCTTTCAAAGGCACAAATAATCCTCCGGCACCTTCAACTAACACTATTTCATATTGGTCCTGTAAATTAAATAGTTTATTTGTGATAAGTTCAATATCTATTTCAGAATTTTCCATTTTTGCAGCTAAATGTGGCGATGCAGCCAGTTGGAATAATTGCGGACAAGTGTCGTTATTATAATCCATAAAATTCAATTCCATATCCATTAAGATACGATGTAATGTTACATCCTGCGATACTCCTTCAGTATTGCCTGTCTCAACTAGTTTTGCTGTTATTACACTTTTACCAATAGATAATAAATATTTTGCTAATAGCCCTGTTATTATAGTTTTTCCTACATTTGTATCTATTCCTGTTACAAATACAAACATTATTTTTTTCTTCCTACAAAATAAATTGGATTATATGTTAAAATATAAGAATTTATAGAATTATTTTCTAAGTATTTTTTAGAATATAAGTTTAACTTCTCTTTATTTAAAGATAATTTAATAATCCCATTTACTCCAGTAAATTTAATATGCTTTAAAACATCAAAAATATTATTAAATTTCAGTGTCACTTTTTCTTCAAATTCATATAATATATCAAATCTATTTCTAAGCATATTCAAATAATCATCCTTAGATAAATATTCAAGCCCTACTCCAAATGTGTTTTTAATTTCCTTATAATTTTCATTTCCAAAAGTTGTTATAGCAATTAGCCCATTATCAGATAATATATCAAAAAATTTATCAAATAATTGTTTTTTATTTTCAACCCATTGAATAGTAGCATTTGAGATTATTAAATCAAAATTATGAAAATGTTCTATGATATTTTCAATATTTCCAGCTTTGATTTTAATTTTATCAGATTTATTTTTATGCAAAAAGCAATAATCCTCTACAATATCATTTAATACAAATTCATTAAACTTGATATTATTAATAATTTGGTTTGTAACAAATCCAGTGCCGCAACCAAACTCTAATATTTTTTTATATTCATTTCCAGCTATATTTATCAAATTTTCAAAAATTTTTTTTGCCATTTGTTTTTGAACAATAGCATATGTGTCATAACTTTTAATAGCTTTTTTAAATCTTTCAGCAATTAATTTTTCATCCATTATTAAAACCGACCTCCAATACATTTACTATATCAAATGAATAAAATGGGAAATGCCCAGTTTCTATAAATTCAACCTTTTCCCAAAAATTGATTTGAGATTTTGTTGGTATAATTTTATCATACTTTGATACAAATATTTTTGTAAATAAATCTCTATTTATCTTTAAATTTTTGTCTGATATTATTTTTTTTATTGTAATTAGCTCATTCTTTTGTTCGTCACACATTCTATTTGGTTGATTTTCTAAAAATTTTTGATAATCATTCATTTCATGAAACATATTTCTATAAAAATTTTGCCTCCCCTTTTCATCAAAAAGTTTAATAGTTAAATCAAACATTTTAGGATCAATTCCATAATTATTGTTTATTGGTTCTAATGTTCCATTTATTGCAATCACTTCCTTAAATTTTAGTAAATTTTCTAACAAAAATAACCCTGCAAAATAAACACCTAAAGAATAGGATAGAATAATTTTGTTTGAAAAATTTTTTGATATGTTTTTAATCTCTTCAAAATTCAAATCATAATACTTATTGATGTGTAAAATTGTTAAATTGGAATTCAAAAGAATTCTCAATGGATTTATATCCATCCCGAAACCGTTAAAAAATAAAACTAATTTATCATTATTGTTATTATAAAGTTCGCAATTCATTGATTTTCTGTTATTTATACTTTTTAGTAAAATCTATACTTCAATTAATATAACTTTTGTAATTTTCTTTAATTTTTAAGATTTTGCACAAAATTTCAAAAATCAATAAAGATATTCAAAATAAATTATCATTTGAAATTTTTGATTATTTTGTAGCATTTGGCTGAGATGATCCATGTATAATATTTTTTATAAAATACTCACTGTTTAAACGAAAATTCCTTAATTTATTATCAACTAATCCTTTCCCAAACAACCTTGCTAACATTTCTAAGATCTGAATTGAAATTTATTCCGATTATGTAAATTTCTTTTCCTGCATTCATATATTTCTCATAATATTTCCTTTCTTTAATCTGCTGCAGCGGATCATCTTCCCCTAACTTAAACTCCATTATATAAATTTTATTCAGATGTTTTATTGTTAAATCTATCCTACCTTTATTTGTTACCTCTTCCCCTATTATTTCCATTCCTATTGCCAGCAAATAAGCATATAAAACTGATACATAGTAACCTTCATATTTCGCTATATGAGTTAAATTATTATATGGAATCTTACTGTACATTGTGCTAAGAACACTTTCCAATTTATCCAAATTTGCTGTTTTAATTACTTCTTTTAATCCTTGACTTATTGTATTTTGTTCATTTGAACTATGGCCACTTATATATTTTGAAATGTGGTCAAATAACGATAACTGTACTTCATAATTCGGTAACCTTAATCTATATCGCGGTAATTCTCCTTTTTCTATTATTTTCTCTTCTATTGTTAAATAGCCACTCTGGAAAAATAGCCCTTCTATATCTATATCTTCTATTTCAGAACTATCTAAGGTATTTTCACTTACTATTAGATTTGATAATTCTGGTAAAAAATAATTATTTTCTACTATTAAATCCTTTAAAAATGTTGGTTTGCCACTATAAAACCAATAATTTCTAAACTTAAAATTCTTTGAAACAAATAAAAGTATATCAAACGGATTATATAATCTATCCTTTAACCAATAATATCAGTTATACCACTTCTTTACTTCTTCCAAATCTACATTTGCATTATATTCTTTTAACAACTCTTCAACATCTTCCTGCCTGTAGCCACAGATATTGCCAAATTCTTCATCAATTGATATATCTACTAGTTGATTTAATCCACTGAAAATTCCTGTATTGCTAAATTTACTTACTCCGGTTATGAATACAAAGCGAATATATTCATCTTAATCTTTCATAACTGAATAAAAGGATCTTAATATATCTCTTGTTTCTTTTGCTTTTTCAATATCAGATATTATCCAATATCGGTTTATCATATTCATTGATAAGTATCACTATTTTTTTTTATATTTCTCGTAAATATTTTCAATCAGCTCTTCAAAATAATCAACATATGTATCAGATTGTATATTATCAATTTTTAATCTCTTACTATTACTTCTTAAAATCTTTTTTATTCTACTTTCAATATTTTCTGTTTTTCTAAAATCACCTGATAAACTTATACGCACTACTGGGTAAGTTTCATCCCAATCCCATCTATCATATATATACAATCCTTCAAATAATTCTCTCCTTCCTTCAAATATGCACTTTAGTGTATCAACAAACAAAGATTTCCCAAATCTACGGGGGCGGGAAAGGAAAACATATTTATAATTTGTAACCAATTCAAATGCTTCTTTAGTTTTATCCACATAAAAATGATTATCTTTTCTAATCTCTTCAAATGTTTGTATTCCTATTGGTAATTTTCGCAATGCTTTTTCATGATACAAATATTTTGATTTTCTAAATGAAATTTAATTAAATTTTTTATTAATTACAAATCATTTAGAATATCTTGTAATTGCTTGTAGATCTTTTTTAATTACGCATCGTTAAATAGAAAGCTACCAGAACATACCATTTGTATTTATAATTTATTCGTGTATAACTTATATATCACTATAAATATTTATCATAGTAATTACTATCTAACCAATAAAAAAATTACAAAATCTTAATTGAATTTTCTTTTTGCTTGTTAAAATTCTGGCATAAAAATATTATATGTTTACAAATCTAATCATTAACAATTTTTTTTGCCAAATCACTTACACTATCTAATATGTAAGTTGGTTTATAGAAAGCAATAACATCATCATTGTAATCGATACCAGTTTTTACCCAAGCAGTATCAAAACCTAGTTTTTGTCCCATTACAATATCAGTTTCTAATCTATCTCCACAAAGGATACCGGGAAGATTATTATCAAATTTATTTTTTAAATAATTAATCATAAACTGCGTTGGTTTACCAAAACTTAATTCTAATTTTCTACCAGTAAGATTTTCTAACTTTTCAATAACAATGCCGGCATCAATAATTTGTTTTTTATTTTCAACGGGGCAAGTTTTATCCGTATTAGCTGCAAAAAACTTTGCCCCATTTTCAAGTGCTTTTTTAGCTATATCAATTTTATTATCTGTTAAAAATCTATCAAGTGTTACAATAACAATTTGCGTCTCAAAGATATCCTCAGTATATTTTAATCCGATGTCTTCAAGAGATTTAATAAATTTATCTTCACCTATACAATAAAATTTTGCTCCCGAATAATTTTCTTTTAAATATTGCGATATTACTAGAGTAGCGTTAACAACTTGTTCAGGCTTTATCTTTACTCCAGCGTTGATTAAAATATTAGCATAATCGTAATAATTTCCCGTTGTTTTATTCGAAATAAAAATTAGATTTTTTGAATTCTCTATCAATAAATTCAAAGTTTCAACAACACCTTCAAACAGTGTTTCGCCTAAATATAGTGTTCCGTCAAGGTCAAACACAAAATTTTTGTATTTTTCAAATAACAACATAAAGCACTTATTTAACTAATGAACCTGTTGGCATTGAATTATCAATCTCTACAACTTTTAAGTTGCCTTTATCATCATCAACTGCTAATATCATTCCATAAGAGTCATTTCCCATAAGTTTAGCTGGTTTTAAATTAGCAACTAGAATAACCTTTTTACCTATTAAATCTTTTGGTTCATAATGTTGTGCAATTCCTGAGACAACCTGTCTTACAGTATTACCGAGTTTAACTTTTAATTTTAATAGTTTATTACTTTTTTCAATTTTTTCAGCTTCCAAAACTTCAACCACTCGTAAATCAATTTTTGCAAAATCGTCAATTGTAATTTCGTCTTTGATTGGAGTTATTTGCTCTTCCTCTTTATTTTCCTCAACAACACCTAATTTATTTATTTGTTCTTCAATAACTTTATCTTCAATTTTTGTAAATAGAATTTCTGCTTTACCCAATTTATGACCAATTTGCAAATTCATTTTGCCGGCATTTTCCCATTCAACAGGCTTTGCATTTAACATACTGAATATCTTTTCTGAAGTAAACGGAATAACAGGACTAAACAACTCGGCTAAAGTAAATATAGCCTGCACACATATATTTAATGTAGTAGCACATTTTTCTTGATCGTTTTTAATACTTTTCCAGGGCTCGCTATCATTAAAGTATTTGTTACAAGCACGAGCGATATTCATAATTTCGTTTACACCATCTTTTATCTTAAAAATATCAAAATACGATGCAATTTTTTGTGGAGCATTTTCTAGCAATTCTATCATTTCTTTATCAATATCTTCCAATTTAGTAATAGCGGGCACTTCATTATTAAAATTACGATTGACAAAAGTTAATGTTCTATTGACAAAATTTCCAAAAATATCTGCAAGTTCTCCGTTGGTTCGCATTTGAAATTCTTTCCAGAAGAAATCTGTATCTCGAGTTTCTGGAAGATTTGCCGCTAATGTATATCTTAACAAGTCAGCTGGAAACAATTTTAAAAAGTCTATAACATCAATTCCCCACCCACGACTTTTTGAAAATTTCTTTCCTTCAAAATTTAAAAACTCATTTGCAGGCACATTTGCAGGCAAAATATATTGCTCTTTCGGATTTCCATCATTCCACGCCATTAACATAGCAGGAAAAATGATACAATGGAACACTACATTATCTTTTCCGATAAATGCATAATATTTTGTTTCTGGATCTTGCCAATACTCTTTTACAAGGTCTCTACCTAATTTTTCACCTAATTTCTGAGTGCCAGATATATAACCTAAAACTGCATCAAACCAAACATAAAGAACTTTCCCCTCTGCATTTTCAATAGGAAGCTTAACTCCCCAATCTAAATCTCTTGTAATAGCCCTTTCTTGCAGACCTGCTTTGAACCAACCGTTACAATAATTAATTACATTTTCTTTCCAATTATTCTTTTTTGCCGTAGTGTAAACATATTCTTCTAATCTTTTTTGATAATTTTGCAATGGGAAATACCAGTGAGAAGTTTCCTTTAATACCGGAGTTTGCCCGGAAACTTTACTTTTTGGATTTTTTAATTCTGTTGGATCGTATAACGCACCACAAGCTTCGCACTCATCACTTCTTGCCTGATCGTTCCCACATTTCGGACAAGTTCCTTCAACATATCTATCAGGTAAAAACATCTTAGCTTGTTCATCATAAAATTGCAGAGATTTCTTTTCAACTAAAATATCTCTATCATAAAAATCTTTAAAGAATTTTTGTGCTAATTTATGATGCTCTGGGATGCTAGTTCGTGAATAAATATCGAAACTCATCCCAAATTTTTCAAATGCTTCTTTGTTAATATTATGAAACTTATCGATAACCTCTTGTGGCGTAATTTTTTCTTTATCTGCAGTAATAGTAATGGCAACGCCGTGCTCATCAGATCCACAAATATAAATAATATCAGCACCAGCTAGTCTTTTAAATCTTACAAAAATATCTGCTGGTAGATATGCACCGCTAAGATGTCCTAAATGGATTGTCCCATTTGCATAAGGCAATGCAGACGTAACTAAAATTTTTTCTTTTTTCACTTTTATACTTCCTTATATTTAATTTTTGTTATCACTTTGCTAACTATTATACTTATTTCATAAATTATCATAAAAGGAATTACCAGCAATATCTGAGATACAGGATCTGTCCCCGGCGATAATATAGCCGCCAAAATAAAAATTGCTACAATTGAATGCCGTCTATAATTCTGTAAAAATGATGGCTTAAGTAACCCAGCATATGTTAATATAAAGCTTAATATTGGCAATTCAAAAATTACTACTGCACCGAAAAATAAACTCAAAAGCAAGGTTACATATTCATCTATATTAATTTGATTTTCAATATTTGATGAACCAAAATTAACAACAAAATTTAACGATATTGGTAAAAAGATAAAATAGATAAACAAAATTCCTAAAATTGATAAAAAAACTGCACTAAAAATTATTTTTAATGCAATTTTAATTTCATTAGGATACAACGCCGGTTTAACAAATTTCCACAATTGATATAATATTACCGGTATAGATGATATCAAACCTGCCCAAAAACTAACCTCAAAAAAAAATAATACCTGTCCAAAAGGCTTTAAATTAATTATTTGAAGCCCAACCTTTTTAGCTGGCATCAAAACAATATTATCTACTATAAAACCGCTATAAAAAAAAGCAATAGCTGTAAACAAAACAACAAATATCAAACTTTTAATCAATCTACTTCTAAATTCTTCTAAATGATCCCAAAAACTCATTGTATCATTATTGGGAATATCATTCGTATCATTAACTTTATCCATAAATGCAATTGAAAAATTTTTTTTAAATATATAAATATATTAAATTTCTTACTTAAATAAAAAAGTTTAAGTATTTATGGCTAACAAATACGTGTATTTTGAAGAAAAAATCAACTTGCTCAAGAATAAAAACCAACTTAGAACATTAAAAGATGTAGAATATAAACAAGACCAGTTTATAAAAATCGAAAATAAAAATTATTTAAATCTTTCTTCTAACGATTATCTTGGTATTGGAAGTAATATCCATTTCCAGAATGAGTTTTTTAATTATTTAAATGAAAATAAGTTAAATGATGCTCCAATTCTAACTTCCTCTTCATCAAGATTGCTAACTGGTAATTCAAAATTTTACACAGAATTAGATAATTTAATAACTAATACATATCAAAAAGAAAAATGCCTTGTTTTTAATAGTGGATATCATATTAATATAGGTTTACTTTCTTCGCTTGCTGATAAAGGAGATGTAATATTTTCAGATAAACTTAATCACGCAAGTATAATTGATGGCTTGAAACTTTCCAATGCAGATTTTTATAGATACAATCACTTAAATTATGAACATCTGGAAAGTTTGTTACAGAAACATCGTAACAACTACAGAAATGCAATTATAGTCACAGAATCTGTTTTTAGTATGGATGGCGATATCGCTAACCTTCAAAAACTTGTTGAGCTAAAAGAAAAATACAATTGTCTTCTTTATGTTGATGAAGCACACGCTGTAGGAGTTTTCGGAGAAAAAGGCTTAGGTATTTGCGAAGAAATGAATGTAATAGATAAAATTGATATCATAACAGGAACATTTGGTAAGGCACTTGCTTCCATCGGAGCTTTTTGTGTTGTAAATGAAATTTTGTATCAATATATTATTAACACAGCTCGTTCATTAATTTTTACAACTGCACTTCCACCATTAAATTTACTATGGACTAAATTTGTTTTTGAAAAAATTGTCAAAATGAAAAAAGAACGAGAGTATTTAAAAAATCTTTCTTATACATTCAAAGATAAATTAAAAAATTTAAATTTATCAACAATTTCACAATCACAAATAATTCCAATTATAATTGGCGATAACGAAAAAACTTTAAATTTTGCAAAAATTTTTCAAGAAAATGATATTCTTTTAATGGCAATTCGCCCTCCTACAGTTCCTGAAGGCACTTCAAGATTAAGGATATCACTAACATCTAACATAACTGATATTAATTTGTCAAGAATTTTTGATATTTTCAATCAACTTAAATTAGTGGAATAGAAATGGAAAATGTAATTGTTCAAAAATTTGGCGGCAGTAGCGTTGCAGATACAGATAAAATTAAAAAAATTGCCCAGATGGTCGTAAACACAAAAAAAGCAGGTTTTAATGTTGTAGTTGTAGTTTCTGCTATGGGAAAAACAACAAATAATTTAATAGAACTCGCAAAAAGTATTGCCGAAACGCCCGATAGTCGCGAAATGGATATGCTGCTTTCAACCGGGGAACGAATTACAATGTCTCTTCTATGTATGGCAATCAAAGATTTGGGAGAAGATGCTGTATCTTTAACTGGCTCGCAAGCAGGAATTATAACAAATGATGTTCACAACAACGCAAAAATTATCGAAGTTAGACCTTTCCGCGTTGAAGATGAATTACTGAAAAACAAAATTGTTGTTGTTGGCGGATTTCAAGGAGTAAGCTACAAGCGAGATATTACAACTTTAGGGCGTGGCGGTTCAGATACTTCAGCAGTTGCTCTTGCAGCTGCATTGGATGCTATTCGCTGCGAAATCTACTCGGATATTGATGGCGTCTATACAGCAGATCCCAATGTCATCAAAGAAGCGAAACATTTACCCGAAATTTCATACGATGTGATGCAGGAAATGGCAACCTGGGGCGCCAAAGTATTGAATGCCGATGCTGTCCAATTTGCCAAAGAAAAAAATATTGCTATTTATGCAAGAAGCACTTTCTCAAGAGAAAAAGAAACCATTATAAGAAAATTACCCAATAATATTTCATCCGGCATTAAAACCGTTGCAATAGATAACAACATACTTATTATTTTCATTCCAAATAGCTATGATATATTAAATAAAGCTATCGAATTTTTAAACATTAATAACATCGAAATAAAAGAAATATCAACAACTGCAAATGAAATTAAAGTTATCATTAACACTCAAAACCTATATAATATAAATTTTGTAAAAGAATTTCAAAACTATCTTGGAATTAACATTAAATCGGAAAATATCTCTGCTGTTTCACTTTTTGGAGAAGGTATCTCAAGAGAACTAAACATATTAAAAGAACTTTATACAAATTTCGGAAAAGATATTAAATATCTTTCACTTACAACCTTGAGATACACAATATTTACAGACAAAGAAAAATCACCAGTAATTGCTGATTATATCCATAAGAAATGGATAGAATAAATAAATTCGACATATTTTTTGTTCTCACATAATCCATTTATTTACAATTAGTTATATGAGAACGATAATTATTACAAAAAATCATTTTATGTTCTCACACAACTCATTTATTTACAATTAGATATATGAGAACTGGATTTTATATCGCCAAACTATATCGTTCTTATATAATTTATTCATTATCAATAAGTTTGGTAAGAATACAAATTACACAACAAAATGTTAAGTTTTAGTTAATTTCGTTCTCACATATCTTATTAAATAACAATAAATTATATATGATATCAACAATATTACCCGCAGGCTATAATCTTTTTAAATAATTTGTAACCCTTTTGATAATATTATGTCTTAATATATACAAGCAACGAGAGAATTATCATGAAACAAACTATAATATTTGTAATTATTTTTATTATTAACTTACACTCACACTTATTATCAAACAATAAAGATAATAAAATAGTTTTTGACCCCAAAGCTTCAAATAATTTATCAATAATTTCAGATATTTCTGATATAAAAATCCACTCAACTAACGATAAATTAATTTCAATTTCTATCCGCTATACCGGTAATAAAGATGTTCTGGATAATAATGAAATTACTGGTATTATCAAAGAAAATTCTACATTTGAAATTATTTCTACTCAGAAAAAAACAAAACCATTTTATAACGGTAGTATTAAACTAGATATATATCTACCCAAAATATTCGAAAATTTATTCATTAATACAAATGTTGGCAATATTAATATAAACGATTACAATACTAAAAAATTAGAAGTTAGAAGTAATACTGGAAATATCCTCATTAATAACTATTTTAATTCTCTTATCGCTATAAGTGATGTTGGGAATATCGATATCGAACCACTAAATATGAATTCCACAATAAGTGCTACATCTAATGTTGGTAATATAAATTTAATTGCTGACCCGAAAGGCAGTTACATTTTTAATTTAGTAACAAATGTTGGTAATATTTCAGCAGAAGATTTTGGGATTACAAATATATCATCTATACCCCAAAAGAATATAACCAAAAAAGTAAACGATGGCAAGTATACCATTAATTTAAAAACAAATGTTGGTAATATTGTAGTAGAAAGTAAATAGATAATTTATAAATTTACTCTAAGAATAATTTAACATTATCATTTTTAAGTCTCTTTTTAAGCCATTCATTAACTTTTTGAATAGTTGAATGTGTTAATTTATCTTTGCTTTTAATTAAAACAATGGGAATTGTTATTTCATTATTGTTTTCATCTATACTTTTCGTCTCTGCATAAAAAATATTTTCTATAATTGGAATTATTATTTTAATTTCCTCAAGAAGCTCAGCCCCTATTTTTTGTTTTTCCATAATAGCATTTAATTCTTTATTTTTTTCTTCAAGTGCCAATTTTAAGTTTATAATTTTTTCTTTTAACATTGAAACTTCATCATTTGCAAAATCCTTAAAGTTAAATACTAATCCCTCTTTAATAACTATATTTGTATTTAATAAATTAAAATCTTTTGCTTTTAAAGTAATTTGTTCTTTCAGTTTTTCATTTAAAGGAACTCCACCATAAACCAAAATAATAGTGTTTTCTTTTGGTAAAATTTCATTTTTAAGGAGATAAATTCCTTCGAATTGTGATACATTAGAAACATATTTTTTGGCATTATTTTTAAACCTTTCTTCTAATACCAATCTATAGCCGAGATAAACACTTGGCAATAAGCATAAAATAATAACTACGGTGATTATATTATTTATTTTTCTTTTTCTTTTTTCATCCAGAATATTTCTAATAGGAAAATTTAATAATTGTGAAACAAGTCCAGACGCAAGAGCAATAAAAATTGTATTAATTGTAAAAAGATAAAAGGCACCAATAGCAAAATTCCATTTACCAGTAGCTAACCCATAACCTGTTGTACATAAAGGCGGCATAAGAGCTGTTGCTATTGCAACTCCTGGTATTACATTTCCTTTAAGTTTACTACTCATTGCTATAATTCCAGCTAACCCCCCAAAAAGCGCTATAATAACATCATAAATAGTAGGGCTTGTTCTGGCTAACAATTCTGAAGATTCCGTGGATATTGGCGTAAAAGCAAAATAAAGTGTCGAACCACTTAATGCTACTATTATAGCAAAAATAAAATTCTTAATTGAAATTTTAAAAAGATGAAAATCATAAGTAGAGATACTATAACCTATCGCATTAATAGGACCCATCAAAGGAGAAATTAACATTGCACCTATTATAACCGCTGTAGAATTCATATTTAATCCTACAGAAGCAACAATAATAGCAAAGAATAAAATCCAGAGATTTGTCCCTTTGAATATTGCATTCTTCTTAATTTCCTCGTAAACTGCATCATGATCTTCTAATTCAGAATCTATTTTCATAATATGCAAAAGCTTATAAAAACTTAGCTTAATATTCATAGAAAACCTCTTTTCTTTAAAATTACCCAATTTATATGTAAATTGCAAATTATTATCCCTGAAAATGACACTTGATGTTATTTTATTATACTGTTTATTTATATTGTTAACTATTATTAATTTTGTTTTTAGGTTAAAAATATGTAGTTTATAATATCTATAATTTAGGAATTTTTTTTATGCTTAAAAGGCTAATCAAAAAACAAAAAGTTACAGTTATTATTCCAACATTAAATGAGGAAATAAGTATTTGCAATGTAATAGAAATTGCAAGAAGATCAAAATATACAGATGAAATTATTGTAGTAGATGATAACTCGGTTGATAATACTGTAAAGTTAGCACAAGAATGCGGTGCCAAAGTTATCATTAGTAAATTATTAGGCAAAGGACACTCAATGTATGAAGGTTTGCAAGTTGCTAAAAATGATATAATTGTCTATTTGGATGGAGATATTAATAATTACGAAAATAACATTGTTGATATTTTAACTAAACCAATTCGTAATAAAAAATCAGATTTTGTAAAATCAACTTTTTCACGAGAAGCAGGACGTGTAACTGAATTAGTAGCAAAGCCACTTTTAAGCCTTTTATTCCCTGAACTAACTAAATTCTCTCAACCCCTCAGTGGAATGATTGCTGCAAAAAAAGAAGTTTTGTTTAATTGTGCTTTCGAAAATGACTATGGAGTAGATATAGGATTACTTATTGATGTTTACAAAAAAGGCTATAAAATTACTGAAGTTAATATTGGATATATTGAAAATAAATCTAAACCGTGGCAACAACTTGGAAAAATGTCAAAAGAAGTTGCAAGAGCTATTCTTAAAAGAGCACATACTGATAATTCTATTAATCTTGATATTTTAGAAACAATTAATATAGTACAAAACGAAATGGAAAAATCAGTAAATAATTCAATAAAAAAACTCAAAAAAATTGCTATATTTGATATGGATAATACTATATTAAAAGGTAGATATATTTATAAAGTTGCTGAAGAAATTGGAAAAACCAAAGAACTACTTGATATTGTTACAACTATAGACGACCCTTTCATAAGAACCAAACATATAGCGATTTTGTTAAAAGGACTACATCAAGAATATCTTTTAAATTTAATTACAAAAATTCCTATTATTGATGATACTAAGGAAGTTATAACCAAACTAAAAAAACGGGGCTATGTAGTTGGTATCTTAAGTGATAGTTATACATTAGTTACGGAATATGTAAAAGAAAAAATTGGAGCGGATTTTTCCTACGCCAATCAATTAATCTTTAAAAATAATATCTGCACCGGCGAAGTTGTTATTCCATCAAGCTGGTTAAACACAACCGATGGCCCTTGTAAACATAATTATTGTAAAACTAATGTATTAAATTCTATTTCAAAAAATTATAAGATTCCTCTTTCTAACTTCATTGCAATTGGTGATTCTGAAAATGATTTGTGTATGATCAAAAACGCTGGTATTGGTGTTTCTTTTTGTTCAAATAATAATCTTTTAGATGTTTATGCTGATTTCATTATAAAAGAACATTCTTTCAAATCTTTACTCGATATTGCACAATAAAAATGGCTACCAATAAATGATAGCCATATTAATAATTTTACTTTAATTACAATATTTACAACTGATTGTTTTTTAATATGTTACAAATTTTATTATCAAAATTCAAGACTTACGCCAATGGAAGGCAATATACCAATAGATTTTTGTTCAATTACTTTATTTTGTCTTCTATCCCATCTATAAAAAATTTCTTGCTTATTATAGACATTCTGTATATCAACATAGGTTATAAGTGAAAAGTTATCAAAGAACCATTTTTTGTCAACTCTTATATCCAGTGAATGCTTATCTGGATATCTTTTAGTATTAATTTTATCAACTTTTTGAGTACCATCTAATTCGTAAGGAGTATATGGAAAACCAGTAGCATATCTAAATTTCAATGCTAATTCCCATTCTTGATTAAACATATAACCACCACTTAAATTACCTATAAATGTTTGTTCAAAATTACTTGGTCTTTCTATACCATCGAGAGCTTTAAATCTTGATTTTGCATAAGTTAAAGATATAATACCATAGCTAGGAACTTCGGATAACTTTTTCTGCATAGAGAGTTCTACACCATAACTATTACCTTTTCCTTTGCTAACCAGTGGTTCAATAGCATATGATGAAAAGTTATCCTCAGAACCTGAAAAACCAGCACCAGCATTTGATAATACTAAATACGGCCTTAATAAACTA
>Ga0209409_1000964_pt1 | contig 27023 bp, 19 predicted proteins | sample AD_JPNMR1_MetaG_FD_184424 | JGI IMG/M metagenome (GOLD analysis project Ga0209409, IMG submission 184424) | Active sludge microbial communities of municipal wastewater-treating anaerobic digesters from Japan - AD_JPNMR1_MetaG (SPAdes) (version 2) | ecosystem: Engineered > Bioreactor > Anaerobic...
ATCTCTTGGAATGCCATATCCTGGCGAAGGAGTAATAGATGTTGTTGCAGACGAACAAAGGCATTTGATATATGTTGTCACATGTGAAAACCAGCACTGGATGTTATATGATGAAGCAACAAAAAAGTACAGAGACCTTGGAGTGCTTCTGTTACCCTATGCAACGACAATTATTGATAAAAATGGAAGGGCGCACGCAATTACCAATGACCTTAAAATCGCAACCTATGACCCTGCAAAAGACACCATTTCAATCAGACCGGTGATTGCGGGAAGGAAAATTCTTACCAAACCTCAGGGCAAAGGTTACGCGATTTGCTTCTGGGTTCCTGGGCCTGATGGAAAAACTGCCTATATGACAATGCTGAGCTGGCCGGACCTTTATGAAATTGACCTTGGAAGTTCTGGAAATACAGTGAGAGCGAAACATCTTGGCAAAATGATTGAAGGAAAAAATCCTGATTCGCGGGGTTCTTTATGTCTTCATCCTGATGGAAATATTTATTGTCTGTGGAGAATTGACAATGACACTGGTTTTGGTTCTGGATACCTCCATCATCTTGTCAGATACAATGTGAAAAAGAAAAAAATGGAAGACCTTGGAGTGATTGCAGTAAAGAATCCTTCGTTTTACCAGTTTCAAAATCCCGACGGTACCCCAAAGGTTTTTTCACATGGATTTCACAAACTTCCTGATGGTACCCTGACAATACTTGGTGTTCACATGGCAATGATTGCATGTCGGGATGGTACATTGTATGCAACAACCCTTTACCCATTTACTTTACTGAAAATCGATGACTTTAAACTTCCACAGAAAACACTTACACCAGAAGACAGAGGATATGCAGCAACTCAGTACTGTAAGGCAGTGCTTGATGTCTGTGATATGGTTGAATCAAATCTCTCTCGAATTAGTGAAGTTGCTGAAATCGTTGCTGAAAGGCATATGAAGGGGGGTCTTATTGGTTTTTATCCCATTGTTTATCAGGGACTTCAGGATGAACTGTGGGGTCGCAGTGGCAGTATGGTGAACATGGGTTTTGATAGGCCATTTAAAAGGGATAGAACTGAAGAAGAAAAAAAGATGGATGTTTCTATTATTGGCTGGCAGACAAAACCCATCACCAGGGATGAAGCAAAAAGAATTGAAGCATTCAAAGCAAAAGGCGGATTTGTCATTGGATTTGGGCCAAAGGATTTGCCTGAACTTGCTGAACAGGTTAGAGCATGTGATGTGTGGTTTGACACAGGCACAGGCACTGATGATAGGTGTGTGGTACTTGTTGATGGTTCAAAGGCAGGAAGAACAAATCACCTGATAAATGCTTTAAACGCCTGGGCGCTTGTGGCTGAAATTTTCTCTGCAATTACAAGAAAAGGTCATACCCCAGCGATGTGGAAGTCATATGCTTACAAAGATGGTCCAGGATGGGGAAATAAATATATGTACAAAAAACAATTCATGGATGAATATCCTGTCAATCCAATACCACCAGGCACGCTTGCAAAAGCATTTCTTGATGGAATCAGGTATCATGTGAGGAAATTTCAAAATACTCAACTGTCAAATATCGAAAAGGCAGATGACCTTATTGAAAAAGAGTTAAAGAAAACAGGCAAAATTACAATCGCATCAATGGGACATATGCCCTGGACATATGTAGGTAAATATGAAGACGCAAAATGGGCAGTCAATGCTGACCTTCACAGCAATATCCCTCATCAGGTCGAAAATTATTTGAAAAATACGCCTGATGGTGGATTTGTAGTGCGGCTTGGTTATACAGGACTTGACCCTGATTCTAAAGAAATTTTTAAAAAGAAAAAACAGAGATTGATTGTTATCAGCGCAGAAAACGACCCATTTGATTTTCCTGACTGGAATATTCCAGAAGACGTGGCCGTTTACATAGACATGGGCTATGCCTTTGGGGATGCCTGCGTTTCAGTTGAAGGGCTTCCAATAAGGATACTTCCGCCAAGTGGAATTATGCAAATTGTTGCGTATGAATGCCTGAATGTTGAAGTTCTTTCAAAATTGGCAAACAAAAAGTAGTCATGTGGTATAATGTCATCCAAAAAAGGGGCAGACATGTGGACACCTGAATGCTGGTATCATGATGCGAAAAACTGGGCGCAATCTCACAAGGATTATATGCTGAAAATGTACAGAATCAACTTGAAACTGCTGGAAAATCATCTTCCAGGTACAGACGAGCGTGAAATTCACAATTTATTGAAAGAATACAACCAATCAAGAATTAATGCGCCGGTTGATTTCAAAAAATATCCTGAACTTATCGGAATGAAACAGTTAATTTGCGCAGAATGGAAAGGTTTGCAGGACGGTTCAGGTCTTGATGAATATCAAACTGCTGTTTATGTTGGAGCAATGAATTTCTATCACAGAATGATTTGCAGTGGAAAAATGGGAAAAATGGATGGCTCTCTTTCATCAAACTGCAGTTATATCTATTTTCCTTATAGTGACCATGGAGTACTTCTTGCAAACAACCTTGACTCAAGTCCTGATGAACCATTTGATTCTCCCCAGTGGCCAGCACTTAATGAACATGTGATTATTGGTTCTGTGTCTTCAGGGATTTATCTTGACGAACAACCAGAGGAAATGTTTCCAGCGCCAGTATTCAAAATCGTTGCCAGATATTGCAGAAACGTGAAAGAAGCAGTGGAGGTTTTAACAAGATATAATCAGTTCTGGGGTCCATGCAATGCAATTGTTGTTGACAGAAACCACAACTGCGCGATGATAGAAAAAAGTGCGTGCAGAATTGGAGTCAGATGGTCAAAAGATGGATTTGGATTTATTACTGCCATGACAGCAGAAGAACCAGGCATGCAGGCATACCTGAATGACAGACGCCAGGCATCATTGAAAGCGCGACACTTAGGGCCAGATAGTCCTGACGCAATTTACTGGAAGAAACAGGACCAGAGAAGACAACTAATGAACGAACTTCTTGATCAGGTGAGAAAAAATCCAACGCTTGAAACCATGAGAAAATTTATCCAGTTCAGGGATCCTGTAAGAGGAAATGTCTGCGGAAATGGAGAAATTTATGGACCTGGATGCCCGCCATCTGAATACACAATAAGAACAGTGATATGGCTTTTGAGCGAAGCAAGAGCGCTCTGGTGGGCAAAACAGGGAGACAAACCCTCATTTGAAAATCCCATGTCTGAAGTAAAATTTAATAATGTCATTGTCTGGGAATAACAGAAGGGAAAAAATCAATGTTTATCACAGGGCAAATCATCATTATTTTGCTGGTATTGGTGCTGCCTCTTATTGTTCACAAGGTTGAGAAAAATCTTGAGGCATTTCTTTTTATAATGGGAATTATTTCAGCAACCATTTCTCATTTTTTTGGTCCAGAGCATGTCTGGTCGCTTCACCTTGTTAAAGAAGCCCTGATTGAACCAATAAAAATTACTCTGGCAGTATTTATTGCTGGCTTTTTGTTCAAAAAATTCAGGCAATCAATCACGCAGGGCATTACAAAAAGTGAGGCAATTCTTGGTCCTCATGTTTTTGCCTTTTTCTTTATCGTTGGTCTTGGGCTTCTGTCAAGCATTATCACAGCAATCATTGCTGCGATTGTTCTTGTTGAAATCATCAATGCATTGCCGCTTGATAGAAAATTTGAAACCCGGCTCACAATCATTGCCTGCTTTGCCATTGGACTGGGAGCAGTATTAACACCTGTGGGAGAACCTCTTTCAACCATTGCAACAGCAAAACTCAAAGGTCCACCATATCATGCTGACTTTTTCTTTTTAATGAAACATCTCTGGTTTCTCATCATTCCAGGGGTGATTGTGTTTGGAATTATTGGCGCGTTTCTCAGAGCACAGCAACAGAAAAATGTAAATACGCAGCGCAAAATTATTCAGGAAGAAATGGCAAAAGATATTCTTATACGAACAGGTAAAGTGTATCTGTTTGTCATGGCGCTTCTGTTCCTTGGCGCTGGATTCAGACCAGTGATAGACACTTACATCGTGCCACTTGGAGATGTTGCCCTTTACTGGATTAACACTGTATCAGCAGTTCTTGACAATGCCACTCTTGCCTCTGCTGAAATAAGTCCAAAAATGAAACTTGACCAGATACAGTTTGCCCTGATGGGACTATTGATTTCAGGTGGGATGCTGATACCTGGAAACATTCCCAATATCATCGCAGCAAGCAAACTTGATATCACAAGCAAACAATGGGCAAAATTTGGAGTGCCTGTTGGTTTCGCAGTGCTTGTGGTATATTTTGTTGTAATGTATGCGTTTCTCATCTCCAGATAAAAAGTTTTTCGGGATTTCGGGTTTGAGAATGAACAAATTTTCACAAGGACTGATAATGAACAAATCAAAAATTGGAGTGATTGTTGGAGCTGGAGAAAATTTTGACCAGATTTTTCAAAGGGTGAAAATGCTTAATTTTTCGCTTTGCCAGATAGGTTTTCTGGCTGAAAACATGGGTTTGTATAACCCAGGAACAATAAGACAGAAGGCAGATGAATACGGAATTGAAATTTTTTCTGTTTTCCTTCTATTTAAGGGACAAATTTTTAATCTGAAGGATGGACCTGCAACAATGGGCTTTGTTGCACCTGACTTCAGAGCTCAGCGATTGAAACTTGCTCTTGAATTTTCTGATTTCGTAAGAGAAATGGGAACAAGCCGCATTGTATGTCATGTTGGTTTTATTCCTGATGACGAGCTTGACCCTTTGTATATTTCATTTATTCCAGTGATGAGAAAGGTCATTGAAAAGTGTAGAGAAAATGGTCAGATTTTCTGTTTTGAAACAGGCCAGGAACTTCCATCAACATTGAAGAGAACAATCGTGGATATTGGTCTTGATAATATTGGCATTAATCTTGATCCTGCCAATCTAATCCTTTACGGAAAGGCAAATCCCATTGATGCTGTTGAGATATTCGGTCAATATGTCAAAAGCATACATGGGAAGGATGGACTCTGGCCTGACAGGGATGAGTATTTGGGAAAAGAAGTTCCTGTCGGCGAAGGAATGGTGAATTTCCCCCTGATGATCAGAAGACTGAAGAAGATGGGGTTTCAGGGACCAGTAATTATTGAAAGAGAGATATCAGGTGAGCGCCAGATTCAGGATATCAAAAAAGCAGTTGAGTTTTTCTCAGCGCTTCTTTAAATTACAAGTTTGTAAGTGAGTTCAATGGATTTTTCAAACGTTGGAATTTCAAGAAAGTTCTGAACGATGTGTGGTCCGTTTTCAAGGAAACAGTATAAAAACTGTGGAAGAATGCTTTTTCCTGATAGTGTAATGAATAGGTGAGAATTTTTATGCTTCATGCTGACAATTTTTGAGTCAAGACGATTCTTAAGATACGCCGCAATATAGTCGTATGGTTTTGGAATATTGGGAATTTTCTTTATTTCAGTTGCAATCATGCCCACAGTCATTTCAAAATCAGAAACAGCAAAATTTTCACAGTTTTTTTCATGAAACATCAAACATCCAAAACTTAAATTTTCAAGTCCCCTTTTAATCTGGAATATCCCGTTTTCAATTGCAGAAAGATTGGAAGTAGCCCTATCCAGAAAATCAATATCAGCACCTTTTTCACTGATTCTGCCAGGATTTGAGACAGCATTGAAAATGTCCTGGTTTTCATCAAGATAATCAACACAGAAATTGATAATACCAAATGGTTTTGGTTCCCAGGAGAGTGCACGAGGGTCAGAAAATATTTTACCTGGTTTTAAGAAACTGGCTGAAAAAGTTTGCTGGCGTTGTTTGAAGAAACCGATGGCATTATAGCCAATCTGGGATCTATGGGCATTAATGGTTTTTGCTGGTTTAATATTGAGATGATTAAAGAAATTATCTATCTGTTCAAAGTGAGCTTTAAGTTGCTCGAAACTGAATTCCCTGCCATCGCTTCCCATATAAATTGAAGGGTCTTTTTCGTAATGGTGTGATGTAAATGCATGGGCTGAAAACTCAGCTTTTGCCTGATAATAAAGTTCTCTGATATAAGGTACTGATTCCTGCTGAACCTGGTTAATGCACAGTCCTACATGAGGAACAAAGCCAGATTCATTGAGTATTGAAATATACCTGAATTGATTGACAAGGCTTTGTTCAAAACTGCCCGAACCAATAGCATCGTTGATTCTGCATGTGACAAATGGTGGGACTGCTTTGAAAACAAATGGTTTTTTTGCTGTCAGAACAAGACATCGCCAGAAGACGCTGTCAAAACCACAAGTATGCCCCAGACAATTTTTGTGCCAGATTCCCTGCGAAATACCGATGATGCAGGCTTTACCTTTACCAAATTTTTTCCAGATTCCTACAGGATTTCCTTTGTGATTTCTCAAAAACACATGCCAAGTTTCATCTATTTCTAAAGGGTAATTGGTAAGCACAGGAATATTTGTGTGGATGGTTTTTTCCGCTGCTAATTCAGAAATCCATGTATCTTCAAGAGAAAAAGAGCCGGTTTTTTCAATGTTGAAACTGGGAATACCTGTGTAGGGAGATATGGCCTGTTGATAGGTGTTAAGGGCTCCGTCAAAAATCACAAGTCCCATTCCTGCTGCCACCTTCTTGAAAATCAGTCGCCAGTCAGATGGTCCGAGTTTTCTTGCTATACCTTCTTGGGCAATAATCAAAAGGCATGTTTCATCAAGTTCTATTGAGTCGATAAGGGTGTAAGATATATCTATTGATTGATGCCAGATTTGATAGAAATCAAGGGCATTCAGGATAGAGTTTTCAAACCGCTGATAACTGACAAAATCAGAACTATCGCATAGGACAAGAGTTTTCATAATTATTCCCAGTTTGCGTGGTTTTTTTCCATCTCTTTGAAGGAAATACCATGACTCTGTCTGTATGACTCAACAAGCTGGTCAAGAAAAATCAACATGGTTTGTTCAAATAGAGAACCGCCAAACTGGATACTTTCAGGAAGATTGAAATAAAACGACCTATCACAGATTCCTGTCAAAGGATTTCTTGTTGCTGTCAAATAGATGATTTTTGTTTTTGATTTTTTTGCAGCTTCTATAGGAGTAAGAAGCATTTTTGACCTTCCAGTTTTTGAAATTACGATCAAAATGTCTTTACTTTGCATTGTAGGGCACAGACCACCAATGAAATAACTTTCCCTGCCAAGATGCCGTAATCTCATTGCAAATGCTCGCGCCATCATGCCGCTTCTTCCAAGACCCCACAGGAAAATTCTTTCGCTGTCATCTATCAATTTGATGATTTCGTCAATATAATTTTCAGGAATATTCTTTAATGCCTGTGAAATTTCTTTTATGATGTTGGTTTTCATAATATTTATTTTAATTCCTTGTAGTTTTTTGTGCAAAATACCCCATTTTCTCCCTTGATGGAAAAAGAGGGGACCGGGAACGATAATACAGGCAAGAGTCGATAAATAACTTTTTGTCTGAAATTCTTGTTTTCTGGTAATTTCTAACATTTTCTGGTATAATTAATAGACAATTCCATCCAGAAAGGAAATTTTATGAAAGTTGACAGGGTTGTTTTTCGTGAATACGACATCAGGGGAATTATAGAAATACAGATTAACAATGAATTTGCTTTTATTCTTGGAAGGGCTTTTGGGACAAAAGTAAAAAAGGAAGGACTGAAAAATTGCGTTGTTGCCTGCGACAACAGGAAAACGTCTCCTGATTTGAAAAGTCACCTCATTGAAGGGATGATGAAGGCAGGCGTTGAGGTGTTTGACGCTGGAATGATTCCAACACCTGTTGCCTATTTTGCGCAGAAACACTATGGACTCGATGCCTGCGCTATGGTCACAGCCAGCCATAATCCGCCTCAATTTAATGGGTTTAAACTTGTAATTGGAGAAACAGGACTCCACGGAGAACAAATTCAGCAGATTGCTGATACTATTGAAAAAGAAGATTTTGTATCTGGCTCTGGAAGCTCAAAACACTTAGATGTTGAGCAGGACTACATCAATTTTATGAAGGAAAGATTTAGTTTTTCCTCGAAAATAAAAATTGGAGTTGACACTGGAAATGGTACTACTGGTCCTTTTGTAAAAAAACTTTTTTCTTCTCTTGGAATTGACTTTGTTGGACTGTATCTTGAAAGCGATAGCAGTTTTCCTCATCACCTTCCTGACCCTGTGGTACCTGAAAACCTTATTGACCTGATAAAACTTGTGAAAGAACAAAAACTTGATGCAGGATTCGGTTTTGACGGTGACGGAGATAGAATTGGCGTCATCGGAAGCGATGGCTCAATACTCTGGGGAGATCAGCTTCTTATTATTTACGGGCTTGATATTTTGAAAACACGACCTGGTTCAACAATTGTTTATGATGTGAAATGCACGCTTGCTCTTGAAGAGGAAATCAAAAAGGCAGGTGGAATTCCATTGATGTGGAAAACAGGGCATTCTCTGATCAAGGCGAAATTAATGGAACAACAGGCAGTCCTTGGTGGAGAACTTTCAGGTCATATTTATTTTGCGGATGAATATTTCGGGTTTGACGATGCTTTTTACGCGTGTTTGCGACTAATGAGAATTATGGACAAAACAGGTAAAAAACCAGAACAACTTCTTGAAGGAAAGAAAAAATTTTATTCAAGCCCTGAAATACGGATTGAGGTTGGAGAAGAAAAAAAGTATGCCATCATTGAACAACTGAAAAATTTTTATAGGCAGAAATACAATGTGTCGGAAATTGATGGAGTAAAAGTGTATTTTCCTGATGGATGGGCTTTGGCAAGGGTTTCAAATACACAGCCAGCAATTGTTCTTCGTGTTGAAGGAACAACAGAAAAATCTCTGGGAGAAATTAAAAAGCAGTTTCTTTCGAAAGTAGAGGAGATAATGAAATGAACTGGCATGTTTTTTGGGTTGCATTTGCAACGATTTTCCTTGCTGAAATTGGAGACAAAACTCAACTGGTCTGTTTTTCCTTGAGTACAAAAAGCGCATCTATTGTTCCTGTTTTCCTTGGAGCAATGATTGCCTTTGTTTTGAGCACGTTTATCGCCTGCCTTCTGGGTAATTACCTTCAAAAGATTGTTCCAGTCAACATCATTCACTCTATTGCAGGACTGATTTTAATTGTTTCTGGAGTTTTGATTCTTATCAATAAATTCTAATCCGGAGGCAAAATGAAATACATCGTATGTATCAAACAGGTGCCTGACACAATGGATGTAAAGGTTGACCCTGAAACAAAAAGAATTGTGCGGGAAGGCGTGCCCAGTATTATGAATCCATACGATTACTATGCTGTTGAAGAAGCATTAAGATTGAAAGAACGATTTGGCGGCACAACTGTCGCAATCTCAATGGGACCTCTGCAGGCAGAGGCAGTGCTAAGGGAAGCAATATCACTTGGCATTGACGAGGCCTATCTATTAAGCGACAGAGCATTTGCAGGTAGCGACACACTTGCCACATCTTATACTTTGAGTCAGGCAATCAAAAAGATTGGAGATTTTTCAATAATTTTATGTGGAAGAGAAGCAATGGACGGAAGCACAGGACAGGTTGGACCAGAACTTGCTGAACATCTTGAAATCCCGATTATTACCTATGTCAGTAAAATTGTGAATGTCTCTGAAAATCAATTGGAGTGTGTGCGGTTGCTTGAAGACCATTATGAATCTTTAAAATCTCCACTTCCTGCTGTTATTACAGTGGTTAAAGAAATCAATGAGCCAAGATTGCCTTCTTTGAAAGGGATGTTAAAGGCAAAAAAAGCCACAGTTCCTGTCTGGACGAAAAGTGATATTGGCGGCAATGATGCTCAATACGGTCAGGATGGTTCTCCGACAAAGGTTGTTGAGATATGGAGGCCTGAAATAAAAAAGGAAGGAAAAATTGTTTCAGGAGAGCCAGACCAACTTGCAGAAGTAATTTATCAGGCATTGAAAAAACTAGGAGCAGCATAATGGAAATAAAGGTCAACAAAGAAAAATGCACTGGTTGTAAGATATGTGTTGATGTGTGTCCTGTGGGAGCAATTGAGGTTGATAATGATGGCAAACCGTTTATTACTGAAAAATGCAATCTCTGCAGATTGTGCGTGAAAGAATGCCCGGAAGGCGCAATTGAAACGACTGGCGAAGAAAAGAAAAAAGCAGACATTGATTTTAGCCAGTACAAAGGAATATGGTTTTTTGCTGAACAGAAAAATGGGAAACTTTCTCATGTCGCGTATGAACTTCTTGGTATTTCATTGAAACTGGCAGAAACATTGAAAGAGGAAGTTTGCGGGGTAGTATTTGCTTCAAATGGAAAAGAGATGGCTCAGGAACTTTTCAATCGCGGTTGCGAAAAGGTTTATCTTGTTGAGAAAGAAAATCTTGATGAATTCAGACAGGACATTTATGTCTGTTTGATGACAGAATTGATAAAAAAGTACAAGCCAAACATTGTTCTTGCCTCTGCAACAATGATTGGAAGAAGTTTCATTCCACAGACAGCAGCAAGAATAAAAACTGGGCTGACAGCTGATTGTACAGACCTTGCCATTGACCCAGAGACAAAGCTTCTTCAACAAATTCGACCAACGTATGGCGGAAATCTGATGGCTAAAATTATATGCGAATATCACAGACCTCAAATGGCAACAATCAGACCAAAGGCAGTTGAAGAAGCAAAAATTATTGGAAACAGGGCTGGAGTGATTGTGAAAGAGGATTACGTTTCATTTAATGCAACTTGCCGTGTTGACCTTGTTTCAAAAGAGGCAGTGGAACAGACGATTGACCTTCAGGAAGCAGAAATTATTGTTTCAGGCGGCAGAGGTCTTGGAGATGGAAAGAACTTTGATATGATAAGGAAGCTTGCTTCGTTGATTGGTGGAGCAGTGGGCGCGTCTCGTGCGGCTGTTGATTCTGGCTGGATTCCATATCCGCATCAGGTGGGACAAACAGGAAAAACAGTCAAACCAAAAATTTATATTGCCTGCGGTATTTCAGGAGCGATCCAGCATCTTGCTGGAATGTCAACCTCTGATTACATTATTGCGATTAACAAAGATCCGGATGCTCCTATTTTCAAGGTAGCAAATCTGGGAATAGTAGGCGACATCTTTGAAGTTATTCCGAAACTCATTCAAAAACTTGAGTCACAAAAACAATAATCAATAATCAATACTGGCGGTCACCCCAGCGCAACACGACTTTGTAGGTGAATGTTTTTGTTGCGTTTGGCAGCAGTTCCATTGTGTATCTGACAGTGTCCTTATCAAGTTGTTTATAGTCACCAAACTCTCCGCTATTTTCAATTGTCCAGTACTGATGGGGAAACTTTCTTGTGATTTCAACTTTTGCTGGAATGTTTCTATAGTTTGAGACCTTAATTTTCCAGGTTTGCGATTCATCCCAGCCAGAGATATTTCTTCCTGGTGCATTAAACTGGTAATTGAATGTTTTCACTTCCATCAATTTTGGTTCGACCTTTACGTCACTAACTGGCCCAAGGTTTAAATCAACGACCTGGTCAATCGGTATGTACTTTGTGCTGTCTTGACCAATATATGAAAGGTGTTGGTCTTTATCCGCAATCTTAAACACCTTAATCAGTCCATCTGGTAATGGTTCTTTTCCAAGAATATGCGATTTTGAGTTCTTAAATGAAATGAATCTGAAGACATTTTTCCCAAATCGTGATTCATCGTATTTATAAAAATTCATCACAGGAATTTTGTCTTGAGAAAAAGATAGAAGTCGTTTTGTCCATCCATCAGGAATTGTTTCAGTTCCTTCAATTGTATAAAGAAAGTATTCTGATAAGCCTTCTTTTTCAATCTGTTTCACGATGACTCGATCTTCTGCGCCTGCAAGCATTGCTTTCGCCTCAAAAACATCCCTGCGCTTTCCTGGTTCTGTTGGTGGCAATGGTTTTGGCTCAAAGGGTCTTCCATAGGGCGGATATCTCCTTGCTAGGGTTGCGATTTCATCGAGAAGGTGAATTTTCCCTACAACAAGACGCACCTGCGCATTTTCATAATCTTCGCCACTGCGATTTGTGACCTTCACATAACCTTCAAGTTTCATTGTTTTTTCATCCTGGGATAAAGTGGCAAGATAGTACGCCTGCCACGAAATCCCTGATGTAAAATAATTGATTTCGCAAGGTGATTTTCCTGAAATCTGTGAAACAATATTCCAGATACCAAGCCCTGTGATTCTTGGAGGAAAATAAAGGTCTGTGACAGCAATTTTGTCTGTGTCCTTGAGAGGGAAAAGCTCAAGGGATGTTGGGTCAATAAGAGTGTTTGCCCATGAAAACTGCAGTTTATTTGCACCTTTTTTCATTGTGAGGGTTCTTGTTTCTCTCACAAACGTTAAATCAGCAGAATTGTAAATTGTCAGCTGAACTTTGTCCCTTTCAGGAAGCGTGACAAGGTCAATTTTGCAGTACAACGTCGCGCTAAACATAAATACCAGAGAAAAAATAATAATGTTTTTCATCTGACGTTCCTCCTGTGGTAATGGAATGTAACTGTTTCCTTTGCCTTTGGAGCAAGAGTAATGTTGAATTTTAATGTGTTTGCATCTTCTTTTTCATAAGCATGGCTTGTTTCCTCTATGTCCCATTCACCAGGGATTTCTTCTATGAGCGTAAGCGTTGAAGGCATATCCTTGAAATTTTCAATTTCCACCTTGATAATTTCGTCGGTATCATACAGAATTACGGCATTTGAGTCATTTTTTCTTACATTGATTTTTATATCCTTGATTTTTCTCTGGGTGACGACAATATCTCTGCTATCACCGACATATAATGAGCATTTTTCATCGACTGGAGTGAAATTGAGATTGTCTTCGCCAAGAAAAATCGTTGCACCTTTTCCATCATCCTGAAAAATTCTTACCTTGCCACTCCATAATGCGAATTCTCCGAGTCCGTGTTTTTTTTCGTTTTTTATTTCGTATGTGACTGGAATTCCGACATTGCCTATGACTTTTTCAGGGTCCCATGGAAGTTTTCTTGCATCAAACGTAAATTTTTTCTCAATCGGCACACTGGATTTTGTGACCAGTAACATCTGCCTTGTTTCTTCATGGGAGACAGATTTTTCATAAGTTTCACCATAGTCAAGCAAGATTTTTGCAAGTTGAAAGTCCTCGCCAGAAAAATTTCGCAAAATAAGAAATGATTGCAGATTGATTTTTGTTTCATCTTTGTCTGCGATTGCCTTGTATGTAATTAATCTATCAATGTTTTTGAGAAGATAACTGATTCTTATTTTTTCTTCGTATGGTGAAGGACTGTACATCTGCCAGATGCACGCGTTTTCTCCAGGGGGGTAACTCACGCTGATAAGATTTACTTCGTCAGGATGAGAAAGAATTTTTATCCTGATGGAATCAGGGTCAATACTGACTCCTGTCCAGGAAAAATCAACCTGGTTTGTTCCCTTTTGAAGCGCTAATACTCTTTCTTCTTCAACAAGTGTATAAAGGGGATTATCAAGCCGTATCACTGTTTCTGCCCTTTCCGGAAGGGCAACAAGTTTTGTCCTTGCAATTGAAAGATTTGTCAGCATCAGGACTGCAACTGCTACAAGGATGAGAAATTTTTTCATATCTGCCTCCACTGTTGGAAGTTTGTTTTGACCTTTAGACAGGTCAGAACCAGAAAAGGTTCCCTAAATTTTGAAGTCATTGATTGCTTTTACTATTGCAGGATAACTTTTCTTCCATGCGCCAGGCGGCATGTTTTCTGATATCTGTATCCAGATTCTTCCTGTTTTTCCTCCTCCTTGCAATATTTCCATTGCCTTCTGGTAAATTTCATCTGACGATTTGAGATGAACAGAAGAAGGAAAGTTAATCAAAAGACGTGTTTCTGGCCAGATTGAGATGGCTGTTTTGACATCAGTGTCATTGTCAGGAAGCACAGAAAGTGAATCAATGACTCTTACCTTTGATTGACCGATTGCATTCCACAAAGCTTTCAAATCTCCATCCATGTGAACGCCAATCAAAGTACCTGTGCCTTCTAATATTTCAGCGCATTCATTGTACACAGGCACGCAGTATTTTCTGAAGTATTTTTCTCCTATCATTGGAGATGTGATATTGTCAGGAAAAATTACATAGGGAATGTTGTATCTTTTCGCCACATTTCTCACAATGAGAAAAATTTTCCTGTGAATGTGATTCATCGTTCGTATTACTTCTTCCATTAAATCAGGAAAATCAATGAGCGACTGACACAAATCATCTATCAATATCCATTGTATCCATAGTTGCTGATACGAAGTCCTGCCGAGAGAAATATGAGGTAGTCCATCATCGCCAAGAAGTTTCAAATCATTGGTGAAAGAATCAAGATTTTCTTTGACGATAATGTTTTTCAGATAAAATAGAAAAACTTCGTAATCTTTTTTCTCTTTGATGAAGTGTTTTTTTATTGAGCCGCCACCGATGATTTTTTCATAAAAAACCTCTTCAAAAATTGAACCAACAGGCGTATGAATTATATGCCTTACTCCCTTTATCCCATTTCTTTCAAATTTTATTTTTTCACTAACACAGTCAGGCGTAATGAACTGGTGAACCTGAGTCCATTTCAAAAGTCCAAGATTGTTTCTTCCAATAAGGTTCCACGCATCTTCATTGGGATTGACCATATTGTAATATTGAACAAATGGAACTCTGTCGATTTTCTCGCCCCTTATAACTGCCAGCATTCTTTCTTTCATCGTCATGGCATCTCCTTCTCATCGGGTGATTTTGCTAATAGAATAAACCATAAAACACAAAATGAAAAGTTTTTGTTAACAGAGGAAAACAATGGTTGATTGACATAGGTAATGCAAAGTAATAAAATCATAGAAAATTTCACGATTTACAGGGATTAAACATGAACAAAACTCTGTGGCAATACTATGCGGACAAGGCATCAGAAATTACTGATAGTGCTCTCAGTAATATCAAGACACTCAAACAATGGGAAAAAGAAATCAAGCAACGGAAAAAAGAATTTTTTATTTCTATGGGGCTTGACCGACTACCAGAAAAATGTGATCTTTCAATCAAAATTATCGGACAATTGCAGAAAAATGGCTTTATAGCGAAAAAAATTTCTTATCAAATCCTTCCTGATTGTTATAGCAGTGGAGTTCTTTTTCTTCCCGACCCGTTACCTTCAAAAAAGGTTCCTGCAGTACTTTATTGCTGCGGACATTCAGGTTTGGGCGCACACTGGTATCAGAAACACGCCATAATGTGGGCAAAAAGAGGATATGCCTGCTTTATTTTTGAAACAATCAAACAGAGCGAAAACCCTGGATTTCATCATGGTTTATACACAGGAAAACGGCTTGACTGGATTTCACTCGGTTATACAGCAGCAGGTGGAGAATTGCTTAATTCAATCCGCGGTCTTGATGTTCTCTGCGAAATGCCGGAAATTGATAACAGTCGTATTGGAGCAACAGGAATTTCAGGAGGTGGCGCTCATAGCCATTTTCTTGCAATTGCTGATGAAAGAATTAAAGCAGTGGCAACATCATGCGGAATCAGTTTACTGAAATTCGCCATTAAATATAGAACAATGTTTCAGCACTGCGATTGCATGTATGCCAACGGCAATTTCCAGAGGGATATCTGTGAGTTTTCTGCATTAATTGCACCACGAGCCATTCTATATTGCTTTGCATCAGAAGATAATCTTTTCTTTAAGGAGGAGTATCATACGCTTTATCAAAAGGTGAAAAAAATATACAAACTCTATGGGTGCGAAGAAAAATGTGAACTTTTTGAGTATCCTGGTCCACATGCATACTCTGACGCTTCTGTAAAAAAAATCAATGAATGGTTTGATAAATACGTTGCGCAGGAAAAACATCCTGACATCGGTCTTGAAGGGGAAACAATTGCTGAACCAGAAATATCTGTGTTCAATGGGAAAACTCCTGAGCCCAATAGATTACACATTCTTCCTGAACTATTGAGCATAAAAAAGTCCTATCCACTTCCAGAGGATAAAAATCAATGGAGCGGTATTCGCAAACAGATTATTGAAAATCTTAAGAAAAATGTCTTTCACTGGCTTGAGAGAAGTGATGAAAAAATGGAAATAAAAAAAATCGGTCAGTGGATTCATGAAAACAACATCTTTTCAAGATATATGGCAGAATCTGCTGGTATGCAATCTTATATTGAAGTATTTTTCAAAAAAACCCCCGCAAAAATCACTATTATTGCGCTTGGAGATTACCAATATGATACTCAGACGCTTCTAACCAAAACAGGTTTCATCACAGACAAATTCAACCTGGTCCTTTTTGAGCCACGAGCTTGTGGAAGAAATGCTGCTGACATTGAACAGGGAAATTACTGTCTTTACAGGGCAGGAATAATGACAGGTATTACTCCTGTACTGATGTGGATGAATGATTTGAAATATGTGGTCAAATTTTTCAAAAATACTGATGAATTTGCAAAAACAAAATTTGTGCTATTTGGAACTGGCGAAACAGTTGGTGCCTGCCTTTATTATTCAATTTTTGATGAAAGTATTTCAGCAGTGATTCTGGATAATGCTGCTGATACCCATGCTGAAGGATGTTATATCCCTGGAATATTGAAAGAAATTGATATTACCGAGGCATCAGGCTTAATGGCTCCAAGAATTTTTGCAGTGTGTGGCGTAAAAATGGATAGATGGATATCGCAAATGCACTGGGGGGTAAGGGTCTACGACAGATTGGGTATCAAAGAAAAGTATATTATGGTTCAGAACACAAATACTGCAATTGAGAAAGTATTATCAGAAATTTTTAGATAATTGTTATTGCCCTTTTAATGTCTTCCACAAACAGAAGATAAGAAGTATTGTAAAAAAGGCCCAGGCGCAAATCATTAGAATCCAGCCAGAAACTGTCATGCTGATTTCTCCTTTTTCTTCCAGGCAATGTGAACGAGCCATGCGATTCCAACCAGTAGAGCAAACAGAACCAGTCGCGCCAGTATGATATAAGGTAATATTTCAGAAGGAACATTTTTCATCAAAATCACATCTTTTGCTTCCCTGATAAACCAGGAAATCAATATAACAAGGAGAAAGACCGGCGTAATATATTTGATAACGAATCTATAAAATCTCGGCAGTTTCATATTGCTTCCAGCGTGCATTTCGTCCCAAGCCCTGTCAATTCCAAAGACCCATGAAAACAATATCGCTTCAATGGTCCCAAAAAGAACCAGCGCAAAAGTACCACCCCAGAAGTCAAACTCGTCAAGGAATCCTTTGCCAAGAAGAAACACACACATGTTGCAGAGAATAAATGTAATGATGGCAAATATTATCACTGCCTTTTTCTTATCAATGTTAAATTCGTCTTCAAGAAATGCTATTGCTGGCTGGGCAAGAGATATTGAAGACGTCACGCCTGCAATAAAAAGAAGCGCAAACCAAAAAAAACCAAAAATATTTCCAAATGGAATATGATTTAAAGCCAGTGGCATTGCAACAAAACCCAAATTAAATGCTCCACTTTCAGCGACAGTTTTTATGCCCTCAGGTCCAAAAAACAAAAATGCTGAGGTAATGGCAATACTGCCACCAAGCACAATTTCTGCCCATTCATTGGTTGCTGCTGCAGTCAGTCCAGAAAGTATCACATCATCATTTTTCTTAAGATAACTGGCATAGGTAAGAATCACTCCGATTCCGACACTCAACGTAAAGAAAATCTGGCCTGCTGCTGCAAGCCATACCTTTGCATCAAGGAGACTGGAAAAATCAGGATTCCACAGGAAACCAAGTCCCCTTACAGGTGTCCAGTCAGGATGCTCTGGATACATTGAACCAAGAGTAAGAACCCTGACCATCAATATAATCCCAAGAGCAAAAAGTACAGGTAATCCGTATTTACAAACCCGTTCTATTCCTTTCTGTATGCCTCCTGCGACTGTGGCAATATTAACTGCAAATGTAATGAGAAAAAATATGTATGCGAGAACAAGTGAAGAAAAAAATTGATTTTGTTCAAGTCCCTGGTAGCCCTTCAGAAAAGAAACCATTGATGATTGGTCCTGACATGCAAAAAGTTTACCTGTGATGGCAAAAATACTGTATCCGAGAAGCCAGGATTCAATATATGTGTAATAGGTAAAAATTGCAATTGGTCCAAAAATTCCTATCACGCCAAAATACTTGATAAACCTGTTTTTGTTTGCGATGTTGTGAAACATTCCTGGAGCAGTACCATGACCGAAGCCACCGCCAAATCTTCCAAGCGTCCATTCAATCCACATCAAAGGGATTCCAAGAAGGAGAAAAGAAACAAGATATGGAATAATGAACGCACCACCGCCATTTTTTGCTGCCTGGACTGGAAAACGTAAAAAGTTACCGAGACCAATGGCACTGCCTGCAACCGCAAGAATCACACCGATTTTTGAGCCCCACTGCTCTCTGTTATTCATTTCATCCTAAGGTAAAATAAATCGTGCAAGAAAACTTTTTTTTACTTCTATTGCCCTGTGCTGACATACCTCAAAACAACATAGACAATTTATACACTTTTTTCTATCAATTTTCAAGTCCTTTGAGATGGCTTTTGCAGGACAGATATTAAAACATTCCATGCATCTGATGCATTTTTTGTGATTGATAACTGGTATGACATTAAGATGGTCTGCCAGTGTGTTTACGAATTTTGATAGCGCTGGTACCTGCTGAATTCTAAAAAGTGCTGAGGACGATGGTGGTCTAAAATCATTGATAATTTCAGGGCTATCACCCAGAATTTTCACCTTTGGGATACCAAACATTGTTTCATACATGCGTAAAAATGGAACTTCATGTATTTTCAAGCCCGCCAGTGTTGCGCATACAAAATCCACGCATACAGCGTTTTTCCCAGCAATGAGATATCCATAATATCTCTTCCTTCCTGATGCAGGACCATTGCCATCCATGATTTCCACAGCATCAACAAGATTAAAAATTAATTTTTCTGATAAGAGCGTGTACAATTCAACAATAAACCTGTTAAAATTTTCTGGTTGTGGAAATTCAGTATGAAGAAGTCCCTTTGGATAACCTGGAATAAGACCGTAGAGATTTTTCATGCAAATAGTGAGAATTGTAATATTATGTGTTTTGAATTTTGGAAGATTGAAAATTGGATGAGTCAGTCCAAAATCAGAAACAGGAAAAGAAACAGTTTTCCCCGCAATATTCAATTGAAAAATGGTACTCTTGCCTTCAAGTTTCACAAGTGTTACGCCTGTATTTGAAGCAATAGAAGAATACTCACATTTTTCCCAGTACAACTCAATTGTTTTCTGGCTGTTTGGTGGACTATCTCCAATATAAACAGGGTGTGGAAGTATTTCAGACAACACCTCAAGAATAGCAGGATGGGTGGTAACTGCCTGGTCTGGGCTGCGAGATGAAAGCATATTTGGTTTCAGAAGTATGCCAGGTGGAAAATTCCATTCAAGTAAATCCAAAATCCTTTTTATCGCCTCTTTAACTGTTTGTTTCTTATAGTCAGAACATTTTACAATCGCAACATTTTCCATTGGTAGGTCTTTTCATTCCACCTTTGAAATTGTAACACGTTTCAAATAAGGAGTTTTTGCCGGATCGTCTGTTGTCAGAATTGCCCTGTATTGAATAAATCCCCTGGACATGAGTTTGAAAATCTCGCCCGGATTTTCAAAAAAGGTTTGAGAAGTCCCATCAGGACCAGCAAATCCTGTGTTATTCAAAAACTCTCTATTTGTTGCGGTGCGAATCTGGAATTTTACTGATGTTCCTGAAGGTGTTGTTGACTCCCAAAAAATCCTGTAAGACGCTGGCTCAGCAGGATATACTGCGGATTCCAGAACACCCTGCTTCACAACCGGGAGCACCAGTACTCGTCCCTCAGGATGCGTTCCAATATAAACACGACCCAGGCACTTACTGATAGAAGTTGGTAGATCTCGTATCTGAAACATTTTAATTGACTCTGCCCAGAGTTGCTTTCTGTCAATATCAACAAGGTCTCGTCCAGCCACTGCGTCCTGCATCAAAACTTCATGTGGAATAATCGTAATATCTGCCCAGAATTGTGGCCTGTTTGAACCATATTTCAATGAAGGATAATTATGGGTACCAGTGGGACCATGATAAATGAATCCATCCCTCAATGTATAATGATTGAAAATCCAGTAATCGCCCAGTTTGCATATTCCCCGAATATAACCCCAGTCAAAAATTAATGATCTCCATGTTCTTTTACCATCGTAATAACAGAGCCCAAATGGTGTTCCGAGTAAAAGAAAATCTTTGTCAACAGCATAGTCAAGCACATAGAGAAAGTTTGCTCGTTCAGGATTAAGAAATTTCCATTCTTTGCCATCAAAAATCACAAGGTCTCCACGTGCATTGAGTACAAGTTGATCCCTGAAAACCATAAGAAGACCCACATCCTGGCCCATTGTCGGGCCGCGATATTCCTGCTTCCAGGTTAATCCGTTGTCAGACGAACTGACAACCCTTCCATAAACTGGCACTTTTCCACTTGAGAGTGAAACTCCTGGAGACGGCTGGTCAAAAATATCGGCTGAAAGATATATTTTCCCTTTATAAACAGCAATGCTATATGTGTGTACAGCACGGGGAACAGTCCTTCTTTCAACCCAGGTGGCGCCATCGTGGATGTAAATATTGCCAAGGTCCCAGCCACCATCATTTGCGTCATAACCAGGAACATAGAGCATACCATTATACGCTTCCAATCTTATTATTCCCTGATCGTTCACCTGAAACACCTTTTTCCAGTTATTGGATTCAGGGTCATATGTAAATATTGAACCTGTGTCTGTTAGTCCAGGCGCAGTACAGGAACCGATATAAAGTTTCCCCCTGTATTCTGTCATACAGGTAATTGTTTCGTCATCTGTGGGGTCAAAAGCAAACACTGGCTCTCTCAATTCTGTCTCCAGTAACACCCATGACATTTCCCCTGTCTCAAGTCCAATGCTACGAGTAATCTTTTTTGTATCCCTCCAGTCATTATCATCAACGATAACTGAACTGCTCGTAATTGTATCAGCGTTTCCATCACAAACCTGACCTGCAATCCAGAAATACGATATTAATAGCGAGATTGCCAGAAAAATTTTCTTATGAAGCATTTGTACCTCCCTGTGGTCGTAATAATTATAACATCCCTTGAACATAAACCATTGTTTGGTATCATTGTCTAACTACCAGATGGCAAATGCAAGTACAGAAAAATTCCAGTATGATATACTTGAATATGGTGAAAATAAGGTGATAATAATAAAGAAACTTATCGCGGCATTGTACAGCAATTTTCTCAAAAATTGTCCATTACAATTTTTGATAATTGGATTGTGTTGTGTACACACTGGGTTTGCTGGCATTAAACCGTATGAAGACGAAACCTGGAATGTACCACAAAATATCATTGATACCCATGTTATAACATGCCTGAACCGATATGGAGCAACACTGCGTAATCCTTGTTCTGATTATGTTTTTATCAGACGCGTTTATCTTGATACAATCGGAACGCTTCCCACACCCGAAGAAATAGACGCCTTTATAAAAGATACACGAACAGACAAACGAAAAATATTGATAGACAATCTTCTTGAAAGAAATGAGTTTGCCCTGTACTGGACAATGAAATGGTGCGATATCCTACGCGTCAAGTCAGAATATCCTATCAATTTATGGCCCAATGCTGTTCAGGCATATCACCACTGGATTTATGAAAAAATAAGGGAAAACATTCCTTATGACCAGTTTGTCCGCGAACTGCTCACATCAAGCGGAAGCAATTTCAGGGTACCACAGGTCAATTTTTACAGAGCAATACAGGGTCGTAGCCCGCTCAATATAGCAAAGGCTGTGGCAATGACTTTCATGGGAATAAATCCTGACAAACTACCAGAAGATAAGCAGCAAAGCATGGCATCGTTTTTTTCCCGGGTTGCATACAAGAAAACACTTGAATGGAAGGAAGAAATTGTTTGTCTTAATCCAGAAGGAAAAACCATCAGAACAAGTTTTCTTGACGGGAAAACAGTGGAAATTCCGCCTGATAAGGACCCGAGAATTGTATTTGCTGACTGGCTCATTTCTTCACGAAATTCATATTTTAATAAAAACATCGTCAATAGAATATGGGCATGGTTAATGGGAAATGCCATTATTTCTCCTGTTGACGACATCTATGGAAAAACCACACCTGGCCAGGAGCTTATGTCCTGTCTGGAACAAGAACTGAGTAAATCTAACTATGACATCAAACATTTGATGAGGTTGATTCTTAATTCTCGGACATATCAACAATCTTCAATACCTACCCCGCAAACAAGAAATCCTGAAATACAGTTTGCATTTTACAGAATCAGGCAGCTTGAAGCAGAGGTCCTTCTGGATGCATTGTGCTGGATCGGTGGTAGTGGAGAAGAATATGTGAGTCAGATTCCAGAACCATTTACCTTTATTCCAAGGGAAAATAGAAATATCGGGCTTGCAGATGGCAATATCACCAGTTCTTTTCTTATCACATTTGGCAGACCATCAAGAGACACAGGTCTTGAATCAGAACGTAACAGTAAACCAACGGATAAACAACGTCTGTATATGTTGAATTCAAGCGACATACAGAAAAAATTGAGAACAAGTACTCTTCTAAGAAAAGCGTTATCTCAGGCATGGAAAAACAGGAAAGAGTGCATTAACCTTGTTTATAAAATCATATTGTCAAGACCGCCAACAGAGCAGGAAATGAACATGATTGAAGAATATGTAGCAAATTCAGGACAATCGTTTGATCAGGCAGCGACAGATATTGCCTGGGCATTGGTAAACAGTAAGGAATTTTTGTTTAAACATTAAAGGAGGCAATAAACGTGAATCGTTTTCTTTTGTCTTGTACAATTATAATCCTATCAGTGAGCATTCTTTTTGCACAGGGTAACGCAAAATCTGTCATTCAAATATGGATGTGGGGAGGTCCATCTCAGAATGATACCTTTGACCCGAAAGTTGCTGCTGGCTATGATTATTGCGGCACACTTGATAAAACAATACCAACAAATGTTGATGGCATTGAAATCAATGCGTCTTTACCAATGCTTGCAAAAATTGCAGATAAATATTCAATTATCAGGAGCATGACGCATGGCATCAATGGACATGAATCAGCAGCATATTACGTTCAAACAGGCCACAAACCAGGAACAGGGCTTGTATATCCTTCTCTTGGTGCGATAGTCAGTTTATTCAAGAAAAATGAATACAAAGGTAAAATTCCTCCATATATTGTACTGACACAATCTCAGGGCAGGTTCTCAGAAGAAGGGTTTCTTGGACCATTGTATAAGCCATTTGTTACAGGCGGAGACCCGAATCAAAAGGAATTTGCTGTGGAAGGAATTGTGGCTCCAGGTATATCTGACGAGCAACAGAAAAAACGAAGGGAATTGCTTCAAAAAATGGATACCCTGGGCAAAGCAATTCCAGATGACCCTGATTTTATTCAATTTAACAAAAGTGAAGACGAAGCATACGAAATGATTCTTGGACAGGCAAGAAAGGTGTTTGACCTTTCTCAGGAACCCGATGAAGTAAGGAATAAATATGGCAGAAACTCGTTTGGTCAGAGTTGTCTTGTTGCAAGACGACTTGTTGAAATTGGTGTGCCATATATCACAATCAATTACCCTGGATGGGATACCCATAAACAACATTTCCAGGCAATGCAAAGAAAACTGGCTGAATTTGACCAGGGACTGTCTGCACTTATTGAAGATTTGTCAAATCGGGGTTTGCTTGACACAACAATTGTATGGTGCTGCGGCGAATTCGGCAGAACCCCAAAAATTGACTGGGCTCCACCATGGAATGGTGGCCGTGGACACTGGGGATATTGTTTTTCAGCCGTTGTCGCAGGTGGTGGATTCAAAGGTGGAGTGGTTGTTGGTAAGTCAGATAGCAAAGGAGAATATGTAGCAGAAAGACCCGTCTATCCTGAAGACCTGTTAAGGAGCATTTTAAGATTACTCGGGATTGACCCTGATGGACAGATGCCAAATGACAAAGGGCTTGATATTAAGGTTATGCCATACCCACAGGACTATTCTGGATGCGGTGAACTGAAAGAAATTATGAAAAACTGATGCCAATGAAAAAGTTTTTTGCAAAAATATGTATAATAGCAATTCTTGGATGTGGTGGTTTTTCTATCGCTCAAACATCCAGTCCATACATTGGATATGTGTATCCTGCAGGAGGGCAGCAGGGAACTGTTTTCCAGGTGGTACTTGGTGGACAGAATTTAAGAAGCACAAACAGTGTTTATTTTTCTGACAAAGGTATCAACGCGACCATCGTTGATTATCAGGGTCCTTCAGGACCATTGAATTTTCTGCAGACCGAAGAATTGAGACGAAGAATACAGGAAATCAGGAATAAACGGGCGGGGAAAAAAGTTGAAGACACAAGAAGTGAAACAGAAAAAGCCATCAAACTTCCTGATATTCCTGAATTGCGAGACCTTGAGAACAAGACCCCTGGCGAACTTCAGCGAATCTATGAAAAATACTTAAACAGGGAAAATAAACCAAAACCACCTGTGGCAGAAGAGGTGACAATACAGGTTACAATAGCACCTGATACACAGCCAGGCGATTATGAAGTGCGACTCAAAACACCATCAGGGCTTACCAATCCATTAGTTTTTCAGGTCAGTGAATACAACGAATTCTGTTGTTCCTATAACCAGCACAGATATCAAAAGGACAAAGTCGACAGGGATACCACCATATTACAGGCGCCTGTTGTACTAAATGGAAGAATTCTTCCAGGCAAGGTCAACAGGTTTACACTCAAACTCAAAAAGGGACAGAATATCAAAATAACCGGATATGCCAGAAAATTGATTCCATACATTGCTGATGCTGTGCCTGGATGGTTTCAGGCAGTACTGACCCTTTACGATGCAAAAAAAAATGAAGTTGCCTTCAGTGACGACACTGCATTTGACCCTGACCCTATCATTAAATTTCAGGTGCCAGAAGATGGAAATTACATTCTTGAAATCAGGGATTCCATTTATCGTGGTAGAGAGGATTTCGTCTACCGAATTTATGTGATGGATGAACCTGAAACGGGAGTCGCAGTGGAAAAATCAGATTTTGATGAAAAACTCTCAATGCTGCCAGACAGTATCAGAAATATGCCAAAATATAGAGAAATAGAGCGCAAACTGCGATCTGCTCAGTATGTTTCATTGCCTGTATTGATATGCGGTTGTATTAACTATCCTGGAGATGTTGACCGATATAGTTTCTATGGTAGGGCAGGAGAAACTGTTGTCATAGAAGTTTCAGGAAGACGATTGGGCTGGCCAGTTGATTCACTGGTGAAATTGAAACTAATGGATAAGGTTATTGCATGGAATGATGACATTGAAAAGGATTTTGAACATGGCATTCTCACACATCACGCTGATTCATATTTAATGACAAAACTTCCCACATCAGGACATTACACTGTGGAAATTGTTGATAGCCAGAATCGCGGCGGAGATCATTACAAATATTTTCTCAGGTTGAGTAGCCCAATACATGATTTTCATCTCATTGTTTGTCCTTCTCAGATTAATATCTCTGAAAATGGTACGTCGTTAATCACCATCTATGCAATAAAAAAGGATGGCTGGGATGGAGATATTCAATTAAGTTTGAAAAACCTTCCAGAAACGTTTGCTCTTGATGGGGCAACAATCCCTGAGGGAAGAAATATAATCAGGTTAACGTTAAGGACATCATCAAAATTTACAAACGAAATTCTCTTTCCGGTACTGGAAGGCAAAGCAATTGTTGATGGTAAGGAAGTTACCCGTATCGCCACAGCTGCTGAAGAAAAAATGCAAGCATTTGCATATATTCACCCTGTACCATCAGAAACATTGCTGTTAGCCTTTTCCCGGTCAAGATTGAGACAGTTAAAACTTGATGCATCAAATAAGGAAATTTTAAAAATCCATGCAGGTGGCACTGCTACGATTGCCTGTACAGCAGAATCCTGGTTCAGACCCACTTCTTCCATGTCATTAACTTTTGAAATCAACAATGCACCAGAAGGCATCAAACTGAAAAATACTTCGTTTGATGCTGGAAAATTTTTATTGACAATAGAGGCAGACAAAAAACTTGCAGGTTATCGTGACAATCTGATTATTCAGGTATTTGATGAAGTCACTCAACCTTCAGGACAGAAGAGAAAAACATTTTCAGGATTTCTTCCTGCAATTGCTTTTGAGGTCGTGAAAAATGAATAAAAAAAATGCCATGTCATATGTAGATGAAAGTAATGAAAATATCTTGATAAGATATTCCTGTTTCAGAGGAAAAACAAATGTGGATGAGTATCACTTTACACTTGTGCCAGTATCACATGGAACGCTGTCTGAACAGGTTGCATTGCTTGATACGTCCTACAAAAAAATTCTTAAAAAGGTTGGCTTGAACCCCAGCAGTGCTGTGTTCAGAAGATTTTTTTGTAGTGACCTTGTAAATCAGTATCAGACAATCAAAAAATATCCTGTTGCCAGGACTGAAAAAAATCATGAATGTGCGTTGTCCTTTGTTTCTCAAGCCCCATATCCAGAAGCCAAAATATCACTATGGGCGTATCATATCGTTGAGAAGCATCCTCTGTTGAAATCAAAAGACGGGTCTGGCTTGAAACTAACAAGAAACTCTCTCACACATTTCTGGGATACTGGTTTGATATCCCCTGAAAAGCCCGAAGTAGATGTTCAAACCACAGATATTCTTTCAAAATATAAAAAACTTCTTTCAAGCAGGAAAATGAAACTATCAGACAATGTCATCCGCACATGGTTTTTCGTAAAAAACATTGATACAGATTACATGGAATTCGCAAAAGATAGAAAAGAGTTTTTTGAAAAAAATGGTCTTACTCCAGCAACGCATTTTA
>Ga0209409_1000982_pt1 | contig 26538 bp, 22 predicted proteins | sample AD_JPNMR1_MetaG_FD_184424 | JGI IMG/M metagenome (GOLD analysis project Ga0209409, IMG submission 184424) | Active sludge microbial communities of municipal wastewater-treating anaerobic digesters from Japan - AD_JPNMR1_MetaG (SPAdes) (version 2) | ecosystem: Engineered > Bioreactor > Anaerobic...
AAAAAGTAATGAGTGCACTGGAAGAGGTGATAGTGACTACAGTACATGACAGCTGGTATAAAACAAAAGAAGAGCTCAAAATGGAGGTGTTCAGTCACTATGCCACGAAGCAGGATCTGGAAGAGCTTCGCAAAGAGCTTTCAGGAAAATTTGATGTGTTATATGAAAAGACTGAAAAAGATAAAGCAGAGCTTTTAGGCATTATCAATCAGAACAAAGAAGAGCTTTTGGGGATAATGAAACAGGACAAAGCTGAGCTTTTGGGAATCATTAACCAGAGTAAAGAAGAACTTTTGGGGATAATGAAACAGGACAAAGCTGAGCTTTTGGGAATCATTAACCAGAATAAAGAAGAGCTTTTGGGCATGATGAAGCAGGACAAAGCTGAGCTTACAGGGAAAATTGATGCACTATATGAAAAGACAGAGAAAGACAAAGCTGAACTGATAGGTATGATGAAACAGGATAAAGCGGAGCTTACAGGGAAAATTGATGCATTATATGAAAAGACAGAGAAAGACAAAGCTGAACTGATAGGTATGATGAAACAGGATAAAGCGGAGCTTACAGGGAAAATTGATGCATTATATCAAAAGACAGAAAAAGACAAAGCTGAGCTTACATTAAGGATTGAAAGGCTTGATAAAAAGTTCAGTATATATTTTGCGGTGTTATTATTTGCCATTATATTCCTGAATCAGAATGCATTAGAATTCATTGCTAAAATGATAGGAATAATACGATGAAAATAACCTGTAATTTTTAATATATAAACGCAAATATACACAAGGAATACTCCATGAATAATGAAAATGATTTCCCTCAGGAAATAACTTTTAAAGTTATATGCAAAAATTTTCCGTACATACGGGATGTCCTTTTCAACACCTGTGGAGAACATGCTCAAGCCATAACTATAACCGAAAAAGAAAGCAGGCGTAATACGTTTATTTCATATACAATCACGGCAACATTCAGCACGCCTGAACATATAGACAGATTGTGCAATGCTATTTCACATATTGAAGGGTTTATCACGATGTTTTAAACATTTTTCCCGGCGATAGCTCCGGTGCTCCATGCAAACTGAAGATTATATCCACCGCTGTCACCATCCACATCTAATAGTTCTCCAGTAATGAAAAGTCCTTTGTGCAATGTTGATTCCATCGTTGCAGGATTAACCTCATTTACATCAATCCCACCTGCTGCTACCACTGCCTCAGTAAAAGGGCGTGGCTTACCTGGATACAATGTTGCACGGGTAAATGCCTGAATGATTGTATCAATGTCATTAAATGATTCAATTGCAGGCCATTCATACGGAATACCTGCCATTGATAAAAACACACGGGGCATTTTGTTGTTCATAATGCCATATAGTGCAAATTCTAAGGATTTTTTGGGCTGCGAAATAAGTTGCGCAAACAGTGAACGTAAGGTGTGCATATCATAGTGTGGAAAAATATTGCAGCTGATGTGTACATCTTTATTGAGTAATACTGCTTCATTTACTGCGCGGGAAATACTCAAGGCAGCCGGCCCTGAGATACCATAGGCGGTGAACAGTACCTCATCGGTTATCTGCTGTACAGTAGTGTTGCCAATAACCACACTCAATGTGCAATCCCAGCGTATTCCCTGTAACGTGTGAAGCTGCTTGTTGACAATGTTTAAGGGCAGTATTGCCGGAAATGGTTCAATGATAGTATGCCCTAATGACTGAGCAAGTTCATAGCCATCTTTAGAAGCACCCAGTGACCCGTAGGCGCAACTGCCACAGGCAAGTATAACTTTATGGAAGAAATGTTCTTCTTTACCTGCAGTAATTACTTTAAAACCGTGATGAACAGGTTGTATTGATTCAATCTTTCGTGAAAGATGTATCTGGACATTATTGTGCGATAGTTCATGTTCAAAAACTTTTACCACAGTAGAAGCCTGCAGTGATGAAGGATACACCTTACCATTTTCCAGCGTGGTTGTCATGATGCCAATGGAATGGAAAAAGTTGAGTGTATCCTGCAGTGAAAAATGTTGCAAAACATAGGTGACAAAATGTATATCACCTGAGTGATAATGCTCTGACCCCATATTCATATTGGTCAGATTACACCTGCCATTGCCTGTTGCTGCTACCTTGCGACCAATCTTATTCTGTTTTTCAAATATATGGACTTCGGTATGCTTATTGTGTGAAGCAAAATACGCTGCAATAAGACCTGAAGCGCCTGCGCCAATGATGCCTATTTTTTGTTTCATGCACGTTCTATTTGGTGGCTCTACAGTTTAAAGTCAATCATATCAATAATATGTGCAAATATAGCTATACGTAGCTATACGTACCATGAGTAAGCCAGGCAAAAGTTTTTTCATAAGTAACTATCTCCACTGTATAAGTGCTACAGTTGGTATGGTGGATATACTGGCATTAAAAAATCAATGTTTTTTCTACTACAATTACACCACCATTCCTGCATCAAGCGCTCCGGTTGCTTTGCCTTTATCCACTACTTTTTTGCCGTTTATGAACACATAATCAATGCCAGATGGCCGTTTATTGGTTTCGGTCAATGTGTTGTTATCTTTTACGTTTTTCCAGTCAACGATGGTAATATCAGCCATATAACCTTCTTTCAGGTAACCGCGTTTTTTCAGCATAAAACGGTCAGCAATAGCACCGGTCATTTTTCGTATTAATTCCTGGGGCGATAGTAACTGGTAATCGCGGGCTATTTCAAAGAAACGAGGATAGTTGCCAAACGCAGCCGGATTCTGAGCACCCTGTGAATACGGTGTGGCGTCGGTCATAAACAGTGATGCGCGATGCTTCATGAGATCCAGTATGTTTTGAAAACTTGAATAGCGGTGATTGAGTACACGTGCACGACCGTTGGATTTTTTTGCAAAATCAATGAAATTTTCATACTGGCTCATGCCACGTTCTTTTGCAATGTCTTTTAAGAATTTGCCATTGTATTTCGCAAGCTCAGGATTGTTGGCATTGATAATCTGAATATCGTTATAGCCAAAACCAAGCAATGCAACAATCAATTCTAACTGAGCGCGAAGTTTAAGAAGAGCTACTTTATCTTCATATATTAAGAAACTCTTTTCGTGTCTGTTCGTTATCAAATATAGATTCATTAAATTTCATGGCAACCTCCATGGTAATATAAAATCTTAAAATTTAGATTAAAGTAAGAACTTTCACAGGTTATTTCAAGAAGATAATTTAAAATAGTATGTATTTTTTAACATTAATGGATGAAGGATGGAGTGTACACTCCAACTGCAGAGAGTGGAGGGAATGTACACTATTACATATTTGTTCATAACCATACTACATAAAAAATTTTTTATAAACTACAGAAAATTTGGTTGACCGTTCAATAGGTATGTAATACAGTAATAATGTAATACATAATAAATATGCATTAATATATTTATGCATATACAAATTATTATTTATATTGATGGAGGATTCAATGGCAAAGGGTGACAGAATTGCAATAATTGATGGATGCCGTACGCCCTTTTTACGCTCCGGTACAGATTACCGGGAAATGATGGCGTATGAAATCTGTCGTCATGCGGTTAAGGGCCTGATAGCAAAAACAGGCATTCCCAATGACCTGGTAGACCATGTCATTATGGGGGGTGTTGCAAATGATATTGCAACCACAAATGTTGCGCGTGAGATTATGCTGGCAGCAGGGCTTCCCTATACAATACCTGCATATACCTGTACGGTGGCATGTATATCGGCAAATGCTGCTATTATCAGTGGAGCCAATTTGATTGTGAATGGTAATGCGGAGTGTATTGTTGCGGGAGGTGTTGAGACTTTTTCAGATCCTGATATAAAAATATCTAAAAACTATCGCCGATTTATTTTAGACCTCACCATGTTCAAGCGCCCAAAGGGAATAATTGGCAAACTGAAATTATTAAAAGGCATGAGCTTTAAGGATTTTATAGTTCCCCAACAACCTGCAATTGGTGAATTTTCTACAAAAATGCGTATGGGGGACACAGCAGACAGGCTGGCAAAACGGTTAGGTATCAGTCAACGTGAACAGGATGAATTTGCAGCACTATCGCATAATCGTGCTGCAGCTGCCTGGGAAAGGGGGGTCTTGAAAAAAGAGGTGGTACCGGTTGTAACACCGCAGGGGAAGCTAGTGGAAAAAGACAATGGTTTCCGTAAGGATACAACCCCAGAAAAATTAGCAAAATTAAAACCTGCCTTTGACAGGCGGTATGGTACAGTAACGGCAGGCAATTCCTCATTTTTGACGGATGGTGGGGCAGCGGTTCTTCTTATGAGTGAAACAATGGCAAAAAAGATGGGAATAAAACCACTGGCATATATCAAGTCATATGCTTTCACAGCACAGGATTTGTGGGAAGAACTTCTACTGGGGCCTTCTTTTGCAATACCAAAAGCATTAGCAATGGGTAAGCTCAAGTTTAAAGATATTGGAGTATGGGAAATTCATGAAGCTTTTGGTGCCCAGATGATTGGTGTTATTAAAACGCTTGCATCCGCTTCTTTCTGCAGAGACAGGCTTGGGTTGCCGGGCAAATTGGGCGAAATCCCCATTGATGCACTCAATGTATATGGCGGTTCCCTTTCATTGGGGCATCCGTTTGGTGCTACCGGGGCACGTCTTGTTACTACATGTGCCAACAGGTTGCGGGAAACTGGCAAACGATATGGCGTGGTTGCCGGGTGTGCAGCCGGTGCAGTGGGCAATGCCATCATATTAGAGCGTGCATAAAGGAGGAATGACCATGAAAGATCTGCAGTTTTTAAAAACTGAAGTTATCAATGATGTGCTGGTGGTAAGCATCAATTGCCCCGGCAAGGTAAATAAAGTTTCCAGTGATCTTTTACGTGAAATTGAAACAATAATTAACCAGACTAAAGGCAAACCATATAAAGGGATGGTAATACTCAGTGAAAAGCCAGACAACTTTGTTGTTGGGGCTGATATTGATGAATTAAAAGCAATGAAAACTGATGAAGAGATTAAGCAGTATATCTCTAAAGCAAATGATATTCTGTTCAAGTTAGAAAAACTTCCATTTCCTACTGTATCAATGATTAATGGCAACTGCCTGGGTGGCGGTGTGGAGCTTACGCTTGTCACTGATTACCGCATTGCTACTGATTCCACTGACACAGTGATGGGCCTGCCTGAAATTAAGTTAGGCCTTATCCCTGCAGCTGGCGGTACACAGCGCCTTCCCCGCCTTATTGGCATACAGAATGCACTGCCACTTATTTTACAGGGATCCAATGTGCGACCAAGAAGGGCAAAGCGCCTGGGGCTCATTGATGAGATAGTTATACCATATGGATTAAAAGAGATAGGCGTTAAAAAGGCATTACAGTTAAAGGGAAAGCGCACAATAAAACGCAAAAGGAAATTTGTTGAATGGTTGCTTGAATCAAATCCTCTGGGCCGAAAGATTATCTTTTCACAGGCCCGAAAGATGGTCATGAAGCAAACCCGGGGATTATATCCTGCAGCGCTGGCAGCTATAGATTCAGTTGAGTATGGTTACAAAACCAATGTTACAAAAGGTGTGGCAAAAGATATAGAGCGCTTTGTGACTTTAGTAAAAAGTTACCAGTCAAAATCATTGATGAATCTTTTCTTTGCAATGACCGATCTCAAGAAAAATCCATTAGAGAAGAAAGCAAAGAATATTTCAAAATTAGCGGTGATAGGCACCGGCCTCATGGGTACCGGGATTGCTCAGGTTTCGTTGCCGTTGTGTGATACTGTGCTTGTTAAGGACATGGCGCTTGATGCAGTGTCAAGGGGTATGGCGCAGATTCGCAAGAGTTTAGAAAAACGCGCTCGCTCTGGTGCCATACGGGATTTTGATAAAGAAATATTATGGGGCAAAATAGTTCCATGTGATGATTATGTGAATTTTAAGAATACCGACCTTGTCATTGAAGCAGTATTTGAAGACCTGCAACTGAAACAGAACCTGGTAAAAGAGGTTGAAGCAGTTACCGGCGATAACACAATTTTTGCATCAAATACATCAGCCATTCCTATAAGCCTCATTGCCAGAGCTTCAAAACGACCACAGAATATGATAGGTATGCATTATTTTTCCCCAGTTCCTGCCATGCCACTGTTAGAAATTATAAAGACTCCAAAGACAGCTGATTGGGTAGTGGCGACAGCTCTAAAATTTGGCATTGCGCAGGGCAAAACATGCATAGTGGTCAAGGATGGCCCGGGATTTTACACAACGCGAATACTTGCACCATATCTCAATGAAGCGGTGTTCTTGATTGAAGAAGGTGTGCCAATGAATGATATAGACCGAGCCCTGTTGCAGTTTGGCTATCCAATTGGTCCTGTTGCACTCCTTGATGAGGTTGGTATTGATGTTGGCGCACATGTGGCAATTGAGCTGGGGCAGGAATTCAAGGCACGGGGTGCAGCACCGTCCAATGTATTGCCACTTTTATTCAGTAAGGGATTTAAAGGTAAAAAGAATAAGAAAGGGTTCTATGATTACAGCAAACCAAAGAAGAAAGGTATGCGTGTACCCAACGAAGAAATCTACAAGGTTATAGGTAAAGTAACCTGGCAGCATTTGCCAATGCAGGAAATTCAGGAGCGTGTAAGCCTCATGATGATTAATGAGGCAGCCCTGTGTCTGCAGGAGGGTATTATATCTTCGCCGCGTGACGGTGATGTTGGTTCCATTTTAGGATTGGGTTTTCCACCATTCAGAGGAGGAATTTTCCGTCATATAGACCGGGAAGGTGTCAAAACCATCGTTGATACAATGATGAAATATTATGATAAAGGGATGAAACGTTTTACCCCGGCACAGATACTTGTTGATATGGCAAAGAGTGGCAAACGCTTTTATAAGGAGTAAACAATGAAGCGTTCTATACAATTTTCTCAGGAACATGATATATTCAGGCAAACAGTACGCAAATTTTTTGAAACAGAAGTTATGCCGCATTACGACAAATGGGAAGAAGAAGGTATAGTGCCACGACAGATGTGGAAGCGGAGTGGAGAATTGGGGTTACTACTTCCCTGGCTGGATGAGAAGTATGGAGGGCCTGGTGGTGATTTTTTGTATTCGGTGATAGTGAGTGAGGAATTAGCCTATAGTGGGGCTAATTCATTCATGATACCGTTACATAATGATATTGTGGCACCATATATCTATTCATTTGGCACAGAAGAACAGAAGATGAAGTACCTGCCAGGGTGTGCGTCTGGCGATATAATTCTGGCTGTAGCAATGACCGAGCCTGAGGCTGGTTCGGATTTAGCGGCAATGAAAACGAGTGCAACCCTGGATGGTGATAGCTGGGTACTCAATGGTCAGAAGACATTTATATCCAATGGTATATTAGCTGACCTTGTAGTTGTAGCAGCAAAATCGTCAAAAGAAGCACCACCGCATCAGGCTGTAAGCCTTTTTCTGGTGGAAAACGGTACACCTGGGTTTACAAAGGGAAAAGCAATAAAAAAGATAGGCTTAAAAGCCCAGGACACTGCAGAGCTATTTTTTGATAACTGTCGCATACCAAAAGAAAATCTTCTTGGTCAGGAAGGGTTGGGATTTATTTACCTTATGCAGAAATTACAGCAAGAACGGTTGGTATGTGCTTTGGCGTCACAGGCAGCAATGGAAAAATGTTTAGCAATAACTATCGACTATGTAAAAGAACGCAAACTTTTTGGGAAACCATTGTCAAAATTCCAGAATACCCAGTTTGCCATAGCAGAGATGGCTTCTGAAATTGCTGTTGGCCGCAGTTTTATTGATGACCTGATACTCCATCACATTCGGGGTGAAGATGTTGTCAAAGAAACCTGTATGGCAAAGTACTGGATATGCGAAACAGCAAAGCGTGTTGCCGATCGATGCCTGCAATTTTTTGGCGGTTATGGGTACTGTACCGAATATCCCGTGTCACGCTTCTATGTTGACGCACGGATTCAGACAATCTATGCTGGCACATCCGAAGTGATGAAGATGATTATCTCGAAAATGATGGGATTGTAATTTAATAGTTGACATTCATAGCAAAGTATAGTGTAATCCTTGCGTTTTTTAAAATTTGTTCAAAATTTAAAATTTGTTGAATTGTGGAGGCCATTATGAATCCAGTGATACGCAAGGGTTACACATATATGGCATGGCTTTTCATTGGTGTTGATACCGCTTTCTGGGGAACTATCTCCCTGTTTTCCTGGTTTGTAAGCCCCAGGGGTAACCTGGCACACTTTTGCATGCAAAACTGGTCAAAAAATATACTCTGGTTTTGCGGCATTCGCTATCAGGTTGAAGGTCTTGAAAATATTACGAAAGATAAAGTTCAGATATTTGCATCCAACCATCAGAGTTTTTTTGATGTGTGGCTACTGAGTGCCATTATTCCGGTAAAGTTTGGCTGGACTGCTAAAAAGGAGCTTTTTAAAATCCCATTTATGGGGTGGCACATGACATTAAGCGGTTACATCCCTATTGACAGAAAAAACAGAGAGCGGGCAATCGAAAGCATGAAATTAGCTGCCATTAAAATACGAAAAGGTAACCGCATCATGATATTCCCTGAAGGCACACGCAGCCGCACGGGAGTATTACAGCCGTTTAAAAAAGGCTTGTTTTATTTGTGTATTGAAACAGGGGTGCCGATAGTTCCTATTTATATACACGGTACCTATCAGCGGCTTAAGCCTGAATCAGGCGATATTAATCCCGGAAAGGTATATGTACTTGTTGGCAAAGAGATGCCAACCGAGCATTATACCGTTGATACCATTGAGCAGGCAATGGAAGATTTGCGCCAGAGAATTTTGGCTTTACAAAATGAGTGCCTGCAGCGATATGGTGAAGCGGTATAGGTGAATATTCTATTCTTTCAGGAGATACAATGTATGGAAGACCTTAAAAAAGCATATCGCACCATCATGGATGACCATTTCCCTGATACCATGACCATTACCTTTGGCAATCAGACACTTGTATATAGAAAGCGAACGTGGAAGATTAATGATGAAGGACAGCTCATTGAAAAGGGTTTGCGCTACGGTGAAAACCCGGGGCAGGAGGCAGCATTGTATGAGCTTGTCAATGGCAATCTTGTATTGGGCGATTGTGCCTTCATTACTCCGGGACATTCGCTTGTAAGTGGCATTGATGAATCGATGATGCTTCAGTTTGGGAAGCATCCCGGCAAGATTAATTTTACAGATATTGACAATGCACTCAATATATTAAAATACTTAATGCAAAAGCCTGCAGCAGTTATAGTAAAACACAATAACCCCTGTGGCGTTGCGTATGGTTCAACAATTGCAGATGCATATAACAGGGCAAACAGGGCCGACCGCATAGCAGCTTTTGGAGGCTGTGTGGCATTTAACAGATCTGTCGACAAAGAAACTGCACAGCTCATTTCAGCTAATTATTTAGAGGTACTGGTTGCCCCTGATTTTGAACCGGGGGTTATGGAAATCCTTGCAAAGAAAAAAGACCTGCGTATAGTGCAGATAAAACGAATAGACAGGCTTGAAGACTATAAAACAATGCGCTTTGTTGATTTTAAATCACTTATTGATGGTGGGATTATTGTGCAGCAATCACCAATAAATATTGTTAATACAAAAGAAGATTTGAAACCAGCACAAGCTGAATATAAGGGGCAGCTTTACAAAATTGACAGGCTGCCAACCGAAAAAGAATATGAAGATTTATTGTTTGGATGGTTTGTTGAGCAGGGTGTTACTTCCAATTCTGTGTTATATGTTAAGGATGGGGTTACTGTAGGAATTGGTACCGGTGAACAGGATAGAGTAGGCGTTGCAGAGATTGCTGTGCAAAAGGCGTATACTAAATATGCCGATATACTTTGCTTTGATAAATACGGGATTTCGTACTACCAGTTAGCACTTGAAGTAGAAAAAGGAATACGTAAAGAAGCCGATAAAATTGAGATAGATGAGGCAACAAAAGAAGCCAAAGGGGGGCTTATTGGTGCAAGTATGGTGTCTGATGCATTCTTTCCCTTCAGGGATGGTGTTGATGTGGGTATAAAGCAGGGAATTACTGCAATTGTACAACCTGGTGGCTCCATACGTGATTGGGAAAGCATTGTTGCATGCAATGAAGCAAATCCAAAAGTTGCAATGGTATTTACAGGACAGAGGGCGTTCAAGCATTAAAAGGCAAAAGCGCATTACCTGCGCTTTTGCTCATATTCCTTCATATATTCTTCTATTAAGCTACCGGTCTTATGCTGTTCTTCCTTAACAGGTTTCATGCGTCGTGCTGCAAAATCAGCTATAGCTTTTACTGGTTTTTTGAAAAGGTCAACGATAAGTTCAATAAAATCGCGCAGTCCCGAAAGTATAGTTTTGGTAATTGAAGTTCTGGTGCCTTTTGGGGCTGTTCGCATGGGGGTAATACTGGTAGCAACTGTATCTGCCACATTTTTTACGCCATACATAGCAGGAATAGGATTGTAGCTATCCTTAATGTATGCTTTCTGCGGTCTGAAAGGTACCCGTTTAGGTAGGCGGCTTGTCAATACAATGTTTGTTCCAGATTCGGTTGTCCTGTCAATGATGAAAAGAAAAATATAGTAAATATACAGAAAAAGATTTCCAAAGATGGCAAAAAAGTGATACCAGATATCAAGAAAAGCCCAGAATACATCAGCCCATATTTTGATAAAGTCCACTATCTTATAAAAGAAATTAAAAAAATTGTCAACAGTATTTACCCAGAATTGCTTTACTACTCTATAGTTCATAATAGTTTCCTCATGTAAATGATTTATTTTACTAACAACTACGATTTGTATAATTAAATGCTTTATCGTCAATAAAAAATCATACTGCTCTGACCCCTTTTTTGTTTTTTTCATATCTACTCAAGTATCATGGAATACTTTCTACGATAGTAGTCCTCATACTGCTCTATTCTTGTCCCCCTCTCTGTAAACGTTTTTCCAGTTGCACAAAGTAGTCATGATGGTCTATGGGTACTCTAACGTCGTGTTCTCATATAAATCTGCAAAGATACTGCCGTAGTGGTATTTGAAAGGGTCAGAGCATAACTGTTCAAAGGCCAAACTTGAAATTGGAAGATTTACTGTGGCACTGTGGAAAAAAAGGACCAGAGCTTTCTAATGCTCTAATATAGGCATATATTATATTTTTATACATTGCTAAACAATATGTTTATATATACAAATAACGAATATATAAATTTTTATAAAGAAAAGACCACTGGACTGAAAAAATATTGAAATCGAATTAAATATTATTATATTTTTTTTAGTTAAGTATCTAGTACCTGAGTAAATCCTATTTAAGGATAAGCTATTTATGGCATTAATAGTTGATATATTTATGGCATTGTCTCATTCGATTGATCTAGTGGATCATAATATTGGAAACCACAATAAACGAGTAGCATATATAGCTAGCAGAATAGCCCATGCAATGGGGCTTTCTACCGGTGATATAACAAGAGTAGTTGTTGCTGGAGCACTTCATGATATAGGGGTATTAAAAGAGAAAGAATATAAAGAATTGGTTCATTTTGATTATAAAGGTGGTATTGATTATCACAGTTTGATGGGTTACCGTTTGCTTTCTTCCTGTACCTTAACAAAAGATGTAGCCGAAATTGTCAAATACCATCATGTTTATAATAGTGAAAAGAAAAATATTCCTGAAAATCATACAGTTCCAATTGAATCAGAGATTATTCATATTGCTGACCGTATAGATGTATTGCTTGATCACAGTGGTGATTTACTGGAACAAAAAAATAACGTTATTGCAACACTTGAACAATATTCAGGTGATAGATTCCATCCTGATATAGTTAATTGTTTTATAGATATAGCAAATCAGGAATCTTTCTGGTTTGATTTACAGTTTAATTCAATTGAGAAGAAGATAAAAAATTCTATCTACTATAATCCAATTCTTTCCTTAGAAGATATTCATGAAATATCAAAGCTTTTTACCAGGATTATTGACTTCAGAAGCCGCTATACCGCAACCCATTCTACCTCTGTAGCAATAGTAGCACGTGAATTAGGAGCACTGCTGAATTTATCTGATAGAGAATGTTTGATGCTTGATATAGCCGGTCACCTCCACGATATAGGAAAATTAGCAATACCACTTTCAATACTGGAAAAACCTGATACGTTATCACCACAAGAATGGCGCGTAATGAAGCAACATACATATTTTACATTTCACATCCTTGATGAAATTGATAGTTATATATTTAAAGTGATCAATGAATGGGCGTCTTTGCATCACGAAAAGTTAAATGGTAAAGGATATCCGTTTAAATTTTCTGGTAAATATATTACTATGGGTTCACGAATAATGGCTGTAGCTGATATGTTTACAGCACTTGCAGAATCGCGTCCATATCGTGATAGCATGGATGATGATGCCATTAAGAAAGAAATGAAAAAAGCTAAAGGCGAAGAACTTGATTCATATATTGTTGATGTTTTATTGAACAATTATTCATATTTAAAAGATATTAGACAAAGAGCATTTGTAACGGCATTACAAGGATTTGAAGATTGCTTTGATTATATTTCTAAAAAATAAAAATCAAAAATTTTATTTGACAATAGTTTTTTTTGACGTACTATTTAACTTTGCCTTTTCTATGTAAGATAGATATACTTACTCAGGGGTAATTATGAATGCTATATTCCATAAAATCAATGCATGGACAATAAAGGCAAAAGTTACTGCTGGAGTAATTGTTGTTCTTATTGTCAGTTTAGCATTTACTAATGTATTCTGGCGTATTGGATATATAAAGGAAGTTGAGCGACAGTTTGTTGATAAGGCCAGAGCAATATGTACTATGGGTGAGGCATTCAGGGAATATATGGCAGATAATTGGGAACGCCAGTTATATGATAAAGATTACCTGGTTAAAGACATTAAGGGTAAATTTGTGTATTCTGTTCCTGTATTTTCCTCTATTGTTGCAATGGAAAAAAAAGCAAAGGATCTTGGATATGAATTTAGAGTTCCTAAAGAATACCCGCGCAATCCAAACAATATTCCCACACCACTGGAACAAAGAATTCTCAATGAAATTAAGTCAAAAAATTTACCCGAATATTTCATGATAGACTATGAAAATGATGTCCTGCGGTATTTCAGGCCAGTAAAACTTACAAAAGATTGCCTTATCTGTCATGGAGATCCTGCACAATCGTACAAGCTGTGGGGGCGAAAAGATGGCAAGGACCCTACTGGCGGACCAATGGAAGGCTGGAAAGAGGGCGAAATCCACGGCGCATTCCAAATTATATATTCATTAAAGGATTACTTTGCAGCACGGTTACAGATTTTAATTATAAGCATTGTAGTAAATATAATTATTTTAGGTGTGGCGATAGTTATTATCAGAAGAGTTGTTCACAGGGGATTACATCCTCTTGATGAAATGGTACAATCTCTTGAAGATATTAATAAAGGCCAGGGTGATTTAACCCGCAAAATAGCTATTGAGCGAGATGATGAAGTTGGGCGACTTGCACTGCTTTTTAATCAATTTATTGATAATTTACGTAACCTTATCTTAGCTGTAAAGGATGCAGCCGATCATGTAGCATCATCATCAGTAGAAATGACACAGTCAAGTCAGCAGCTTGCCAACGTGGCACAGGATCAGGCAGCTTCAATTGAAGAAACATCTTCAGCAATGGAAGAAATCAAGGCCACTATCGATTCAGTTTCTGAAAATGCAAAGGGACAGGCAAAAAAAGCCGATGCCACACGAAATTCTATGGAATATCTAGCTGAAGCAATAGAGCGGATTAACCAAAATGCACAGGATGCATATAAAATGGCTGATGAAACACATGGCTATGCAAAAGAAGGTGAAGCTGTGCTGGGCAGCACTGTAAGTGGAATGCGGGCAATTAATGAAAGTTCACGCCGCATTACGGAGATAGTTACTATTATATCTGATATATCTGATCAAATTAATCTGTTATCATTAAATGCATCCATTGAAGCAGCTCGCGCGGGTGAACATGGTAGAGGATTTGCAGTTGTTGCTGAAGAAATATCCAAACTGGCAGATCAGACTGCGCAGAGCTCCAAAGAAATTAACAAGCTTATATTAGAAACCAATAATAAAGTAAATGCAGGCTCAGAGCTTGTTGAAAAAACAGCCAATTCACTGAGAAAGATTATTGAAAACGTCAAGACTACTGCGGTCCTTATGGAAAATATTGCTCAGTCATCACAGGAACTCAATCGTATGAGCAATGAAGTTAAAACTGACGTTGAAGAAGTAAACAAAATGTCTGAAGAAATATCTATTATGATGGAAGAACAGAGTGCTTCTACCAATGAAATAATCAAGGCTATTAATCAAATAAATGAAGTAACACAGATTGTGTCAAGTGGCTCTGAAGAGCTTGCTGCAGCAAGTGAAGAATTATCATCACAGGCTGAAACATTAAATAATATTGTGAAGCAATTTAAAGTATAAGGTGTACCCTTATTATAATGGAATACTCTACAGCATTACGACCATTTATCATCAAACGGCTTGAACAGGTAAAGAAAGCCGATATTCTTGTAGGCATACCATGCTTTAATAATGAAGCAACCATTGCCAATGTCATGACCATGGTAAGCGATGGGCTGTTTACATATTATAAAGACTTGCGACCGGTAATCTTTGTATCGGATGGGGGCTCTACTGATGATACCCGGGATATTGCCCAATCAATTGAATTAAAACCATGGCAGGAGCGCATCATTCAGATTTATCGGGGTGTTGCAGGCAAAGGATCTGCATTCAGAGCAATTTTTGAAGCAGCTCGCATACTTGATGTTGATGCATGCATGGTGGTTGATTCTGACCTGCGCAGTATATCTCCCCAGTGGGTACAGCGGCTACTATCGCCCGTACTTGAAAAAAAATACCAGTTTGTTGCACCAGTATATACGCGGTACAAATATGATGGCACTATTACCAATAATATTGTATACAATATAATACGTGCGGTGTTTGGTAAGCGTATTCGCCAGCCAATAGGGGGTGACTTTACGTTTTCTAAAAGGTTAGCACAACTGTATCTGGATAAGCCGGTGTGGTCTACCGACATTGCGCGGTTTGGCATTGATATATTCATGACTGTCAATGCAATCGTGAGCCATGTGGAAGTGTGCCAGGCAAATTTAGGAGTTAAAATACATGATGCCAAGGATCCGGCTCAGTCACTTGGGCCTATGTTTGTTCAGGTCATAGGGACATTGTTCAGGCTTATGGAGCACTATGAACCATACTGGAAAAATATTGAGGGCAGCAAACCGGTGCCAACATTTGGTGATATTGATATGATTGAACCTGAGGCAATTGAGGTTAATCTACAACGTCTTGTTGATGAATTTAAAACAGGCTTTATGCAGTTTAATGCTCTGTACAGGGAGATGTTCAGTAATCAGGTGTTTACATCCCTTAAAGATTCAGCGCACATGGATGTAGAAAGTTTCAAGATGCCAGTTGAAATATGGGTTAAGATTGTATATGAACTGGCAGCAATCTATCATACCTGGCAAATTAATAAGGTGCGGCTTATAAATCTTATGGTGCCACTGTATTTTGGGCGGATAGCGTCATTTATTAATGAAACCATTTCAATGAATTCATTTGAAGCTGAAGAAGTGGTGGAACAGCAGGCTCAAGTCTTTGAGCACTATAAACCCTATTTAATGGAGAAGTGGCAGGCCACAGGCAAAAATATTGAACTATAATCTATTCTTTTAATAGTTCCCACAACACAATGCTACAGGCAACCGATGCATTGAGCGATGATACCTTTCCTTTAAGCGGAATGCGTACAATTATATCGCACAAACTTTGTGTTAGATGGCGCATGCCGCTTCCCTCACTGCCAATGACTACAACTGCAGGTTTATAGGTAGCAATAGTGGTGATTGGTTGAGTGCCTCTATCGCTGGTTCCAATTACCCAGAATCCTGCCTTTTTAGCATCATCTAAGAATCGTGCCAGGTTAGGTACCTGCAAAACTGGAATATGAGCAGTAGCTCCCGCTGACGCTTTGATGATGGTTGGTGTAATCTCAGGTGCATGTGCTTTCGTAACAACTACTGCACTGCCACCTAGGGCCTCGGTGGTTCGGATGATGGAGCCAATGTTGTGTGGATCGGTTATCTCATCACAGGCCACAATAACACCGTGACTGGAAGCAATTTTTTTTAACTCACATTGTTTTTCTTCCTTTTTGGGGCGATAGTTCATAACAAGAGCTACACCCTGATGATGGGCAGCACAGTGTGAATCAAACCAGCTTTTGTTTACTTTCTGTACAGGGATATGTTTACTGTGGGCCGCAGCAATAATAACATCGATGATTCTCCCGTGTGCAGATTCGGATACATACAGTGTTGCATCCCCTTGAAGGGTTGTAAGGTATTCAAGCACTACCTTGCGGCCAACTACGATTTGCGTATCCACCGGGTACCTTCTTTGGTGTCCTGTAATATAATGCCTTTTTGCAGAAGCTCATCACGGATTGCATCAGCTTTTGCAAAATTTTTTTCTTTGCGAGCTTTGTTACGTTCTTCAATCAGGGCTTCAATTTCTTCCTTATTGAGATGCAAAACTTCAGGGAAGAAGATAAATCCAAATACTGTATCTATTTTCTTTAACACATCCATTACATACATTGCATCTGATTTGCATAATGAATTGGAATCAATCATGGTATTAATATCATGGATGAAATCAAAAAAGATGCCGGTGCCTCCTGCAATGTTTAAATCATCATCAACTGTTTCGGTAAACGCAGTTATGAAAGCATTGCATCGGTTGGTAACTTTTTGATTGGGTAATGCATCATGTTTTATGTCATTGAGACGTGCTAAAAGGTTATCAATGCGAAGAAGTGCCTGAGCAGCCTGATTCAATCCGTCAAAGGTAAAATTGAGTTGTTTGCGGTAATGAGCAGTTAAAAGCAGGTAGCGGATTGCCCGAGGACTATACCCTTTATCAAGAAGGTCGCGCAGTGTATAAAAATTGCCCAGTGATTTTGACATCTTTGAACCTTCAACAAGCAGGTGTTCAACATGGATCCAGTACCGCACAAATGGTTCATCGTAGGCAGCTTCACTCTGAGCAATCTCATTTTCATGATGAGGAAAAATTAAATCAACCCCTCCAGTGTGAATATCAATGGTGGTGCCAAAGATTTTACGCACCATTGCTGAACATTCAATATGCCATCCAGGCCTTCCTTTGCCAAATGGGGTATCCCAGTATGGTTCGTTTTCTTTTGGTGCTTTCCACAGTGCAAAGTCGCGCACATCCTCTTTGCTGTATTCATCAGCGTCATAGCGGGCACCAGCTTTAATATCCATACTGGTAACATTGCTTAAACGCCCATACCGGTGAAATTTTGCAATACTGAAATAGATGGAACCATCTTTTTCATAGATAAGCCCTTTTTTATCTAAATGGGCAATGATGTCAATCATGGCATCAATGGATTCGGTAGCACGAGGGTAATGTTCCACAGGTTCAATGTTAAGTGTTCTAAGATCCTCAAAGAATATATTTGTGTATTTGTCAGTATATTCCCTGAGTGTTATGCCATCATTAAGAGCACCTGCTATTGTCTTATCATCAACGTCGGTGATATTCATTGCGTGATTAACCTTAAATCCCCTGAATTTAAGATAGCGCCGCAAAAAGTCATTAAACACAAATGTTCGGAAGTTGCCTATATGGGCATAGCTATACACAGTGGGGCCGCACGAATATATGGTAACTGGCGGATAATCTTCTATATTTTCTTTGGGTACACCACCAGGTATGAATGGTTCAAGACGTCGGGTCAGTGTATTGAATATTTTAAGTGCCACCGTTTTTCCTCCAGAAGTTTGGTGATAGTACTAACAAAGAAATTGCAGCTACTGTAAACAGTCAAGTAAAAGTGAAAAAGTGCAGCATTAAAATATGTATATGCTCTTTGCCAGGTGAATAAATTACTCTGACCGCTCCCATATTTACCAAAAAGATCTTTGCCTTTTTCATACGGATTGTTTATTTTATTATAATGTTCAAAAAACAGTGTAAGTGCTCTTTTTATTACTTCGGATTTTGATATATTTTCTTTTTTTTGGGGACAGCCCCTTTTATTTTTTGTCAGGAGTTATTAATACATTTTTTCTATATACATATGTCAATCCTGTATAATTTCTTCTCTGACAGGTACATACTCAATGGTTTTTTCTTTTACCTCAATGGAAGGAGGAGGAGCAGGCATTTCCGGTGCCGGGATATATGCTTTTGTAAAATCTATTTTATTAAAATCCTCAGGTGAGAGCTTATAATAGGCTAAAAGGAGGTGAAGCTTTTTTATATATTCAATAAGTTCTTTCATCTTTTTATTTTTACGGTCAATTGTTTCACGAGATTCTTTGACAACACGTTTTAGCAACTCAGTTCTTTTTTTCAGTTTTTCTTCAAGTTCAACAATACGTTCATAGTACTCTTTATTGACTTTCTTAAAATCAATACGGGCTATAACAATTTCGCCTTCGTCCTTTTCCTTTTCTATTTCCTTAATGATGTCATTGAGTTCCTTGGAGGACAAAAGGTCCTTTGTAGATGTCTGCAGCCATCTTTTGCCGTCATCATCGGTAAACTCATATACATCAGGAAGTGTTTTCTTTTTTCGTTTAAATAACATACTCGTTACTGTAATATATATTCATGAAACTCCAGTTTGGAAGATACTGTGTTCTTTAGTATACTATCGACACTTTATCAACATCTGTTTATGTAAATATTTCAGGCAAATTACTGGTTTGAATATTCTTTCATCTTTGCTCTGATTTCCTTGTTTGATGTACTCCATAGAATAGTATTGCCCGCCCAGTTTTTATATTCCTTAAAATATGTTGTTGCAATACCAATAGACTGATACAGCGGAAGCTGGGCTGTATATCCTTCATCGTCTGTTACTTCAATGGTGCCATCCTGTGCTCCAAAAGCAATAGCATTGAGCAAAAGCCTCTGAACAAGCTCCATATCATAGTTACTTGTTGTCAGAAGATCAAACGGCTTTTTAGTTTCCAGTTTTACCACATATGTATTCTTCTTAATAAAGTACACGACATTATTTTCGGTGTCCATGATTACTGTATCAAAATCCTTTAATACAGTAAGCTGCCCTCTGGAAATATATGATTTCACGACCTGCATGATGATTCTCAATTTAACTGAATTCATATATTGCGGCTTAATCATATCAATATGTTCTTTTATCAGAGCTTTCTGTTCTTCATCCTGAGGTTTTTCTTCGGGCTTTTTATATTGCGAAAGCACTTTATCCAGGTCAAGGTTTTCCTTATTCTCTGATGTGATATACGCCGATACAGGTGTTGAGCTGTCTATTGCAAAACCATCCTGTAAAGCCTGAACTTTGTACCAGTAAACAGTTCCAGGCTGAACATCAGTATCAGTATAGGTTGTGGTGGAAATGGTGGCGATAGTATCGTACGGTCCATCTTTCAAAAGCGAACGCAGGATAGCATAGGAACTGCTGTTGCCATAGGCTTCAAAATTAATGGTGATCTGATTTAAGGAACTATCGCCCAGAGCCAATACATTGCTTATTTTTATTATCTTTGTTTGCAGTATGAGCGATAGTTGTTTTTCAAGAGTTTTTGCAGAAAGATGAATGCTGTTATATAAAGCCCAATCAAATGATGTTGCAATGAAATTGTTATTTTCCTGTGAATACAGTTTATACTCTATGTTTATCTGTCCCACTGAATGCGATAGCTCTGAAAAAAGGACATAGTCAGATTTGCGTTTATCGGAAAATTTTTTAATTGATAAACGTGCACCGTCATCATTTAAATCCAGCATGGAGTGCAATGAACTAACGTTTTGAATGCTATCTATTGAAACACCTTCAATAGTCATGTTTTTAAGTGACTCAAATAATATGGAAGATTGGTCATTCAGGTCTTCCGGGCAAAACGGAAAGACAACTGTCAGGGTTTTTGCATTAAGCATGCTGACTGAAAACAAAACACATAAACATGAATATGTAATCTTTTTTAACAATGGTATCATACTGTTCCCTTATCTCTTGTATGTATATCGAATAGTAACCAAATAATAGTTATAGTTAAATAAAGTATAACTACTCACTCATCCTCAACGTTCAACGGTTTTACAATGTAGCAATCTGTATTATGCCATTCATCAGTAAAGTGTTTGACATTAATAGTATCAACTATCATACTAAATATACTAAAATAGTGTATGTAAATGCAACTATTTTGTTATGAATTTATTGTAAATACAATGTTATACACGTATTAGGGAGGATGTATGGGCACGTACGAACACCTCATTGTGCGAAAGCCAATAAATGTTAATGAACTTCCGGATCATGATTTCAGCCAGGTTATTCCCTATCCTGTACTTATGGGTAAAGAACTTGTGCCAGAAGCTAATGCATGGGCACTGTATCTGTACATTAAAACAATTACGCAGGAGATGAAAGATATTGCCATAAAAATGGACAGGGCAACACCACATAAGCATGACTTTGATGAGATGTACTTAATGATTGGCGACGAAAAAGCAATTACCTTTGAGGTGATGCTTGGTGATGAAACGTATCAGGTTGCAACTCCTGCGGCGGTGTATATCCCAAAGGGCACTCCGCATGCAATACGTCCTGTGGATGCAACCATTGGTGCCACTGGAGGGTTGATACCGGTGTGTCTCAACGGTGAGTATATAACATTGCCTGTGGATAAGGGATGAAACATGAATCCACATGAAGACATCAAGGCCATGTATTCAAAGGCTATTGAGGCAGCCAGTCCCTATGGTGCTGTACGTTCGTCGTTGATACGGGAAGGCAATACGTTGCGTTTAAAGGATGGCAGTGTGTTTGATCTTTCAGCTTTCAAGCATATTTATGTGGTTGGGGCTGGGAAAGCAACTGCACCCATGGCAAAGGCAGTTGAGGATATTCTGGGCGATAGTATATCAGAAGGGGTGATTGCTGTAAAATATGGTTATCGTGAAAAGCTTTCCCATATTACCCTGCGTGAAGCAGCTCATCCAGTGCCCGATGAAAACGGACTGAAAGCATCTCAGGAGATCATTGATCTGCTTGGAAAAGCAGGGGGAGATGACCTGGTAATATCATGCATTTCAGGTGGAGGATCGGCACTGTTGCCGTATCCGGTAAAACCAATTACACTGGCCGAAAAGCAGGATTTAACTCAAAAGCTATTAAAAAGTGGAGCTTCAATTAAGGAATTAAATATTGTTCGTAAACACCTATCACGAACAAAAGGTGGCAACCTGGCGCTTGCAGCATACCCTGCCACAGTTATTAACCTCATGATGTCAGATGTAGTGGGTGATGACATTGATATCATTGCATCAGGTCCATTTGTGCCTGATGAAAGTACCTATTCAGAAGCTCTTTCAATATTACAGCGGTATAAGCTGGAAAAAACGGTTGCTCCATCAATAATCCATCATCTTGAAAAAGGTGTAAATGGTGAGGTTCCTGAAACTCCCAAAGATAAACATATCTTTGAAAAAGTGCACAATAGTATTATTGCTTCAAATATCATTGCATGCATGGCAGCATACAAAAAGGCACGTGATCTGGGATATAATTCACTGATTTTATCATCAATGATTGAAGGCGACACTGCTCAGGCTGCAGGCTTACACAGTGCAATAGCTCATGAAATTCTTAAAAGCGGTAATCCACTTGAAAAGCCTGCATGTATTATCAGTGGAGGTGAAACCACCGTGGTGGTTAAAGGTTCAGGACTTGGTGGGCGTAATATGGAGTTTGCACTACAGATAGCCCTGTTAATTGAAGGAACATCAATTGTTGCTGCAAGTGTGGGAACTGACGGTACTGATGGACCAACTGATGCTGCAGGTGCACTGGCCGATGGAACAACAGTTAAAAGAGCACAAAAACTTGGATTGAATATAGAGGAGTATATCAATAATAGTGATTCGTACCACTTTTTTGAAAAGCTGGGTGATTTAATTAAAACAGGTCCCACCAATACCAATGTGATGGATTTAAGAATTATTATTGTAGTATAAAAAATTATTGATTAATTAAAAAAATACTTGCTAAACAACTGGCTGGATAGTACAATTAATTTCAATATAGCTAATTGTATATGCAGGGATGCTAAAAAATAGTATATGTTAATTTAAAATTAAAGGAGTAATACAATGAAAAAGAAAAGCATACTTTTTGTTTTGGCAATTGCTCTGGTTCTTTCACTGCAGTTTACACCTATGGTAAAGGCACAGCAGGCACAACCAGCTGAAAAACAACAGTTTACAGAAGCAACACGGCCTGAAGAAAATTATTTAGCACGTTTTCATGCACTGGAGCGGGTTGAATTTTTAAAGAAATCAAATTTAGACAAAATATATATGTTGAAGGTTATAATAACCAACTATAAAGATCAGGGCTGGGATAAAGATTACCAGGCAATATATGAAGGGTATAAAAAAGGCATGGATTATTACTATAAGCGCGATATTATATATGCCCAGGTGGAACTTGAAAAAAACCGTAAGGATATTTTTGAATTATATAAAAAAATAGCAGAAGTTTATAAACAGAGAACACAGGCATTACTCAATGAATGTGCCACTAAAATCCTTGACCTGGATCTGGATGAGCGAAGCAGATCAAATCCTGACAGGAACAAAGTCTTATTCAAAAATGTTGCGCGTTTGCGCATAGCGTATGGCCAATTTGATGATGGGCAGAATATGATGGATGACCATGTATATGATACAGCGGTTAAACACTTCAGAGTTGCAAAATCGTATGCAATTCAGATACTTGAAGACATAGACCCGGAAAATGCAAAAGGCAAATATGATCTGGATAAAGCTGATAATTTAAACAGAATATTGAATCAGCCACAGCAGTCGGCTAAATAAGTATTATTGAAAGTATTATGGTATTTTGCTAAAAGGCTGTCTGTAATAAGGCAGCCTTTTTCATAATACTATCTTTTTTTAAGAGAGTGGTACACTATATAATGGCAAACGTTGATTGCTTACAAAAAATAGTAGTATTTCTTGTGGTAATTACTATTACTATCTTTTCATTTAAAATTCCCATAACCAGATTGGAATTCCCGCTATATCGTGTTGTGCTTGATCCTGGACATGGTGGCAAGGCAACCATACCAAAGGATGAGTACGGTGATAGGTTTGATGTGCTTTCCATGAAATACCTGGATGTATATCGTGAAGGTGCATCATATAAAGATTATCATGAGCATATTTATACGTATGAAATCGCTAAACGCGTTGATGCACTATTACAGTTACTATCGCCCAATGGTAATTTTGAAAAATTTTATACAATACTGCAAAAATATACTGATAAGCCTGTCAAAAGGATATATATACAGACATTCATGAGCAGGGGCCCATCATTAAATTCACACCTTATCCATAAAGAACCTAACGCACCATACAGACTGTTTGACTTTATTAGCAACGATGGCACGCTTAAAGAAGGCAGAATAAGTTATATTAACAGTATTAAGCCACATCTGGTGGTTTCAATACATTTTGCTTTGAATTCGTCACCATACTTTCGTGGTATGAATGCAGTCATTGCAGCACCATACAGTATTTTATATAAGGGATTGCAGTATTTTCAGGGTACTCTTACTGACAGGTCCTTTTTTTATCACAGTAAGTATGCTGACTGGTTTACTGAAGATGAACGTAAGTCAGGATTTTTCTGGTATTCCAATGATGTTGTTATGTATTTCACAGGCTATCGGATAAAGAATGATTATAGCATTAACACTGATGCATTCAGAGGCTACAGGTATAATATGGTTCAGTGGGCTTTTAGTGACCCACCTGGCTGGGCACATATTGCAAAGCATCATCCGCCCAAAACACCGTATGCAAACAATATACAACAGTTTATTCCTCAAAATGCCTTTTTTACCCGTGAACAAAGCAAATATGAACAGTATCGCCGTGACGGAGGATTTGAAGGTTACGGTGGTGACAACCTCTATGCATCAAATGAGATTATACGATTTGTGCTATACAATCTTTATTCAAAGGGCATACGGCATAAAGATCAGCGGCTTGCTCCACCGTATATATCAATATGGTCAGTACCACTGCATATCAATGCCATTAATGCATTTATTGAGTTTGGATATTTAGCCCGTCCATATACCCGCACTATTATCAATAATCATCTGGATGATGTTGCGGAGGGAATTGCTGTTGGAATATATTCACTTTTTGCTGGTGTAGAAGTTACAAAAAAGTATCCCTATACACCCAATGGAAAAAAGATTGACCTTGAAAAGTATAAAATTGATAACGATAATGACTATTTTACAATAGTGCGATAGCTCATAGTAGTATGTCTTCTGGAGAGAAAGTGTGAAAAAACTGTATGCAATTATCATACTATTTTTTTCTTTATCATCTGCTTACACTCAGGATACCGTCAGTGATAAATTTATTGCTGCTGCTCAGAAAGCAAGCCCATCAGTGGTGAGTATACAGGTTTTTGTTGTTGAAAAAGGACATTATAGAAAAGTTGGCTATGCGTCGGGTACTATTCTTTCATCAAAAGGGTATGTTGTTACCAATTATCATGTTGTTTCAAAAGGTACTGTATATCAGATTAATTTAGCGGATGGCACAGAATGTGAGGTTGAATCATTTTCTGATGGAAGTATCTACAGAGTAGATGAAAAAACTGATATTGCACTGTTAAAGGTACGGCATCCTGCCGGCATTCCTTTACAGGCAATAGAGTTTGAAGATGAAAAAGTATATCCTGGTCAATGGGTACTTGCAATAGGTAATCCTTTTGGGCTGCAGCAATCGGTAACAGGTGGTATTGTATCGTCAGTGGGGCGCAGTGACATAGGCTTTGCTGATATAGAAGACTATATTCAGACTGATGTCCCTATTAATCCAGGTAATTCAGGTGGGCCACTTGTGTCACTCAACGGAAGGCTTGTTGGCATCAATACAGCAATACGGACGCAGACGGGTGGGTATCAGGGGATAAGTTTTGCAATTCCTGCTTCTATTGTTAAACAGGTTGTTGGTGAACTCATACAGTATGGCAGGGTGCGCCGTGGCTGGCTTGGATTTTTAGTTCAGGAAAAATTTATAAAAGATGGCGCACAAACGCAGGTTGAAGTTATATCGGTTGTTGATGGTTCGCCTGCTTCCCGTGCAGGTATAGAAGTTGGTGATATTGTACGCAGGGTTGATGGTGTACAGATAAAAAAAATTTCAGACCTGGTAAAATCAATTCATGCTAAACAGGTGGGCTCACCTATTGAACTGGTTATTGCTCGTGACGGACAGCTATTGACATATAATTTTGTGTTACATGAAAAAACAACTGCTAAAAAAGGTAATCAATGGCTCACTGCTTTGAAGTCCAGGTATGGAATCACAATTGATGATGCACGCAATGGTGTGGTTATTGTCGAAGTTCTTCAATTTGGTCTTGCTTACAATGTATTAAAAAAGGGCGATATCATACAGTCTATTGATGGTATGGGTATTGCATCTTTACAGGATGTAATTGCAGTATTGAAAAAAAATAATGGAGTAATCCAAAATTGTATTGTACTGCGAGGCGGCAGGGTTATACGATGTTCCTTTAATTCACAGGAAGTTGAGTAATCATGAAGTGGATATATAGTACCATTTTATTTTTATTATGTGCGATAGTAACTGTCCATGTAACTGCTGATGAAGCAAAAGAAGTTGTACTGGACACTCAATGGTATACTTCTTTACAAAACAGTGATGCAATCAAACGATTACAGATGCTTGACGCATTGAAGGATAAAGTGGTTAAAGCTCAGGGCCAGGTTATCAAAGTAGAAGAATCTAATCTTTTAAAAAAGAAATATAGAATTATCCTGTCTGTCAATCTTCCAAAGATGAAGATTCTGTATTATTGCTATACCGACAAAGAAGATTATTCAGATCTTTTGCAGCCACAGGACACCTTTGAGTTTAGCGGCCAGTTTGTTGTTGCAACACCGCTGAATACACGAATAGATACCATACTATGCGATATCATACTAGAGGATGGTGCAGTGCTTGTGAAATAGCGGATTATTCCCGGTAAACGGTGAATATATAATCCAGTATTGCAATCCTGTCAGTGTCGTCCAGCCCTACAAATGAAATGTCATAATGGGTGCTGTTAATGCCTGTTACTTTGCCGGTTATATCTATATCTTTTGTGCCTAAGTGCAGGTGGCCCTTAACAAAATGTTCTGGTGTAATTTCTGTGTTAAGTAACGCTTCCCTGTCAGTAAGCTCAAGAATAGTACCCTGGTGCCATTGTATATCCTCAGAAGAAAAGCTTTTTGTGGTATT
>Ga0209409_1000983_pt1 | contig 26530 bp, 28 predicted proteins | sample AD_JPNMR1_MetaG_FD_184424 | JGI IMG/M metagenome (GOLD analysis project Ga0209409, IMG submission 184424) | Active sludge microbial communities of municipal wastewater-treating anaerobic digesters from Japan - AD_JPNMR1_MetaG (SPAdes) (version 2) | ecosystem: Engineered > Bioreactor > Anaerobic...
AGAAGAAGGAGATATTATTGTTATAGATGCAGGAGGTGCAGGACCTGCTGTCTGGGGAGAACTTGCTACAAATAGCAGTGTTATAAAGAAGATAGGTGGTGTCGTGATATATGGTGGTGTAAGGGATGTGGAGGAGATAAGAAGGATGAAACTGCCTGTTTTTGCAAAACTTATCTGCCCTGAAGCAGGTGAGCCGAAAGGTTTTGGAGAGATAAATGTCCCTGTCAGGATAGGTGGTTATATTGTAAGGCCGGGGGACTGGATTGTAGGTGATAGTGACGGAGTTGTTATAGTCCCTGCGGAGAAAGCGGTGGAGATAGCAAACAGGGCGATGGATGTTCTTGAAAGAGAAAACAGGATAAGGAAAGAGATAAAGGACGGAGGGACATTAAGCAGTGTGATGGAACTCCTTAAATGGGAAAGGATAAAGTAATGAACAGGATACTTAAAAAAGAAATACTCGGGGAAAAAATTAAAAGGATTGAGGTAGAAGCACCCCCAATTACAGCAAAAGCACTACCCGGACAGTTTATTGTTCTGCGTGTGGATGAAAAGGGTGAAAGGATACCGCTTACTATAGCGGGTAAAGACCCTGACAAAGGAACAATCACCCTCATATTTCAGGAGGTGGGGACTACCACTACAAAACTTGGACTGCTGAATGAGGGAGAGGAGATACTGGATGTGGTAGGGCCATTAGGAAATCCTGTTGAAATAGAGAAGTATGGAAGTGTATGTATTGTCGTTGGTGGTGTTGGTGCTGCATTTGTCTACTGGATGGCAAAGGCATTTAAGGAGAAAGGAAATTACATTATAACCATAATGGGAGCAAGGAATAAAGACCTTTTGATACTTGAAGAACAGATGAAAGAAATAAGCGACGAACTTTTAGTTGCCACAGATGATGGAAGCAAAGGAATCAAGGGATTTACCACAGATGTCCTTAAAGATATTATTGAAAAAGGGAAAAAAATTGACTATGTGCTTACTGCAGGTCCTATAGTGATGATGAAGAAGGTAAGTGAGATAACAAAAGCATATAATATAAAGACAGTTGCAAGTTTAAATCCCATAATGATTGATGGAACAGGTATGTGTGGCGGCTGCAGGGTGACTGTTGGTGGTAAGGTTAGGTTTGCCTGTGTTGATGGTCCTGACTTTGACGCACATCTTGTTGACTTTGACGAACTCCTTAAAAGAACTTCCCTTTATAAACCATATGAGGAAGAGTCCCTGAAACAGTTTTTGCATAAGTGTAAGATTGGTCTTGACAGATAAATGAACCAAGTGGATGCTTACTGAACACTGTGGAATGGGGCTTCACAAAATTACTTATTGAAAAAGTTTCCTTCTCCCCACCGGGGAGAAGGTACGGATGAGGGGGAATTCTATGGCTGTAATTTTGACTTTTGGCTTTGATATTTACGGTGTTAAGTAAATACTCACATGAACCTTCTTAAACTTGAAAGAATTTCAGAAGAAAAGATACTTGTTGAAGTAGAGAGTATATTAAAAAAAGGTGGTGTTGTTATTGTCCCTACCGATACTGTCTACGGGCTTATATGTGATGGGCTGAATAACAGAGCAAAGGAAAGGATATATGAACTGAAGGGTAGGCCACAGGATAAACCACTTATAGGTTTTGTTGATACAATGGAGAAGGTAAAAAATTTTGCAGAGGTGCCTTATGAAAAGGAATCGATACTCAAACAAAACTGGCCCGGTGCAAAGACATATATTCTTAAGGCAACAAAAGACATATATCTTATTACAGCAAAAACAGGAAAGATTGCCTTCAGAATCCCTGCACACAACCTTCTTTTAAAATTACTTAAAAATTTTGATATAGTTGCCTCAACAAGCGCCAATATATCAGGTGAGAAGTCCACTGCTTCTATAGAAGAAATATCAGAAGAGATGAAAGTTAAGGTTGATGTTATAATAGATGGTGGTATTGTAAAGGGTATCCCATCAGAAATCTGGGATATCAGTGGAGAAGTGCCTATTCAATTACGTTGAGGAGATGCGACTGTGTTAAAACTTGAAAAAATTGGACCAGTACACTGGGAATTTGTTTATCCTGTGGAATTTGAAAGAACCTGGGATAACTATGATAAGGCGGTTGACCTATTAATGATAGGAAGATTAAAAGAAGCGGAGAAAGAATTAAAAAGAATTTTAAGACATCTCCCCGACCATCTGGATGCTTTACATCATTTAGCGATTATAAAAGAACAGATGGGAGATACTGAAAGCGCATTTTACATCTGGGGACAGGCAATAAGATTAGGGAAAAAGGCATTCCCTGATAAGTTTAAATTAGGAAGAGATAGATTAGAATGGGGGTTTTTGAATAATCGCCCCTTTTTAAGATGTATGCATGCTTATGGACTTTCATTGTTGGAAAGAGGGAACAAAAAAGAAGCTCTCTCTATTTTTGAGGAAATACTTCTTCTCAACCCCAATGATAATCAGGGGGTAAGAGAGTTAGTAGTAGACCTATATTTTTCATTTCAGCAACCAGAGAAAGTGCTTGAAATATGCCGTTTATATCCTGATGATATTATACCGGGTGTTCTTTATGGCAGACCGCTGGCACTATTTCAGTTGAATAGGAAAGAAGAAGCGACAGAACATTTAGAAAAAGCAGTGAAACTTAGTCCTCTTATTGCCAGAGAATTGTTGAAAAAGAAACATAAACGTCCTTTAATTCACCCTGATATGGTAACAGTAGGCGGAGAAGATGAGGCATATCTGTACTGGGAAGGAAGTAGGAATTTCTGGAATGGTACACCAGGAGCAATTGAGTGGTTAAAGGAAGTATATAACAACACCAAAAAATGTAAAGAGGACTTTTAAAAATTATGGGAACATTTGAAATAGGTTCAACTACTGCAAAAGGTGGATTTGCAAATGGGTCAGTTAATTAAATTATTTGAAGATAATAAATTAGTGGAGAAAATCAGAAAGAGATTGCCTTATTTATTTCAACTTGCAGAGTTAGAAAGTTCAAGAGCAGGTAAAACAGGTATGGAGGTGGGTTCTGTACGTGAAAGAATAATAGTTGCTTTACTTATTTATAAGTTTGGGGAAGATAATGTGAAAACAGAAATCCCAATAGTCAAACATGAAATAGACGTAGAGATTTTTGGTGAGCCAATATCAATTAAAACAATAACAGGTAAAAGTTTTAGTGGAGTTAAGTTGATATGGACAGTAGATGCTCAGAAGTCATATGATTTTCGTCAAAGTTATTATCCTCACTGTGATATTTTACTTGTCCAAATTAACTGGGGAGATACAGGAGGATTTTACTATATTCCATTAGAAGTTCAAACTAAACTTTTTGATAGAATAGGGAGGGAAAAATATATTAAACTTCCCAAGTCCGGAACAAATCCAAGGGGGGTTGAGATTACTAAAGAGGCATTATTGAGTTTAGTTGGAGACAGTGAGGGTAAAAGTATTGAAATAAACTGGAGAAGGAATAAAATAGATTTCAATCCTTATAAAAGGTGGGTAGATTTCTGGAGGGAAGATTAAAATGGTTTTGAACCATAGAAAAACTGGCACGAAAACCAGTGTATTTGGAAGTCCAGGAAGAATTGCACATGATGCAACACCTTTTTATAGTAGTAGATTATATAAAGAAATGCCAAAAGAACACATAAACAACTATTTAGAAAATCCAGTTCCCTCTGATGGTCTTGATAGAATTTTTTGTAAGTCAAGCGAAAAAATGGAAGAATTGCCAGACAACAGCATTCATTTGATGGTTACTTCCCCCCCCTATAATGTAGGAAAAGAATATGATAGGGACCTGACAATAAGTGAGTACAGGAAATTTTTAATAAGAGTATGGAGTGAAGTAAAGAGAGTTTTAGTCCCTGGTGGGAGGGTATGTATTAACATTGCTAATCTTGGAAGAAAGCCATATATTCCATTACATACATTTATAATTGAGGATATGCTTAATTTAGGATTTTTAATGCGAGGCGAAATCATCTGGAATAAGTCATCCAGTGTGAGTCCTTCTACTGCATGGGGTTCCTGGCTTTCTGCTAAAAATCCGACCTTAAGAGATATCCATGAATACATCTTAATTTTTTCTAAGGATATGTTCACAAGAAGTAGTATGGGGAGAAAGAGCACAATAACAAGAGATGAGTTTCTTGAGTTTACTAAAAGTGTATGGACATTTTCTGCAGAACCAGCGATGAAAATAGGACATCCTGCACCTTTTCCGATAGAATTACCTTATAGATTAATACAACTCTATACTTTTGAAAAAGAAGTTATATTAGATCCATTTATGGGGAGTGGACAAACGGCAATTGCAGCAATTAAGTCCAGCCGACATTATGTAGGATATGAAATAAATATGGAATATGTAAAATTGGCAGAAAAAAGGATTAAATCCTTTTTAGAAACTTTTAAGACACAGAGGTTGTTCAACAATATGTAAAGATATGCAGAAAAAATTTAAAAGGTATTCATGTTCTCTTGAATCTTGGGAAGAAATTGTGATAAATAGAGATGATTTTTATGACAATAAAACAACCGTTTATTATCATTGCGACGAGCGTGGTGAGGACTTTGCAATAATAGTAGATTACAGTACAGGGGAGATATTATATCTAAATCCGCTGTTTTTTGAGAGGGGAGAAGCAAATGAAGATAGGACTGGGGAGCGACCATGCTGGTTTTGACCTGAAGGAGTTTTTGAAGGTGGCATTGAAAGACGAAGGATATGATGTGGTTGACTACGGGACTATGGTAAAGAAGTCCGTGGACTACCCTGACTTTGCAGAGAAACTTGCAAAAGGGATACAGGGTAAAGAGATAGAGATTGGTATTCTCATCTGTGGTACAGGTATTGGTATGAGTATTATCGCAAATAAATTTAAGGGTATCCGTGCAGCAAGATGCTGTACAATACAGGACGCATTTTTAGCAAGACAGCACAACAACGCCAATGTTCTGACCCTTGGTGGAAGATTACTTGGCAATGAACTTGCCCTTGAGATAGCAAAGACATTTCTTGAGACCCCTTTCCTTAAAGGGAGACACTTAAGAAGGGTAAACAAGATAAAAAAGATAGACAGATGAACCTTTTCATAGAAAGGCATCCCTTTATATCACCTGAAAAACTCTTTCTTTCACTGAAAGATAGAGACTATTTTATATGGCTGGATACCGGACTTAAAAACATTGAAAATAGATATTCAGTTATTGCCTTTGAGCCGTTTCTGATATTCAAGAGCAAAAGAAACAGGATATCCATTCAGACAGTAGATGGTGTGAAAAGATATTCAGGGAATCCGCTTGAGTATCTTGATGAATTATTGAAAAGATACAGTATCCCATATAATAAAAACTTTTTCTCTCCCGGTGCCTTTGGATATTTTTCCTATGACCTTGGATGGCAGATAGAAAAACTCCCAGATATTGCAGTGGATGACATAAATATACCTGATATATGTCTGGGTTTTTATGATACAGTTCTTATGATAGACCACAGAGAAAGATGTCTATATCTTATATCAGCAGGTATAGACAGGGCTGCGTTTAATGAGAAAAGACGGCTTATCAGAAAGATAGCAACCTCTTTGATACCATCAGAAAATAGTCCTGTCCATATAGATAAAATCTCTTTCAATATAAGTTATAAAAAGTATATAAAGGCAATAGAAAAGATAAAGGACTATATTGCAAGAGGGGATGTATATCAGATAAACTTTGCACAGCGGCTTGAGGCAGAGGGTATTTTCCCTGCAGATACAATATATAGAAAGATAAGGAAGGTTAACCCAACTTCTTTTTCAGGATATTTTAATGCAGGGGACTTCTGTCTCCTTTCAAACTCTCCGGAACTTTTTATAAAAAAGGAAGGAGAAACAGTTATAACAAAGCCGATGAAAGGGACAAGACCGAGGGGTAAAAACAGAAAGGAAGATGAGGAGTACAGGAGAGAACTATTACATTCAGAGAAAGATAAGGCAGAACTTTTAATGATTGTTGATATGGAAAGGAATGATTTAGGGAAGGTATGTGAGTACGGCTCTGTAAGGGTAAAAAAGTTGAGGCAGATAGAGAGATATAGGACAGTGCTTCAGGCAACTTCTCTGATAGAAGGGAAGATGAGAGATGGACTGGGTTTCGTTGACCTTCTGAAGGCGGTCTTTCCAGGTGGTTCTATCACAGGTGCACCAAAGGTAAGGGCTATGGAAATCATTGAAGAACTTGAGCCGCATAAAAGAACATTTTATACAGGAAGTATGGGATATGTTGGTTTTAATGGTAATGTGGAACTCAACATAACGATAAGGACAATCCTTTTGAAAGAAAATAAGTTGTACTATCCTGTAGGTGGTGGCATTGTATGGGATAGTATTCCTGAAGCAGAGTATGAGGAGACACTAACAAAGGCAAAGGCACTTTTTCTTACCTTGGGCGAAGACAGGATATCCACAACCTTCGGGGTGCGTTAACAGGGGGTGATTATGAAGACCATCTATATACTTGATGGTAAAAAAATTAAGGAAAGGGATATTACATTCTCACATCTAAAAAGGGGATTTTTATATGGTGACGGCATATTTGAGACACTGCGGGCTAAGGATAATAGGATATTTATGTGGACCGAGCATATAAAAAGGTTAAAGAAAGGTGCCGGAGTATGCGGACTTGGTATAACGGAAAAGATAGAAGATATAAAGGAAGATATTGAAAGACATATTGAGAAAGAAAATATAAGAGATGCATATATCAGAATAAACATCTGGAGAGAAAAACCTGATTTTTTTGACCCGGGGCAGGAGAAGAAAACGCATATTCTTGTTATAATAAGAAGATACCATCCATATCCTGAAAATTTTTACAGGGAAGGTGTTAGATGTATTGTGAGTAAAAAGTACTTTAAGAATGAAAAGTCCCCCATTGTGTATATAAAGTCCCTTAACTATCTTGAGAATATCCTTGCACGTATGGAAGCAAAGAAAAACTATTGTGATGATGCAGTCCTTCTTAATACATCCGGCTACATTGCTTCAGGGACGGTCTCAAATTTTTTCTTTGTTAAGAAGGATGTGATATATACCCCTTCAATTGACTGCGGAATACTGCCAGGCACAACCAGAGGGCTTGTTATTGGAATATGTAAGAAAAATAGAATCAAATTAAAGGAAGGAAGATTTACCCTGAAGGACTTAAAAGGTGCTGAAGAGGTATTTCTTACAAATACACTTATGGGGGTACTTCCTGTCAGAGAGATAAAAGGAACTTTTAAGGGAAAGGACTTCTCTATTTCGCGCTTTTTAATGGAAGAGATTGACAGAAAAATTAAAGGTTAAGTTTACGCAGGTCTTTCTCATCAAGGCCTAAATAATGTCCTATCTCATGAAAAAGTACTCTCTCAATTCTCTTTTCCAGTTCTTCTCTCGTTCTGCACCCTCTCTCTATATTTTCTTTGAAGAGTATAATCTTGTCAGGCATAACAAGGGAGTATCCTGGATTTCTCCTTTTAGGAAAAGGGATACCCTGATAAAGCCCCAAGAGAGACGGATTGGATGCTTCTTCCACAAAAAATTCTACATTTTCAAGCCGCTGTTTAATAACATCAGGAAGTATATCAATCTTCTTTGCTACTATCCTTTCAAACTCTTCCTTTGTCATGGGGGTCAGGTCTTGCTTTTTGCATTTGAACAATTTATAATTTTTTCTTACCCATATTCTTCAACGTGAATGTATTATAACATCCGAGAGATAAATAAGAAAGGGACTTTTAGAGAAGCAAAAAACGCAAAAAGCAAGACCTGACCCCGAAAATTTGACAAAAGAGATAGAACTGGTATTCTATATACTTCAAAAGGAGGCGAGATGAATAATAAAATATGGATGGGTATGGTTTTATCTATAATACTGGTTTCCGGGTGTGCTTTGACACCAGGGGTAAGTACCGGTGGAAAGACACCGGCAGGGACTGTTCCACTTATTGCTAAGTTCTCTAAAAGCCCTGTTGTAATAGATGGAAAACTGGACGACCCTGTATGGAAAATATCACCTGCATATAATCTTTCTCTTGCAAAAAGTAATTTACTACCACTGGCAAAACGACAGGACAAAAGAGAGGGAATAGATATATTAAGGGATGAAGGTATAGCACAACTTGCATGGGATGAAAATTACCTGTACATAGGTATTAAGTTTTACGACTCAGATATTGTGCAGGAAGGCACAGAGGACCAGAAACATTTTTATGGGACAGGGGACCTTGTAGAGATATTCTTGAAGCCTGAAGGAAATACCTGGTACTGGGAAATATACGGGACACCCAATGAGAAAAAGACAGTATTCTGGTTTCCTGGAAGGGGACGGATTGGTATTCCGAGTTCTTTTCAGCCAGGAATGGAACTTCAGGATATACTTGTAGCCGCACAGGTAAAGGGGACACTTAACGACTGGAAGGACAGGGATGAGTACTGGACTCTTGAAATGGCAATACCTGTAAAGGGACTTACCCAGTACGGCGATGCATTCGGACCTGGTTCAAAATGGAGAATTCTTATAGCTCGTTATAACTACTCAAGATACAACCCGTGGACAGAACTATCAACAGCTCCTCAACTTTCTATTGCAAATTTCCATCTGCTTGAAGGGTATGGAGCATTAATATTTGAAAGATAACGGAGGGGAAAATGGCTGGAAGAGAAGTATTTGGAAAGGAAGAACTTGAAGAGGTGCAGGATGTATTAAAAAAGGGGGTGCTGTTCAGATATGGTTTTGATAAGGAAAGGGAAGGCGTCTTTAAGGTAAAACAGTTTGAAGAGGAATTTGCCCGATATATAAATTCAAAATATGCACTCGGAGTAAGTTCAGGTAGCGCTGCATTAAAGGTTGCCCTTGAAGCACTTAACCTGCCGGAAGGGAAGGAAGTACTTGCACCATCATTTACCTTTGTTGCAACCATAGAGTCAATTGAGGAAGCGGGACTTAAACCTGTTTTATGTGAGATAGACCAATCTTTTAATATATCGCCGGAAGACATAAAGAAGAAGATAACAAAAAATACTGTGGCTATTATGCCCGTCCATATGATGGGCTCTGCAGCAGAGATGGATAAAATCACACAGATTGCAAAAGAAAACAACCTTTATATTATAGAAGATGCCTGCCAGTCCACAGGAGCATCCTTTAATGGTAAAAAGGTGGGGACATTCGGGGAGTTTGGTGCTTTCAGTTTTGATTATGTTAAGGTGATGACTACAGGGGAAGGTGGAATGGTTGTAACGGATAATGAGGCGCTTTATAAACAGGCAGAGTTCTATCATGACCATGGTCATCCACACCTTCCTGGAGTGGGCAGGGGAGAAGAAAGAAGGGAAAGGAAAGGATTTAACTACAGGATGAATGAGATACAGGGAGCACTTGGGCTGGCACAACTTAAAAAACTGGATAGCGTTATCTCCAGACAGAGAGAAAACAAGAAGGCAATAAAGACAGAGATACAGAAATTAAGTGGTATTGAATTCAGAGAATTGCCTGATGAAAAAGGTGAGATAGCAACATTCCTTACCATCTTCCTGGAAAACAAAGAGCAGGCAGAGAAATTCAAAGGTGTTATGAAAGAAGAAGGAATATCTCCTGCAATCCTTAACTACTGGCACTTTATCGCCAATATAGAGATTGCGGGTGGCTCTTTTCCCGCCAGTCAGTCCATACTTGAGAGAAGTGTATCATTGGAGATAAAAACACTTATGGAGCCAGCACTCATAGACAGGATAATAGAGACATTCAAAAAAGCCGCAAAAGCAGTGATTTAGTCCTATGATATATGAGATATCAGAGATATTTTATTCCATACAGGGAGAGGGCTTACTTCAGGGGCTTCCTGTGGTATTTATCCGTCTGGCTGGCTGTAATCTCAGATGTGGCTTCTGTGATACAAAGTATGCATGGGAAAAAGGGAAGAGAAAGGATGTGAAAAGGATAGTAAAAGAGATAGAAAGATATCCGGTTAAGCGTGTGTGTATTACAGGGGGAGAACCATTTTTACAGGAACTATCACCCCTTTTAGATACACTGAAAAGAAAGAAGTATTATGTGGCTGTTGAAACAAACGGAACAATCTGGCAGGATATAAGAGTTGACTGGCTCACCATCAGTCCTAAAAGAGAAGCATTGAGGTTTTCCCTGTATGGCTATGATGAGAGGTTTTTGAAGGTTGCAGATGAGTTTAAGTATGTAATTACCGGGATGAAGGATATAGAGTTTATTGACAGGAGGATAAAAGTTCCCGTAATCCTTCAGCCGGTTGATAACAATATATCTATAGCAAGGAAATTAGTGAGCGTCCTTAAAAAAAATTCAGAGAAAAACTGGTATCTGCGGATGCAGATGCACAAACGGATAAATATAAAATGAAGGGGAGAAAATGGAGAAAAGGATAGTTAATGTAGGTATAGTGGGATTTGGTGGTGTAGGGGAGCATATAACGAAGTATATTTTAAAACAAACAGATATAAAAATAAAAGCCATAGCAGAACAGGATGAAACAAAAAGGAAGAGGGCGGAAGAAATATATGGACTGAAGACATATGCTGACCACAGGAAACTCTGTGAAGATAAAGATATAGAGGTTATCTACAACGCAACACCTAACTTTATGCATTCTGAGGTTGCCATTGCAGGATTGAAAAGTGGTAAGCATGTATTTTCAGAAAAGCCATTTGCTATGACAAAGGAAGAGATTGCTGCAATGCTTAAAGCGGAAAAAGAAAGCGGCAGGTACCTGCAGATAGATTTTGAGATGAGATACTCACTTCTCTGTAAAAGGGTAAAAGAACTCATTGATGCAGGTGAGATAGGAGAGCCCAAAAATATACTTTTTAACCACTTCTGCGGTGGGCAGGGATTTGAAAAAGAGAAGACATGGCGCGCAAAGATTGAAAATATAGGGGGTTATTACATTGAAGAGGGCTGTCACCGTTTAGATATATTCAGGTATTATATGGGAGAAGAGATGGAAGAGGTGATGGCTATTCCTGCTCCTCAACCGCGCGGACCAGAAGGATGGCACAGGGCATACAGAGAGCCGGCCTGTACATTATGTTTTTTCCCCGGTGAAAAACTTGCCAATCTTATAACCATCCAGCACCGTGCTGTATATTTTGCTCCTCCGGGGATGGAGAACGAACTTGGCCATGAGTATAATGTGAGTGTTGTTGGTTCGGAAGGTTCCTTATATGCAAACTTCTGGAAATCCAAGATATTGCTGATGGACTTCAGTGGACCTGGTGGGAAGACCTGTCTTAAAAGGGTAGAGAGTTATCCCGTGGAAGACCCGAATGTTTTACACCATGATTCCCGTGGATTTTTCAGGGATTTTGTTTACAGGATAAGAGACGGAAAACCACCGTTTTTCAGTGCCTTTGATAGCTGGAAGACAATGGCATGTGTATTTGCCTGTGAAGAATCTTTCAAAAAAGGAGGGGAAAGAGTAAAGGTGGACTATACACTGCCTCAGGTGTGAATAAGATGAAAAAGGCGGTATGTCTCATATCGGGAGGAATAGATAGTTTTGTTGCTGCTTCCATTGCAAAAAGGGATGGGTACGAGATATATGCATTAACAGTTGACTATGGACAGAAAAACAGGAAAGAGATTTTATCTGCTAAAAAAATATGTAAGTTCCTGAATGTCAAAAAACACATCATAACAGAGATAGACCTTTCATGGGTCAACTCTGCACTGACCGATAAAAGAATAAAGATACCTGAAAAGGTGAAAAAAGGTGAGATACCGTCAACCTATGTTCCTGCAAGAAATACCATATTTGTAAGTTTAGCACTGGCGCTTGCTGAAACCATAGATGCTGAAGCGATATATATAGGGATAAATGCGGTTGACTTTTCCGGTTATCCTGATTGCAGACCTGTCTATGTAAAAAAATACCAGAAACTGATAGATGTAGCCACTAAAAAGACCACGCAGGGCAAAAAGATAATTTTGAAAGCACCACTTCTTTATATGTCAAAGGTAGATATAATCAAAAAAGGGATTTCTTCAGGACTTGACCTATCCCTTACCTGGTCTTGTTATAAAAGCGGTAAAAGGCCCTGTGGGAGATGCCCCAGTTGTATCATAAGAGAGGAAGCATTTTCTAAAATTCAAACATAGCACGTTCTTCTCCGATAGTTGAAAAAGGTCCGTGCCCCGGATGGATTATTGTATCCTCAGGAAGTACAAGCAGTTTTTCATTGATGGACTTAAAAAGTGTCTCTTCAGAGGCGCAGGGAAGGTCAGTTCTACCGTAGCCACCACAGAATAGAGTATCTCCTGTAAATACGATATTTCCACAACGCAGGCATATACTTCCTGGGCTGTGTCCGGGAGTATGCAAAACCTGGAAGGATAGTTCTCCTGCTTCAAGGATGTCTCCTTCTTCAACAGTGAAACTTTTTACATCCAGAGTTAGAGAAAGCCCGAAAAGTTGTGAAAGGTTTCTTGCAGGATTTGTTAAGCAGTCAACATCATTAGGGTGTATATATACAGGAAGGTTAAATCTGCTGTCATCCTTTATGTGGTCCATATGTCCATGTGTATTGACAATAAAAGATGGTTCAATCCCGGATTTTTCAATAACTTCTTTTATTCTTTCATGTTCATCCCCGGGGTCTATAATAAAACCCTTTCCTGTCTTTTCACAACCGACGATGTAGCAGTTTGTCTGGAATTCCCCGACAACAATTTTTTCTATAACCATAGCAAAGTAATTATAATACAGGTTCTACTATTTTTAAAATTGACCTGTTGTTGTTTTCACATTAAAATATAGTAGATAGGGAACCGAGAATTGTTTATTGTTAGCAGTTTTAACTTTTTACTTATTACTTTTGAGTTATTACTTTTAACTTTTATATGATACGTCTTATAAAAAATATTGTCTTTCTCTGCTTCATCTTTTTCGTGGGATATATATTCGGGATAAAGGAAGTACGGTTTGTTGAAATAATATCTTCCTCAATGGAGCCAACACTCAAGCCCGGGGACAGGGTGGTTGTAGTAAAAAAAGATATTTTAAGAAGATACGATATTGTTATAATAGATGCACCGAAAGGAAAAAAAGAGATACTGACAAAGAGGATTATCGGGCTTCCTTCAGAAACCATAGAGGTTAAAGATGGAGATGTATTTATCAATGGAAAGAAAATCAATGAGCCGTATATAAAGGAAAGGCCTGTTTATTCAATTAAGGTGGAGATACCTGAAAATAGCTACTTTTTACTGGGAGATAACAGAAATAAAAGTGAAGATAGCAGTGTGTGGGGACCTGTGGATATCTCATTTATCAGGGGCAGGGTTGTTTGTAGATACTGGCCACTGAAGGAATTTTCCTTCCTTAAAAAATCCTTTCTCTCAGGAAGATTATAAAATGAGAAAAAGCGGACTTTCTTCTGTAAGCCCGCTTTTCTCAATCTTTTTTACTTAACAGCTTTTTTTAACTCACTGCCTGCTTTGAAGACCGGAACCTTCTTTGCAGGAATCTTTATCTCCTTGCCTGTTCTGGGATTCCTTCCAGTCCGTGCTTTCCTCTTGGCTACCTTAAATGTTCCAAATCCAACCAGTGTAACTGCCTGCCCCTTCTTCAAAGATGCTGTGATTGCGTCCAGAACAGCATCCACTGCTGCGGCTGCTTCTTTCTTGGAGCATACAACCTTTGCCACTGCATCAACCAGTTGCGCCTTGTTCATATTTCTCACCTCCTCTCATTAAATTTTTTAATATAATACAAGGGATATATAAACTTGTCAAGTGAAATTTTACATATATCAAGGGTTTAGCGATTTTTGCCCTTCTGAATACCTTATTTTTCAGGGGATTCCCTTTTGCTATATTTTTATTTTGCAAGTTCCACTTCCCTCTTTTCCCTTATAACGGTTACCTTGACCTGTCCTATATATTGCAGTGTGGATTCAATCTTCCTTGCAATTTCCCTTGCGAGTTCCTTTGCTTTCTCATCAGAGATTTTGTCGGGTTTTACTATTACTCTTATTTCTCTACCGGCTGATATTGCAAAAGCAGTATCAACACCTTCAAAGGAAGATGCAATTTTTTCCAGGTCCTCTATCCGCCGTATATATTTTTCCAGAGTATCACGCCTTGCACCTGGTCTTGTTGCTGATATTGCATCTGATATCTGGGCAAGAAGTGTATAAGGGTTGTTTACTTCAACATCTTTATGGTGGCTGGCAGCGGCATCAACTATTATATCGTTTTCTCCATATTTTTTGAGAAGTTCTGCCCCTATCTCAGGATGTCCTCCTTCTATCTCCTGGTCAACTGCCTTTCCTATATCATGAAAGAGTGCGGCACGCTTTGCAATTTTTACATCAAAACCCATCTCTGCTGCAATCATACCTGCAAGGAATGCGCTTTCCTTTGCATGCTGTAATGAATTCTGTCCGTAACTTGTCCTGTACTTCAATCTTCCAAGAAGTTTTATAAGTTCAGGATGGACATTTTCAATGCCCACCTCAAATATAGTTGCCTTTCCTTCTTCCCCCATCTCCTCATCAACCTTTCTCTTTACCTTTTCAACCACCTCTTCAATCCTGCCGGGATGAATTCTTCCGTCTGTGATAAGTCGTTCAAGCGTCTGCCGTGCTATCTCCCTTCTGTAGGCATTGAAAGAGGAAAGGGTAACTGCTTCAGGTGTATCGTCAACTATCAGGTCCACCCCTGTTGCCATTTCAAATGCGCGTATATTTCTGCCTTCTCTTCCGATTATCCTCCCTTTTATTTCGTCGTTCGGTAAACTCACAACAGAGACAACGCTTTCGGATGCCTGTTCAGGTGCAAGGCGCTGCATAGAGGTAAGTATAATCTCCCTTGCCCGTTCCTCCGCTATACTTCTGGCTTCTTCCTCAAGTTTTTTTATCAGAATCTGCGATTCCTTTTTTGCCTCTTCTTCCATAACCTTCAAAAGTTGATTCTTCGCTTCTTCCGGGGACATACCGGATATCCGGGAGAGATTCTTTTTTGCCTCTTCAAGCAGGGAATTCAGTTCAAGTTCCCTGTTTTTTAAAGCATTCACCTTCTCTTGCAGTTCCCTCTCTTTAAGAGATATATCCGCCTCTTTTTTATCAAGAACTTCAAGTTTTCTTTCAAGGTTTAGTTCTCTCTGCTGAAGCCGCTTCTCCTGGAACTGCATTTCCTTCCGTTTATTCCGGGTCTCTCTTTCAAATTCTGTCTTGAGCCGGTAAATCAGTTCTTTGGCTTCAATATCAATCTCTCGTTTCTTGCTTAAGGCAAGATTTTCCGCTTCCTGAATAATCTCCTTTGCCCTTCTCTCAGCTGCCTTTAATGTTCTTTCAGCAACGAACTTTCTCCATAGATAGCCGATCAGCAGAGATATACATCCCCATAATATAAACCATGGCAGTACAAGTTTTACTGTATTAATCTCGTTAATGGTAATCACCTCCCTCCTGTGGCGGACAGGGTATAAAAATCCCTGTCCCTCAAAGAGGAATTATCCGGCAGGACATTCTGTAAGGTGAGAAAAACCTTCTAAAAAAGGGTTTTTTATTTTTGGTCTTTCTATATTTAAATATATCTTCATTTTTTATTTCTCTTTTTATATCCTTACAAGTTTTACGGAATGAATAGCCGGAAATTCCTCTATCTTTTTTAATACCTCCGTATCTATTCCCTGGTCAAGATTTAAAACAGTTATTGCCCTACCACCTTTTCTGTCCCTGCCCAGGGTCATAGATGCAATATTAACGCCTTTTTTACCCAGTATTGTTCCTATATGCCCCATTATTCCTGGTTTATCCTCATTATAACAAACGAGCAGATAACCTTCAGGGGATGCATCAACAGAGAAGCCATCTATCTTTACAATCCTTTCCTCGCCCTTTTTTATAATGGTTCCCGATGCAGATATCTCATTACTGTTTTTAACAGATACAGTAATAAGATTTGTAAATTCACCCCCGCTTGTTTCCCTGTCTTCTATAAGCTCTATACCCTTTTCCTTAAGAATAAGAGAAGCATTTACAGGATTTACCTTTTCCGAATCTTTCTGTAAAAGCCCTATGATAATGTTTGCCCTTAAAAGTGAAAGGTCATAGTTTGTTATCTCTCCAGAGTATGTTATATGAACCTGTTTTATATTATCTCCTGCGAGTTGTTTTAAGAATATTCCGAGTTTCTTCCCGAGTGAAAGATACCCCCTGAGTTTCTCCATAGATGTTTTATCCATAGAAGGCAGATTTACTGCATTACGGACCTCCTGAGTGGTGAACGCCATTACTATCTGTGATGCAAGTTGCTGGGCAACATTTATCTGCGCTTCTTTTGTAGAGGCACCAAGGTGAGGAGTAACAATAACCTGCTCCAGTTTTAAAAGGGGATTATCAGGGTCAGGGGGTTCCTTTTCAAAGACATCAATTGCAGCCCCTTTAACCTTTCCCTTCTGGATGTATCTGGCAAGCGCCTCTTCATCAATAATTCCACCTCTGGAACAGTTGATTATGCTCACACCTTCCTTCATCATCTCCAACTCTTTTTCACCAATAAGGTGATATGTTGAATCATTAAGCGGGATGTGAAGTGTAATAAAATCTGACTGTTTAAGAAGTCCGGGTAGATTCAGTATGGTTATTCCACTTTCTTCCAGCGACGCCCTATCAATGTAAGGGTCGTATCCCAGTATCTTCATTCCAAAACTGCTGGCTATCCTGGCAACGCACCTTCCAATCCTGCCAAGTCCTATTATGCCGAGTGTTTTGTTATAAAGTTCCGCCCCCATAAACTTCTTCTTTTCCCACTGCCCGCTCTTAAGTGACTGATTTGCAACAGGGATATTCCTTACAAGTGCAAGCAGCATCCCTATTGTATGTTCAGCAACCGAAAGAGTATTACCTTCAGGGGCATTCATTACTATAATCCCTGCATGTGTTGCTGCTTCTATGTTGATATTATCCAGCCCAACACCTGCACGTCCTATAATTTTTAAGTTGGTTCCTTTTTCTATTACCTCCTTTGTTATCTTTGTAGCACTTCTTACAATTACAGCATCATATTCACCTATAATTTCACACAACTGTTCAGGAGAAAGTTTACCGGTTTCCTTGACTTCAAAACCGGCGTTTTTTAATATGTTCACACCTTCCTTCTCCAGAGAATCGGTAATAAGTATCTTTATTTTTCTATCCGCCATTTTATATCCTTTGTTCTCTCAACAAAATTATTTTAAGATAATTTTATCCACAAGTCAAATAGTTCGCGAATTTTTGACTTTGTGTTTTTTTTAGATTAAACTTTTTTCTATTTACAAAACAGGGAGGACTAATATGAAACTGGGAATAGTGACCTATATGGTTGCGGCAGAGTGGGATTTAGATACAATTATAGAAAAGTGTACCAAGACAGGGTATGAGGGAGTTGAATTGAGAACTACTCATAAACATGGAGTTGAACCTTCGCTGTCAAAAGAAGAAAGGATGGCTGTCAGGAAGAAGTTTGAGAACTCTCCTGTAAAACTTGTTGGCCTCGGAACTGCCTGTGAGTATCACAGTCCTGACAGGGGAGAACTTAAAAAGAATATAGAAGAGACAAAGGCATTTGTTCTCCTGGCAAAAGATACAGGGGCAGAAGGGGTGAAGGTCAGACCCAATGCATTTCCTGAAGGGGTATCCAGAGAAAAAACGATAGAACAGATAGGACTTTCTTTAAGAGAAGTATCTGCTTTTGCTGCTGACTATGGAGTGAAGATACGGCTGGAAGTACATGGCTCCGGTACATGGCATCCTCCGTATATAAAGCAGATGATTGATATAGCAGACCATCCTAACCTCTATGTGTGCTGGAACTCAAATATCGCTGACTTAGATGAAACAGGTTCTATAAAGAAGTACTTTAATATGCTGAAAGATAAGATAGATATATGCCACATAAATGAACTTACAAATGAGTATCCCTGGCTTGAACTTTTCTCTCTTCTGCAGGGGATGAATTTTAATGGATTCTGTCTCGCAGAGATAATGGGCAATCCTGAACCGGAAAGGTTCCTCGGTTATTACAGGGCACTTTTCAACGCCTATAATAAGATTGCCACTTTGAAATAATTACCAGTTGCCTATATCGTCAGGGGTATTGAGTATTCTATCCGGTCCTGAAGAGATTATTGTATAAGGGACATTGGTGTATTCACTCTGGGGGTACCTGTAATAAAGAGGCATCTTCCATGAGTCCAGTATATTCCCCTCACTGTCAATATCCTCTTTTTTAAACCTCATATATGGCCCTTTCCAGAAGACACTTTCAACGGGTCCCTGAAGTAACGATACAAGGATACTGCTTCCTTCTCCGTCATACTGAGGATAATCCCCGAAGTCCGTACCATACATAGAAAGTGCTGCTTCAACAGAATTTATTATCGCCTGTGTCTTTACTGTTAAAGCCCTTGCCCTTGCCTTATAGTAGGCGGGTAGTGCAATAGCTGTAAGGCAGGATACAATTGCTATTACAACAAGGACCTCTATAAGCGTCATCCCTTTTGTTCTACGCTTTTTTCCATCTTGTTCCATAAGGTGTATCTTCCAGGATAATTCCTTTCTTTTTAAGCAGTTCTCTTATCTCATCCGCTTTATTAAAAATTTTTTCTTTTCTTGCCTTTTCCCTTTCCCTGATCAGTTGTTTCTCTTCTTCTGTTAATTCTGCCTTTTCTTTCTCAAGTATTGCCAGAACACTATCTATCTCTTCAAGAAAATTTTTTACATCTGCTGCATCAGAAGTTGAAAGAGAACCTTCTGATATGGAAACATTGACCTGCTTTATCAGATTAAAAATTTCTGAGAGTGCAAGGGATATATTCAGGTCATCGTCAAGTCCTTCTGTGAATTCCTGCCGTGCCGTTTCTATAACTTCCTCTATGGATTTATTTGGTCTTTCTCCTTTGCAGAAGTCCAGTGCCTGATAGAATGCATTGTAGTTTTTTACTGTATTCTCTGCCTGAATTAATGACCTCTCTGTAAAATTAAGCGGGTCTCTATAATGTGTGGAAAGGAGAAGATAACGGACAGCAACAGGGTTATATCCCTTATTGAGTATATCCCTGAGTGTATAAAAATTACCCTTTGACTTTGACATCTTTTCATTGTTTACAAGCAGATGCGCACAGTGGAGCCAGTAATTAACAAATTTTTTGCCTGTTGCTGCTTCACTCTGGGCTATCTCATTTTCATGGTGGGGAAAGATATTATCCACTCCACCTGTATGTATGTCAAAACTCTCTCCTAAATACTTCATACTCATAGCAGAACACTCTATATGCCAGCCAGGGCGTCCCCTTCCTATCTCTGTATCCCAGAACACCCCTTCTTTCTCTTCTTTCCACAGTGCAAAGTCCCTTACATCCTCCTTCTCATACTCATCCACATCAACCCTTGCCCCCGGTTTTATCTCTGAAAGGTCTATACCTGCAAGTTTTCCATAAGAAGGAAATTTTGAAATACTGAAGTATATAGAGCCATCCTTTCTGTAAGCATACCCCTTTTCCAGTAGTTTTTTAATAAGGGATACCATTTCAGGTATATGTTCTGTTGCCCTCGGTAGATAATCTGGCTTCTTTAATCGCAGTTTCTCCATATCCTCAAGAAATGCAGATATATATCTGTCTGTGAACTCCTTCAAACTAATTCCTTCCTTTTGAGAACCCTTTATTGTCTTGTCATCCACATCCGTTATGTTCATTACCCTTATAACTCTAAAACCCCGGTACTCAAGATATCTGTGTAATAGGTCTTCAAAAACATAGGCACGGAAGTTTCCTATATGGGCAAGGTCATAGACAGTAGGGCCGCAGGTGTAAAGCCCTGCAAGTCCTTCTCTTATAGGTTTGAACTCTTCCTTTCGCTTTGTAAGAGTATTATAAAATCTGAGCATCTTACCATCCTAATTTTTTAAGTACCGCCTCTGCTTCTTCCTGGTTTCTGCAACCAGCTGCTATCAGAAGTCCTTCAGGTCTCAGGTTTTCAAGTACAGTGTCTATCTCTTCTATACGGGGATATACCACTATTGCTTTCTTTTTTGCCTGTATCCTTTTATAAAGGGGTATCCATCTCTCAATGCTCTCTTTGCTGAATTTTGCTCCTGAGACCCACTGTATGGCATTAAGTTTTGGTATATCAAGAAGTATGTCAAGGTGCTGTAATGCCTCAACTCCATCAAGGTGATAGATAGAATAATCAAGATATTCTATCTCCCATAATAATTCTTCAAGGAAAAACTCTCTATAGAAGGCAGGAGAGACGAGACAGGATAGGTCATTTTGAACAGGAAACATCTTTCCTGGGGCCCATATCGATATCCATGTTGTACTTCCCTTCTGCGCATCTTTAACTATTGACCAGTAGTCGTCATAGACCTTTTTCCACGCTTTAAAGAGCACCTTCATTGCCTTTTTAACATCTTCCGGATACTCAATTAAGTCCATACATCCCCTATCAGGCCCACCCCTTAAAACACATAAGGAGTCAAAACCAGCATGGATATCCGTAATTCCCACAAGATATCTTCCCTTTCCTTTTTCAACAGCAAGTTTCAGGATGGATATGTATTTTTTATATACAGGGTTGTCATCAGAAATGGTAAGTAATTCTAAGTTGTTGTAATCAGAAAGCACAGGATTTTTCCAGTCAGCCCAGGAAGTTATATCTGATTTCTCAGAATAATGCAATTCCGCACCGAGGAAAGCAGAAAATACATCAGGCCCAAAGTTTGGCCAGAAGTACGGGACTGCAAGACCACCGAAAAAGACATCTTTTGCATATCTTTCAAAAGAATCTATGATTACTTCAGATGGTTGAGTGGCAACAAAACGTGGAATTCCCCATTGGTTCTCTAAATTTTTCTTCTTCGGAGCCGTAACCATAACTGCTATCCTGTCAAGAACCTCACAGTTCCAGAATGCCTCATAGTATGGTTTTAATTCTTCAAAATCCTCTTTGAATTCCACTAAACCCTCCTTATATCAGGGTCTGTAAATACGTCTGTCTCATCTGAACTTGTTGAAGAAAACTCAGATACAATCGCCCCTTCATCTCCTGCCTGAAACCAGTGAAGTGTGTCAGGTGGAAGTGTATATTGCTGTCCCGGTTTTAAGATTATCTCATTCCACACAGTAAAATACTCCTTTCTTGCTTTCAGCACCGCCTTAGGGTTTTTTACCGGTTCACCGGGAACATAAAGATAGACCTCTCCATACCTGCACCTGAATGTTTCCTGCTTGCCTGGATTTGAAGGAGATAGAGGTGGGTGTTTATGTTCAGGACAGGTCTGACGTGGCAACATAATAAGTTCTTTTGCACAGTACCGGTCATTATTTTCATAAACCACTATCTGTACCCCTATCATTTCAGGGATTCCAAGTCCTAACTCTACCACTTCCATATTCTTATACTCTTCTTCTGTAATTACTATCCCTGCTTTTTTCAGGAGTGCAAGAGACCTCCTTTTTAGTTCCTCCCTTTTTTCTTTGCTTATCATACCCACCTCCTGACTCTTTCCATAACCTTTTCTTTTCCAAGGTGTTCCAGCATTTCAAAAAGTCCTGGACCTTTTGTTTTACCACTTACAGCAACCCTTAAGGGATGAAATACATCGGATGGTTTATAGCCGTTTTCTTCACAGAATCTTCTTACTATGCCTTCAAGAGAAGCAGCAGTCCATTCCTTACAACCTTCAAGAGCCCCTGATAATGCTGAAAGCACCTTTTTCCCTTTTTCTGTAAGATACTTATTTACAGCATCCTCCTCATATACAGGGTCTTTAACAAAAAATCCAATGTGGTAAGAGATATCTTTAAGCAATTTTATCTTTTCCTGCTCAAGTACTATGGCTTTTTCAAGGTAGTTCCTTTCCTCAACGGACAGCTCTTTATCTATAATTCCTGCCTCTTTAAGAAATGGAATTGAGAGTGTGAGTAATCTTTCAGGAGATGACTTTCTTATATAGTAGCCATTCATCCAGAGTAGTTTTTCAGGGTCAAATACAGCACTGGATTTCTGGCATCTTTCAAGAGAAAATGCCTCTATCAGTTCTTCTTTTGAAAATATATCCTGACTGTCAGGTGAACCCCATCCAAGAAGTGCAATATAGTTAAAAAAAGCTTCTGGAAGATACCCTGCTTCTCTGTAGGCCCTTACAGATGTTGCACCATGCCTTTTGCTCAATCTTGTTTTATCAGGACCAAGGGTCATTGACATATGCGCGAACTGCGGTATTGGTGCGTTCAGTGCCCCAAAAAGAAGTATATGCTTGGGGGTATTTGAAAGGTGGTCTTCCCCTCTTATCACATGTGAAATCTTCATAAGGAAGTCATCAACCACCACTGCGAAATGAAATGTCGGAAGTCCATCGGACTTCATAATTACAAAGTCAGGTATATGCTGGCTTTCAAATATGACCCGTCCCCGTATTATATCATCCACCACTATATTTTTTTCAGGGACAATAAATCTGAGGACAGGTTTTCTTCCTTCTCTTTCATACTCTGTCTTTTCTTCTTCTGAGAGATTTCTGCAGCTGTTATCATAACCGGCAGATGCATTTTTGCCTGCTGCCACATTTCGTGCTTCAATCTCTTCTCTGGTACAGTAGCATCTGTAGGCCTTTCCTTCTTTCAATAATCTTTCAGCCACGTCTCTGTATGTATCAAGGCGGTCCATCTGCCTGTATGGTCCAAACTCTCCACCTATATCAGGGCCCTCATCCCACTCAATTCCTGTCCACTTAAGGTCTTCAATCAGTGCTGTCTCATACTCTTTTGCAGAGCGTTCTATATCTGTATCCTCAATCCTTAATATAAACCTGCCCTTGTTTTTTCTTGCAAAAAGATAGTTAAACAGCGCTGTCCTCGCATTTCCTATATGAAGATAGCCCGTAGGACTTGGAGCAAATCTTACCCTGACCATATAAATTCCTTCCATTCTATGTAATAAATTCTATCAGGACTGCCTGAGAAGGTCAATAAAGAAGTCAGAGCAGTTCAGCCACTCCTGCTATTGTATCACCTGGAATATCAAACTGAAGGGTATTGTCTTTTACTGAAAATTTTACACTTTCAGGTTTTTCTCCAGGTCTGTGGAATATGACCTTTCTGGTTTTTCTTGCATCCTTTGAGTTGATATATATGGTTTCGGGAAGAAGTTTTCTCCCTGCATATCTGCCCATTTTACCTGCAATACTTGCTACCAGGGTGTTTTTTTCCGAGACGAACAGGTTCCCGTTAAATCCGGGTGGGAGAATGATGGGTTCTTCCTCAAATACCCATCTGCGTCTGTACAGGCGTTGCAGTACAGGTATATACATATCATACAGGTCTCTGGATGTTTTATAAACCTTAGGATAACTTGTAAATCCAGCTCCATATATCAGGCAGTTCTGGAACATCTCTTCCACTGCACGGTCGTTTGTTCTGTATTCCAGGAAGAACATCGGTTTTTCCAGGGCATAATACTGAAGATGGTCGCATAGCCATCCATGCCCTTCTGCCATAAAGCCATCTATGTACTTCATAATTCCTATACCGAATGGACCATTGGCAATGATGACCTTCTCAGGATGAAGCAGTTTTGAAAGGAGTTCAAGGTGAGGGAAGTAGTTAAAACCGGTCATATAGGCGGGACGGTTGTTAAATGCTGTGATTCCGTCATTGTGGGCAGTATCAAGAAAGTTGTAACATGCCTGGTCAAGAAATACCCCGTCCATATCAGGGTACCTCTCTATCATTCCCTTTATCTGCCTTACCATATCCTTGCCGAAAGGGAGAGAAAGGTCGGAATTTAAAAGATGTGTTCCTGGCCAGGCAGAGACAATCTTTCCATAGATGTCTTTTATTTGAGAGTCCTTGAGAATCTCTTTCGGCAATCTATCGTCTCCGTCACCTGAAACCTGAATATAGGGGAGTGCAGCAGCACCTACGCTGTGCAACCGTTTTATTGTACGCTTGATAATATCCACTGTTATATAAGGACTATTTTTTATATGCCCTGACCTCCATTTTTTAAGACCCTCAGGATGATAGTTTCCATAAAGGGGGAAATGTCCGTGAATCTCGTGCCATTTAAGTCCTAACTCTGCCATTATCTCTGCATCTTTCCGGGCGAGATTATAACCACCGCTTATATGCCCGCCCCAGAGATTATGGATGGTGCTGGAGCGTGGCGTAAAATACTCTTTGAATCTTTCATACAGATACCCGAGGGAAGGCCTCCATCCACCGAAAGCGGCACGGAGAATAAGCGATGCCTGTGCTGTCTTTTTTTCGCTCAGGGCAAGCCAGTCGTACCTTACATCAAGAGATGGTTCACGATAGCCACTCACAAAACGAAACCTGGGTGTTCTGAAGCCAAAGGGCATAGAAAGAAGCAGTCCTGCTTTTGCTTCTTTTCTCCATACACACAATGCAGGAATAAGGATGCCGCTGGTAATCTCTCCATACTCAAAGGCAAATCCACCAAACCTGTATAAATCAGAAGGCATATTGTCCTTAGCAGCCCACAGGGCATTTCCGTATGCGGGTTGTGGCCAGGGGATTGAATAAACGATAGAGCAGGAACGGAAAAGTCCGTTCTCCATTTTCAGTGATGCATTCCACTCTATCTCACTATCTCTGACAATGTATTCTTCCGTAAGCGTAAAGGGAGCATCTCTAAAAATTCTCTTTATTGTCAGGGTATCCTCTTTTATCTCAAACCGCACAGTTTTTACATCTTTCCCTGTGTATCTTTTACCTGTAAGGTCATCGCAGATAGACACGCCACCCTTATCAGGGGTCCATACAAACTTCTTATCCCCTGATATTGTAATACATTTCATATCACCGGTAGTTTTCTCAATATCAAGCAATACTTTACCGCCTTTAAGCCGCCATCCATCCGAAATCTTTTCTATTCCTTTCATTGTATCTCCTTTTTTAATTAAATTTATGAGAGAATTATAACCACTTTACTGGTTTTGTCAAACTTTTTATCTTTTTACTTAATATACGGTATAATTAAACAACCGAGATAATAATATGGTAATGGAGATAGTGTCACTGAGGGAATTCCTTGGGCAGGTCAGACAGGTGCTTGAATTTGCCTATCCATTACAGTATCGTATAACAGCCGAGATAGCACGGCTTAACATCCACCATCAGTCAGGCCATTGTTTTCCAGACCTTGTAGAAAAAGAAAAAGACAAAGTTGTTGCAAAAGCAAGCGGAGTTATCTGGAAGAGCAATCTTGACGGGATATTAAAAAAATTCAGAGATACAGTGGGAGAAGAACTGAAAGAAGGAATGAAAGTTTTGCTTGTTATTGAGGTGCGTTTCCACGAGTTATATGGATTGAGGTTGAATATCCTTGATATAGACCCTTCCTACACCCTTGGCGAATTTGCTCTTTCCCGTAAAAGGATTCTTGCACAACTTGATAAGGAAGGTCTGCTTAACAGGAACAAGCAACTCCCTTTCCCTCCTGTCCCGCAAAGAATAGCAGTTATATCTTCTGAGTCATCTGCTGGCTATGAGGATTTCCTTAACACGCTTTATAATAACCCCTATGGATACAGATTCTCTATTACTCTATTTCCTGCATATATGCAGGGAGAACAGGCGGAACCATCTATACTCGCTGCACTGGAAAGGTGCTATAAGAGAAGAAAGCAGTATGATGTACTGGTTATCATAAGGGGCGGAGGGGATAATATAGACCTTCATTGTTTTGACAGTTATAATATAGGAAAAGCAATTGCATCCTTCCCCTTGCCTGTACTATCAGGTATAGGACATACCCGCGATGAGACCGTTGTGGATATTGTTGCCCACAAAAAATTGATAAGTCCCACTGCTACAGGCGAGTTTGTGATAAACAGGATGCGAAATTTTGAAGAGACACTGGAAGGAATAAGCAGCCGCCTCGTTGATTTTTCCAGAGGCATACTTACTGAACAGCAGGCATTGATAAAGGAAGCGGACAACCATCTGAACATTTTTGCGGAGTTTTTTCTACGGAAGGTGAACCAGAACTTTAACAGTATTGTTTCTGATTTCAGAACCAATGTTTCGAAGTGTATCGCATCAAGGGAATTTTTTCTGAAGCAGATGCCGGATAACCTTGCCTCTGCACTTCGCATATATGTGAAGGGGCACATAAATTTTCTTGAAAGGCAGGAAGATAGAGTATCCCTTATGAATCCTGTTAATGTTTTGAAGCGCGGATACAGCATAACATTCAAGGATGGAAAGATAGTCAAGAACGCAGATAGTTTACAGGAAGAAGACAGGATAGAAACACAATTATTCAGCGGGAGAATAAAAAGCAAGGTGGAAGAAATTAAAAAAAGGAGTTCTTCCGGATTCCTGAAAGGAGAGGGTGATGACAGAGAATAAACTTACCTATACAAAGGCAATATCTGAACTTGAAGAGATAGTGAAAGAGATAGAGAATGAAGATGTGGAAGTGGATAATCTCATTGA
>Ga0209409_1000986_pt1 | contig 26496 bp, 19 predicted proteins | sample AD_JPNMR1_MetaG_FD_184424 | JGI IMG/M metagenome (GOLD analysis project Ga0209409, IMG submission 184424) | Active sludge microbial communities of municipal wastewater-treating anaerobic digesters from Japan - AD_JPNMR1_MetaG (SPAdes) (version 2) | ecosystem: Engineered > Bioreactor > Anaerobic...
GCATTTGCTTGAGAACCACATTACGTCTTTGCTTGGCATTTTCTGGGTTTAGAATAGGGTTAAATTTAGTAGTAGCTTTTAGCATACCAATCAAGATAGCAGATTCGTCTAATGACAGGTCTATGGGATCTTTGCCAAAATAATATAATGATGCAGATTTGATACCATATAATTGATAACCAAAGGGCACAGTATTTAGATACATTGCTATTATTTCATCTTTAGAATAATTTTTTTCTAATTTTATAGCTGTCATCCATTCTCTAAATTTGATTGCTATTAGCTTGATTTTATTAATATCACTTGGACGTTTAAATAAATTTTTTGCTAGTTGCTGAGTGATAGTACTACCGCCACCACTACTTTTTTGCTGACCAATAATAGTTTTGGAAAATACCCTTGCCAATCCTTTGAAATCAATTCCGCTATGTTTATAAAATCTTCTGTCCTCGGTAGCTATTAATGCATTCACTACATAAGGACTTATCTCATTAAAGTTAACCCATGATCTATTCTCTTCGTAATAATATTTACCAATGACATTATTATCTACACTGAAGAGCTCACTAGAGAACTTATCTAGAGGATTTTCTAATTGCTCAAATGTAGGTATGGGACCTAATAAACCAAAATATACACTAGTAAAAAATATAATTAAAAAACCTAAAATGCTGAAAAATATTATCCAAAGTGTTTTAAGAAATTTCTTAAACTTTTTGTCTTTTGTTTTGAATATCGAGAAAAAATTATCTTTCATTATTTTTAATTTTTTCAAATTTAAATCCTAACTCTACCACTCCTGGTAATATACTATCTCGCATTCCATGGGTAACTAATAATGTATAAACGCCAGTATTAGAAAATAAATAGTTTCTTTTAATTAAAAAGTCATATATATAGTTTTTATTACTTTTTTTGCCCATAGATTTACCATTTTCATCATTTAAAATTAATAATAAAGTATCTTGTACAATATTACCACTGGGAGGTATATTCTGTACAAATAAATAAATATTAGTATAAGGATATTGCTGAGTAGTTCTCAATATTAGATGTAAATTATATAAATTGGTAGTATCTGGTATAGGAATATTAAATTCTTTCCATTCAGTATAATTCCATTTTTCATCCTCGAAAGCTTTAATATCATAATATTTATTTTTGCTGCAAGAGCTGAAAATAATTATGATAAAAAATAAATATACTAAAAACTTATTATTCATCTTCTAATTTTGATAAATCTTCTTGATTGACACTTTCCATTACAGTAAATTCACTAGTAATAGCAAACTGATCTAAACTATCGATAATTTCACCTTTTTTATTTAATTCTTGTAATTTAATTACTACATTCACGGGCAAGCCAAGTAGAATATCTTGATTTTCTATAGAGTAAAACATAAGATTTTTGAACATATCAGCTTTGACGAAATGAGCTTTTGCTTGTTTTGTGATCAAAGGAATATCAGTAGGTGGCAGACTATTAATAAATTCTTCATAAAGTGGTAGCTCATATGATAGACAACATTTAAGTTTAGTGCACAAGCCAGCAAGACGTTGAGGGTTGAGAGTGAGTTGCTGAATACTAGCTGCAGTAATAGAAACAGAGCTAAATGTACATTTATATGTAGAACAGCATAATTCTCTACCACAGGGACCTACCCATCCTAATTTAGCAGACTCTTGTCTAGCACCTATCTGTCGCATCTCTACTCTTATTTTAAATGTCCCAGCTAATGTTTTGATGAGTTCTCTAAAATCTACCCTATCATCCGCAATATAATAAAATGTAGCCTTAGTGCCATCGCCTTGGTATTCTACATCAGTTAATTTCATGTTTAACCTAGAATTTTTTATTATTTCTTTGGTTTTTTTCAAGACTATTTCTTCGTTTTTAATAGCTGCAAGGAATTTATTAATATCAGCATCTTTAGCAATTCTATACAAGTTCAATAGCTTGCCATCATTTGTTTTAGGTTTTTTTCGTTCCATTTGCTTAATAGCTTCTTTCCCAGTCAAACTGACCACGCCGATATCGTGCCCTGGTGTAGCTTCTACTGCTACTATTTCACCTATCACTAGTGGAATACCTGTGGTATTTTTATAAAATTGCTTTCTATCATTTTTAAATTGTACCTCTACTATCTCGATAGCTTCTGGGAAAGCTATATAAAAATCTTTGTCATGTTTTATATCTTTGTATGAAGTTAGCTTTTGCCACCTATGAGTAAAATGTAAATTTATTTTGCCATCTATTTCTATAGCCATCAAACCTCTAGCTTGTAAACTTTTAATAGTATTTAAGTCCATTTATATGTTTTTGCAAATTTAATAAATTTTTTGCTTTTGAAATTAATATATTTATTTGAGAAGGAGACTGGGGACGGGGAGACGAGGAGACGGGGAGAATAGGTGATAAGTGATAAGTGATAGGTGATAGGTGATGAGTGATGAGTGATGGTGAGACTGGGGAGACGGGGAGAATAGGAGATATAAGTGATAAGTGATAAGTGATGAGTGATAGGTGATAGGTGATGAGTGATGGGGTAAAGGGTTAAGCAAAAAGTTTAAACAACATTAAACTATTTCATGCATTTTTTTATCAAATCATTTCACAAGTAGAGATTTTTTATATGATATTTATCATTTTTTAAAAACTTTTTAAAAATATTTTTAATAAATTTGCTATTAATTAGAGTAATAATATTATTATAAATAATTAAAATGTTTACTAATTATTAAATAGATAAGATAAAAATAGTTAAATCATAGATAAAAACATATAATATGATTAAAAAGTTTATCAATTTATACATAGAAGGTTTTAGAAACATTGGCAATACTGGTAAGCAATTGGTAGGTATTTTATTTTTCAAGATTTTAATATTTTTTGTAATAATGAAATTATTGTTTTTCCCAAATGTATTGAATAAAAATTATAAAACTGATGAGGAACGTGCAGATCACGTAATAGAGCAATTAACAACAAAAATAAAATAATATGGATGAATTAGTATCCTTAGTAAACTGGTCGCGAGGGCAATTTGCTTTGACAGCGATGTATCATTGGATTTTTGTACCTATAACGCTTGGACTAACTATCATGATAGCTATCATGCTTACTCGTTATTATAAAACTGGTAATGAGGAGTGGAAAACTATGACAAAGTTTTGGATGAAATTATTTATCATCAACTTCGTTGTAGGAGTAGCTACAGGCATAATATTAGAGTTTGAATTTGGTACAAATTGGAGCAATTATAGTTGGTTTGTAGGTGATATCTTCGGCGCACCGCTAGCTATAGAAGGCATTTTGGCCTTTTTCATGGAAGCAACCTTTATAGCAGTGATGATTTTTGGTTGGGATAGAGTGAGTAAAAAATTTCATCTAGTATCTACTTGGCTTGTAGCCATTGGTTCCAATTTATCAGCATTGTGGATTTTAATAGCTAATGCGTGGATGCAATATCCAGCAGGTACCGTATTCAATCCTGCCACAGCTAGAAATGAGATGATAAATTTCTGGGATGTAGCATTGAGTCCAGTAGCAGTAAATAAATTTTTGCATGCTACTACTAGCAGTTATATTGTCGCTGCTTTATTTGTCATCAGTGTGTCTTCATGGTATTTACTTAAAAAACGAAATCTTTTTATGGCTAAAAAAAGTATGCTTATAGCAGCTATTTTTGGACTTATTAGCTCTATCATGGTAATTTTCACTGGTGATGGCTCTGCTTATCAAGTAGCACAAAAACAACCTATGAAATTAGCAGCTATGGAAGGTTTGTATCAAGGTAAATCTCAAGCAGGTTTAGTGGCTATAGGCATTCTAAATCCAAAAAAAGATATCACTAATGATGAGAAACCTTATTATTTCAAAATTGAAATTCCTTATTTATTATCTTTTCTCAGCAATAGAGATATTAACTCCTTTGTACCTGGTATAGAAGATCTCATCTATGGTAACGAAGAGCATAACATTTTGAGTGCTGAAGAAAAAATGGCTAGAGGACAAGTAGCTATTAAAACCTTGCAGGAATATCAAAAAGCTAAAAAATCTAATGACACTGCTAATCTGACAGAAATTAGTAAAAAATTTGATCCTAATACTAAAGAAGGCGAACATTTTCTTAATAATTATTTTAAATATTTTGGTTACGGATATCTAAATGATCCTATAGAGCTTGTACCTAATGTAGCTCTCACATTTTATAGTTTTCATATCATGGTATCATTAGGATTTTTATTTATCTTATTATTTATCATTATTTTATTATATGTATGGCGCGATACTATAGAGAAAAAGAAATTTTTGTTATATCTAGGTTTGTGGTCTATATTATTTGGATTTATAGCATCGCAAATGGGATGGATAGTAGCAGAGGTAGGTAGGCAACCATGGATAATACAAGATTTGATGCCTACAGTAGCTGCAGTTACTCATTTAAGTGTGTCTACTGTACAGACGACTTTTGTACTTTTTGCTATAATATTCACTACTTTATTGATAGCAGAGCTACGAATAATGTTTAATCAGATACGTAAAGGTCCAGATAATTTTAAAAAATAATGGAGGAAAAAAATTATGTTTGAGCAATTAAGTTATAATGCATTACAAGGATATTGGTGGCTAATAATATCAGTTTTAGGTGCCGCCCTTGTTTTTATGATGTTTGTCCAAGGGGGACAATCATTAATATATTCATTAGGTAAAAAAGAACCACAATTAAGTTTGATTTTAAATGCTATAGGTACTAGATGGGATCTATCTTTTACAACATTAGTTGTTTTTGGTGGTGCTATGTTTGCAGCTTTTCCACTGTTTTATAGTACTAGCTTCGGTGGAGCTTACTGGCTGTGGATGTTGATATTGTTTACTTTTATTTTGCAGGCTGTGTCATATGAGTTTAGAAATAAAGCTCGCAACTTTTTAGGTGCTAAAACTTATGAATGGTTTTTATTTTTAAATGGTCTGATAGGCACTATCTCTTTAGGTGTAGCAGTAGGCACTTTTTTCACTGGTGGTAATTTTGTTCATAATGATATGAATTTCGTTAGCTGGACTACAAATTGGCATGGATTAGAAGCTTTCGCTAATATTAAAAATTTATTATTAGGTTTTTCTATATTCTTTTTAGCTAGAATATTAGCAATTTTATTCCTAATGAATCGTGTAGATGATGAGCTACTTTATGTAAAATCAAAAAAACAATTACTCATAAATGCAGCCGTCTTTTTAGTATTTTTCTTGTCATTTGTTTTTGCTATTTTACTAGGTAATGGCTTTGCAGTAGATCCTACAACTCAATTAGTATATTTAGAGAAATATAAATATTTTAATAATTTTATCGAGTTACCATGGATGGGAACTCTATTTTTAATTGGCGTAGTATTGGTATTATTGGGAATAGCTACACCATATTTGAAAAATAAAAAATTAGAAACTAAAGGTATCTGGTTTGCGGGCTTTGGAACATTTTTTACTGTGCTTGCACTATTTCTCTGCTTAGGATATAATAATACAGTTTTCTATCCTTCATTAGTAGATCTACAGTCTAGTCTAACAATACACAACGCTTCGTCGAGCAGATATACATTGATAGTGATGTCTTATGTATCGCTGCTTGTACCTTTCGTAGTTGCATATATTATCTATACTTGGAGAAAACTTTTAAAGAAAAAGTTCACAGCAGATGAAATATCTGAAAGTGATACAGCATATTAATTTTTAAAAAATTTATATATTATGTATTGGAGAGAAATTTTATGGCTTATTTCGTGGCCTCTGATGATATGGGTAATGTATGTAGTCATTACTAGTGCTATCAAAAAATATGAAAGCAAATTTAACGACTAAAGATAAAGCTGCGAAATAATATTTTGATTATAATTTGTTGATTAATTATAAAGATAAAAACTATTAGAATTAGATAAATAAGTAATAACTTAATTATTATTTATATTTATCTGTTATTAAGGGCTTTAGGGGAATAATATATTTTATGTTTAAATTAATTAATGATATGTTATTAATAATCTAATAATGCTTAAAGTATTTATTAATGAACCTTTGATAAAAATATTTATTGAAAATTTAATTTTTATTAATTTTCTTTATAAACTACAATTGTAAAATTATTAATAGTAATTTATTTGAATTTATATATCATTATTTAATTTAAACATTTTATTAAAAATTTATTATACTAACTTCTATTTTATAAATTAAAATTTTTATAAAATTTATTCAAAAATGTTAGTTAATTTTGGGAAATTAATTTAATAAAAAAAGGGATCTTAAGATCCCTTTTTTTATTGATTAAATTGAATATTTATAAATGGATATTATTCTTGATTATTTTCTGTTTGTTGGTTATTAATTTCAGCAGTAGGCTCATCGCTAACAACTTCAAATTCAAACTCAGCATAAATGTCTCTGTAGATATGAGCTTTTGCTTTGTAAGTGCCTATCTGTTTAATGTGTTCATCAGAAATAGAAATGGTTTTGCGATCTACTTCGAAATTGTATTGATCTTGAATAGCATCTGCTATCATTGCAGTAGTTACACTACCATAAATTCTACCAGTATTTTGAGCTACTTTAGTTTTTACAATTAACCTTACTTGATTTAATTTTTCAGCAAGAGCTTTAGCGTCTGCTAATGTTTTTTCTTCTTTAGCACTTCTCTGCTTTTTAATTTCTTGATACATTTTTTTATTTGATGTAGTAGCAGGTATAGCGTATCCTTTAGGGATCAAAAAATTGCGAGCATACCCAGCTTTTACTTTTACTGTATCATATTTATAACCCACTTTGGGGACATCTTGTTTTAAAATTACTTCTACTAATGCCATGATTTTCTAATTTTTATTATTTTAATAAATCAGTAGTGAAAGGTAATAGGGCTAAATGTCTAGCTCTTTTAATAGCTTTAGCTACTTTTCTTTGATATTTAGCAGAGGTGCCAGTAATCCTACGTGGTAAAATCTTACCTTGTTCATTAACAAATTTTATTAAGAAATCTGGATCTTTGTAATCCACATATTTAATTCTAGCTTTGCGAAAACGACAATATTTTTTTACTCTTGTCTCTATATTAATTGGAGTTAAAAATTTAATTCCTGGATCTATAGCCATAGTGTTCAAATTTTTTAAAAATTATAATTCAATTTTATTTTTTTCTTTGCTTTTATTTTCAGCTTGTTGTTTTTTGCGTTTTTCATTCCATTCTACTCCATATTTGTCTAGTTTAACAGTTAAATAACGCAAAACACGTTCGTCACGCTTAAAATTAAGCTCTAACAATGATACTAGTTCTTTATTATCAGTTTCATATTGGAATAGATAATAAAAACCAGTAGTTTTTTTCTGTATAGGATAAGCTAATTTTCGCAATCCCCAGAATTCCTCATAAATATTTTGAGCACCATTTTGCTCTAATAATTCTTTGTACTTTTTTACCGTTTCCTTTGCCTGCTCTTCAGACAAAACGGGAGTTAAAATGAAAACGGTTTCATAATGATTCACCATAAATCTTTTTTTAATTTTTAGTTTTTAGTTTGCAAAATTAATAATTTTTTTTAATTCACACAAAATTAATATTAAAAAATTTTATTTGCATTAGTATAAACAAATATTAATAAAATTTAAGTTACATTATAATTACCTGCAATTGGTGATAGACAACATATAATAAATGTCATTAAATTATAATATTTTTTAATAACATTGTATCTTTGCATTAGATAAAAATTTAAAAATTATGCAAAAAACAAAGAAAATAGATGATAAGGTAATACCTATTAGTAAAGATGTATGGTGGATAGGAGTTTTAGATTATGATATTGTAACTTTTGACGTAGTGATGGAAACACAATATGGCACTACATATAATTCATATTTTATAAATGCTGAGATGCCTACCATTATAGAAACAACAAAAGAAACTTTTTGGGAAACATATTTGCAAAAAATCAAACAAGTCATTGAACCAGAAAAGATTAAATACATTGTACTCGATCATACTGAACCTGATCATAGTGGCAATTTAGTGAATTTACTCAAATTAGCTCCAAATGCAACTGTTGTAGGTAGTGCTAGTGCTATAAGAAATCTTAAAGATTTGTTTAACAGAGATTTTCCTAATATTATCGTTAAAGGTGGTGACACATTAGATTTAGGAAATAAAACATTAGAATTTATATCTGCTCCAAATCTTCATTGGCCAGATACAATCTATACATATTTAAAAGAAGATAAATTATTATTTACTTGCGATAGCTTTGGGTGTCATTATGCAGATGAAAGAATGATAGATAATGAGGTTGGAAACTTTGACGAAGCATTCAAATATTATTTTGATGTAATCCTGAAACCGTATAGCAAATTTATGCTACAGGCTATAGATAGAATAAAAAATTTAGAAATCAATGGAATACTTACAGGACATGGCCCATTACTATTAAATAATTGGGAAAGATATGTCAATTGGTCAGCAAAATTATCACAAGAATTTTTAGCTACTAAAAAATATCAAGATATTTTTATAGCTTATGTATCAGCATATGGAAAGACAGGCACATTAGCAGAAGCAATAGCTGAAGGTGCTCGAGAAGAAGGATTAGAAGTGGTGCTAAAAGATATAGAGCATGTGACTTTAGGAGATTTAGATGAATTTTTGACAAGAGCTAAAGGAATAGCTATTGGCTCGCCCGTAATTAATCAAAATATCCTTTTACCAATTTATAAATTATTCGGAGCCATTAACCCTATTAGAGATAGAGGTAAATTTGTTTTGCCATTTGGATCTTTTGGATGGAGTGGAGAAAATCAAAAATTAATTCCTAACATTGCTGCAGGACTGAAATTAAATGTTTTAGATGAAGCAATATTTACCAAATTTACACCTAGTGAACAAGATATTAAAAAAGCTAAAGAATTAGGGAAAAAATTAGCACAACTTGTTAAAGAAAATACTGTAGAAGAATGAAACGCTTATTTATAGCCATACCTTTAAAACTTAATAACCTTGCTAAACAATCTATATTAGAAATACAAACTCAATTATCACAAAATAGTATAAAATGGGTATCATTTGATAATTTGCACCTGACTTTGCAATTTCTAGGAGATACAAATGAAAATGATATTGCGACAATCATGAATATATTAGATAATTTACAAGAATATTTTACTAAATTTGAAGTGAAATTATCAGGATTATATACTTTTGGTAATAGAAATCATCCTAACGTTTTGTGGACTAATTGGATAGATAATAATCAGACCAAAAATTTAGCAAAATTATTAAATGAACAAATATCATTAATAAATAATATAAAATCTGATGAAAAATTTATCCCACATTTAACATTAGGACGAATAAAAAGGATTACTGATTTAAGTAAATTTAATGAAATAATATCTAATAATGCTAATCTATATTTAGGAAAATACACTATTGACGAAATTATACTTTTTGAGAGTAAATTAAAACCACATGGACCAGAATATTTTGCTTTACACAAAATCAAAGCTCATACATAAATTAATAGGTTAAGAATTTTTTTAATTAATGACATAAAAATTTAAAAAACAATGATAAAAACATATGAAATCAAACTTCCACCATATAAAAGAGGTTTTCATTTAATTACAAATAAAATACTGGAAGTAATAGAACCGTTACCAGAGACTGGTTTGCTAAACATATTTCTACGACATACCTCAGCAGCAATAACAATAAATGAAAATTACGATCCTGATGTCAGACAAGATATGGAAGTAATAAGTAAAGAATTAGTACCAGAAGATTTGCCATATCTTACACATGATATAGAAGGGGCAGATGATATGCCTGCACATTTCAAAAGTTCAATGTTTGGTGTTTCACTAACAATACCAATAGTAAGAGGGAAACTATCATTAGGTAGGTGGCAAGGAATATATTTATGCGAATTTAGGACTAAAGCATCGGCACGAGAGATAGTGTTGACGGTAGTGGGTTAAAGATGTGTTGTAGTGGAATAATATTATTTTTTTAATGTTTTTAAAATGAGTAGCAAAAAAGTATTTAACAAACTATATAATTTGGTTTGTAGTTAGAGGGAAGTATCTGGCAGAGAAGATTACAGAAGATACTAGAAGGATACTGAATTTGGCGGCGTCGGATAGGCGGGCGTGGGAGCGGTACAGTGATCTCATGTCATCATATTTAATCTATAACATTTAAATATTTTTCTTACAATTTCTGTTTATAAAATTTTTCAAAATTTTATAAACACTTTTTTCCCCTAATAGTCTACTTATAGAAAATCATTGTTGTCCGATAAAAAAATTTTTTAAGAATAGGAGTTAAAAAACTTGGTTCTATAACGTTTATTGTGGATAAATTATTTTACTACAAAGAACACTAAGATATTACACAAAGTTCACTAAGTACCTGTTAAAACCCTTTTAATTCCATCTTTTAATAAAATAACATTAAAGTTTATCATTCACTTTCATTTTTTCTCTGTGTTCTTTGTGCCTTCTTTGAGAACTTTGTGGTTAATATTTAACTGTGCAATAATAAATAAAATTCATTTTTATAAAATTACTCTTTTTTAATCTTTACCCATATAAAACTTTATAGAACCACCATAATCAATATATTTGATTTTATTATTATCTATTTTTTATTTTTATCGGACTACAATGCATTTAAATATAATTTTATTAAATAATTTTTCAAAATTTCTTTTTTTGATTAAAAAAATATTAATTTTGTTAAAAAACTATTAATGAGAAAACTCTTATATCTTTTGCTCTTAGTAATTTTGATATCTTGTTCTAATTATTTAGTTACTAATAGGCAATCTACATCTAAAACTATTGCCATAGATAGTACTATTATTAATGATAGCAGTGTAGAAAATTGGATAAATAAATATAAAGTAGGGCTAGATAGCTTGATGGAGGTTGTAATAGGATTTAATGAAGTAGCAATGGTAAAGAATGACCCAGAGGGTAATTTAGGCAATTTCGTTTGTGATTTATTATTAGATTTTGTGAATAGAAATTTAAAAGATTCTTTAAATGGTTATCCATGTATAGTTGTTATGAATAATGGAGGTTTTAGGTCTTTTTTACCTGCTGATGAAATTAGAGTTAAGGATGTATTTGCTGTTATGCCTTTTGATAATACATTGACTTTATTAAAAATTTCTGGTAAAGATTTACTAAATCTAGCTAAACAAATTGTAAAAAAAGGTGGTATGCCGATAGCTGGGGTGAAAATAATAGCTAATGCTACTACTCTGAAACAAACTCTTATTAATGGTGAAGAAATTTCTGAAAATCAATATTACTGGGTTGCTACATCTAATTATCTGGCTAATGGAGGGGACAATTTGTCGGGATTATTAAATCCTATAAAGCGCATAGATACTCCTTTTCTCATTCGTGATATTATTATTGAACATTATAAATTATTGACATCTCAAAATAAAGCAGCTTTTGCTAAAATAGATGGGAGGTTCATATATGAATAATGATAGACGCGATTTTCTTAAATATTCTCTTGGCATAGGACTAGGTCTGCTGTTACCTAAAATTTCTAAATCCGCCGCAAACAATAATTTTTATGAAGAGCTTGGTATTCAAAAAGTTACTATTTTACATACTAATGATACTCATAGCCAGGTGGAGCCTTTACCTAAAAATCATTATAGATATCCTAATCAGGGTGGTTATAGTCGCAGAGCTTATCTGATAAAGGATGTTTTAAGTTCTAATGATAATGTATTAATTTTCGATACTGGCGATTTTTATCAAGGAACACCTTATTTCAATATTTATAAAGGAAAAATAGAAGTAGAGTATATGAATAAAATGCACTATACTGCTACTACTCTAGGTAATCATGAATTTGATCTGGGTTTAGATACTTTAGCACAAAATTTATCTTTAGCTAATTTTGATGTTATTAGTTCTAATTATGATTTTGCTAATCATAATAAATTATCAAAAATCGTCAATCCTTATAAAATTTATAAATTTAATAAAATAAAAATTGGTGTTTATGGATTAGGAATAGACCCTAAAGGATTGATAGATCCATATATTTGGGGCAATACTAAATATAAAGATCCTATGCAGACTGCTGCCGAAATGACTTATCTTTTGAAAAAAGATTATAAATGCAATTTGATTATTTGTTTATCTCATTTAGGTTATAAAGGTGATGATGGCAAAATAGGTGATGTAGAAATAGCTAAATCTAGCTCTAATATTGATATAATATTGGGTGGTCATAGCCACACTCTTCTATCTAAACCTATATCAATTTATAATAGGGATAGCAAACCAGTGATAATAACTCAAAATGCATATGCTGGAGTGCAAATGACACAACTAGACTGCTATTTTAACTCAGCTGGTGATTTTTTATTCGCTGATAATAAAACTGAAAAAATTTTTTATAAAAATGTGTAAAAAAATTTTTTAATTCAAAAAATTTTATGCACTTTTGCTATTTGAATTGAGGGAAGTATATTAACTATTAATTAAGGTTTTAAAAATGAAGGAATTAGATAAAAAAATTACTCAAAAAAACATATCTAAATTAGATCTATTATGGAATAATATATTAGACTTTATTAAGGAAAATGTTAATTCTCAAAATTTTAAAACATGGTTTCTTCCTCTTAAACCTTTAGCTTTTGAAGACAATACTCTCACCATAGAAGTGCCATCATCCTTTTACTATGAATACATTGAGGCACATTTCATCGATGTTCTTAAAAGTGCTTTAAAAAATTTCGTAGGACCTAATGCAAAGCTTTACTATCAAGTAGTCATTACTAAAGAAAATGATGATTCGTCTACTCTACAATGGCCATCTAGTGATAAAGTAGCTACTGCTAATCCTGATATTCACTTACCTTTTAAATCTGAAAATGCTAATATTGATAAAACTACACATTTGCCAAATCCTTTTCTAATCCCGGGCATTAGAACTTATTCTATTGATAGTAATTTGATAGAAATGCTGGACTTTGACAATTTTGTAGAAGGTGAGTGTAATAGGTTAGCTAGAGCTGTAAGCTTAAGTATTGCTAATAATCCTGGTCTTACTACTTTTAACCCTTTTTTCCTCTATAGTGCTACTGGCCTTGGTAAAACTCATCTTGTGAATGCTATCGGCTTAGAAACTCGAAAAAAATTCTCTAATAAAGTTATTCTTTACATGAATACAGCTGAGTTTCTCAACCAGTTTGTCAAAGTCGTTAAATCTGATAATATTGCTGATTTCATTCAAATATATCAATCTGTAGATCTTTTGATAATGGATGATATCCATCATCTAGCTAATAAACCTAAAACCCAAGAAGTTTTTTTCCAAATTTTCAATTCTTTGCATCAACAAGGTAAACAAATAATTTTAACTTCAGATAAACCTCCTATTGAGCTAGATGGCATTGAAGAAAGGCTCTTGAGCAGATTCAAATGGGGACTTACTGCTGAACTCACTAAACCAGACTATGACACTAGAAAAGCTATTATTAGAAAAAAAATTCAAAAAGATGGTATCCAATTATCTGATGAAATCATAGATTATATTGCAAAAAAAGTAAAAGATAGCGTTAGAGAGCTCGAAGGTGTGCTAATTGCCATTATAGCTCATTCTACTTTTGTGAAAAAAGATCTAGATATTTCGGATGTGCAAAGTTTAATAGATCAGTATATCAAATGTAATCAAAAAGACATTACTTATGATATGATCAAGCATATAGTGTGCGATTACTTCTCTATATCTATAGAAGATTTAGAGTGTGAATCGCGTAAACAACAAATCGTTATTGCTAGACATATGGCTATGTATATGGCTTTCAAATATTCTAAACTTACACTTAGCGAAATTGGTAAACTAACAGGTAATCGTAAACATTCTTCTGTGGCTTATGCTATTAAAAATGTTAATAGTTTATTAGAAGTTGATAAAAATTTTAGAATGCAATACGAGGAAATTAAAAAGAAAATCATTAGGTGATACGTCCATATTTTCTGCCAATTTGCTTTTATCCATAACAGTAAATTCAAAACTCAAAGCTCTAAATTCTAAACAATTTCTAAATCACAAAAATTAAATTTTTAAGATGATTAGACTGATTCACGAGGGTTAGCATTTAAAAAGTTTAGGATGATTAACAAGGTTATCATAATTAATCAATCGGTTTATGACAAAACAAGGTAAAAGAGAATAGATTAACTTTTAACAAAGAATATGAAGAATTTATCAAAAATTATCAGGGCTATTATCTAATTTACTTTTCTTTGTCAACCACACAAAGAAAAGTAACAAAAGAAAAGTCTCCGCTGGGAAATGATTTGATAAAACTACGCAATCACCTCTTGGGGTTTACAAACTCGCAAGCTTTAGCTTGCTCAAACAGTGTAAACCCTTCTGCCCAACACGGCTTGCTTGTTTTATTGCAAATCATTTCCCAATGCGGATGAGACAAAGCGTTAAAAAAAAAAATAAGGTTGATTTATGTATGGATCATAATATTTCAATCCCAAAATCCTTAAATCCCACAAATCATGGTTCAGACAATTCACCCCGTGAGATATATAGTAAAAGAAACATTAAAAGTAGAATAACTATTTATCTCTCGGGGTAAATCCCAAAATCCTTTAATCTCACAAATCCCAGTTCAGACATTTTTCTCTGTGTCCTTTGTGCCTTCTTTGAGAACTCTGTGGTTAATATTTAACAGTAAAATATTAATAAAATTCATTTTTATAAATTAATCTTTTAATCTTTACCCATACAAAACGTTATAGAACCATAATTTATTTATTGGTTAAACAATTATTTCAAATTTTTTATTTTAGTTTGACTAAGTAATTTTTTATATAAATTGACATTATTATAATGTGAAAATTATATATATTTGCCAAAAATTATATATATTTGCAAAAAAATTTTTAACACCAAAATAATAAAGTTTATGAAAAGAAAATTACAATTTAATGGATTAATGAAGTTAATACCAATATTAATTATGTTTATTGGTATATATACTTCTTTACAATCACAAACTACTATTACATTAGGGAGTGGAACCAATCAAAGTGGGGCCTATAATCCTTCACCTGCCAATGTCTTTTGGGAAAGTAGACGCTTACAGTTTGTCTATACTAAAAGTGAAATTAATGCAGCTGGTGTTTCTGGTCCACAATTATTAAAAGCTATAGCTTTTAATGTCTCACAAGCTGCAGATAAAACTCATTCAAATTATGAAATTCGAATTGGGCACACTACAGCCACAGATGCAAGTTTAAATATTAATACTACACTTACTCAAGTTTATTATGCTCCCTCTGTTAATTTTAATAGCACTGGATGGAAAACTTTCACTTTTACTACACCTTTTCAATGGAATGGTATAGATAATATAGTTGTTGATATTTGCTGGGGAGTTAATTCTGATTATAGTGGTAGTGGGCAAGTTTATGTATATACACCAGAGGTAAATAATGGAATAGGGTATATTAATTCTTCATCTCAATCGATGTGTAGTGAAGCCATAACAGGTAGTATGAATTTAAAACCACAAGCCAAGTTAACATTTGAATCTACAGCTCCATCTAATGATGATTGTTCTGGTGCTATTGAACTTACAGTTCATCCAACAACTACTTGTACAAATGCAACAATTGGGGATGTGGCGGCGCAACAAATTCTGGTGTTACTGGATGTACTGGAACACCTAATGATGATGTATGGTATAAATTTGTAGCTACTTCGACAGAACATATAATTACCGTAGTGGGTTCTTCAGGCTTTGATGCTGTTGTGGAACTTCGTTCAGGTTCATGTCCTGGAACAAGCATGGTATGCAAGGATAGCACTTTTAGTGGTGGTACTGAAATAATACATGCTACGGGCCTTACTGTAGGCAATACTTATTATGTGAGAGTGTATGATTGGTATTCGAGTATGCCAAGTACTACTACTTTTACAATATGTATTACTACAAATGCTACATGTCAAACACCAGGTCCACCTACCAATTTACAAGTTACACCTACCCAAACTGGTGCATCATTTACTTGGTCAGCACCTAATAATCCTCCTGGAACACCTCCAATAGTTTATTATTGGTTGATTTCTGATCAAGCTACTCCTAATTGGAATAATTATATAGCTAGGTGTGGTGATGCAGGTGGTTTTTATGGAAATACCGATGGTAGTGGACAATGTTTAGTACCTGCAGGCCTGCCGGCTACGTTAACACCAAACACACAATATTACTTGCATATGTATGCACGTACTGGTTGTGATTGGACAGGTTCTCCTTGGGCGACTAAAGCATTTACAACACTTAGTGCTGCTCCATCTAATGATGATTGCTCTGGTGCAATAACACTAACGGTTAATAACACTGCTAATTGTACTAATCCTACAACAGGCAATGTGGCTGGCGCAACAAATTCTGGCGTTACTGGATGTCCTGGGACTCCTAATGATGATGTTTGGTATAAATTTGTAGCTACTGCTACTGAACATACAATTACCGTAGTAGGTTCTTCAGACTTTGATGCAGTAGTAGATTTGCGATCAGGATCATGTCCTGGCACTAGTATTACTTGTGTAGATGCTACTTTAGAAGGAGGTTCAGAAGTAATTAATGCTACAGGCCTTACTATAGGTAATACTTATTATGTTAGAGTGTATCATTATTATTCTACTGCACCAGAAACAACAACATTTACAATATGTATTACTACTCCACAGACTGGTGCTGCACCAGTAGCAGATTTCACTGCAGATGTAACTACTATCACAGCCGGTGGTAGTGTAACGTTTACAGATTTATCAAGTAATAATCCTACATCATGGAATTGGCAATTTGCTGTGGGAGCACCATCAGGGACATGTACACCTGCTACTTCAACATTACAAAATAGAACAGTTGTTTATAATACACCTGGTACTTATACTGTCAAATTAACAGTCTCTAATGCTTATGGAAGTGATACTGAAGAAAAAATAAATTATATTACTGTAATTCCAGCAACAAGTCCTTTAACTGTGACAGCTAGTGCACAGCCAAGTAATGTTTGCGCGGGTTCAACAGTTCAGCTAAATGCAATACCTACTGGCGGGTCTGGTACTTATACATATTCTTGGAGTTCTAATCCACAAGGATTTACTTCTACTCTTCAGAATCCTACTGCCACACCAACTAATAATACAACTTATATTGTAACGGTAACATCAGGATCTAGTACCGCTAGTGCTTCATGTAGTGTAACTGTAGATCCATTACCTTCCACACCTAATGATATTAATGGTCCTGTAAGTGTATGCATAGGATCAACTAATATTTCTTATAGTGTGACTTCTATTCCTAATGCTACTGGTTATGTATGGACAGCTCCTAGTGGTTTTGTGATAGTTTCTGGACAGAATACTAATAATTTAATTGTTAATATTGGTCCTACTGCAAGTTCTGGAAATATAACTGTTGCTGGTACTAATTCTTGCGGTAGTGGTCCTAGCAAATCTTTAGCCGTTACTGTTAATCCAGCTTTAGTAGTTAGTGCAGGTTCAACACAAACTATCTCATCAGGCTCTACGACTACTCTTAATGGTTCAGTTAGTGGAGGTTCAGGTAATTATAGTTATTCTTGGCAACCCAGTAGTTTATTACAAAATCCAAATATTCAAAATCCAATAACATTGCCATTAACTTCATCTCAAACATTTACATTAACAGTTACAGATAATACTACTGGATGTCAAGGTATAGCTACTGTACAAATAATTGTATCTGGTGGTTCATTATCAGTAACTGCATCTGCTAATCCTCCTACTGTATGTCAAGGAGCATCTGTTAGTTTACAAGCTACTCCATCAGGAGGCACTGGCACGTACACATATTCCTGGGCATCAAATCCATATAGTTCAATACCATCTACTCAAAATCCTACCGTTACACCTAGTACTAATACTACATACACAGTAACAGTAACATCAGGTTCGAATACAGCTTCTGCTTCTTGTAGTGTAACTGTAAATCCATTACCTGGTAATCCAGGTCCTATAACAGGTTCTCAAACAGTTTGTCAAGGTCAGACAGATGTCTATTATGGTATTTCACCAGTAGCAAATGCTACTAGTTATACTTGGACTCTACCAACTGGTGCCGTTATATCATCAGGTACAAATTCAAATTCAATTTTAGTTAATTATTCTCAATCAGCTTCTTCAGGTAATATTAGCGTTGTAGCATCTAACTCATGTGGAAATAGTCAACAATCTCCTAATTTTTATGTAACTGTAAATCAATTACCAGGGGCAGCAGGTAGTATCAGTGGGCCATCTACTGTAACACAAGGACAAACTAATGTAATTTATTCAGTTCAACCTATTGATTATGCGACTGGATATGTTTGGTCTATACCACAAGGATTTAATTTGGTTTCAGGCTTAAATACTAGCACTATTGTGGTTAATATTTCATCTTCGGCTACAAATGGAGTAATAACCGTTTATGGCACCAATAATTGTGGTAATGGAGCCACTTCTCCAGCATTTACAGTATCTGTACAACCTACAAATATTAATGACATACAAAATATAAGTTGTAAAATATATCCTAATCCTAGTGATGGGAAAATATACATTGATCTTAAAAACAATACTATTAATAACCTAAATATAACTGTATTTAACTCAATAGGAATGATAGTTTGGGAACAAAAGCTAGATAATAGTTCTTTCTATTCACTTGATTTACTTAATTTGGCTGATGGTGTATATTATTTGCAACTAAAAGCAGATTCATTTAATCACATTGAAAAGTTAATTATTAATAGATAATATTAATAATTGATAAACTAAAAAAGGTTGCATGGAATGCAACCTTTTTTAATTTTCATAAATATTTAAAAATGATGGTAATTTTGTGAAAAATGAATGAAATAATTTAATAAATCTTAATTTTGTGTATAGATTATTAAAGATATTATTTATTTATAAAAACATTTGATTTTATGGTCGGTTTAATATCGTTTTGAATGGGTAAAGATTAGTTTTTTCAATAAATAGTCATCCCTTAAAAATCAATTTGAATATTTTATTTTAAAAAATAAAGAAGTATCGATAGTAAAATTTTTTAAAAGAGATAAAAATAGTCTTTAAAAAATTTGCAAGTTTTATGTAACAAAGTTAAAAAATTTTCATTATTTTGAGTAAAAAATTATCTATAACTTATTAATAAACAACTGTTTATTGTATTTTTAAGGGTCGACTATTTATGATTAATTTTGAAAAAAACAAAAATATAATAAAAAATATTATTTTTTTAAAAAACTTTTTATATTTTTGTAATAAAATAAAATTTATGTGTATGAAAAGAACAGTATTTTTAATTATTTTATTTAGTTTTTCTTTGTTTATTTATGGTCAAAATAGCCAAAATGAGGGGCGAATAGTCCCCATATCACAAAAAATTCAAAATCAAACTTGGCTAAATAGAGTTACTGACCTAGATTTCAGCTATTCTATTTTAAAATCTAAATTTAATTGGCAATCAATAAAACAAGAAGATTCTATAAGAGAATTACAAAAATTGCCAAGACGAATTGGTTTCTCATTGCCTATAGATTTGAATTTATTAAATGATATAGCTCCTATAGATGAAGATGGATATTATATATATAGGTGTAAAATATATGCTGAAGATGCAAAAAAAGTTGGATTCGTCTTTGATGATTTCTATTTACAACCTGGAGATGAAATATATATAGCAAATGAGAATGGCCAAGTTATAGGTCCGATTACTGAAGCAGAAAATAATGCATCAAGGATGTATTCTACAATTCCAATAAATGGACAAGAGATTACATTGATCTATGTAAAACAGCAGAATAGCCTTGCATTGTCTCGATTGCATTTATCAGAAATAGTATATATTTATTACGAAGAAAAAGCAGAAAAAGATTTAGGAGATGCACAATCATGCCAAGTAAATATAAATTGTTCTCCAGAAGGAGACAATTGGCAGGTACAGAAAAGAGGTGTAGCACGTATTAGTTTTAGAGAGGGTAGCAGCTGGTATCTATGTAGTGGAACTTTAATCAATAATACAGCAAATGATGGTACGCCTTATTTTTTGACAGCATATCATTGTGGTGGAGATGCATCTGCTGCAGATAGAAATGTTTGGCAGTTTTATTTTAATTATGAACGTCCTGGTTGCCCTAATACAGGAACACCTCCCAATAATGTAATTACAGGATGTACCTACAAAGCTGGTGGAGATATTTATGGTGGTAGTGATTTTCAATTATTACTTTTAAACTCTTCCCCTTCATTGTCTTGGAACCCATATTACAATGGCTGGAGTAGATCTACTACAGCTAGTCCAAGTGGTGTTAGCATTCACCATCCTTCTGGTGATGCGAAAAAAATATCTACTTACACTCAAACATTAGGAACAGGTACTTGGAGTGGTGGCATGAGCAGTGCTCATTGGACAGTCAGATGGGCACAAACTGCTAATGGCTGGGGAGTAACTGAAGGTGGTAGTAGTGGTTCACCTATATTTGATAATAATAAAAGAATCGTTGGGACATTGACAGGAGGTAGTTCCACTTGTAATAATCCTACATATCAAGATTATTATGGTAAATTTTCTAAACATTGGGATGCTAATGGTACTACCAATGACAAAAAATTGCAACCTTGGCTAGATCCATTAGGTACTAATCCTACTACTTTAGATGGTTATGATCCTAATAATCCTTCTGGCGTAAATAATCCGCAAAATTTCGTAGCTACATCCATATCTCAATCTCAAATAAATTTATCATGGAGTTTAAACTCCAGCAATAATCCTGTTTTATTAGTTTACAATACAACAAATACCTTTGGTACCCCTACATTTGGTACTGACTATACTGTTGGGCAAACAATACCAGGTGGGGGTACAGTAATATATAAAGGTTCAAATACATCTTTTGCACACTCTGGATTAAATGCTGGGACAACATATTATTACAAAATATTTTCAATTGCTACTGGTAATAACTATTCTAGTGGTTTAACAGCTCAGGCAACTACTTGGTGGCAAGGATCAGGTTTTAGTTTAGATTTTGAAGCATGTGCAAATTGGAGTACAGATTTTACACCATGGACATCCTACGATGGCGATGGCAAAACCACTTATCAATCTGCTGATTGTGATTTCACTGGTGAGGGAACAGCATTTGGCTTTATGGCTTTTAATCCTTCATTAGCAGGCTGTTTCGATACTCATGGTGGAGAGAGATGTGGCGTATCTATATGCCCTGCGGATGGTACAGAATCTAATGACTGGATTATTTCTCCTCAAATACAAATGAATAATAATGGTTCTATTAGTTTTTGGGTAAAATCACCAAAGCCAGGCACATGGGGAAATGAAACTTATGATGTTTTAGTATCTACTACTAATAATCAACCTTCTAGCTTTACAGCTATAGCCACAGATGAAATAGCTCCAGCTTCTTGGACTCAAAAAACCTATTCTTTATCAGCCTACAATAATCAAGCAATTTATGTAGCTATCAGGCATAGGGCTACTGACAAATTTATGATGATGATAGATGATATTGTCATAGATACGGGTACAGTTTCACCTACTAATCCAGTTGCATCTTTTACTTACAGCCCATCAAATATTTGCCAAGGTGCACAGGTGCAATTTACTAATACTTCTCAAAATGCTACTTCATACATATGGTCTTTTCCAGGAGGTAATCCATCTACTAGTACTCAAACTAATCCTGTAGTTACATTCAACACTGCGGGTAATATTAATGTAACTCTTATTGCATTTAATGGTACTATTTCAGATACAATTATTCAATCAATTACAGTAAATCCATTACCCATTGTTAGTGCTTCTGCTAATCCAAGCTCTATTTGTGTTGGAGATAGTTCTATATTTAGTGCTACTGGTGCTAACACATATAATTGGAGCAATGGAATGAGTGGTTCACAAATAACTGTTTCGCCAGCTACTTCAAGTACTTATACTGTAACTGGTACTAATCTGAATGGATGTACAAATACTGCTACAGTTTCCATTACAGTTAATGCATCACCAACAATAAACATTAATGCTAATCCACAGTCTATTTGCATAGGTAGTAGTACTATTATCTCAGCTAGTGGTGCAACTACATACAGTTGGAGCAATGGAATGAGTGGTTCACAAATAACTGTTTCGCCAACTAATACTACAACTTATACTGTAACCGGTACTAATACATTTAATTGTTCTAATACAGCTACTATCAATATAACTGTAGAAACTATGCCTAGTGCTGGAACTATAAGTGCTAGTGATAATCAATTATGCCAAAATGAATTGCTGACATTGACATTAAATGATTACTCTCCTAATAGTAATATTCAATGGCAGATATCTACTGATGGTATAAGTTGGAATGATATCGTAGGTGCTACTAGCAGTAATTATAATTATACTTTTACATCAGCTGGTATATATAATTTCAGAGCTAAAGTATCAAACAGTTGTACTAGCGTATATTCTGATCCAATTATTATAACAGTAAATCCTTTACCTACACCAGGAACAGCATCAGCTGATACTACAACAATTTGTCAAAATAATCCTGTCTTACTTACCTTGTCAGGATATAGCAGTGGCACAACTATACAATGGCAAATATCCAACGATAATTTATCCTGGAATGATATTTCTGGTGCTAATTCAGCAGTTTACAATTATACTCCTACAAATGCTGGTACTATATATATTAGAGCACAGGTAACAAATAATTGTGGTTCTGCTTCTAGTAATTCTATTTTTATTAATGTGGAAGCTATTCCTAATGGTGGCAATATTAATGCTAGTTTCAATACCATTTGTCAAAATGATAATGTAGCACTAATACTCACAGGACAAACCCCTATGACCTCACTACAATGGCAATTGTCCACAGATAATATTACGTGGTTTAATATTTCTGGCGCTAATGCGTCTAATTATAATTTTATAGCTAATAATCTAGGTACATATTATTTTAGAGTTATAGTTTCTAATAATTGTGGTACTGCTACCAGTAATGTAGTAAACTTAACAGTAAATCCTATACCACCTACTCCTACCATTTCTTTGATTAGCTCTTACCCACCAATTTTATATTCTAATGCAACGACAGGAAATCAATGGTATAATCTGAATGGAGCAATACAAGGTGCTACAAATCAAACTTATCAAGTAATAGAAAATGGAACTTATTACGTCATAGTTACCGAAAATAATTGTCAATCTTTACCTTCTGATGTTATAACTATAAATAATGTAAGTATAGAATCTTATGATAATAATGATGTAATTGTTTATCCTATTCCTGCTAGTGATATGATTTATATTCAAACAAATCATACTATTTTAGAAGCTATACTCTATGATAATCTCGGTAGATTAATAATTAGAACAAACGAACAACAATTAAATTTAGAAAATGCTACTAATGGAGTTTACTATTTAATAATTAAACTACAAGATAAAGTTATCAATTTGCCTGTAATGATTAAAAAATGATTTAATTTCTATTTAATAATAAAACTTTTTTTAAAAGACTAAATTATTCAATTATACTATTAACAAGAATATTTGTTAAAATATTATTTGATTATATTTTCATTAATTTTGATTAATTTAGCAATTAATTACTTGCCAAGCTAAATATAACAATGAACGAAATTAATTTTTTAGATTTATCATTAGAAGAAGCAATAACCTTATTACCTCAATCAGAAATTAAAACTAAAAAAATTACAATTAATAAATGTAAATTACTAAATAAAGAATTAAATATTAGCAAGGTTAAAGATTTAATTTACAATTTCCCATATAGATTTTATGATAAAAGAGAATTCAAAAAAATTAACGAAGCTAGTAGGTTTTTTAATCAATTTATATTATTGACAGGAGTTTTTAAGAAATTTTATGAACAAAATTTAGGTAAAAAAAGGGTCCTCAAAGGTGTTTTTGCAGATGCAACAGGCTCAATAGAAATTACTTGGTTCAATCATTATAATTGGGTAAAAGATAAGATAAAAACAGACATTCAATATGTATTATTTGGCAGAGTTAGTTATTATAAAAATTACTACATTGCACATCCAGAAATTAAAACTTTAGAAAAATTCCTAGCATCTGAAGAATATAAACATCTACATCCTATATATAGTACTACTGAACGTTTAGCTAAAGCTGGGCTAAATTCCGATGGAATAATGAATTTTATTAAAATTGTTTTACCCAAAGCTATAGAATCCATTAAAGAGCCTTATCCAGAAAATATACTTAAACGTGCTAATTTAATAACTATTCAAGAAGCATTACAAAATATCCATTTTCCTAAGACAGAAAAAGATCATGAAAAAGCAATATACAGAATGAAATTTTCTGAAGCTTTTGACTTGCAAATATTCTACGCTTATCAGAATGCTGTAAAAGATAAGCAAGAAACTCCATATAAATTTACTAAAGTTGGCAATTTTTTTAATGAATTTTATAAAAAAAATCTGCCTTTTGAGCTCACAAAAGCACAAAAAAAAGTAATTAGAGAAATCTGGGATGACCTACGTAGTGGTAGACAAATGAATAGATTATTACAAGGTGATGTAGGCAGTGGCAAAACTATTGTAGCTTTAATGTCAATGTTATTAGCTCTAGATAATGGCTATCAAGCATGCCTCATGGCACCTACAGAACTTCTCGCACAGCAACATTTCAAAACTATTTCTTCACTTTTGAAGGGCTTACCAATAGAAGTAGATTTATTAATAGGTAGTACTACTGCAAAAAAAAGAAAGTATTTATTAAATGATTTATTAGAAGGTAAAATAAATATTTTAATAGGCACGCATGCTCTTATAGAGGAAGTAGTACAATTCAAGAATTTAGGATTAGTGATAATAGATGAGCAACATCGTTTCGGTGTTATGCAGAGAGCAAAGCTGCATCTTAAAAGTGATTATCCGCCTCATGTTATAGTGATGACAGCCACACCAATACCACGCACCCTTACACTTACTGTTTATGGTGATCTTAGGGTATCTATCATTGATGAATTACCACCATATCGTAAACCAGTAAAAACTACTTACATACCATCAGCTCTTAGATATCAAGCTTGGGATTTGATGAGGAATGAAATAAAAAAAGGACATCAAGCTTATGTGGTTTACCCACTTATTGATGAAAATGAAAAAATAAATTTAATAGCTTTAACAGAAGGATACGATGCTATTATAACTGAATTTCCACCATCTAAATTTAGTGTTGCTATGATACATGGCAGAATGAATTCTCAAGAGCGTGATGAGATAATGTATGATTTCTCAAGAGGAAAAATCGATATTTTAGTTGCTACCACTGTAATAGAGGTCGGCGTAGATGTACCTAATGCTAGTATAATGATTATAGAAAATGCAGAAAGATTCGGATTAGCGCAGCTACATCAATTACGTGGTAGAGTAGGTAGATCTTCTGATCAAGCATATTGTATACTTATAGGAGGAGAAAATATTAGCGAAAATGCAGTACATAGATTAAGGGTTATGGAAGAAACTACTGATGGCTTTAAAATAGCTGAAGAAGATTATCGCTTAAGGGGTCCTGGAGAAATAGAAGGTGTCAGACAAAGTGGTGATAGATTTTTTAATATTGTAGATCCCATAAATGACCAAAATTTAATAGAATATACAAATAAATTTGCACAAGAAATAATCAAAAATGACCCATTTTTAGAAAAGCCAGAAAACAAATTATTACATTTTATAGTAGAACAATTTAAAATTCAAGGCTTATCATTATCAGATGTTGGATGAAACAGATATTTTAGCAAGTTTTATTCCATAATTCTTTCGTTTTTAAAATTATATATTAACCATTGTTGTCCGATAAAAATAAAAAATAGGTAATAATAAAATCTAATATATTGATTATCAATAAGATAATTTTTAAAAATTTACTTTTTTTAAAAGTAAGCCCCCCTAAAATAAAGTTAGTTGTTCTGTTTGAATTTGTGATTTTAGCCAATCTTTATTTGGCATTTCCAAAAATTGCATTAGATGAATATAGTTAAAAAGGTGTATTCTACAAAAACTTACCAAATTGGAAAATGCCCATTTTCGTTTTAGCTGTTTTTGGATAACTGTCATTAGTAAGTTTGCTATTAATGCACAATATATTTGTATTTTTATAGCATTTTCATTATCTCCTAAAAAATATTTTAATGGAAAGTTTTGTTTGAGTTGTTTGAATAGTGTCTCGATTTGCCATCTTAGCTTGTAAATGGCTGAAACTAAATCAGCACGCATTTCAAATAGATTTGTTAAAAATTCAAACCTACGTTTTAATTTTCTATCGTAAAAGACTATTTTTCTTAATTTTATCTTTGAAATTTGATTTTGT
>Ga0209409_1000991_pt1 | contig 26403 bp, 22 predicted proteins | sample AD_JPNMR1_MetaG_FD_184424 | JGI IMG/M metagenome (GOLD analysis project Ga0209409, IMG submission 184424) | Active sludge microbial communities of municipal wastewater-treating anaerobic digesters from Japan - AD_JPNMR1_MetaG (SPAdes) (version 2) | ecosystem: Engineered > Bioreactor > Anaerobic...
GCAATATTTCCCAGCCTTTTTTTCATTTCTGAGTTGACAACTATGTGTAACTCATGTTCAAAATTATAGTTTTTTAAAATCTTACGAATATTATTCATAAAAACCCTCCATATAAAAATATTTCTATATATTAATCACAAAATTTTTAAGAAAATCCTTTACAACTTTTAGAAAAAAATTTAAAAAGTTGCCTAAAAATAAAATTGTACTCAATTGTTATTTTTTTATAAAATTATAATTGACAAAAAAGTAGAAAATGCTTACTATATTTTATTAGGTAAAGCTATGGCTGAAAAAGATAATTTTTTTATAAATAAATATAAAATTAATTCTTCTAAAAATTTAGATAACAAAATAAATTCAAATAAAGATTTTAACAAAGATCAAGAAAAAAAAATATTTTTTGAAAAAATCCCGGAAGATAATAAACAAAAGAATGATATTATCCCTAAAAAGAAGCTTGCCGCTCTTTTACTGATACTTTCTGGTATTGATAAGGCTGTTAAAATAATAAAGAATTTTTCCAAAGAAGAGATTATAAAGGCTGTTTCAGAGATAATTAAAATAGAAAAAATTACCCCGGAAGAACTTGATGCTGTTGAAAGAAATTTTGGAAAATTAAATATTAAAGACCTGTCACAATATAAAGGTGGAAAGGATTTTGCAATTAATTTATTACAAAAAGCATTGGGCATGACAGAAGGAAGTGCTCTTTTTATTAAGTGTATTGAAGAAAATGAAGATAAAAATTTATCTTTTTTAGAAAATTTAAAACCAGAGGAGATTTATAATTTTATATCAGAAGAGTCTACTTCTGTTGTGGCTATTATTTTAGGTCTCCTTGATCCTAAAATATCTTCAAAAGTACTTATGCTATTTCCGAAGGAGAAGATCCCAGATATAATAAAAAAATTATCTTCTAAATTAGAAATAAATTCAGATGCACTGGATATTATTATATTAAAATTAAAAAAAGAGGTTGAAGAGTATAAAAAAGATAAGACAAATACGATTAATATTTCTGGGAAGAAAAAATTAATTGAAATATTAAAATTAGCAGATCCAGAAAAATCGAAAAGTATTATTGAAGAATTAGCAAAAGAGGATCCATCTCTTGCTACTGAATTAGAAGAAAAAATTTTTACATTTGAAGATATAATCTTTATCAAAAATGAAGATTTAGAAAAAGTTTTAAAAAAATATAGTGATGATAAAGAGATTGCCTTTATATTAAAAGGGGCATCAGACGATATTAAAAATAAGTTTTTAACTTGTATATCAAAAAGAAGAAAAGATATAATAGAAAAAGAGATTGATTATCTGGGAAAAGTAAGAAAAGAGGAAGTGTTAGAAAAAAGAAAAAAATTTATAGAGTATTTAAAAGAAATGGAAAAAAATGGAGAGATATTATTAAGACCAGATAAAGAAATATATATAACATAATATTTTGTTTTTATTTTTAAGGAAGAAAGAATGGGAAGCTTTGATATTCTTAGAGAAAAAGTTAATCAATATTTAAAAACAAATAATTTCCCGGGATTATCGGGTGATTTTAATAATCCAGAAGAACTATTTAAAAACAGCCTAAAGTCTATATTTAAAATTGAAAAAAACAACAAACAGAGAGATTTTTTTGCTCATGAAATTAGTGCAATGTTTACTCAATATTTAGGTGGAGGGGCAACCCAAAGACTTCTAAATCAATACATGGAAGAAATATCAGAGGAATTCCCGCCAGACGAAGATTTTGTAGATTATTATAATTACTGTCTAAGTGCTTATGAGGATTTTTTAGATAAATTTATTAATAAAAATGTAATTGACAATGAGACTCTTGAGAATATTATTAAAAAAATATTCTTAATAATTAAAAAAGCAAAAAATAATGTTATAAGCCATATGGCTCTTAACACAGAAAATTATAATTTCAATATATATCATGGTATAAATACGACAATTCTTGCTCTAATATGTGGTGAAACAATGAAATTAACAGATAGACAGATGAGAGAATTGGCTTATGTAGGTTTATTACATGATATTGGAATGTTAAAAATATCAGAAGAAATTCTAAATAAAGAGGATAAACTAACAGAGGAGGAATATAATAAAATAAAAACACATCCAATAATTGCATATAAATTATTAAATGAAAAAAATATTTTTGGTAGAGATGTTCTTGATCCAATCATTCAACACCATGAGCAATTTGATGGAAATGGTTATCCGAGAAAAATTTCAAAAGACAAGATTCATATTTATGCAAAGATTATTGCCATTGCAGATGCTTTTGAAGCTCAAATAGCAGTAAGAGCATATAGAAAGAGTAAGAGTGGTTATAGCGCTATGAAAGAGGTGTTAGCAGACGCACAAAATAGATTTGATCCAATTGTTTTAAGAGCCTTTTTGCAATCTCTTTCAATATATCCACCTGGGACAATTGTTCAGTTAAACAATAATGCAATTGGTACTGTTACAAATGTTAATCCAAATGCCCCATTAAGGCCAGAACTTAAAATAATTATTGATGAATTTGGCGAGAAACCAACCAAACTTACCATTATTGATTTAAAAAATGAGCCCTCTTTATTTATAGTTAGGGTTTTAAATAAAGATGACTATTTTAATAAGTAAGGAAGATTGTAATGAAAAGAATAATTTTGACAATTTTATTTTTAAATCTATTTTCTCTATTGATTGCCACGGAAAATAATCTTATTGTTGAGTTTAATAATATTTTGAAAATAAAAGATAATAATAAATTAATTTCTTCTTTAAATGAATTTGTTATCCAAAATAGAAACAATATCCCAATAATACAGAATGATAGTATTACTTTTATATACATAGACCAAAAGAATGAAGATAATATAAAAATTTCTCTCTCTTGTTCTGAAAATAATTTTAATGATAATAAAGATTTTTTTAAAAGAGCTGGTAAGACAAATTTTTATTATATTACATATAAAACTAAAAACATTGATAATTTCACATATCAATTCATAGTTCATAAAAATAAGGGGAAAGACAAATTGTCGTATGTTTATAGGGATATTTTTAATCCAAATATTCAATACGGCAAAAGGAGTAAGAGTGTGATTAGAACTTTTGATTCAACAAGAGAGACTCTTCAGATAATTACAGATATTGAGCCAGAAAGCAAAAATTTACTCAAAAGAGATATATATGTATATTTACCGCCGGGATACTGGACAGATAAAGATAAAAGATATCCAGTTTTATATATGCATGATGGGAATAATCTATGGGATAGTAAAGATGCTCCCTGGGGTGGTTGGAAACTCGATACAACAACGACAAGATTAATAAATGAGGGAGAAATTGAGCCTATTATTATAGTTGGAATTGCAAATACAAGTAAAAGAATGCATGAATATATCGGATGGTCAAAGATGTATAGAGAAGATGAGGCTAAGAAGAATGGCATAGATCCAGAAAAAATGAAAGCCTTAACAGATTCTTATGAAAATTTTATTATTAAACAGATTAAACCTTTTATTGATAGTAAATATAGAACATTAACCGGTAGAGATGATACTGGAATGGGTGGATCCAGTGCTGGGGCAATGATATCATTATATATGGGATTTAAATATCCAGATTATTTTTCTAAAATAATTGCTCTATCTGGTGGATTTGAACCATACATTGATTTGAGAGAAAATCATTTTAATAAGAATGCAAATTTAAAGATATATCTTGATTGTGGAACAAAAGATATGGATGGAGATATGAAGGTAGAGACGATAAATTTATATGAGTTTCTAAAAAAGAATGGTTATAGAGAAAATGACAATCTTTTGCTGGTCATAGATGAAGGAGCATCTCATAATGAAAAAGAATGGGCCAAAAGAGCTAATTTATATTTAAAATTTATGTTTGGGAAGAGATAAAGATATTATTAACAACCCAGTCAAATTTTGATAGCCAATCATCTTCTGTATTATTGATATAAAAATCGTAAAGCCCTTCGATTCTTTTTAACTTTTCCTCTTTTGGAGAGCCAAATATAATAATTGGGATTCGATCATTTCCAGATATCTTCATTATTTTTTCAAACATTCTTATATCTTTTATAAAAGTCTCACCATAAAGTCCAATTCCAGTTATAATTAATAATTTTTTATATTTTTTAATTATATCTTTTGCACTAAATTTTTCCCCATTAAGATCAAGTTTACAAAAAAAAGAATAGTTATCTTTTTCTATTGAGGCAGTATAAATATTTAATTTTGATAAATATATTCTTGCAAGATTCTTTCTTGTAAATTCAGAATCCTGTATTATTAAAAACACATGAGGACTATATTTTTTAATTCTTTCAAATGCCTCTATATTTTTTTTATTATTTATAAAATCATAAAGAGAATTTGTCATAAAAATCCTTTTAAAAAATCCCTTCACTTAAAAATTCATTTAAATTATTTATAGCATCACAACATTTTTCGAATTCCTCTCTTGATAATTCGTCGCTTTTTATTTCTTTATAATGAAGGAAACTTGCTGCAATCTTAATAGTATTAAGATAGGATCTAAAATCACATGCATACTTATTTATCCAGTCAATAGCCTCTAACTGTTGTAATTCTGGTTCATTTATCCCTTTTCTTTGAAAATGAGCAAATAACTCTCTATATTGAATTCCATTATCAAAACTAAGAACTGCTTTATCTCTTTTTTCTAAAAAAGCAAGGCACTCTTTTACATAATTAAAAGTTGTATCATTTTTCTCAAGTAGACAGAACATAGATCTTGTTGGCATTCACTATCTCCACTGTTTTAAATGAAATTATTCAAAAATATACTCGGCAACACTTTCATCAGAGTCTTCCCATCCCGACTTATAAGCGTATGCTCTTATTTTGGTATTACTATTAATAGTAAATGGTCCTGTGTATATAATAGCACTAGGAGAAGTTTTTGGATTACTATCATCAAGAGTATATTTAATGGTAGGGCCTTTTGGGATAACATCAATTCTTATCAATTTTTCTCCAGAATATGTTTTATTAGGAGATGGGGAAAAGATTGGTTTATTTACCTTTAAAGTATAAGTTTCACTTCTAACATCAGAATCAAGCCAGTTATTTTTATATGATATTGCCTTAACTGTCATTCCATTAGTAACAGCTATAGGTGTCCCTGTATAAATTGTTCCATAAGAAGGAGTTGGAGTAGAACCATCCGTTGTATATCTTATTGTTGAACCTGTTACTGGTTGAACAAGATAGAGATTTACCTGATAGCCATATTCACCACCTATTGGATTAAAAGAGACATCTGGTAATTTAAAATTATAATTTTTTGTAACAGTCAAAGATTCTGTGCAATTAGGCTTAAATGCTTTTGCCTTGAGAGTTATATTTGCTCCAATGTCATTTAATACAAAAGGTCCACCATATATTTTTGAAGAAGTATCTGGCTCACTTCCATCTATTGTGTATCTTATTATCACCTCTGGATCCGGATGAGTTATCTCTATTACCTGTATATCTTTATACTCCCTATTATCGATAGAAATTTCTGGTTCACTAACAGGATATCCCCCTATTGTATAATTTAAAGTAATAAGATTAGATGATGCCATCCCATCTTTATATGTTATAAGTTTTAAACTGCATGATTTAAATATCTCTATTTCGCCACTTTGCTCAATATATTGGTCCTTCCATATATCCGGAGTTGAATCTATTGCCCAGTATATTCTTGCATCTTGAGTAGAACAACTAACATTTACGACCTTGGTTTCAGTATAACTACCAGAAGGTGTATCACTGGTTGGATCAGATACTTTAGTAAGACCTGCTCTTATCTGATATATAACAGTACAAGTATCAGAAGAAGTAAGCCCTGTTTTAAATGCCTTTGTTTTTAATGTTTTGTCTGTGCTTATGGTAATAGGAGTTCCGGTAAAAAGAGTAGAAGATGTTGTTGGTTCTGTGCCATCTAAAGTATATCTTATTTCGGCACCACTTGTTTCACAGGAAAGAGTAACACCTATTGGGCTATTGTAAACACCAGCGGCAAAAGAAGGATATGCTTTTTTTACTTTATTAAAGACAAATTGTTTTAAAAGTATATTAGAATCTTTCATCCCGTCTCTTATTGCTATTGCTTTTAGCGTTGTGTCAGTAGAAATTGTTATAGGTCCAGTATAAAGAGTCTTACTACTATCTGGAGTTGAATCATCAAGTGTATAATATATATTTGCATCCACTACTGGACAGAATAACTCAACCTGTTGAGGAGAAGTAAATATTTTATTCTCAGGATCCGGGATAATCCCAATATTTTCTATTTTAAAAAAGTATTTCTTTTCAATTGTTGCAGAATATGAAAATCCATATCTGTAGGAAATAGCTCTTAATGTTATTGTATCCTTACCACTTTGAGGTGTAAGAATAATTCCAGCAGATGTATATAAATAAGAGTTAGAAGATGGCCATTTATTATCTTCAAGCGTATAGTAAATCAAAGAATTTGGCGTTTGATTAGTCATGGTAATTAATGAAGAGAAAGGTAATTCTAACTCCTGAGGTTCTATTTCGGGATCAAGAGTCTTAAAAGAATAGGCATATCTATAAATATCAGAATCCTCATATCCATTCTTATAAGCAAATACTTTTAAAATAGTAAATTGATTTATCTCTATTGCCTCTGAATATATATTACCATTTGTTTTTGAGGGGGTTGTTCCATCTGTTGTATAAATGACAGTCGCTCCTTCTGTCTCTGGAATAATGCTAACACTTATTTTATCAGAAGTAAATTCACCTGTAGCAGGGGTTAAATTGAATCCTCCTACTTTGAATTTATATTCTTCTGTTTGTATCTTGGTTATTGGTTCGCCGTCTATGTATCCTCTTACTTTTAAAGTAACAGGTGAAGTTATAATAAATGGTGAAGAATATTTTTTACTATTAAGAGAAGGCTCTTTGCCATCCAGTGTATAATAATAAGTCAAATCTTTTATCTTTGAAGAAAATTTTATTGTTACAGGATTAGAATAAGTCCCCCCTTTTGGTTCAATTATAACAGAAGGATTTTTTAAGGTAATCCATACCTCTTCTATTTTATCAAGGGAACATCCGTAGAAAAAAAATAAAATCACAATAATATAAAATAAACTCTTTTTCATAAAAAATATTTTTTAAAAAAATTATCTTATAATAATATTATATCCATAATAATAAATAAAATCAAGTATTTTTTAGAAAAATTGTTATTTTTTTAAAAATAATAAATATTCGTATGATGTAGTATAGATTTATTTCTCTGTTAAATTTTGAAAAATATATAGATATATTTATACTAAAAAATCCTAATTTGTAAGTTACCCTCAATCTATATGAAAATTAGTTTTACCTCATTATAAGGTTAAGTCTGTCCCTCTTTTAATCAAAATTTATAGGTCTGTCCCTCACTTTATTTTTTTTCAAAAAACTGAATTTTTTGACAAAAATTCATAATTGCTGAAAATGATTAAAATAATATTAGAATTAACAACTATCAACTTTATTTCTGAGGTTAATTTAAAAGCATTTAAATAGTTCTAACTTTCTTTTTATCTAAGATAGTTTCTTAACCTATTTCAGAAAAATATTTTTTAGGATCAACTAATTTTTTTTACACACAATAATGTTATTATTTTGTGTAATTTCATTAAGATTTATTTTACTCATACTTTAAATATAACAAAAAAATTTAAAAAGTAAATTCAGCAATTTAAAACCATAAACCATTAAAATGTCTTAATGTTATGACACCTTATGAGGTTATAAAATATGCACTTCGTGATTGAATCGGTGCCATCTATTATTATTTTGACAAATTTTATTAAATATGCTATGAGTCTACAAAAAGGAGTTTTTCTAAAGTGGAATCCCAAAAAACATCTCTATATAATCTTCATAAGAGATTTAATGGTAACATAATAGATTTTCATGGAGTATTGTTGCCTGTTTTGTATTCTTCCATTCAGGAAGAACATAATGCTGTAAGAGAAAAAGTAGGAATATTTGATGCTTCTCACATGGGGAATATTATTGTTCATTTCCCGGATATAAATACTGCAATTGAAAAATTAAACTATCTTCTTGCAAATGATTTTAGCAAAATAAGAAAAGGCAAGGCTATCTATTCAACAATGTTAAAAGAGGATGGGACAATTTTAGATGATCTTATTGTAATGTGTATGAATGAAAATCTTTTTCATATTGTTGTTAATTTTACCAACATAAAAAAAGATTTTAACTGGATCTCTTCAAAAATTTCATCTCCTACTATTAAAGTACAAGATATGTCCCACTTTTATGCAATTATACCAGTTCAAGGTCCTCTTGCAAAAGAGATTCTAAAAAATGAATTTGGATATCAAATAGATAACCTAAAATCTTTCGAGGTTGCTACTTTTTCTTATAAGAATGAAGAACTAATAGTTGCAAGAACCGGTTATACTGGTGAGGATGGCTTTGAGCTAATAATAAACAATGATTATGCTGAATCTTTATTTACAGAAATTCTTGAAAAAGGCAATAAATATGGCATAAAACCATGTGGACTTGGAGCAAGAGACACTTTAAGAATTGAGGCTGGCCTTCCTCTTTATGATCAGGAACTTGATGAAGAACATTCTCCACTTCAGACAATGGTATATTGGAGTGTTAAACTTAATAAGAATTCTGACTTTATCGGTAAAAAGGCAATAATAGATGGTAAGGATAATAGATTTAGTGATGTAATGATTGGCTTTGAGGTAGAAGGAAGATCTATTCCTCGAACTGGCATGGAGTTAATAAATTCAAATGGCGAGAAGGTAGGATATGTTACATCAGGAACATTTGCTCCATTTTTGAAAAAAAATATTGGAATAGCCTTTGTTAAAAAAGAGTATAAAGAGAGTAATGAACTATTTGTTAAAATAAGAAATAAAAATGAAAAAATAAAAATTGTCAATCTACCTTTTTATAAAAGGGTAAAATAAGGAGATAAAATTGACATACTTTCCACACAGTGAAAAAGAAATTAATGAGATGCTTGAAAAGATAGGCAAATCTTCTTTGGAAGATCTTGTTTTACCTATTCCAGAAAAATTCAGGATAAAAGAGATAGATATAGAAAATGGTAAAACAGAAGTAGAAGTTGTAAATCTTTTTTCTAAAATAGCAAAGAAAAATAAAGAATATAAATCTATATTTTTAGGTGCTGGTGCATATAATCATTTTATTCCAGCAGTTATCGATGAGATAGTAGGAAGACAGGAATTTTATACTGCATATACCCCTTATCAGGCAGAGGTCTCACAAGGGACATTGCAGGCAATATTTGAATATCAAACGTATATTGCCACTTTGACCGGCATGGATGCTTCAAATGCATCTTTGTATGATGGTGCTACCTCATTATGTGAGGCTGTCATAATGGCTATCAATCATACTAAAAAGAATAAAATTCTTGTTGATAGATTCATTCATCCAGAATACATGAAAGTATTAAAAACATACATGAATCCAATCGGGGTTGAGATTGTTATATTTGAGAATAATCCATTCTATTTTGATATTGATAAATTTAAAAAAGAATGGAAGTCAGATTTTGCCTGTTTTGTTGTTGCAAGTCCAAATTTTTTTGGGACAATATACGATTTTTCAGAAATTTCTAACATAATTCATAATGATAAGAGTCTTTTAATACAATCAATTACAGAAATTTTATCTTTAACTATCTTAAAATCACCGGGAAAACTTGGTGTGGATATTGCCTGTGGTGAATCTCAGAGTCTTGGAATACCATTGAGTTTTGGCGGACCTTATCTTGGATTTATCGCATGTAAAAAGGATCTAATGAGAAAACTACCCGGTAGACTCGTTGGACAGACAAAAGATAGAGATAACAATATAGTCTATGTATTAACATTAACCGCAAGAGAGCAACACATTAGAAGAGAGCTTGCAAGCTCAAATATATGTTCAAATCACGGCCTCTGTGCAACAAGAGCAAGCATATACCTCTCTCTTTTAGGTAAGACTGGACTTAAAACCTGTGGCTTAAAGAATATAGAAAATTCAAAATATTTGTATAACAATATAAAAAAATTAAATAAATTTAGAGTAATAGAAAATCAAGCATTCTTTAATGAATTTGTTGTCATAACAGATATTAAATATGATAAAATAAAAGAAAAACTTGAGGATAATGATATTCTTTCTTTTTATCCAATGGAGAAAGATTTTAAAGAGTATAAAAATCATTATCTTGTCACAGTAACAGAAAATAACTCAAAAGAAGAGATAGAGAATTTTATTAAAGTTTTAAAAGAACTTGAATAGGAGAACTTATGAAAGATATGAATTTAATATTTGAAAAGAATAACAATACAATATCTTCTTATAAATTTAATCTTACTAAAAATGAGAAAGAGATCATAGATCATATTCCACAAAATTTAATTGATTTAGAAGAAAAAGTTTTGCCAGATGTTTCAGAGATAGAAGTTGTAAGGCATTTTATAAGACTTTCAAATAAAAATTATGGAGTTGATACTGGCTTTTATCCACTTGGAAGCTGCACAATGAAGTATAATCCAAAAGTAAATGAGAAGATAGCAAAAAATGAGCTGTTTTTAAATTTCCATCCATATTCTGATAATAAAAGAGTACAGGGTATTCTTGAGGTCATGTATAATTGCAAAGAAGATTTGAAAAAGATTACTGGAATGGATGAAATTACTTTATCCCCTTGTGCTGGTGCTCATGGAGAATTAACAGCACTTTTTGTAATAAATGCATATTTTAAACACAAAAAAGAAAATAGGCCTTATATTTTAGTGCCAGACTCTTCTCATGGCACAAATCCAGCATCAGCAAGTATGGCTGGGTTTAAAGTAATTACTGTTAAGTCTGATAGTAACGGCTTTGTTGATCTTAATGATTTAAGAGCAAAAGCAACCGAAGAGGTTGCCTGTTTTATGCTTACAAACCCAAATACCTTAGGCTTATACGAAAAAAATATTGAAGAGATAGTAAAGATCTGCCATAGTAAAGATATTCAGTTATACTATGACGGAGCAAATCTTAATGCAATATTGGGGATTTCAAGGCCTGGGGATACTGGATTTAATGCTGTTCACCTTAATCTTCACAAATCATTTTCTACTCCTCATGGTGGAGGTGGGCCTGGTGCAGGTCCTGTTGGTGTAAAAAAGCATCTTTCAGAGTTTCTACCAAATGAAAATGTTTATTTTGAAAATGATACTTTTTATTTAAAAGAGAATTCTAAATTTTCTATTGGAAAAGTAAGAGAATTTTATTGTAATTTTTCTGTGGTGTTAAAAGCATATATCTATATTAAGACTCTTGGCAAGGATGGTTTAAGAAAGAGTGGACTTTTGGCTTTACTTAATGCTAACTATCTTGCTACCTTATTAAAAGAGAAATTTAGCCTTGCAACAAAAGATCATATAATGCATGAATTTGTTATTTCTTTAGATAAAGAATGTCATGACTATGGCATAACAATAATGGATTTTGCAAAAAGAATTCTTGATTATGGATATCATGCCCCAACTGTTAGTTTTCCATTGATAGTGCATAATTGTTTAATGATTGAGCCAACAGAAACAGAATCAAAAAATATTCTTGAAGAGTTTGCATCTGTAATGAAAAATATTTTAGAAGAGGCAAAAAATAGCCCAGATTTATTAAAAAATGCACCTCAAAATACACCTATTAAAAGAGCAGATGAGGTTATGGCCGCAAGACAACCAATTTTAAAATATACTGAGAATTTTTGATATTTTATTGTTTTCAGATTTAAAAATTTTTGATATAATATAAGTAAGGTGGCAATTTAAAATTTTGAGGTTAATATATGAAAATCAGAATTGATGAAATTAAAATTCCTAAAAAAAGATTTAGGAAAGAGATAGGTGAAATATCTGTTTTAATGAAATCAATGTCTAAATATGGACTACTTCAGCCAATCATTATTGATAAATCTTATAACTTAATAGCAGGATACCGAAGATATATTGCTGCTAAAAAACTGGGATGGCAGATAATAGATGCGACAATTGTCGATATAAAGGATAAGTTATCAAGAGTAGAAATTGAGATTGATGAAAATACTGTGAGAAAAGATTTTACATTTGAAGAGATAAATGAAGCCATTGACAGGCGAGACAAATTAACTAAACCATCTATTTTTAAAATGATAATTAATTTTTTTAAGAAACTTTTTAGATTGTAACATTTATATTTTTAAAAAAGAGAATATTAAAATGGACAAAGATAATAACCGCCATAAAGAAGATTCTTTTGTTGATTTTTGTAATAAATTGGGATCGGATAAACCAGTACCGGGTGGAGGGGCTGCTTCTGGTATAGTGTTGAGTTTGGCAGCAAGTTGTGCAGAAAAAGCAGCAAGATTTTCAATTGATAATTATCTTGAGCACTATTTAAATTCATTTATTGAGATAAAAGAGAAAGGATTTATTCTGGCTGAAAATGATCAAAAGGCTTTTTTAAACTGGATGCAGGCAAGAAAACTACCAAAAGATACTGAATCCGAAAAAAAAGAGAGAGAGGAAAAGATAGAAAAATATGTCAAAGAGAGTGCTTCTGTTCCCTTAGAGATAGCAAAAAATTGTATAAAATTAGTAGAAATAATTCTGGATTTTATACCTTATTGCAATAAATGGCTTGTAAGTGATTTAGCAACAGCGGTTGCCTTTGCTTGTGCATCATTTGAATCTTCTCTTTTTAATATTAGAATAAACATTCCATACATAAAAGATAATGATTTTATTCTGTCTTTAAAATTATTTATAGAGAAAAATGAGAAATATTTTCAAAAGATTGTAAAAAATTCATTAAGAAGTTGTAATAAGAAAATAGTGGGGTAATACTATCCAGTCATAAAATTGTTATCCTGCTTATATTATTAATTCAATTCATCAAAAATACTTTTTCTTTTGAGCAAAACCTTTATTACAAAATCCTTAAAAAAGGGGGGATATCTGTATTTATAATAGAGATATTATTATAAAATAACTATTGCCTTAAAAATATTGACACTTTTTTAAAATTGCTGAAAAAAATAAATTTATTCTGATATTTTTGCTGGAATTATTTCAAGAATCTCTGCTGGCAGAATAAGAAGTAATATTATTTTAATCATTTTCAGTGATTATGAAGTTTTGTCAAAAAATTTTGTTATTAATATATATAGTAACGATAGATAGTCATGGTAAAATAGTTGTTGCTGGGAAAAATAATAGTGGAAGTAATAGTTACTTTTCGGTAGTAAGGTATAAATAATCCATAATTGTGTAATATTTTAATAAAAAGTTTGCCTCCTGAGATATACTCAGGAGGTTTTTTATTTATGCGACAATTGTTTTTAAGTCTAATTTTAGTTTTTTATTAAGTTTTTTTTAAGCAAAGTTTATCATATATGAAAAATTTCGATTGAGATGGTTTTATTATAAAATTAGATTATGACAATTTTCTAAAATAATTAAAACTATTCTCTTTAATATTAGAAAATTTATTATTAAATATCTCTTTTAAAATAAGAGCAGGCTCATCAAAGAATCTTAGGTCAGCAATAAGATTATCAAAGTATATATTTTCTTTTTTAAAAATATCACCAATAAATGACAAAGGTTCTAAAGAAACGAATCTATTTATTTCTCCATCATTGATGCATACTATTTTTATATATTTATCAGAAAAAATACTTTTATTCTTAAAATAGGGACTCTGAACTCTTGTAATAAATAGTTCTGGTCTTCCAAAGACAATAATTCCAATATCAAGTTCAGAAAAAGTTGACAATGACTTAAATATAGGGATATCCCCTTCTAATGGCACATATACAGAGTTGTATCCGAGTTCTTTATAAAATTTTACTGCTATATGATTATAAACAGATAAGCCAGATCCAGCATGTTTTACACAATCGATTTCTTTAAGTATCTCCATACCACAAAAAGAGTTTGCCTCAAATTCTTTAAAGCCTTCATAATAAAGTTGTTTTACTTTATCTTTAATCTTTACGATATTCTTTTCAAATAGTACCGGTGGCAATGCTATTATTACTCTTTTGTTTTTAATCTTCTTGAGTAAATTTATATCTATATTTTCATTTATATGTAAGACAATTGTCGTAATATCATAAAACTCTTTTATTAATCCTATCTGGCTATAATTTATTATAATCTTATCTGGATAATCCCCTAAAATTTTATTTCTTTCTTTTTTTTCTATTGGTTTAAGCCATTCTATTATTTTAGAGTCCAGTTGATAAAAACTTTTTTCTATTCTATTATAAAAATTAGCAACATTCTTTATAATTTCTTCAGTAACTGTTTTTAAAAAAGATGATGTTACAAAAATCTCTTCACAATTTATAAATTCAATACCAAAATCTTCATTAACTAAATTATTATGTTGGATTGCTTCTTTTATCATTGTAAAATTTTGTAATTTAGCTTTTTTCTTTTCAAAAGATGGCACTCTTATAATAAATTCTTGTGTAAAATTTTCTATTAAAATTCTGTATTTAATAGTCTCTTTATCTAAATTCTCAAATATTATCTTAAAATTATTTTTAAAATTTATTTCAGAAAAATTAGTCTCATCTTCTTTTTGAAAATTATCCCAAATCTGTGACTCAAGTATTAATCCATCGTGTTTTATAATATGTCCATTATCCATCTCTCTTGCTGAAAATCTCAAAAGATTATTCCTTATACTTGTTAGATCTATTTTATCAGAAACAAGAGCATCTCGATATAGAGATGTTACCTCTTTTACCCATTTATCTTTTTTTAGTCTACCCTCTATTTTAAGAGCCTTTACTCCGCAATTCTCTATCTCTTTTAAATTGTTTATTAGAGATAAATCTTTCATTGAAAAATATGTCATTTTCTTGCCATTGTGTTCCCAGAGAACCCTGCATGGTGCCGTGCATCTACCCCTATTACCGCTTTTTCCACCAATATAAGAAGAAAGAAGGCATCTACCAGATATACTAAAACACATGGATCCCTGACAGAAAATTTCTATCTCAATATCATTTATCTCACAACATTTTTTTATCTCTTTAAGAGTTAACTCTCTTGCTAAAATAACCCTCTTTATGCCAAAATCTTTTGCAAACCTTACACCCTCTGAAGATGTTATGCCAGCCTGAGTGGAAAGATGAAGTGCAAATTTGTTTTTGAAGAATTTATTATATATCAAAATAGCACCCACATCTTTTACGATTACAGCATCTATTTTAATCTTTTCACAAAAAGCAAGTATTGAAGAAACCTCTTCTATTTCATTTGACTTAAAATCAATATTAAGTGTAAGATAAACCTTTTTGCCCTTAGAATGAGCAAAATCAACGACTTTCAATAGTTGAAATGTCGTAAAATTATTTGCTGGATATCTTGCGTTATACTTTTTTAAACCAAGATATATTGAGTCTGCATCTCCTTCAATTGCTGCGATAAAACTATTTATATTGCCTGCTGGTGCCATTAATTCCATACAATTTACCTTATTGAAAATTGCCATCTATTAGTAGAATCTTTAAATCCAGAAATATTAGAGCTAAAATTTATTTTTGGATTATCCCTTGTGCCACTTATTAAAATCAAAAAAAGATTCTTATCTTTATTTACAAAATTTAAAGCCTTTTCTTCTCCCATTACAAAAAGGGCAGTCGCCAGTGCATCTGCCTTTGTAGTATTATCAGCAATTAGCGTTATGGAATGTAAGCCATTATTTACTGGATATCCGGTTACTGGATCAAGTATATGATGATAAATATTTCCATTATCTACAAAAAATCTTTCATAATCGCCAGATGTAACAATTGCCATGTCTGAAATCTCTATTAAACCAATTACATCATTTTTATTAAAAGGATCAGCAATCGCTATTTTCCATTTTCTCTTTCCATTAAATAATCCACTCACAAAAAGATCTCCACCTGCATTTACAATAAAATCTGTTATTCCATTCTTTTTTATAAAATTTGAAATTTCATCCACTATTCTACCTTTTGCAATTGCTCCTAAATCAAGAGATGTTTCATTTTTTAAAGAGATTTTTTTACTATTTTTATCTATAAAAATATTTTTATAGCCAGATTTTAATAGTGACTCTTTTATTTCATCTTTTTTTGGTACTCTATTTTTATCATCCTCAAATCCCCATAATTTTATTAAATTATATAATGAAGGATCAAAAGCACCATCTGTAATAGTTGCAAAATAGTAAGATCTTTCTAACAAATCAAAAATAAACTCATCTTCTATTATCATTTCCTTTTTTTTGTTCAGGATAGAGATTATACTATCTTCTATTTTACAACTGCTCTTTTTTTCAAGTTCTCTTGCTAAAATAATTGCCTCTTCTATTATTTTCTCTGCTATATTTTTATTATTTGAAAATAGTATTATTTCAAGAGTGGTTCCCATTACATAGGCATTTTTACTATATTTTTTATATTCCTCTGAATTACAACTTATTAAGAGTAAACTAAAAATCAAAATAACAATAATTCTATTATTTAACATATAAATTCCTTATCACCTTTTCTAATAATAGTATATGGAGATGTTGTAAGATCAACAATAGTCGATGCTAACTTTTCTTTAAAGTTCTTATCAATAATTATTAAATCCACAAGTTCAGAAAAATTTTTAATAATATCTTCTGGATTATTGAGTGTATTCATACCGGAGAAATTAACACTTGTTGAAAGTAATGGCTCATTAACCCTATCCAGTATGTTTCGTAATTCCTCAAAATCTGGCATTCTGACACCGAGTTTCTTATTATTAATGTCATTCATAATAAAACTTATGTTACCAGGCCAGTTTTTTTGTAAGATTTCGATATAAATTTCTGGATCTATATTTAACAGAGATAATTGAGAATATCTTGAAATAAGATGTAAGAATGGTTTTTCATCCCTTCTTTTTATCTCTCTTAATCTCTGCTCATTTTTTGTTTTTGTTAAGAAGCCATAGATAGTATCAGAAGGCATTATTATCACTTTGTCTTTATTTAAACAATCTACAATCAAATCTATGAGTTTTTTTGAGTATCCCTTTATTTCAAGGATTTTTTTCATCTTTGACCCCGGAAAATATTATAAGAATTATGAAGCCTGCAAAAAAAATAAAGAATATTAAAGTTGCCCATGTTCTTATGGTTTTAATATTCTTTTCAAGTGTATCGTCTTTTTCAAGATCTCTTAAAATTTTATCTACAATTCTATGATCTTCTAATGTAGAATATTCTTCTTTATTTTTGTCGATTATCTTAATCAATTTAATATTTTCTTTAAAAAATCCCATTTTATTAGCAAGTTCATTCATTGCATCATTATCTGTTTTAAGATATTGAATATATGTTATTAACTCATCCCTGTGTTTTTCGAGTAATATTTTATAATATATCCGACGTTCCTTTTCTTTTCGTACTTTATATCCTTCAATTAAGCCATTTGTTCCGAGTATCATCTGATAAAATATAAGCATACAAAACAATACAAAAATAAGTAAGAATATCTTTTTCATTGGAAGTTATATACTTAAAAATTTTCTTTTTGTCAAAAACATTTTGATATGGGGAAATTTATATCCTATTAAAACAAAGAAATTTATTATAAAATAATTGTTATTTTATATAGATATCCCATGTAACTAATACAGATATCCCCTTAAAAAACTACGACATATGTCGTATGTTATATTTCTATAAAAAATTAACGTTATATTATTAGAAAGATCCCCCTTGCATTACGACATATGTCCTACTTTATTTTTTTATAATAAACAATCGTTATTTTATAAAAATGTCCCTGATGTTAATATAGGGCACTATTAATCTTTCTAAAAATATTCCCTTAATAATAGACGGATCTTTCTTGTTTTATGGCATGAAAAGATTACTCTTTTCTTTCAGTATGACTTTGAAGCCACACAAAAATCTAACATTTTCTCCTGCTATATTTTTTTATTGCTGGATTAAAACCCAGAATAGCATAAATGGTGCAATTGGCTCTGTATCTATTGTATCCCAATAAGATTTTGCGGTATTTCCATCATTAAAATGTGGCATATAAATAGTAATTTTGTCCTGTTCAAGTTTTAATCCTTTAAACCAGTGCGTATCCCATGTTGTATCAGTAACTACTTGAGTCCCACCAGTATATGTTAAATAATAAATTTCTCTTGTATATGCTCTATCACTTGTTGTATCCTGTTTTTTCTGATTGGACTGAACTTGAAGTGAATTGTTTTTAGGAATAGAATCAATTACTGTATAGTCATGAACTGCACCCCATTGCGTTGGTCTTTGAGTAGCAATTACTGCTATTCTTGTTCCTGGTTTTAGTATAAGGTAGTTAGAATTAATTGTGTTTAATGTTATTACTACAGAATTTTCTACTTTATCCCATGTTACATCGTATTTATTTGGTTCAATTTCTGTGTCATATACTCTTTTATACATCTTTTGTTCAAAAGAGAGTGGCATTATTACTGTATTATCAATTGTTACCTCCTGATCGGCTGGAATATTCATCCCAATATAATTTGAGTCATAGTATAAAATTTGAGAATATTCAAAAAGACTCCAGCTATCCGGATTTATATCAGGCGAGCCATCCCATACTCTATTTGTTAAAATACCATTATCACTTGATGCCTTTATATGAATATTGGGTCTCCAGTTTATGAATCTTAAAGCTGGTAGTCCCCAGAATGCTGCGTTTGTTGTCATATTAGAAGAGTAAGAAGTTGTTTTTTCTGTCCCTTTTTTCCATATATATTCGATATTCTCTATAATATTGGGTTCACAGGAGATAATAATAATATAAAGTAATGAAAAAATAAAAATTAGAGATATAAATAATTTTTTTATCTTCATACAATCTCCTATAAAATTAATTAAGATTATATTATAATATATTATAACATCTCTATTTAAAATAAACAATAAAAAAATTATATTTTTTTTAAAAAATACTTTTCTTTAAAAAAATCTTTATTTTTTTAAAAAATGTGATATAATATTTATATAAAAATAAATTTAAAAGAGAGGCTTATATGAAAAGAATTTCCTATTTTTTTATACCTTTCTTTATTTTATCTATAATTTTAAGTTGTTCTCAAGATCAATCTATCACTAAAAATATAGAGGTCTCCCTTTATGCACCTACTTTTATACCATTAGGTGGTGAATTTTATGAGTCTGTTAATGTCGAAATAAAAGCAAATACAATTCCGTCTAAATATTCCACAAATAAATCAATAAAAATAGCCTATACAACGGATGGAACTGACCCGATTGTTAATAAAGATGGGACTATTGTTAATGGCCAATTGTATATTTCTCCTTTAACTATAGATAGATTCACGATTTTAAAGGCAGTATGTTTTGTTAAAGAAGATGGAGTTGTATCAAATATAGGTAGAAGTGCTTATTCATTTAAAGCCGCATATCCTATATTCACACCATCGACTGGAAAGTATGGACTTGATCAAACTGTTAAAATAGAGAGTTCTACAGAGGGATCAATAATTTATTATACAACAGATGGAAGTTCTCCATCTCAATCTTCTAATATATATGTAACCCTTCTTACCATTTCAAAACCAGTAACAATAAAGGCTGTTGCTTATAAATTTGGTTGGGCATACTCAGAGACAAAAGAGGCGACTTTCTCTTTTAAGCCAGATAATCCAAATATCTATCCAAATGGTGGAATTTTTGATGATCCAATAGATGTTACACTCTCCCTTTCCTTGATAGGAAGTGAAATTAGATATACTATTGATAATAGTGATCCTACTGGTGATTCTCCTCTATATTCTACACCAGTAAATATAGATTCATCAAAGACATTAAAGGCAATAGCTATAAAGAGTGGGATGGAAAATTCAGATATAGCAATGGCTCAATTTACAATTAAAGTAGCAAAGCCATATCCAGATATAGGTGGTGGTAATTATAAGAGTGCTAAAAATATTACTTTAAGTTGTTCTACAACTGGTGCTAGCATAAAATATAAACTTACTACTATTGATGCAACAACAGATCTTACACCAGATACAAATTATACTGGCCCAATAAATATTAATGATGATGCAAAATTGATTTTTATGGGCATAAAGGCTGGAATTGAAGACTCTGATTGGGTATATGAAGCATACATCATAGATAATACCTTGTCTGGTCCGGTAAATGATCCAGTTTTTTCTCAGGATAGTGGCATATATACTCCATTCTCTCTTGAAATTACAAGTACTGATTCTTCTTACATAAAGTATACTCTTGATGGTTCTACGCCTTCGAGTAATAATGGGTTACTTTATGAAGGGCCTATATATCTTGATAGATCAAAAACAGTTAAAGCAATATGTTATAAGGATGGGTATGAGTATTCAAATGTTATTACAAAAACATATACTATTCAAGATACAGTGGCAGATCCAGAAATATCAATATCTTCTGTAATTGAGCCAGAGAGTTATTTATATGATGAAACAAATGATAAATATATATGTTTTTCAGCAATAATAATTGAAATAGCTTGTGAGACTTCTGGTGCTATTATAAGATGGACAACTAATGGTGTTGATCCTACTGAAAATGACTCTGTATATAATGGACCAATATCTATTGCTGGTGCAAGTGGTAATATAACATTAAAGGCAAAAGCATTTATAAAAGATTGGATTCCTTCAAATGTTGTAAGTCAAACTTATAGCTTTAAATTGCCACAACCAATCTTTAATCCAGAATCAAAATCGGATTTAAAAAAGCCTTTAACAGTTGTTATATCTCAACCAGTTATTGAAGCAACAACTTATTATACAGATGATGGATCTGATCCAAAAACATCAGGAACAAAAAAGTTATATACTGGGCCTATTCCGGTAAATTCAACAAAGACGATTAAGGCTTATTCTACTTTAACAGGATGGGATGACTCTGAGACTGTGAGTCAAACTTATACTTTTAATTAAGTATTTTTACTAAAAATTTAAAAAAGTTAAAATCTAATCTTAAAAAGTATAAAAAAATCTCTATATATCTATAAAAGTCTTTTTTAGGGTATAATTATATTAATTTAAGAAAATACAAGAAAATAAAATTTTTAAAAAAAATAAAATTTTTATTGACTTTTTTGAAAATATGTATTATAATATATTAATAAGAATAATATAATTTTTATATTTTAAAGGAGGTCAGAGATGACAAAAACAAAACTTTTTATGGTAATAATGCTAATTGTTGCCATTATTTTCTCTTTTGGTTGTTCTAATAGCAATTTACTTGATACAAGCAAGGATAATGCTATTACACAACAGGAAGAGATTAGCCCAGAGGATTTACTCGAGGCGCCTAAAAAGGCTCTTGGTAGTAACTATCCTTCAAGTGGATATTTTAGTCCTTATCAGATGTCTACATGGGGCACTGCTACATGGGGGTTAGGTGCAAATCAAGTTTATAATTCAAGCACTAGATATTACTATTTTGAATTTGGCGTATATGCTCCTAATGCTACAAAAGTTTTACTCGAGATTTACGGAGCAAGCTCTACTTATGCTACAGGTTATAATGCAAAATATGATTATTGGATGGCAAAAGGTTCTGATGGGATATGGAGAGCTAAAATTCAATGTGGTTCAACAAGCACTTATCTTTATGGGTATAGGGCTTGGGGACCAAACTGGCCATATAACTCAAGCTGGACAAGAGGAAATAGTTCTGCTGGTTTTATAAGTGATGTTGATAGTGCTGGAAACAGATTTAATCCAAACAAAGTGTTGATTGATCCTTATGCAAAAGAAATCACACACGATAAAGAGACACCTGCGATGATTGCTGCTGGATATAGTGGAGAAATTTATGGGACAGGTCCAACTCTTTATAAAGGTGTTGCTCGAAGAAACTGGGATACTGGTAAATGGGCACCAAAGAGTGTTGCTTTTAAACAACCTTCTGCTTCTTACGGAACAAAACCAAAAATTGCTCAAAAAGATTCTATTATTTATGAAGCACATGTTAGAGGTTTAACAAAGCATTCTTCTGCTGCAAATCTTCAATCAATTCTTTCAGGAATGTCAGAATTTTCGAGTGTTGTAAATATTCCTACCTCTTACCTTGGCACATATAAGGGTGCTGGATATATGGCAAAATACTTAAAAGCTTTAGGTTATACTACTATTGAATTATTGCCAGTTCAAGAGACAGCAAATGATAATAATCCTTCGACTTATTCAGGTGGAAATTACTGGGGTTATATGACTTATGCTTATTTTGCACCAGATAGAAGGTACTCTTATGATAAGAGTCTTGGCGGACCAACAAAAGAGTTTATAGCAATGGTTAAGGCTTTCCATGATGCTGGATTGGAAGTTTATCTTGATGTAGTATATAACCATACAGGAGAAGGAGGAACATGGGGAGATGCTAATACAGCGGAGATATTATCTTTCCGTGGTCTTGCAAATAATGAATATTATAGATTAACAAGTGATAAACAATATTATTGGGATGGGACAACTGGTTGTGGTAATCAGTTAAACTGTACTTCAACAGTAACAAGAAACTTAATTAAAGATTCATTGGTATACTGGATTACAAAAATGGGAGTTGATGGATTTAGATTTGACCTTGCACCTGTAATTGCAAGAAAAGCTCCTACTTATAATTTTGATCCTTATGGTCAAGCAGTTGTTACAGATATTACAAATTTAATTTCTACTTATAATGTTGAGATGATAGCTGAAGCTTGGGATTGTGCTGGTAGTTATGTATCTGGATTCCCACCACAGTGGGGAGACTGGAATGGTGATTATAGAGATGTTGTAAGAAAATTTGTTAAAGGTGGTGGATATAAGCCAGGAACATATTATAATTTTGGTGATGTATTCTATGGAACTTACAATGGTTACTATGATGGTGGACAGGGTGGTCCTCATAAATCAGTAAATTTCTTAGTAGCTCACGATGGATTTACATTAACAGATTTGGTAAGTTATAATAATAAAAATAATAGTGTTGGCTGGCCTTTTGGTCCATCTGATGGAGGAAATAGCACAAATAATTCATGGGATTGCGGTGGTAATCAGGCTCTAAGAAGACAACAGTTAAGAAATTTCTGGACAATTCAGATGTTCTCAAGAGGTGTTCCAATGACAGTATATGGTGATGAGTTTGGAAGAACTCAAAATGGTAATAATAACCCATACAATGTAGATGGACTTGGAACATATAATAACTATTATATGATCAACACAAATTCTCCAAATGCAGTAAGTGGTGGTTATCATAATAATTTAGGAACAGATGGTCTTGCTGATGGTAAGAATAATATCTTTATGTTTGCAAAATATGTTTTGGCTTTAAAAAAGAATCATGTTGCTTTGAGACAGTCAGATTATAGTATGCCTATTTATTTTAGAAAGAATGATGGTAGTAGCACATTAACAGACAGTGACAGAGCAGTATGGATTAGAATTAATGGTAAGGCAAAGAGTGATAGAGATTTCTTATTGCTCATAAATACATGGACCGGAGATGTAAATTTCACAGTTCCTGCTGCTGCATCTGGGTTAAAGTGGAGAAGAATCATCGATACACAGTCCTACTTTGAAAATGTAAACAACTGCTGGACAGAATCAAGTGGCGCTATTATTAGTGGTTCTTATACAGTTAAACCATGGAGTATAGTTGTATTAGAAGAGTTACCATAATCGGTATATAGATAGTAAAACAGATTAGATAAAAGGCTACCATAACTGATTTCTCAGAAAATGGTAGCCTTTTTTATTTATTTTTTTTAAATTTTGTAAAGTATTTTTTAATAAATTCTGTGTAATATTATCCATGAGTGTAGATCCTTATAATTAAATATTTTATTATTTACCAAACTATATATCATAATTTGTTTCTTTAAGAAACAATTTATTATACACTATCAAAAATATGGGATTGATGGATTTGAAAAAAGGCTTGAGAAAGTAAAGAATAAAATAGAGTATATGAGAAAAAGGAAGGAGAAATGGTATAAGGATGAATATGAGAGGATACATTCAGATATCCCCTTTTATATTGATCAAAAAGTATATTATTACCTTGTTTTTGGGATGGATTTTTGCCTAAAACAGATTCAATTTCTATAACAAAGGTATTTTTAAAGAATTTCATATTTTTTATTACTCTTACTCCAAACTAATATTAGAATATCTCTGTTTTCAGCATTTTCAAGATAGTTTCATTTTTTAATATGTTGTATTCTCATCATTATTCTCATTTCTAAAATATATTATCTTAATAACTCTTTTTACATAATAGTCAATAGGCTCAATTGTATTTATCTTATTTTTAATCTCCTTAAAACTCCCGGTAATTATATTGATTCCCCATCCAATGCCTTTATCGATTTTACCAGTCATTGCTAAATCATCTGTTATTATGACCCCATTAAAATTAAGACTATTAAGAAGATTTACATAATTATATGAAAGACTTGCTGGTTTTTCTTTATCTATAAAAGAGTTAATTATATGGCCAATCATAATCATTTCAGCACCTGCTTTTATCCCTGCAATAAATGGGACTAAATCATCTTTTTTTAATTCATCAATAGTTTTATTAATCACTGGAAAATTATAATGAGAATCAACTCTTGTTTTTCCATGGCCAGGAAAATGTTTTAATACACAAATAATGCCAGAATCTCTATATCCTTTAACTGATGCTTCTACTAATTTAGAGACTTTTTCTGTATCTATACCAAAACATCTTTCGTATATAAAATCTTTGTTTGATGAAGGAATATCGGCCACAGGAGCTAATACCACATTAATTCCTAAAGATTTTAAATAATTCCCTCTTTTATAAGCAATATCATAGGCAAATTGTTCTGGATTTGTATTAAAAGAGATTAATTTAGGACTTATTTTGGCAGTCTCTTCCCATTCTATTCTTATTATATTACCCCCTTCCTGATCTATTGCTATTAAAAGATATTTATCTATTTTCTCTCTTAAATCTTTTATTAGTTTTTTTAATTGTTCTTCATTTCTTATATTATATTTAAATAAGATTACCCCTTTAATCTTATTATTATTTAAAAAGTTTATTGTCTCATCTGTTAACTCATAGCCTGGGATGTTAACCATTGTTAGTATTCCCCTTTTTTCTATTAAGGACATAGACATTAATTTTTTTTCTATTTTTATTTGAATCTCTTTTTCTTTACTTATTTCTTCTTTTTTATTTTCTATTTCTTGTTTAATGATATTATTTTTTCTAATATCTTTTATATTACTATTTTCTTTTTCTTTTATTACAAGACATGAGGAGAATAAAAGATATAGAAAAAGTATAAAAATAAAATTATTACTATTTCTCATTCTTTTTTATTTTTAATAGTTCCTTATAAGCAGTGACAATCTGCTGAAATTTTTCATTATCGTAACTATCATCCTTTTTTTTATCTGGATGCAATTCTGAAACAGCCTTTCTATAAGCCTTTTTAATTTCGGCAATAGAGGCATTTTTTGAAATCCCTAATATTTTATAACAATCGAGTTCTTCTTTGATAAAATGTTCTTTTAATATGTTATAATCCATTGCAGTTATATTAATTTTTTGACTTACATCAAAAATATAATCCGACTCTTCTTTAGAAACTGGCATATCAGAAGATGCAATCGCAAATAAAAGATGAATAATCTTTACCTTTTCCTGATAATTACAGTAATTATTTATATTTAAAATTAATTGAGGAATATCTATTTTTTCTTTTTCTATAATAATATTTTTAAGCAAAGAATTTAAATTATTGATATCCTCTTTCTCAAATTTAAAAAATTTAATAAAAAAATCCTTTATTACATCTATTTCTGAGATCAATATATTTTCTTTTGTTTTTATAACTCCTATACATATCTGTAAAATATCTTTTAAAATATTAGAATCATGAGAAAAAATATTTCCATCGATTATCTCTTCTTCTAATGATTTCTCTTTTAAAGAATCGTTTATATCAAATAAAAAATGCCCTAATATAGCAAGTAATATTCCACCAAAGATATTACCAGAAAAGACAAGTCCTAAAATAATTCCAGTAATTTTTCCTTTAAATTTCATTTTTTCTCCCTTGATTTACTTATTTTATTTATACTTTTGTTTTTTGTCAATAGAAATTTTAAAAATAGTGACATTTGGGGTGTGATTTTATTTTTAGGCAAAAATTTTTAATTTTTTTCTTAAATTTTGTAAAGGATTTTCTTAAAAATTTTGTGATTAATATATAGAAATATTTTTTTGTAAGGAGGGTTTTATGAATAATATT
>Ga0209409_1000995_pt1 | contig 26332 bp, 28 predicted proteins | sample AD_JPNMR1_MetaG_FD_184424 | JGI IMG/M metagenome (GOLD analysis project Ga0209409, IMG submission 184424) | Active sludge microbial communities of municipal wastewater-treating anaerobic digesters from Japan - AD_JPNMR1_MetaG (SPAdes) (version 2) | ecosystem: Engineered > Bioreactor > Anaerobic...
CGATTCATATATGATGCCTCCTGTATTTTTTGATTTGTGGTTACTTTGCGTGCAACTCACATTTCAAATTGTACAGTGTGGCATCTCTTTTTTCAAAGTTCATTATTTTTCTTTACAGGAATGCTCCTTTATACACTCTTTATAATCGCATTGAAAAAACTTTAAATCTAATTCCTTATCTATCCAAAAATAATAAGACTACAGTAATTATATACTATGCTACCTTTATGCCTAACCCGTCAGGCATCTTAGTTGGTCCCTCCAGGTTATCTTACAGGAGCTCCAACCTTCCTGGCCAATCTCATAGAGAACCTTAATACTGTCACTTTTAAGAGCGGTATTTCCTGTTTCAAGTAATTGGACTAATTCTGCAATAGCAGTTTGGTCTTTGGTTTGGCATAGCTCCTTCGCTAATTCCTGATTGGGAACTTCATCATTCCGCACTAATGAAGATGCAAGTTTGGCAACGATTGACACTCAAGACACTCCTTAAATAGATTCTTAAATTGGATTAACAAAACTACAGGGAACACCACTCATACAAAGACCGTGATAAAAATTATTCGAGCCTTACCTAATTTTTTCCTTGTTGTAATCATGACCACCCGTAAAACGAATCAAGGATTTCCTGATAATTGATAGGAATTAAGGTGATTGATGTTACTCTACTTGTACTTTAAGAATCTGTCCCGCCTGAATATTAGATTTCTCTAACTGATTCAGTTCTTTGATTTTGGCAATAGTTATTCGTGGATCTGTTTCCGGAGCAAATCGTTTGGCTATTGACCACAAAGTATCGCCACTTCGAACTGTTACCGTTTCATAAATAGCTTCCTGAGTAGCTTTGGCACTGGTTGCCATCATAAACATACTTAACCCGATAACGACACCCAAGACCAATAAATTTATCAAAAACTTCTTATATGACCAGTAAAATTTATTCTTCCCAATTACAATTTGTACTCTCATGTTATCCTCCCACTCATTCCAAACTGATGTTCGATTCAATTACATAATACCACGAACGTTAGTTCGATGTCAAGTAAAAACAGAACAAATGTTTGTATCAGGAATAATTTTGTGTTATAATTAAAAAAGTTAAAGATTAAAATACAGCTGATAAAGGTTTGGAAATTTAAATACCCTTGAGACAAATCATATTTGAGGTGACAATATGGAAGAATTAACCGAACGCCAACGCCAGATCCTGGAGTTTATCATTGCTGAAGTTCAACAAAAAGGCTATCCGCCTTCAGTACGAGAGATTGGAGAAGCAGTTGGGCTAAGTTCCAGTTCGACAGTTCATGCTCACTTAGCCAAATTGGAAGAGTTGGGGTATTTAAGAAGGGATCCTACTAAACCCAGGGCGCTTGAAGTATTAATTGGCAATAACTACGATGACCAAATCCAGTTTACCAAAGAAATGGTTAATATCCCGCTAGTCGGAACTGTAACCGCCGGAGAACCAATTTTAGCGTCCGAGAACATCCAGGATTATTTTCCTTTACCACGCGACTTTACTCGAACTGATTCGGCCTTTATGTTACGGATTAAAGGAGATAGCATGATCAATGCTGGTATCTTTGACGGTGATCTGGTGATCGTCTCCGGAGAGACAAAGGCGGTTAACAATGGCGACATAGTGGTCGCAATGATTGAAGATGAAGCAACCGTTAAACGTTTTTATAAAGAAAAAAATGGTGTTCGTTTACAACCTGAAAATGACCGTTATGAACCGATCATCACATCTGAGGTTCAAATCTTAGGAAAAGTTGTTGGTTTAGTCCGAAAAATTCACTAAATAAATTAGCTATTTGTAAGCGCATTCAACAGTTTATAATTGGTGAGATCTGATTGAAGAGGTGTTATTGAAATGTAACCCTCTTCAACTGCACTAATATCCGAATTATCTTCTTGATTAGCACCAACCGGTTCGCCACCCATCCAATAATAGGTACGTCCCCGAAGGTCTTTCCGTTCTTCAAAAACATTTTCATAAATCCGTTTACCCAACTTGGTAAATTTATAGCCTTCAAAGGAGGTTGTTGCCGGAAAATTGATATTAATGATTGATTTTGCTGCCGTCTCCAACAGTAGCTCCATATTGGCCCTTATAAATTCGGCAGCAACGGTAAAATCAGCTTTACCATACTCCACCAGCGAAGCAGCAATACTTGGTATATTGTAGAAAGAACCCTCAAGTGCTGCTGAAACCGTTCCTGAGTATAAGACATCATTTCCCAAATTAGGCCCGCGATTGATCCCTGAAATAATTAACTGCGGCTGAAAGTCTTTCAAGAGGTTCTCCAAAGCAATCTTCACACAATCAGCCGGAGTTCCGTCAACCATCCAATGTTGATCGAGTACCTGAGTAACTCTTAACGGGTGATGCATTGTAATACCATGTCCAACCGCGCTTCGTTCGCGGTCCGGCGCGACAACTGCCACTTCAAAATCGGTCTTTAAAGTATGATAAAGGCATTGTAATCCTTCGGCATGATAGCCATCATCATTTGTCAGTAAAACCCTCAGTTTTGTCATTTCCATATAACCCGCTTAACATTTTTTTGCTTCATAATCTCAGCCAAAACTTCTTCTTTGGTCAGATTCTTCGCTTCTAATATTATATCAAAGATGGCTTCATTGTTACTCTCGTTAAATTCAATCTCCAAATGCTTAATTTTCCAGCCAAACAGTGAACAGGCAGTTAAAAGATGATTATTTTCCGGAACAAAATCATAAATTACCACCAAATGATGGGTCTTAATCGTAAACATTCGCTTTTCAACCGGTTCAAGAAATAGTAAAATTAATACCGAAAAGAAAGTCACGATCAGACCGGCAGCATAAAAACCACTCCCCATTGCCAGCCCGATTCCGGCAACAACCCAGAGACTGGCGGCAGTAGTTAACCCCTTAACGGTTGCTCCTTCTCTTAAGATTGTACCAGCTCCCAAAAAACCAATACCGCTAACTACCTGAGCTGCCAACCTTCCCGGATCACTAACCTTGGCAAAGCCAAAACCATACATTGAGACCAACATCACCAAACATGACCCTAAACTCACCAAAATATGAGTCCTTAAACCAGCAGGACGTCCATGACTTTCTCGTTCGAGTCCAATCAACCCGGATAAAATACATGACAGCAATAATCTAGCAGCTATTTCCCACTCGCTGATAAGGCTCATTGACATCCTCCAGACTGGTATTTCTTTGGACATAAATATTTTCAAGAATGATTCGCGAAGCTTCAATTGTCAATTTTTTACTGGAACGAATCAACTCAAACAACAGTTCTAAGCAATCCTCGCCACAAATGTTTTTAAGAGCTTCGATACAAGCGTGACGATGGTTCTTTTGTTCGATCAACATTGAAACTAATGGTTCAATTGCCCGATCATCGCCAAAATTACCTAGTGCCATTATTGCTACAGCCTGAACATCCTGATTGGGGTCGTATAATGCCGAAACAAGCGGTAAAATACTGGTTGGATTTTTTAATTTGCGCAATGCTTCCGCTGCCTCGTAACGCACTCCGGGATCTTCATCTTTTAAAGCGGAAATGATTGCTTCGATTACCCCTTGCTCTCCAATCTCGCCCAACAATTTGCAGGCTCTTCGCCTGATGATACAGTCTGCATCTTGTAAAGCTTTGACTAAGTGAGAGATTATTGCTTTGGGAGGATAATGCTTCAAGGCATTACAAGCATTAAAACAGACATAATGATTCTCATCAGCCAATGCTTTGATCAGGGAGGAAATGGCGCGTGGTGATTTCAACTTACCCAAAGCTTCGGCAGCCCATCCCCGCACATGTTCATCAGGATCATTTAAAGCCGCGATAAACAGCTCCAAAGAGCGATCCAAACCAATTTTACTCAACCCATACATGGCGCTGCGCCTAACAGTTGAATCACCTTCATTGTAAGCAATCTTAAGGACTTCGATCACTTCCAGCCGCAAAGCTTCAATTGTTTCTTTGGGTTTAATATCAACATCAATTATTTCAGTAATTTCCGTTTCGATTCGATCCAGGAACTGGATTAAATTATCGATTCGTTGTGATTCTAAAATACTCATTGGACCCCATACTCCTCTGGTTTTACATTATCCTCCGGTTTGATCACCATTAATATCATGTATTCCCTTTGGTTAAAGCTCTTGATTTACAATACGGGCACTGTTCTGCTTCCCAGGGAACGGGTTCAAGACAGCGAATACATTCTCGTTTGGCATCTTTTTTACAGAATGGACACTGAAATAAGATCTCATGAATACTTCGTTTACAATGAGGGCATTTAATTAATTTTCCCTTTGGCCTGATGATTAAATAGACTACAAAGATAATTATCAGAGCAGGAACTGCAAAGATAAAACGTGAAAACAATGCTATAATTGGAGCAATCCCCCACAGAATTCCCGAATAATCCCTCGCTTTGGCATCCCGATAAAGCCAAAATGTAAGGACAGCCCCAATAACAACTTTAACTAGAGTGAAAAGCAACGGATCAGACATCAAGTCGATCTCCTTCCATATAATAAGCAAATCTAAAATATAAATATTTACATATTTTTAAATAAATTATATTTAAACTACAAAGAGACCTTTATTTATTATAAGGTGTAATCTTAGTAATTCAAATAATTTTTTTCTAATTCCTTCTTGACATCAAAGCAAAATAATTTACTTTATCAATAAAATTTTAAAAATTAGTAAATTGTTCAATCACTCCAGCTAAACTAAGTTTTACTTGAGTATATGAGATTCCGCCTTGCAAAAAGACAACGTAAGGCGGTGATACCGGAGCATCAGCGGAGAACTCACTTGTCGAACCGGAAATAAATGTCCCGCCCCCCATAATAACCGGATGTACATAACCCGGTAACAATGACGGTTCCGGCACAACATGCGATTCAACAGGTGAATGTCTTTGAATTGCTCGACAAAAATTGATCAGTTGTTCGGCGGAGTTGAGATAGATCTTTTGAATGATATCAGTGCGAACATCAGATAGATGCGGATTAGTTTTAAAACCCAGGGAGTCAAAGAGTTTTGCTGCAAGGATTGCTCCCTTTAACATCTCTCCCACCCGATGAGGCGCTTCAAAAAATCCTTGGAAGAAGATCTGCAGATTCATTAGTGAAGGACCAATTTCTCCTCCAATTTTTGGGGCATAAAGTCTTTCAGCAGCTTTATGTACTAAATCATTTCTACCAGCAATATAACCGCCGCTTGGAATTAAACATCCGCCCGGATTTTTAATCAGCGAACCGGCAATTAAATCAGCACCAACCTCAATTGGTTCTTTGGGTTCCACAAATTCCCCATAACAATTATCGACAAAAATTGCTGCCGCTTGAGTAGTTTGTTTAATTTTTACAAATGCCGCTTCAAGCTGGTTGATTGTAAGCGATGGACGTTCAGCATAACCACAGGAACGCTGGAAAGCGATCAATTTCGTCTTATTCGTTATTTTTGCTAAGATCGATTCAATATCAAGAGTACCGTCTTCCAAAAGCGGTACAACTTTCACTCTGAAACCGGCAGTTTCGCTGTCCATCTCTTCAATTCCTGATTTAATACCTAAGACCCCAAGCAAAGTCTCATATGGTTCTCCGGATGCAATGATCAACTCATCATCGTGTTTCAGGTTACCCAAGATTGCACAGGCAATCGCATGCGTCCCGGAGACAAGCTGCTGCCTTACCAGTGCAGCCTCGGCTTTGAATACTCTTGCAAAAACCCTCTCTAATGCTTCACGCCCCAAGTCATTATAACCATAACCGGTCGAGGTAGTAAAATGATGTGTTCCAATCCGTTCACTTTGAAATGCCGTTAACATCTTCGCCTGATTAAAAAGGGCAACTTCAGCGACTGCTTCAAATTGTTTTTGTAAAGCTATTTCAGCTTCTTTAATAAAATCCAGTATTCTGTGATTAATCTCCATGATGATTTATTCTTTCTCTCCTTGGAAAACTGCCTAAGATTTTTTTCCAACCGTCAGACTGTCGCACTTGTAATTCAATATTCTTAAGCGCCTGTTCAACATGGTGGTCTGACTTATGGCCAATAAATTCAAAAATGAGTAAATAATCCTGAGGCTTGATCTTATAAGGCCGTGATTGGACAAACGTTAAATCAACCCCGGCATCGGCAAGATGCTTAGTCGTTTGAAATAATTGACCTGGTTGATTCGTCCCGTAACGGACCACCATCAAGGTCAGATCGTTACCGGTTACTACTCCGTCCTGAAGTGCACAGACTAAAAAACGAGTCTCATTAACCGCATAATCTTGGATTTGTCCTTCAAAGATCTTCATCTTTTTACTTTCGGCATTACTACGGTTACAAATCGCCGCGCTGGAATCAGTATCATCTTTTAATACGGTTTCAGCCGCTTCAGCAGTTGATAAAACCGGGATTAACTCCGCTTCCGGAAACATTTGTTCCAACCGATTTTGACATTGATTCAACGGTGACGGATGGGACAAAATTTTTTTTATCCGTTTCCAATCAGTCTCCGGTTTGGTTGCTAGAACATGCGCAATCGGCAGATGAATCTCATCACAAACTTTAACAAAATCCTGATATTCAATTAAAGCATCAAAAGTCGAACCGATCAAACCATCGATCATATTTTCCACCGGGACAATCGCCAAGTCGGCCTGACGATTTTGAACCAACCATAATGATCGGTTTACCGTGGTAAAAACAATCTCCAAAGGTTCATCGGCATAGTGTAATCTGTGGTAATAACGAGCCGCTTCTTCAGAATAGGTTCCTTGAGGGCCCAATGTCGCGATTTTCACCTTCAACCTCCATCAATTACAGATACCAATAACCGCTAAATACTGTTGTTGCCGAACCAGTCATATAAACCGGCTGGCCGGGTTGCTGCCAACTGATCTCCAGATCGCCACCTTGTAAATGGATAGTAGCGCTATCTTGAATATAATTGTTCAAAATTGCGGCAACCGTTACGGCACAGGCCCCGGTGCCACAGGCTAACGTCTCACCGCTCCCCCGTTCCCAGACCCGCATTGTCAGCGAAGCATCATCATTCAACTTAACAAACTCAACATTGGTCCGCTTTGGAAACAAAGGATGCTTCTCCAGCAATGGACCATCTCCTAAAACCATCGCATCAGTGATCTCCGGGACGAAGATGACACAATGAGGATTTCCCATTGACACCGCTGTAAATTGATAACAATGATTATTGACCTCGATTGGATAATTTATCAATTGTTCCCCGGTAACTGCAACCGGTATCGCAGCGTTTTCCAAAATTGGCGCTCCCATATTTACAGTTACTGCGATCACTTGATTATCAGCAACCTTTAAACTAAGTTCTTTAATCCCTGCCAAAGTTTCGATTTTCAGGGTTGTCTTCCGTTGATGATTTTCATAAAAATATTTACCCACACAACGAATTGCATTACCGCACATCTCGGCTTCACTGCCATCGGCATTGAACATCCGCATTTTAGCATCAGCTACTTCTGAAGGCTCAATTAATACCAAGCCATCGCTACCAACCCCAAAATGGCGATCACTCATTTTAACTGCCAAACGTTGCGGGTTGTCGACAACTTCATGAAAACAATCAATATACACATAGTCATTGCCTAAACCATGCATCTTGGTAAATTTCATCTTCTAAAGTCACCTTCTATTATACTATTACATGAAAAAAGACCCATGCGGGTCTCATTCCTCGCGTTTTTCTGGAGAAAAATCCGACAGTGGCCGAGCAGGTATAATCGTCGAAACAGCATGTTTATAAACCATCTCTTGCTTACCTTCACAGTCAACTATTATTGTAAAGTTATCAAAACCTTTTACTAATCCCCGAATCTGAAAACCATTAACCAGATAAATTGTTACCGCAATACCTTCTTTACGTACTTGATTTAAAAACGAATCTTGCAAATTAATAATTGGTTTATTCATTAAGTATTCCCTCCAAATGAAACTGGTGTAATCTTACCTATTCGACACCGAATTTAATCTACCTTCAATATATTTCAAGATTTGATAATAAAAATCCTCTCTTTTTTCTGAAAGATTAACAATAAGATCAATTGGTTCCTTTTTAAACCAGGTAATCTGGCGTTTTGCATAATTTCTGGTCTTTTGTTTAATCAAGCTTATTGCTTCGTCTTTAGAGATCTTCCCTGCTAAATAATCGCAAATCTGTTGATAGCCAAGTCCCTTCATCGGTTTTAACTCCGGCGAATATCCCATCTTCAGTAAACCGGCAACTTCATCGATTAGTCCTTCGGTGATCATTAAATCAACTCGAAGCTCAATTCGCCGGTATAGTTCCTCCCGATCCCGGTTTAAAAAGATAAATATCGAAGGATATTTAAACTCCTTTTGATACTGCAGCTTAGAGATTGGCGTCCCGGTTTTATGATAAACTTCCAAAGCCCGGATTATCCTGAATAAATCATTCGGGTGAATCCGACCGGCGGCTTCGGGGTCAATCGTTGCCAGTTGGTCGTGGAGATAGGTACTGCCTTTACTCGCTGCTAATTGTTTTAATTGTTCCCGGAAATTCCAATCCGGATCAGCGGGATTATCAAGTGCAAACTGTTGAATACAAGCCCGGATATAAAGCCCGGTCCCCCCGGCAACCAACGGAATCTGATCAGCATTATTGAAATCGGCAATTTTCTGGTCAAATAACCGCTGATAATCAGCTACCGAAAAGTTTTGATCCGGTTCAACAATATCTATTAAATGGTGTTTAGCCTGACGTTGTTCGCTGGCAGTCGGCTTTGCGGTACCGATATCCAGATACTTATAAACTTGCATCGAATCTGCGGAAATGATTTCGGTCTTCAAATCTTGAGCAAGCCTGATTGCCAAATCAGTCTTACCGACAGCAGTTGGTCCAGCAATAATTATTATTGGCCTCATCTTTATCGCCTTAAGAATTTTTTCTCCAGTTCTTCATAATTCATCCTGAAGATCGTGGGACGACCATGGGGGCAGGTATACGGATTATCACACTTAAACAAATCTTTGATTAATCCTTCAATCTCAATCGGACTAATCTTATCACCGGCCTTAATCGCTGTACGACAGGCCATGGTAATAATGAATGATTCTTTAATCTCGGCCGGGCTCTTAAAGGTCTTAAAATTCAAATATTCCTCAATCAGGTCCAAGACGATCTGTTTATAATCCATATCGATCAAGACCACTGGTATTCCACGAATGATCAAAGTATTACCGCCAAAAGTCTCTAACTCAAATCCCAGATCATTAAAGAGTTTCAACCGTTCAACGATCGCTTTAAACTGCGCGTAACTTAACGTAACCGTCTCCGGGATTAATAATGACTGCGTCCCCAGAGTTTCGTTACTGTATTGAAATAACCGTTCGTAAATAATTCGTTCGTGAGCAGCATGCTGGTCAATAAACAACAACCCTTTTCCGTCCTGGACCAAAATATAAGTGTTTTTAATGGTTTTAGGAAAGATATAAATATTGGAAAGGTCCAGTCCTTTTACCGTCCCTAAATCAGATGTCTCTTTATCATAAATTGCCGATCGTGCCGCTTCCTGAACCGAAGCAACTTCTTCTTTAGTATGCTCAAAACTGTCGTACTTAATATTCAGATTATCCCTACTATAGACCGGCCTTTGCACTGCAGTATTACTTAAACTTGAGTTACTGCCTGAAAATGGATTATTAGCAATTGGAGAACCAGATCCTGATTGCGTTTTAACCATATCATTACTATTTTGCAACTGCTGGTAACTGTCTTCGGGTGAAATCCAGTTTGCCAACAATGAATTTTCTTTAAGCGAACTATGAATCGTATGGTAAACCGCTTTATAGATTGATGACTCATCAACAAACTTCACTTCAAACTTGGCAGGGTGAACATTAACGTCCACTAAACCCGGATCGATCTCTAAAAATAAAATCACAAACGGATAACGGGCAATCGGAAGCAAAGTATGATACGCTTTCTCGACCGCTGAACTTAACAATCGGCTATAAACAAAACGACGGTTCACATAAAAAATCTCATATTTCCGGTTTGTACGGGCGATTGCCGGTTTTCCATAATAACCATGAATCTTTAATCCATCGGCCTCATACTTTATTGCAACCATCTCTTTGGCAAAATCCTTACCAAAGATAGCGGTAATTGTATCATAAATATTGTTATTCCCAGAGGTAAACAACATCTCATATTCCTGATGCTGGAGCCGAAAACTGATCTCCGGATAACCTAATGCGATCCGCGCAACAATCTCGCTGATATTTCCAGCTTCGGTAGGTATTGATTTTAAATATTTTAATCGGGCGGGAGTATTAAAAAATAGATCTTGGACCGTAATTGTAGTTCCATCAGGGGAACCGGTCTGTTTTACTTTTTTGACAATTCCACCCTTGATCTCAATCAAAGTACCGCAATCCGCTGCTTTTGTCTTTGTCAGCAAGCTAAAATTGGATACGGAAGCGATTGATGGGAGAGCTTCACCACGAAATCCCAGACTCCTTAGATTTAATAAATCATCAGAAGCATATATTTTACTGGTGGCATGCCTTTCGATTGCTAAGATCGCATCCTCATGCTCCATACCACAACCATTATCGGTAACCTTAATTAGCTGCCGTCCGCCGTTTTTGATCTCAATCTCAATAATTGAAGCACCGGCATCAATCGAATTCTCTACTAACTCTTTAACAACCGAAGCCGGACGTTCCACAATCTCACCGGCAGCAATCTTATTTATCGTATTATCGTCCAAACGATGAACCTTGCCCATTGAATCACCTCCATTACCAGAAGATATTGATTAACTATTTATTGAGCACCATCTTTTTGAAGTTTTTGTTGCCATTCATAAATCCGGTTTAATGCTTCTAACGGAGTCAATGCGATCAAATTAATGGTCTTGATCTCATTTAAAATATCGCTTTGAACTAACGGAAACAACGGTAATTGGACTTGTGGCGGCGCTTTTTCTTTATTGATCATCTTAAACTCTAAAACTTCATTTTTTTCAAGCGTCACTAAAATCTCACGGGAACGATCAATAATTTCGGATGGCAATCCTGCCAAAGCAGCCACCTCAATACCATAACTTTGAGCGGCACTCCCAGGTATTATTTTTCGTAAAAAACTAATCTCATTGTTCTCGCGTTTTACGGCGACATGATAGTTTTTGACTCCTGCCAATCTATTTTCAAGTTCGGTTAACTCATGATAATGAGTTGCAACCAGTGTTTTGGCTCCAATCCGGTTCTGATTGTTGATGAATTCAATCACAGCCCAAGCGATACTAAGACCATCAAAAGTACTTGTCCCACGCCCAATCTCATCAAGAATAATGAATGAATCCTTGGTTGCATGATTTAAAATGTAAGCTACTTCATTCATCTCCACCATAAAAGTACTCTGGCCTGTCGCTAAATCATCAGAAGCCCCAACTCTGGTGAAGATCCGGTCCACCAGTGAGATTTGGGCAGACTTTGCAGGGATATATGAACCGATATGCGCCATCAGTACCAATAAGGCAACTTGCCTCATGTAGGTTGATTTCCCGGCCATATTGGGACCGGTAATGACTTGCGTCCGATTATCATCAAGATCCATTATCGTATCATTGGGGACAAAAATGCCACTAGGCAACATCCGTTCGACAACCGGATGGCGTCCCTCAATAATCCGTAAGACTCCATTGGTTACCATCTCCGGACAATTATAATGATACCTGACTGCCACTTCGGCTAATGATAAGAAGACATCAAGCTCTGCTAATATTTGTGCATTCTCTAATAGGATATCGATTGCTTTGAGTACTTCGTCCCGAATCTCCTGGAAGATTTGATACTCTAACGCAACACTTTTTTCATGAGCATTTAAGATCAGATCTTCATACTCTTTCAATTGTTGATTAATATAACGTTCACAATTGGCTAATGTCTGTTTTCTAATATAATCGGCAGGAATTAAATTTAGATTTGACTTTGTTACTTCAATATAGTATCCAAAAACCTGATTGTAACCAACTTTAAGTGATTTGATTCCCGTCCGTTCCCGTTCAGTCTGTTCTAATTCGGCTACCCATCTTTTCCCTTCTGAATTTGCCGCAATTAACTTTTGTAACTCACTATTGAACGTACCCTTGATCATTCCACCTTCTTTAATACTTAAAGGAGGATCGTCCACTAAAGCTTCATTTAATAAAGCTGCCAACTCTGATAATGGATTAAGATCTTGCTGTAATTTACTGATTCTTCTCGATTGGAATTGCGCTATAACCTCTTTAATTATCGGAATCTCATTTAAGGTGTTCCGTAACGCCAATAAATCTCTGGCATTTGCAGAATTACTCGATAATTTACTCAAGATCCGTTGCAAGTCATAAGTTTTCTTCAAAGACTCCCTTAATGTCTCCCTAACTTCGAGACTATGGGTAAGATCCGCAATTGCCGCCTGCCGTTCATTGATAGCATCCAAATTAGTCAATGGTTGTTCGATCCAGTTTCGTAACTTACGGCTCCCCATTGCCGTAACGGTCAAATCCAAAACTCCAAGCAGACTTCCTTGAATTTCATTGCTGCGCGCAGTTCGGGTTAACTCCAAATTACGTCTGGTTGCAGGATCTAATGCCATAAAATCGCCAATCTGGTAAGTATTAATCTTTCTTAAATGTAATAAACTGTTCTTCTGGGTCTCCTGTAAATATTGGAGGATCGCACCGGCCGCTATTGTCGCGGCTTCCATTCCTTCCAACCCAAATGAATGCAGATTACTTAATTTGAAATGTTCTTTCAAACACTCATAAGCGTTGTCATAATGAAAAAAATGTTCCTCACCGATTGATACGGTACTCTGCTCGAATGAAAGAACCGCACTGAGCTCTTTTTCAACTGCCGCGGCCAGATAGATCTCCGCAGGCCGGATTCTAATTATTTCTGCTGATAGCAGTGGCAATTGATTCTTCCCAATCTGAGTGGCACGAAATTCACTAGTTGAAATATCAACGTGTGCCAATCCCAAAGACTGATTGGTTGATGTTATTGCCAACAGATAATTATTGGTTTTTTCGTTTAATAACTGTTCTTCAATAACTGTACCCGGAGTTATTACCCGGACTACTTCCCGCTTAACGATTCCTTTTACTGCTTTCGGGTCTTCCACTTGCTCACAGATTGCTACTTTATGACCTTTACTCAATAATTTTGACAAATATCCGGAGACTGAATGGAAGGGGACTCCACACATTGGAATCCGTTCCTCTCCAGAATCCCTACCGGTTAAAACAATCTCCAGATCCCGGGAAGCAATAATCGCATCTTCAAAGAACATTTCATAGAAATCACCTAAACGAAAGAACAAAATACAATCCTGGTACTGTTTTTTGATCTCCAAGTATTGCTCAATCATCGGTGTTTTTTTCGACATCCGAATTAACTCCTTGTAAAAACTCAAAAAAAATATCTTTATGCTACAAATCGGTTTATTACACCATTACTTCGACAATTTTATTAAATCCCCTTTATTAGCCCAATTTTATATTTTGATTTTGAGTTAAACGCGGTATTATTACTTTAAATTCTGTCCCGTATTCTAAATTACTTTCAAATGATATTTTACCAGAAAGTTCTTCCACCATCTTTTTGACAATACACAACCCCAGTCCGGAGCTTTTCTTGGTAGAAAACCCTGGTGTAAATATTTTACCGCGAATCTCATCAGGAATTACCGGTCCGTTATTCCACACCAAAAACGAATAATTATCAACTGTTTCCCACATCGTAACCTGAATGGTCCGCTTGGAATTGGTTGTTAAATCTAATATTTCAATTGCATTCCGAATCAAATTACCTAATAAACTGGTAACCTTCGCTGGAGAATGGGGAAATTTTGAAAAATCAATATCGGAATCAATCAGTAATTCGATCCCCCGTGCTTGAGCTTCGGTTAAAAACACAATAAACATTGCCGAAATAACTGCATTTTCAATCCTTGCCTGCAAGGAAACCGATACATCAGTTATTGATACATATTCATCTACATATTTAATTATATCCTCATTACGATCAAACTGCGCCAGAACCCGAATCACCTGAAGTTGGTTCCGAAAATCATGGCGTTGTGATTGTAAAGTTTGAATCAGTTTTAAACTTTCTTCTTGTTGAAGAAGGTCAGCCTGTTGATTCATCTTCTCTTTTTGAACTGATAAACTGAATTTATAAAAAGCGATCAAGCTTAACAACCACAGTAACATTACCACAATTGAAATCGAAGCATAAAAAAGGATCTCTTTTTTCAAATCATAGCGATAAATTAAACCCATTACCTCGCATGCCGCAAGTTGAATCATGAAAAATCCTAATAACATCAATAATAAAGTAACTAAAAACATTCTGTTTTTAATCATTTCCCAAATCCTTTGATTCTTTAACTTGATTCGGTGATAATAATTTGATTAACGAAAAATTATAATATTTGAAGCAGAACAAAGTTAATGACGGGATAAATAACTCGGTAGTACCAATTATAAAGCAATCAACACTATTATTAATTAGACTGCTATTATTCAAGCCAAACACATATTTAACCGGATAATTGACAAATAAACTACTGAACGTGTTGGTTATCATGAATAATAAAGCAGCCATAACACAAAAGATCCAACTGATCTTTTGATTGACCCGTAGGATGAAAATCAATGATAATAATACAACAAAGGTCTGCATCAAATCAGAAGTATTAAAAAAAACCCGAGACGAGATCATTATTGTTACTAATATTATCACCGGTAAAAAAGTTGACCTTAAGGAAGCTGTTTTGCCAATAAAAGCCAGTGTAAGATGATATGATATAAATCCACCCAGTATAGCAGTAATGATACCAAAAAATATCATTAATATATGCACTTCAAAATCCTCCTTGTAATAAACCGAGTAAAACACCTTTTATTAATTAAAAATACACTATTTTACTATATTAAGTAAAATAGTGTATTTTTAATTATAACATATTTTTGCCTATTAATTATCTCATTTTTGGTTCGTATAACCACATAGCGCATTTAGCAAAAGTCGTTGATGCTGCTCCTAATAACATCATGACTGTTAACAATAAAAATAGAAATTTTTTCATGAAAGTCACCTCCTTTTTGTATATTTTTCTACCAGGCAGACCAATCTTTTTCCAATTGGAGTGATGATAACAATTGGAATTAAAAAACCCAATAAGATGCTGTAAAAAAAGATCGTTTTCATTAAAACAGTCATCAACCAAACTGCAATAAATAACACCAAAGATATATTTTTACGAATGTAAGCCTGTTGTGAATCAATCAAACTAAAGTTTTCCCTATTGGGTAGATAAAACATTAAAATTAAAATCCCATTTAATCCAATCAAAAAAAGCAAAGGATCCGTTAGCCACAATTCTGATTTGCTTGCTGCATAACTGCAGCAAACTATGATCAAGCTTGATAACGATACACACCTGAAATAACCCGAGAGATGTGGTCCTCCAGTAAAAGATTTCATTATGAAAGAAGCCAAGACAACCAAAATCGTCTCTTCAAAAGTTCCTAATAAACTCCCCATTAAAACCATGATTAGAAATGATAAAGTAAAAACCAGACAAACCTCAACCCCGTAACAGATCTTTTTCAAATCATATTTATTATCTGTTTGACGGTGTAAATAGGCACCGACCCGGTCTGCTACCTCAGCAATAGTAATCAAATAACAACCCTCCCTCTAATTGTTATTGATAGCATTATATGGTAATGTAATCTACATAATTAATCGGTAATTTTAACCAGATCTTTATACTTTTTTTGGAATTTTTTTATATATTTTTCTAAAAATAAATACCCCTGGTAAAAGGGGTATTTATTGTATGTAATTCAATTATTGGTTGAGGATATTAAGTTAAGGTGAGTGTATTTGGGGATAAATATTATTTTATAAATTTTGGATTAGCGAGGTTAAGCCCGATTCTAATCTCGGCGCCAATTTTAAATTGGGAATAGTCTTGATTAAACGTAGCTGCTTTTAGTTTTACCCTGTTAACTTCCAGTTCCATCCGCATCATATAGCCAAGGTATTCTAATTTCGTGATCTTAGCTTGGATACCAATAGTTCCCTCCCGTGACTCCTGATAATTAACCATGATCTCTTCCGGTCGGATTAAGATTCTGTATTGACCAAAAGAGTAATTACATCCAAACAAAGGCACCTCCAGCTTAAGTTCAGGGATCTCCAGCATGAGATGATTATTGTCCTTATCATTAGCAACAATATTACCGTTCAATAGATTCGCTTCACCCACAAATTCGGCAATAAAACGGTTAACAGGTTTTTCATAGATCTCAAAGGGGGTTCCGGATTGAATCAAAGCTCCTTGTTGCATCACTCCCAACCGGTCTGAAACAATTAACGCTTCCTCTTGTTGATGGGTCACAAAGATACAAGTAAAGCCTAATTTTCGTTGGTACATCTGCAGTTCATTCCGCAACCGGTTACGCAGTCCATAATCAAGGGCTGAAAAAGGTTCGTCCAACAGTAATAATAACGGTTCCGGCGCCAGCGCTCTGGCTAAAGCGACACGTTGTTTTTCGCCTCCTGAAAGTTGGTGAATATCCCGCACCGCTAAGTGTTCTAACTCAAATAAAGCAAGCAGCTCCTCGGTTTTAGCTTTGATCGCCCCTGCCGTAAGTTTTTGATTCTTTAAACCATATTTAATATTTTCAATAACATTTAAATGAGGAAACAAGGCATAATCCTGAAAAACCATTCCAATCCGCCGATTAGCCGGGGACAAATTGGTCACATCCTGCCGTTGTACAATAATCTTGCTCTCTGTTGCCCTTTCTAAACCAGCGATCAATCTTAAAAAGGTTGTTTTACCGCAACCACTGGGACCCAATAATGAAAAAAACTCGCCCTGATTTAATGCAAGCTCTACCGCAATTGAAAAATCAGGATAATCCTTCGAAACATTAAAGTAAAAATCTGCTGAATTCATCTGTCCTCCCTGCTGCCAATAAAAATACTGCTATTTTCGACACTCAAAAATAACAATAGAGATATAAATATTAACAGGCTCCCTAATGCTGTTGCTTGAGCAAAACGGTAATGCCCAATCAAACGATAGACCGCAACCGATAACGTCACCAATTGCCCTTTTCCAAACACCAATACCGCAGCAAGATCTCCCAACGAAATTGCCATTCCATAAGCAAATGCCGTACTTAACGGACGTCGCATCAATGGCAGTTCAACTCTGCGAAAAACTTGACCGGGAGTGCTGCCTAGCAAGATTGCATTTTCAATTATTGATTCGTTGAGTTCCCGCCGGGCAGTCCGTAAAATCGAATAAACCAATGGAAATGCTAAAAAAACATGGGCCCAAACTATCAATAAACGGTAATTTAATAACTCACCAAAGATACTTGCCAGTCCAATCGCAAATGCCATAAATGAAATCCCGATTGGGAGCTGGAATAAGAGATCAACACCACCCCAAGGCTCATGTCTTCTGGATCGAGCTACATAATACGCGATGCAAACAACGATTAACGAAGCAAATCCACCCAACAAAATACTGTCCCTTAAGACGATCAAAAAAGGTTGGCCTACACTAAAACTGAACGCGGTAGTAAAGAGATTTCGGTAATTGGCAATACTCAAAATCTCCGTTTGAAAAAATGACTTATAGATGATTGCCAAAAATGGACTAACAAAGAAGAGTATTAAAAAAAGTCCATAACTAATAAAGGTGACCGTTTGCAATCTGGTGGTCTGCCAGTTCAGCGCTGCCAGTTGACCTACTAATTTGGACTGGTATTGAACACGTTTCCCAATAAATGATTGCAACAAGAGAATAACTGCTAAAATAATTGTTTGTAACAAAATAATAATTGCTGCCTGTTCAAACTGTAGCTTATTATTGTACTCAATATAGATTAAAACCTCAAACGTCTTATAAAGATAACCCCCAAAGACCAAAACAATCGTAAAACTTAGAAACGAATAAGTAAATACTAAAAAAAAGAGATAACTGAGAGTTGGCATCAAAAGGGGTAAGGTAACCCGTCGCCACGTATTAAGTTTAGAACTGCCAAGCATCGCTGCTGCTTCCTTCAGATTGGGATTAATCCGTTCCCAACTCTCACTTAAAACCCGGATACAGAACGGAAAGTTGTATAACGAATGCGCTAAGATAATCCCCCAAAAACCATATAAACCGGCAAACTTCAGCTGATTATTGGAGACTGATGCCAAGAACTGATTAAAAAAACCATTATTACCATAAAAAATAACCAACCCTAAGACAATTAGGATTCCGGGCATCATAAACGGCAAAATCATTATACTTCGTAACAGTCGTTTCCCCGGAAAATCAAAGTTTCCAAAGAAATAAGCCCCAGGAAACGCCAGTAACAAACTTAAGCAGGCGCTTAAAAGGGCTTCCTTAACTGAAAAAGACAAGGTATTGATGAAGAGTTTGGAAGACAAAAAAGTCCAAAGCTTAACCAGTAGATCACAATCAGTCAATAATTTACCGAAGAAAACAATTAATGGTAAATATAGGGTCAAAGCGATGCTATATAATCCAATCTTCTTTTTAATTGAATTAAATATTTTTCCTAAATTAGCTCCCCTTGATACAAAGTTGATGTCATTCATTAATAACTTGCTCCCATTCCTGAAGCCAACGTTCAAGGTTTGCGGTGACTTTATCAAGTGGCAGATTCAAAATTTTATCAACTTTGGCTGCAATTCGAAAACTTTCAGGAAGTGTTACATCGGAACGGACAGGATACATAAACTGATTTTCCGGAATCAAGGTCTGAAACTCTGCTGATAATAAATAATCCATCAGTAATTTGGCATTAGTAAGATTGGCAGAATTCTTAATAATACCAGCGCCCTCAATTTGCGCATATGCTGCATCATCAAGAATTAAGGCCTGATAACGTTCCGTATTTTCATATAACAGGTGGTAGGCAGGACTGGTACCATAGGACAAAACAATTGGAGCTTCGCCATTAGTATACATCCCATACGCTTCATCCCATCCCGGCGCAATCGTTAATAAATTCGCCTTCAATTGCCGCCAGTAATCCAAATAGCCGTCTTCTCCATAAAGAGCAATCGTCGTTAACAAGAAAACCTGGCCTGGAGATGATGTTAAAGGATTACTGATAATGATCTTCTTTTTAAATTGAGGCTGCAACAGATCGCGATGGGTTTTTGGCAATGAATCCAGTTTTTGACTGTCATAATTAAAAAGGACATAGCCATAATCAAAGGGAATCAACCGATATTCGGGATCAAAGATCAAATCTTTATTTACTAAAGAAAGATTCGCCGGTTGGTACGGTTGAAATAAGTCTGCTTTGAGTGCTTTGGCGAAATAACTGCTGTCTAAACCAATAACCACATCAGCAACCGGGTTATTCTTCTCTTGTAGCAATTGATTGAATAGTGGCCCGGTATCAGAGAATGATTTAAAATCGACCGCCAAATTGTATTTGGTCTTAAAATGATTTTTAATGTTATCAGTCAATTTAACTGAAAAACTCGAATATGTATAAACCATAAGATTCTTTGGAGACTCTTTTTTACAACCGCCAACTACCAGAATAACCACTACCAAAATAATACTCAATAAAAACCGAAGAAGATGACGCATCCAAAAATCCTCCTTATAATTAAAATAAAAAAAGCTTCTTGTTAAAAAGAGGCTTTTCAAGATTAATCACTTATTTCCCTCCACTGGCATTACCCAGATCAGGTTCTAAGGGTATAATCTCAGCCTCGGTTTGACCCGAAGCACCCCTTTTTAAAATAGATAACCATCTAAATTGTATCAGATCTGATTTCTTTATGAGAATAGCATAATCAATAAATAATGTCAAATCTATTAAGTTTAAGATATTTTACATTGGGAGTCCGCTTGTAAAACTTGATATAAAGTCTGACTTAATTCTTCAATTTTGTATGGTTTGGCAACGACTCCTGAAAACCCATACTTTTGATACTCGGCCATCACCGGATTATTCGAATAGCCACTAGATACAATAACTTTAATATTCGGTTCTATACTGATCAGTTTTTCCATCGTACTTTTCCCACCCATTCCCCCCGGAACAGTCAAGTCCATAATAATCGCATCAAATGGTTTACCAGCTTGTTTCGAATCCATAAAATACTGTAATACTTCATTACCGTCTTTGGCATATTCGACTTCATACCCAAGTACACTTAACATCTCCCCGGCAACCTCTCTCACCATATCATCATCATCCATAATTAAAATCTTCCCCTGTCCTTTCTGAATCAACTGGCTCTTAGGTAAATAATCTACATCGTGTTTTTCTGAAGCCGGTAATATGATTGCAAACGTAGTCCCCCGACCCAATTCAGAATTAACCTCAATATATCCATCATGTTTTTTGATGATTGAATATGAAGTCGCTAATCCCAAACCACTGCCATTTTCCTTTGTCGTAAAGTAGGGATCAAAGATCAATGGCAGATGTTCCTCCGCTATCCCAACGCCCTGGTCTTCAATGATAATCTTCACATACTTCCCTTTAGGAATTGCCGCGTCTTCATTTTCAATCACCATATTCTCTGCTGACACAAAGATCAGTCCCCCGTCAGGCATTGCCTGATAGGCATTGATTATCAAATTATTGATTACCTGACTCATTTGCCCGGGATCAACTTCAGCCGACCACAGATCTTCCCGGATTGACAATTTACATTTGACGTTTGATCCCCTTAAAGTGAAATCAACCGTAGCCTGGATTAACTCGGCGATTGATGCGGTCTTCTTTATCGGAGCGCCGCCTTTTGAAAATGTTAGTAATTGGCGGGTAAGTCCTGTCGCTCTATTTACCGCTTCTTCGATCCCCTCTAAATACTTTGTTACATCCTTCCCATTGGTTAACATCATCTTTGCCAATTGAGTATTGGCTAAAACACCTGCTAATATGTTATTGAAATCATGGGCAATACCACCCGCCAGCAATCCTATTGATTCCAATTTTTGTGTTTTTAACATCTCTTCTTCATTTTTTCGACGTTCTGAAATATCTCTAAAAACCAAAACCACCCCGATGATTCGTCCGTCAGTATTGCGAATCGGAGCTCCATTGCTGGAAATATAACGTTCATGACCATCTTTGGAGACTAAAACCGTATTCTTAGTTAATCCAACACTTTCACCAGATTCCAAAACTCTTTCTACCGGATTCAAGCAAGGTTTATTGTTACTATTAACGAACTTAAAAACCGCAGTCAACGGCTTGCCAAGTGATTCTTCATGTTTCCATCCCGTTAGCCGTTCAGCAACTGGATTGATCAGGACAATTCTCCCGATGATATCGGTAGCAATAACCCCATCACCAATCGAACGTAAGGTTACTGCTAAACGTTCTTTTTGGGCAGCCAAATCCTGCTCCGCTTTCTTACGCTCTGTAATATTCCGGGCGATCCCGATCAATTCGAAAGTTTCTTTACCGTAATCTGGCAAGGTCAACGTCACTTCACAAATAAAATTGTCAATAACGATCGATAACAATTGCACTTCAAATTTAACCAAGCGTTTTTCACTAAGGATCTTATCTAGCAACTCTTGCACTTTAGCTCGTTCAGCAGCAGCAATTAAATCAACAAAAGCTTTCCCTAACCATTCCTCTCTGCTAAATCCAGTCGCCTCTTCAAAAGCTTTGTTTAAAGAGGTAATTATTCCATTGGGAGCAATCGTAAAAATGATATCGAGAGTTGCTTCAAATAAATCATGATAACGTTCCTTACTAATCAACAGCGCTAGCTCTGTTTTACTGCTTTTTTTAAAAAATTGAAAGATCAGAAAACCATACATCAAAACAAACAATAACGATCTTATAATAACAAAAGTTTTTTTATCTGATAAAAGATTTTGATCTGCAGTTAAAAAATCGACTACTATCTCAATAATCAAATAAGCAATAAATAAAAATAACAACGTATTAACTAATTTACGTTTTTGATAGTGCATGTCCCCTCCAACCCGGTAGTCGTAAAAAGCAGACTTCATTAGTTAATATTTCTATCAGAACCGTTTTTTTACCTTCTTTTTTAGTTAACTTGTTAATATTCTTATCCATTTTTTTAAAAGTTTGATTATTAATCATTCAAGTTAAAACAGACAATTTATTAAATAAAAAAGGTTACACTTCAGAAATAGTATGACCAATTAAAAATCGGTTTCCTTCTTCAATCATACTTAGTTCCCAGAGTTCATTTCATGCTCCAGTATCTTCAATCCTTCAGATACGTCCTGCCCCAGAATCTCCTGCGTCTTGGTAAAATCAAATCTCTCATGAAGTTTGTCATGTACCTTAAGAAAAGCCTGCTTGCCATACTTCCGGATAAACATCGCCTGCGCCTTGGCTGCAGCTGCCCCATCATTATCCGGTCTGTAGAAACCTTTTGTACAACCTTCAAGCTCCGAACATTCATAGCATCCGTCTATCTTCTTTTCCTGACAGCAAACCACGTTTGGACATTTTCGGTCTTCGTATAATGTTGCAAAGGAACAGACATTATATTCGGTCCTGCAAGAGCCACACCACTCACTTAAGAAGCAATGATTGCAAGAGAAACCGCAGTAGGCTACCGGATCCACACCCTTACGGGCATTTTGGCACAACTTATTTTTAATCCGCTGCATTGCCTCAACATGCATGATCCAATGCCTGCTAAACGGCATTTTAATCAGGCCACGAACATCCTTATTGCACCAATAATCGATCAGCCAGACGGCATTCTCATCCGGACTGACACAACCGGATTTAATAAGCCTTTCTTTATTCGCATCCGAAAACCCCGTCTTCAGCTGTGAATATTCCAGTCCAGTAAGGAATGTATTGGTAGAAAGCATCACTTCTGTGGCATATTCAGATAAAGCTTTTACATTAAGTTTCTTCGAAAACTCAGCAATCTCCGGTCCCTGCAACTCATTACCGGTAGTTATAATTGGGGCGCCAATTTTCTTCTGATAATCACCGGTCACTAATATCTGTTCATCTTTGGCAATCAAAGTATGCATTACAATATCCTCAATTCGAAAGATATGCCAGACAGAATAGGCAAGTGTCTTACTGTGATAACCCTTTGCTTTTGCAAACGGCATCTGATAAAATGCTTGGTCAGGATACCCGTTCACAATTTGGGTAATCTGCTCAAACAGGTCTTTGCGGAGTTCCAGGAGGAGTTCAATTCCATCCTTATATGTAGCTTCTTTCCCAAGTAAAATTTGGACACGTTTATTCTTCTCCGACCATTCAGCATTCATTGGTTAAATAGCCTCCTTCATTTTCTCCAATCAATTGAACTTCAAAAGAGTGAACCGTCCCTGAATTTATTGTTGTATAATATTAATAAATACATAAATCTAGCCATAAACTTCCTGGAGGTGTGTCGGTGTAAATGAAGTTTAAGTTTATCTTGGTTATTATATTAGTACCGATTCTGATCGCTATCCTTACTACTTCATGTTTTTATAGAGATGTCAAAATCAAAGTCGTAACTGAAATTAATCCTGCCCAGGTTAAGAACATTCAAGAAGAATTCGGATTTGTATTACCGGAAAACTCTGCAATTATTCAATGCCGATTAGGATTACCAAGGGATTGGCCTTTTTCGGTGGCTATTGCCGGTATTACAGATATAGAAGAATTTATTCAGAATAATCTATATTTCAAAGTAGAAAAATCTCATAAAATACAACATTTCGCCTATGATAATGCCGAATGCACACAACCGGATCAGATGATTACGGCAGATTATTACTTAGGCTTCTACAACGGAAGTAAAAGAGAGATCTACATATATGAAACCGTGAAAGGTATGATTGTCGAAATTGAAAAAGAAGGAGTTGTTGCTAAGGATTTACTGAAAATGTTTGGTGAATAAGGAAAAATAGGGAAAACAGGGACGGTTCTTGAATTTACCCTAACTCTTTAATTTTCTTAATTCGCTTTGCTTCATTCAACACTCTAATATCCCATTCATGATCGTCTTTTGAGATTAGCAACACATTAAAACCAAACTGAATTCCATTCTGTTTCACGGACAGATCATCATCAATATGCAGATCAATCCCAAACTTTGAGGGGACTTCTTTCGGATGTTGTATAAACACAAATTTCATAACCTAAAGATCTTAATTCCTCACACAGTTGTCTTATTCCCCGTCGCAGCTTTTCCTTAAAGAATAAAACCTTTATGGTCCGAAGCGGCTCTTCATAAACCGCATCCTTGTCAGTCAATATTAATGTATCATCTAAATCAAAGGGAATTTTCATGTAAGCCTCTCTCAAACCAAGTATTAAGTCAGTACTTTCTCTCTTAACTCAAGCTGTTCACTGGTATTCTCTTCGTTCTTGTCAGAAAAAAGAAAACGTGTCGATTGGATACCCTGCCCATATAATAATCTTGCAAGTTCGTCCAATTGATTGGTTCCAAAAAAATTATATTCCTCCTTTGTAATCTCATAGTATCTGTTGTACCAAGCAATCCATGGAACAACACATACCAATACATATTTATCTATACCCGGAATATAACCTACACTGTAACATTTTTCAGAACGGACCTTTTCCATCTCCAGTTTCACAAAGTCACCTCATATGTTTCATTTATTTTCTTATTATAATAGAACTTCACATAAATAAAATTCAAATACTTCAGTGGTCTCAAACCGTCCTAAATTTACCAAAAAAGGACCATTTGGTCCTTTCATTTCAATCCTTCTTCAAAATATTTTTATGAACAAACTGTCTCTTCTTGTTAGCGTAATCGGCAACAATCTGGCCATTGCCATAGAGCTTATATTTGTAAGTGACCAATCCGTCCAACCCGACCGGGCCCCGGGCATGAAACTTACTGGTACTGATGCCGACCTCAGCCCCAAAACCATATTTAAAACCATCACTGAACCGGGTTGAACAGTTCCAGAAGACATTTCCTGAATCAACGACATTCATGAATAATTCCGCTTTCTCCCGGTCGTTGGTAATAATGCTGTCGGTATGCCCCGAACCATAAGTATTAATATGGTCAATCGCTTCTTTTAAATTGGACACTACTTTCACGGACATCTTATAGTCCAAATATTCGGTCTTCCAAGTCTCGGAATTTGCCGGATTGACATCAATAATCGCCGCTGTTTTTTCACAACCAAAAATTTCGACATTGAACTTGGATAGTTCTTCCTTAAGCCTTGGTAAGAGATTGGCAGCAATTTGTTCATGGACCAATAAAGTTTCCATTGCATTACAGACAGCAACATATTGGGTTTTGGCATCAACAACTATTTTAACAGCCATCTCCAGATCAACATCAGCATCAACATAACAATGGCAGATACCATCAGCATGACCCATCACCGGAATCCGTGAATTATCCATGATGTAACGCACAAATTCATTCGATCCCCTTGGAATGATCAAATCGATATATTCCTCTTGTTTTAGCATCTCATTGACGTCAGAGCGCGTTTCTAAAAGCGTAATCCATCCGCTCGGAATCCCTGCCTTCGTGGTTGCTTCACTGATTAACTCCGTCAAAATCCGGTTGGTCGCCGTTGCTTCACGGCCACCTTTGAGGAGCACACTGTTCCCGCTCTTCAAACAGAGAGTTGAGATCTGAACCAGCGCATCCGGGCGGGACTCAAAGATAATCCCGATTACTCCAATCGGCGCAGCCACTTTATACAATTCCAAACCTTGATCAAGTTCAGTTGCAAGCAAGACTTTACCAACAGGATCTTCGAGTTTGATGAGACTGTGAATCCCATCAATCACATCATTGAGTTTCGCTTCATCAAATTTAAGGCGTCTTAATAACGGTGCGGCTAAGTTCTCCTCCTGACTCCGCTGTAGATCTTCCTGATTGGCAGCGATAATTCGCTCCTTATTATCAGACAACACTTTAATGATCTCTTCCAAAGCCCGATTCTTTATCTCACTGTTAGAGACAGCCAGTTCACTTGCTGCCTTTTTGGCAGATTTACTAATCTCTAAAACACTCATTACCTCTCTCACTCCATTATTTTCTAATAGATCAATCAGTTTTTACAATTATACCACAAAACGGTTACCATAGAAGCTTCAATTTTGAGTTTAAACCAAATTTTTAAGGGCATACTAAACCAAAAAGGAGGAATCGAATTTGGATATTAAACGCGCCCAGGAAATTATCCAATCACCGGAAACAATTTACGTCACCTTTCAAAATACCCCAGTCTGGCTAGATGAAATCAAAGAT
>Ga0209409_1000996_pt1 | contig 26313 bp, 23 predicted proteins | sample AD_JPNMR1_MetaG_FD_184424 | JGI IMG/M metagenome (GOLD analysis project Ga0209409, IMG submission 184424) | Active sludge microbial communities of municipal wastewater-treating anaerobic digesters from Japan - AD_JPNMR1_MetaG (SPAdes) (version 2) | ecosystem: Engineered > Bioreactor > Anaerobic...
TTTTATAATTAGATATTGTGCAAAATTGGTATCTTGATATTCATCCACCAGAATATATCGAAAAAGTTGCTGATATTTTTGTAAAACTTCAGGGTGATCACGAAACAGCAAATTAGTTTGTAGCAATAAATCATCAAAATCCATAGCATTGGCTTGCTTGCAGCGAATACAATAAGTCTGATAAACATCACATAATTTACCCATATGATTTTTTCTATCTTTTTCAATTAAGCTGTAATCAGCAGCATAGGCTTTAGGTGTTATCAGATTATTTTTTGCCATCGAAATGCGGGATTGAACTAAACCAGGAGTATAGATTTTACTGTCCAGCTCCATTTCTTTTATAATGCTTCTTAATAGACTTTTTGAGTCGGATTGATCGTAAATGCTAAAATTTTGTGTAAATCCAGTATATTGAGCTTCAGCCCGTAGAATGCGTGAAAAAATAGAATGAAAAGTACCCATCCATAAATAACGAGCAATTTTATTCCCAACAATTTCAGCTATTCGTTCTTTCATTTCACGAGCTGCCTTGTTGGTGAAAGTGAGGGCCAAAATGGAAGAAGGTGGAAATCCTTTTTTCAGTAAATAAGCTACTTTGTAAGTTAGCACACGAGTTTTTCCTGATCCAGCACCCGCAATCACCAGCGAAGGTCCATCAGTATATTCTACTGCCAGACGTTGACTTTCATTGAGTTCATTTAAAAAATCAAAATTTGTATCTTTCTCTCTTTCAATCATTTAAAAATTTATATTATGCTGTTTTGGAAGAACAAAAATTACATTAACTTATTGCAAAGTTAATAAACTTACCCCACTTTTAAATGTAGAAGGAATAGTTTTTCGTAAATTTTGAAGAGTTAATTTCTTATTATGACTGAGATATAATAATTTTACAACTTGAATTTTTATAAAGTTGGAATACTTATAATAATTTTTTTATTACTTTTGATATAAAGAGTTTGAAATAATCAAATTTAAAGGCAAAAGACGATAGGATGAAAAAATTAGTACGTTTGATTTTCAAATATTTTGGCTGGCAAATGATATATCCTTTGCCTGAGCCACAAAAGAGCGTAATTTGCCTGGCACCTCATACTTCTAATTGGGATTTTGTAATTGGTGAACTGTCTTATTGGTCCATCGGGCAAAAAGCTTCTTTTCTTATCAAAAAATCATGGTTCATTTTTCCATTGAATTTCTTTTTCAAATCGTTAGGTGGCATTCCTATTGACCGTTCAAAACACAATTCGCTTACTCAACAAATGATCGATAAATTTCAGAAACTTGACAGTTTCCATTTGGTCATTACTCCCGAAGGAACTCGAGGTTGTGTAACAGCATGGAAAAAAGGTTTTTATTATATTGCTTTGGGAGCAAATGTCCCCATTCAGTTGTCTTATATTGATTATAAAAAGAAGGAATTGGGTATTACTAAAATTTTTTATCCAACAGGAAATATTGATGCTGATTTTCAAGAAATTCAGAATTTTTATGAAAGTGTTCAGCCAAAATATCCTGAGAAATACAACAGAAAAATTTTTTAATCATTTGTTTATGAAAGTTACTTTAATACAAGATGAAATTTTTTGGGCAGACAAAACAACTAATTTACGAAAAGTTGGTCAACAATTGGAATTTCTCTCAGGAAAAACAGATTTGGTTATTTTGCCTGAAATGTTTTCAACCGGCTTTTGTACCGATCAACTAAATTTAGCCGAAACAATGGAAGGCGAAACAATACAGATGCTTCGCTCTTATGCTTTAAAATACCAATTAGCCATCACTGGAAGTTTTATTGCTACAGAAAATGGTAAATTTTATAATCGAGCCTTTTTTATTTTTCCTACCGGTGAAATGGTAACAGCCGATAAACGACATTTGTTTCAAGCGGGAGGCGAAAATAAATTTTTTACTAAAGGGAATAAACGTCTTCAGGTAAGCTATTATGGTTTTAACATTTGTGTGTTGGTTTGTTACGATGTTCGTTTTCCTGTTTGGTCACGAAATGTGAACAATGAATATGATTTATTGATTTATGTGGCCAACTTTCCCTTGAAGCGAATCAATGATTGGGACGTATTATTACAAGCTCGTGCTATTGAAAATCAAACTTATGTAGCGGGGGTAAACAGAATTGGTACTGATGGTCTTGGAATTGAATACAATGGGCATTCAGCTTTACTCGATTTTAAAGGACGCCCTCTTCTTGCTTTTCCTGAAAATGAATTTTCTATTCAAACAACCGAACTGGATAAAGCTCCTTTAATTTCTTATAGAGAAAGATTTCCCGTGTGGAAAGATGCAGATATTTTTGAAATAAAAAAATAAATCCTTTAATTGTAAAAAGAATTTTGGTTTTTCATCCTTTGTTCTGTTGGATTTGTAATCTGATATTTTATTTATTGTGAAAATCAAACCTCATAAATTATTGAAAATTGCAAATTCTTTCCAATAGAAATTTTTCTCCGTCCCACTTTATATTTTCTCAATATAGCTTATTGAAAATGAATGGTTTATCACACGAAGGGACATCGAGATTTTTTCATTTCGTATGCTGTACCTCAAAATGTGGGTTTGGGAAATTTTCGGGGCTACAAAAAAATCGGTGCTACGAACCTTTTTTGATATACATTACAGGTAATAATTCTGAACGGCGTTGCTAATTACATTCAGAGAAAAGAAAAATGACCTGATAAATAAGGTAATAAGGTTGTAAGCTATAGGGAACATTCCTTATTATGAAGGTTAAAGGTTTTTGATAAGGTTTTTTTATGACAAATATTGGTTTAGCAAAACGTTTGATTTTATCAGCGGTTAAAATCAGGAGATTTTATTTTTTGTTCGACGTAGCCTGGAGGCTACGTCGAACAAGGGATATAAATAGTAGAGCCGTTGCATGCAACGGCTCTACTAAAGAATCAGAATTCAATAGATGTTTCCTGAAATGTCTCTACTCGAAACTATATAAATTTTTTTTGAAACAAAATGTATTACAATCTTACTTCGATTCCTTTTTGTTTTAAATAAGCTTTAAGAGCAGGAATTTCTATTTCTTTATAGTGAAAAATACTGGCTGCCAATGCCGCATCAGCTTTCCCTTCTTTAAAAACTTCTACAAAATGTTCCATCGTACCTGCTCCACCACTGGCAATGACGGGGACATTGACACTTTCTGAAACCGCTCTGGTAATATCAATAGCAAAACCATTTTTGGTCCCATCGTGATCCATAGAAGTCAGTAAAATTTCTCCTGCACCCAGATCGACAGCTTTCTTTGCCCATTCTATAGTTTTGATGTCAGTTGGAACTCTGCCTCCATTCAAAAAAACATACCATTCTCCATTGATAAATTTTGTATCAATGGCTAAAACTATACATTGACTGCCAAAATTTTTTGCCAGCTCGGTAATAAGTTCCGGATGCAAAACCGCTGCTGTATTTATTGAGATTTTATCGGCTCCACAAGCCATTAAAAATGAAACATCATAAATACTTGAAATGCCTCCTCCTACAGTAAAAGGTATATTGATTTCTTTAGCAATCCGTGTTACCAACTCTGATAATGTTTTCCTTTTTTCGTTAGTAGCAGTAATATCCAAAAAAACCAGTTCATCAGCTCCCATTTGTGCATAATAAGCTCCTAATTCTACAGGGTCACCTACGTTTTTAATGTTTTCGAAATTTATTCCTTTTACCGTTTTTCCATCTTTTACATCCAGACAAGGAATGATTCGTTTAGCTAACATATTGATAGACAATTATATTTTAATTTATTCTAAATGTTGATTTTCCTATAAATTGAGGAGGTAAAATTAATAAATTTGACCCAAATAATGTTGATCAATTATTTTCCACCACAAAAATTTTTTCTGGATATTTGATTTCAGAAAGCAATAATCCTTTGGCTGGTACAGACATTCCTGCTTTGCAACGATTTTTTGCTTCAATGATTTCTTTAAATTGTTCAATATTAATCTTTTTAAATCCAATTTCAAACAAAGTCCCTACAATGCTTCGTACCATATTTCTGAGGAAACGATTGGCTTCTACTATAAAAATCCATTCCTCATCTTGTTGCTGCCATTCTGCTTGATAAATAGTACAATAATTAGTTTTTACATGGGTGTGCAACTTACTGAAACTTGTAAAATCATTATATTTTTTCAAGAGTTGAGCTGCTTCATTCATCAATTGAAAGTCGATTTTTTTATTTATTAGTAAAGTTATATCTGTTTTGAAAACATTTTTTTGAGTAACTACGTGATATTCATATTTTCTGGTGATAGCATCAAAACGTGCATGGGCTGTTGGTTTTACTTCAATGAGCTTGAAGACGGCAATATCTTTTGGCAAAACACAATTTAAATGAGATAGAAAACTTTGTTCATTTATGGTTCCTTCATAGTCAAAATGAGCTACCATCGATTTTGCATGTACGCCTGTATCTGTCCTTCCAGCACCAACAAGATTTATTTTGCTACGCAATATCATATTCATAGCGTTTGTCAAAACTTCTTGCACGGAAATACCGTTTGGTTGTTGTTGCCAACCGTGATAGGCTGTGCCTTTAAAAGCTATGTAAATAAAATAGCGTTTCACAATCAGAGATAATCTTTGAATAATTAAAAATCTATTTTGGCGATTTTCTAAAAGAAAGGTTATAACGTTAGTAATATTTTTATTTTAACTTAATAAAATGCTGATTTTTAAGTGAATAATTTTTCAATTTTATCAGCATAATATTTTTCAATAACGTTTCTCTTTATTTTCAGATTAGGAGATAAAAATCCATTTTGAGGTGTCCATTCATCTGGTACTAATTGAAAACGTTTTATTTGTTCAAAATCACCAAAATGAACATTGTATTTTTGAATCTCTTTTTGAAAACGTTTTATCACTTCAGGATGTTCAACCATTTCTGCATCGCTTGTATAGGGGATTTTATGTTTTTCACACCAGCTTCTTAAAAAGACAAAATCAGGAGAAATTAAAGCAGCCGCAAATTTTTTATTTTCTCCTACCACAATCATGTTTTCAATAAAAGGCGATTCGGTAAATTTTGTTTCCATAATTTCAGGATTGATGTATTTGCCATTCGAAGTTTTGAAAAGGCTTTTTAATCTTCCTGTAATAATCAGTTGACCTTCTGGCGTAAATTTTCCTGTGTCTCCTGTATGAAACCAACCATCCTTGTCTATTACTTGAGCTGTTAGTTCTGGATCTTTGTAATAACCTACCATTACATTGTGACCCCGACAAAGAATTTCGTTTTGTTCTCCAATTTTGACTTCTACTCCAGGAATGGGCAAGCCTACGGTTCCAAATTTTCTTCCATTTTTTACTTTTTGATGGACCGCAATAACAGGGGAAGTTTCAGTCAAACCATATCCTTCGAAAACCGGCATTCCAATAGCAGAAAAGAAAGATGCCAGTTGTGGACGTAACGAAGAACCACCAGAAACAATAATATCAAAATCGCCTCCAATATTTTCTCTCCATTTTGAATAAACTAATTTGTCGGCAATTTTAAGTTTAAAACGTTTCCACCACCCATTTTCTATTTGATAGCTATTGGCAAGATTTAAAGCCCAATAATAAATCACTTTGCTGAAATAAGGCAATTTTTTCCCAGCAAGATATATTTTATCATACATTTTTTCCAGAACGCGAGGAACAGTAGCCATTATCTGTGGATTCACTTCCTTAATGTTTTCCGCTATAGTTCCAAGATTTTCAGCATAATATATCGATAACCCTATATATTGGTATAAATATACCAGCATTCTTTCGTAAGCATGACATAATGGTAAGAAACTTAAAGCAATTCTATCGCGAGGTGAAGGAATATCATAAAGATGCAAAACCTGCTGAACAATATTATTATGTGACAGCATTACTCCCTTTGGAACACCTGTCGTACCCGAAGTATATACAATTGTGGCTACATCAGAAGAATGAATGTTGTTTTTTAATTCAGTGAGTTTTTCTGGTTGTGGATTTTCTTTTCCTAATTCAATCAACTGGTCCAGATAAGGAAGATTAACACCTTGATCTACAAAAGTATAAATGTACTGTAGTGTTTTAATTTGCGGGAAAATAGGCATCAGTTTGTTTCGCAGTTCTTTTCCTTCCACAAAAATCATTTTTATTTCAGCATGATTCAGAATGTAGAGATAATCATCCTGGCTAATAGTAGGGTAAATAGGAACAGAAAGAGCCCCAATTTGCATAGTGGCAAAATCAATCATATTCCATTCTGGTCGATTATTGCTAATAATACAAACTTTATCACCTGGCTGAATACCAAGTTTTAGCATTCCATAGCTAATATTGTTAGTAGTTTCTACATATTCCTGAATGCTGAATTTTTTCCATTCTCCATTTCGTTTGCAAGCCAAAGCTGCTTCTTGTTGAGGATATTTTTCCAGATAACGATCCAGAATATCAAATAAACGAGTTGTTTCCATGATATTGGTAATTTATTGAAAAACGATGGTTCTGTTTTTATAAGTAAGAATTTTTCTTTCAATATGTTTTTCCACTGCTCGAGAGAGTACGATTTTTTCAAGATCTCTTCCTTTCCTGATCAAGTCGTCCACAGAATCTTTGTGAGAAACGCGAGCAACATCCTGTTCAATGATCGGACCCGCATCAAGTTCCTGCGTAACGTAATGACTGGTAGCTCCAATTATTTTTACCCCTCGCTCATAGGCAGCATGATACGGTTTTGCACCGGCAAAAGCAGGCAAAAAAGAATGATGAATGTTGATGATTTTGTTGGGATATTTTTCGATAAATTTTGGAGAAAGAACTTGCATGTAGCGTGCCAATACACAAAAATTAATATTTTGATTTTTCAACAATTCAAGTTCTCGTGATTCTTGTTCTTTTTTATTTGACTTGTCAATAGGGAAAAAGTGAAAATCGATTCCAAATTGTCTGGCAACAGGCTCTAGATCACGATGATTGCTGATAATCAATGGAATTTCTACATTCCATTCGTGTGATGCATATCGAGCAAGCAAATCATACAAACAATGAGAAAGTTTGGAAACAAAAATAACCATGCGAGGTTTGTTGTCCGAAAAATAAAGTTTAAAATTCATTTCAAAACGCAAGGCAATCAATCTACTAAAATATTCTTCAATTTTGCTTTTAGGTATCTGAAAATGGCTGATGTCCCATTCAATACGCATAAAAAAAACTTTTTCTTCTCTGTTTACATATTGATCCAGATAAATAATATTTCCTTGTTGGCGATTGATAAATTCGGTTACTGATGCCAGAATTCCTGGTTTATCAGGGCAGTAAATCAATAAGATGGCTGTGTCGTTTTTGGTTTTCATTTAAAATGAATAATTTTAAGAATGCAAAGATATAACTTTTTTATTAATTCAATTTTTTTAAATAAGCCACATATTTGCTTGACTTTCTTAAAAAATAAATTTTTAAAATAAGAAAGTAATTTCATGATACAGTGAGAAAAATGCAAAAGATGAGAAAAATTCTTTTAACTTTGTAACACTATTGAAAACAAGCAAAATGAATGTTATGAAAAAATTTATTATTTCTTTCTGCACGTTATTTGTTACATTGCTATTGTTTGCACAAACTTCCAGCCTGTTGAATGGAACAATTATTGGCACGCAACTTTCAGTGGATTATTCTACGGGGAATCCTTCAACGACGGTAAATACCATTCAAAACGTGTTCGACAATAATTACGAGACATTTTTTGCTTCTTATGACCGAAGTGGTACATGGGTTGGATTGGATTTAGGGAACAAGCATGTCATTACTAAAATTGGTTATTCACCACGTATCTCACAACCTGATAGAGTGCAACTGGCAGTGATTGAAGGTGCTAATTCTCCTGATTTTTCAGATGGGGTTCCACTTTATTTGATTCCCGAAGCTGCCCCTGAAAACACTATGACTTATGCTGATATCGATTGTTCCCGTGGATTTCGTTATGTTCGTTATGTTTCTCCTTCCGATGTACGTTGCAATCTGGCTGAACTACAATTTTATGGTTATCCTGGCGAAGGCACAGATACAAAATTTTATCAAATTACCAATCTGCCGACGGTTACCATTCATACAGAAAACAGTCAGGACGTTGTTTCAAAAGATACGTATATAAAAGGAATTGTCAGTTTTATTTCTGAAAATGGGAATAAAATTTATACGGATAGTACTTCTATCAAAGGAAGAGGGAATGCCAGCTGGAATTTTCCTAAAAAGCCTTATCGATTGAAGTTGTTCAATAAAGTAAATTTACTGGGAATGCCTGCTAAAGCAAAGGACTGGACGCTTATCAATAATTATGGTGACAAAACCCTTATGCGAAACATACTGGCGTTTAATGTCAGCAAAATTTTTAATATGCCCTATACGCCAGCAGGAATTTGTGTAGATGTCATTTTAAATGGAGAATACAAAGGTACTTATCAACTCTGTGATCAAGTAGAAGTAAACAAAAATAGAGTAAATATCACCGAAATGAAACCTACTGATACTGCTTTGCCCAATCTATCAGGAGGTTATTTGATTGAAATTGATGCTTATGGACCAACTACTGAAAAATCATGGTTTTATTCTTCTAAAGGCACACCTGTTACTATTCATTCTCCCGATGATGATGAGATTGTACCAGAACAAACCCAATATATTACCAATTATTTCAACAACCTGGAACAAGAAGTTTATAGCGATTATACACAAGATAATGCTTCATTTAGGAAACATCTAGACACCAAAACTTTTCTGAAAAATTTGCTTATCGGTGAATTTTGTGGGAATACAGATACATACTGGAGTACCTACATGTACAAACAGCGAAACAATGATACGATTTATACGGGACCGATATGGGATTATGATATAGCTTTTGAAAACGATTATAGAACTTATCCTATCAATAATTTAATCGATTTTATTTATCGAACAAACGGTTCAACAGCAGGCGATATGCAAAATTTTGTCGATCATGTATGGGCAAGCAATGCTTCCAAACGTGAACTATATAACTTGTGGATGGATGCCAGAGCTAAAAAATTGACACTGGAAATGATGAATCATCTGGTGGATAGTCTGGCAACGCTATTGGATCAATCACAGAGATTAAATTTTATTCGTTGGCCCATTATGAATTCTTATGTTCACATGAATCCTGTTGTATGGGGTTCCTATCAAAATGAAGTGAACAATGTAAAAAATTATATAGTTAATAGATTAACGTGGATGGATCAAAAAATGACTTCCATCTATCCAGGACCTCAAGCTGTAGAAAATCCTTTTGTGGAAAAATGGTATGTCAATCATGCTACTTTATATTTGGAAGGCTATGATCATCCTGTTTCAGTAAAGATTTTTGCTATAGATGGTCAGTTAGTAACAACAAAAAATTTATTAGCTTCTGAAAATTTTTCCACTGAACTATATCCGGGAATTTATGTTATTCAGGTTCAAGATTTGATAACAAAAGCAATGTCCAGCCAGAAAGTATTGATAACGAAATAATTTATTGTTTTTAAGAAATTAATCGAGTAGGTAGGGGGATTACTCCCCCGCCCTCTCATACTACCCAGCATGCTCTCGAACCGGGCGGTTTCATTTAATGGTGTAACGCTTCATAATTTAATGAAAGACTGTGTCGGATTTTCCTTTCCAAATTTTGTAAAAATGAACTAAAAGCCAATGTCAATCAGTTTTTATGAATATTTTAGTAAATTTAATCTACGCAAGAAAAATACTATTTTTTCTTCTAACTAAGTTATTTTATTGAATTTTTTTGTATGTTTGTAAAAAATAAAATAATGTTCAATATATGATAAACAACTAATAATTACACTGTAAGCAAGAAATTATTTTAAAAAAATATATTAAACAAATAATAATCAATTTGTTGTACATAAAATATACCTCCTTTGAAAGGAAAATCCGTTTCAAAAAAGAAAATTACCTTAAGGTGCGAGATTTTTTAAAAAGTCGAAAAACTATTTTTAATTTCCTACTTCCGATAAGAATTTAATTCTCACCAATCGAATTTCTGTTTCACTGAAATCATCCTCGCCTAATTCTTCTAATGCAACATCAATATCATCAGTTTCAGCCGTTCTGAAATATTCAAAAATTTCGTCTACACGTTCCGGATCCATTACTTCATCTAAAAAATAGTCGATATTAATTTTTGTACCAGAATATACGATAGCTTCGATTTCATTGAGTAAATCATTGAAATCCAGACCTTTCGATATAGCAATATCATCAAGTGCAATTTTTCGGTCAATTGCCTGAATAATAGATACTTTTAGTTTTGATTTATTAGCTACCGTTCTTACACGCAAATCATCTGGACGAACTACTTCGTTTTCTTTTACATATTCTTTAATCACTTTTAAAAATTCTTCTCCGTAGCGTTTTGCTTTGCCAGTTCCTACACCAGGGATATTTTGTAATTCTTCCAATGTAATAGGATAAGAAGTAGCCATAGCTTCTAACGAAGGATCTTGAAATAATGCGAAAGGCGGCACTTCAAGTTTTTTAGAGAGTTTTTTGCGTAAATCTTTCAAAATAGAAAACAATGCATCATCTGCTGCACAAGTACTGGCAGCATTTAAAGTACCTATTTCTTCTTCCTCCTCAAATTCATTATCTTTCACAATAGGAAAAGAAGTAGGATTTTTTAAGAAAGCTTTCCCTTGTGGAGTCAATTTCAATAATCCATAATTTTCAATATCTTTTGTAATATATCCTGCAATCATTGCTTGCCGAATAACAGCATGCAATAATTGTTCATCCTCGTCCATCGCTGCTCCAAAATTTTCCAGCTCATTGTGCTGATAAGAAAGAACATCTGTAGTTTCATTTCCTTTAAGAATATCTACAATGTGTTCTTCTTTAAACTTTTCTTTTACTTGAGAAATAGTTTCTAATATTAAAGTTAATAATTCTTGCCCTTCCATAAATTTTCGTGGTTTCAAACAGTTATCACAATTTCCACAATTTTCTTCTATATAATTTTCTCCAAAATAATGAAGTAATAATTTTCTTCTACAAACGGAAGATTCAGCATAAGCTTGCGTTTCAAGCAAAAGTTGATAACCAATTTCTTGTTCAGCAATTGGTTTCCTTTGCATAAATTTTCGTAATTTATCTAAATCTTTTCTTGAATAAAAAGCTATACATTGTCCTTCTCCTCCATCGCGGCCACTTCGACCCGTTTCCTGATAATAGCCTTCTAAACTTTTAGGAATATCATAATGAATAACATATCGTACATCCGGTTTATCAATTCCCATACCAAATGCAATGGTTGCTACAATTACATTGGCTTCTTCCATTAAAAATTTATCCTGATTGATTGTGCGTTGTTCTGAATCCATTCCTGCATGGTACGGTAAAGCGGCTATACCATTTACTTGCAACATTTCGGCCAATTCTTCGACTTTTCGTCTACTCAAACAATAAATAATACCTGATTTTCCTTCCTGTGAACGGATATATTTAATAATTTCTTTGTCAATATTGTCAGTTTTTTGCCGAACTTCATAATATAAATTATGACGATTGAAAGAAGATTTAAATATCTTAGCTTCTAATATTCCTAAATTTTTAAGAATGTCATGTTGAACCTTTGGAGTTGCAGTAGCTGTTAGAGCTATGATGGGAGCAACTCCTATTTCATTGATAATGGGTCTGATTCGGCGATATTCAGGACGGAAATCATGCCCCCATTCTGAAATACAATGTGCCTCATCAATGGCATAAAAAGAAATTTTTACATCTTTTAGAAATTCAGTATTTTCTTCTTTCGTAAGTGATTCAGGAGCCACATAGAGCAATTTCGTCTTACCTGATAAAACATCAGCTTTAACTTGATCAATTGCTTGCCGTGTTAATGATGAATTAAGGAAATGTGCCACACCATCTTCTTCACTGAAATTACGCATGGCATCTACCTGATTTTTCATTAAAGCAATTAAGGGTGAAATAACTATCGCCGTGCCATCCATTATTAAAGAAGGCAACTGATAGCATAAAGATTTACCTCCTCCTGTTGGCATTAAAACAAAAGTATCATTGCCATCCAATACATTTTGAATAATTTCTTCCTGATTACCTTTGAAAGTATCAAAACCAAAATATTTTTTTAAATGCACTGCTAAAGCAGTTTTCTTAGCCATACAACAATCCTCGATCACAAAATAAGTAAAATTAGTATTTAAAAATTAGTATGAATTTTTCTACTTTAATGAAAAATCTTTTATTTCCTTTCTTGATTTATTTTTTCACATTTACAGGCAAACAAAATTATAAACACTTTTCAAATATACAAGCATTTTTTAAAAAAAAGAGGACATTAATAAAAATAATTAATATCCTGCTTTTTAATGAAAATTTTAGAAATATTATTTCAGGCTATTTTTAATTGATCCAAGTTGGTTTGTTGCAATTTATTCTGAGCGTAGTCTAACGTAATAGTTAGCTTTTTTGCTGCTTTTTTTGATGGCATTTCATACATGGCATCCATCATAATTGTTTCTGTAATGGAACGCAATCCTCTGGCACCCAACTTGAATTCAATGGCTTTATCCACAATGTAATCTAAAACTTCTTCATCAAAAGTTAATTCTATATTGTCCATTTTAAACAGTTTAATATACTGCTTGACAATAGAATTTTTAGGTTCAGTAAGAATTTGACGCAAAGCATCTCTATCTAAAGGATTAAGATAAGTCAAAACAGGAAGACGGCCTACAATTTCCGGAATTAGTCCAAAAGATTTGAGATCTTGAGGCATAATGTATTTTATAAGATTATTCCGATCAATTTGCTTAGTGCCTTCTATTGAATTATATCCGACCACTCTGGTATTAAGACGAGCTGCAATTTTTCTTTCGATGCCTTCAAAGGCTCCGCCACAAATAAACAAAATATTCTGTGTATTTACAGGAATCATTTTTTGTTCTGGATGTTTTCTACCTCCTTGTGGTGGTACATTGACAATGGTTCCTTCCAACAATTTCAGCAAACCTTGTTGCACTCCTTCACCACTTACATCGCGGGTAATGCTTGGATTATCACTTTTTCGAGCTATTTTATCGATTTCATCAATGAAAACAATACCTTTTTCAGCAGCTTCTACATCATAATCTGCTACCTGAAGAAGTCGTGTAAGAATACTTTCTACATCCTCCCCCACATAACCTGCTTCAGTAAATACCGTTGCATCAACAATAGTAAAAGGTACATGTAGTTTTTTTGCTATTGTTCTTGCCAGCAAGGTTTTACCAGTACCTGTAGGTCCTACCATGATAATGTTGGATTTTTCTATTTCTACATCATCATCGGTTTTTTCCTGCATTAAACGTTTATAATGATTATAAACGGCTACTGATAAATATTTTTTTGCCTCCTCTTGCCCGATAACATATTGATCCAGATATTGTTTTATTTCTTTTGGCTTGGGTATTTGCGACTTTTCAAAAGAAAGAGTTTGTTTTTTGGCTTGGGTGTTTTCTTTCGCAATTTCTGCGGCAATCATAGCACAATCGTTGCAAATCTGAACGCCATCCATTCCTAAAATAAAAAATTCTACTTCATCCTCTGAACGACCACAAAAATTACAATATTTTTTGGTTTTAGGCATTTTTAAGCATTATTTTTTTGTTTTCTTTTCGTTGATGAGAACTTTATCAATCATTCCATATTCCAGGGCTTCGTAAGAAGTCATCCAATAATCTCGATCAGCATCTTTTTCAATTTTTTCGTAAGGATTGCCCGTATGTTCTGCCAGAATATTGTAGAGTTCTTTTTTCATTTTCTGGATTTCACGAGCCGTGATTTCAATGTCTGAGGCTTGCCCTTGAGCTCCACCCATCGGCTGATGAATCATGATACGTGAATGTTTAAGAGCAAAACGTTTCCCTTTTGCACCAGCAGATAATAGTACCGCTCCCATCGAAGCTGCCATGCCAGTACAGATAGTAGAAACATCAGAAGTAATGAACTGCATAGTATCATAAATACCCAGACCAGCATAAACTGAACCTCCTGGTGTATTCAGATAAATAGAAATATCCTTCCCTGGTTCTGCTGAATCAAGATAAAGTAATTGAGCTTCAATTACGTTGGCAGCATAATCATCTACTTCGGTACCCAGAAAAATAATTCGATCCATCATTAATCTTGAAAACACATCCATTTGAGTGACATTCAGTTGACGTTCTTCAAGAATGGTAGGAGAAATATAACTTGTATTTACAATATCGCTGTATTGGTCAATTAACAAGCCATTTATTCCCAACTTTTTGGTTGCATATTTGCGAAATTCATTATTTTTATCCATAATAGTTATTTGTTTTTATAAAAAATTTATCGTTCTCATTGGTAGAGAACTTTTTATAAACAAAATTATTTTAAAAAAGTTTCAGTTTCAATTCTAAATTCAAATTGTCTTTTAAAATTATTTGGTTTCAAACAATTTATCAAATTCTTCTAAGGTAACATTATTCGTCTCTAAAGTTACAACTTCCTTTATGGAAGAAAAAATCTTTTGATCAAACAAATTCTCAATTAAGTTTTTTAAAGTATCCTCTTTATTTATCATATCCTTTGCATAATTTTCAAGGATGTCTTCGCTAAGATTAATAAATCCGTATTGCGCAAACTGGTTTTTTGCTTCTTCTTTGGCATAATTTTCTACTTCATCGGGTTCCACATTTATATTAAAAGCTTTCAGCAATTTTTCTCTAATCAATTGCCAGGTAACATCTTCAATGATTTTTGGATACTCTTCTTCCAATTTTTCTGGCGTTAGGTCTTTATTTTTGAGCAATAACCAGCGTTTTAAAAATTCATCAGGATAGTTCAAGTTTTTATATCGATCTATCAACATCGTACGAACATCCAATTGAAATTTATAATTACTTTCAGCAGCAAGTTCTTTCTCAATTTCTTGTTTTATTTTTTCACGAAACTCCTCTTCGCTTGACACTATATTTTCACCATAAACCTTATTGAATAATTCTTGATTGATTTCAGCAGGATAAAAACGAGTAATACTCTCAATTTTAAATTGAAAATCTTCTTTAATATTGTTTACTTCTTCTTTTGAAATTTTTAATAAGGAAGATAATTCTGTTTCGTTGTTTTGATAAGCAGTAGCTGGATTAAAAGTAATCGTGTCCCCTTTTTTTGCACCGATAAACAATGATTTTTGACCGTCATCCTTCATATAAGCTGGTGTAAGTACTGCATCAGTAATATGAATTCCATTTTCTTTGACTTTACCATTTTCCAATTGCACTAATTCTCCTTTCAACATGTCTTTTTCTTCAACGGTTTCTTCTTCCTGATATTTTCCAAAACGAGAAGCATACGCTTTGATTCTATTGTCAATCATTTCATCGGTAACCTCGATGTGGTAATATTTAATCTTATCTTCTTTGGAAAATGATATTTCAAATTGAGGAGCCAATCCTAAATCAAAATTAAATTCAAATTCTTCCTGTAAGTTAAAATCTATATTTTGCTGATCTTCTTCTCGTGGAAGAGGTTCGCCCAGAATATCAATTTTGTTTTCTTCGATATAATCTTGCAGCTTTTGAGATATGAGTTGGTTAATTTCTTCTACAAGGACTGATTTCCCATACATTTTTCTTACCAACTGCAAAGGTACCATTCCTGGACGAAATCCTGGCATATTTGATTTTTTACGTAACTCCCGCAATCTTTTTTCTACATTTTCTGCATAATCGTCTTTTTTGATGCTTAAAGTAAGTACAGCGTTGTTTTGATCAAGGTCTTTTCTAATGACATTCATAACTTATTTTTTTAATTAATTTTCTGATATTTAGTTTTTTAATGAAGACAAAGGTACGAAAAAAGAACTGATAGAAAACATTTTATGTTTAAAAAACTCTATGAATAAATTTAATTATTTGATAATCAAATAATTAATAAATTATTCATAATTAGAATATAAATGTAAGGTTAAAAGAGAAGACATTATTTTTTGTAGTAAAAATTTGTGTGTCTGAATTTGTATAATAAATATTTTCTTTCAAGCCTTTATTCCAGTTCGCTTCCAATTGTATTTTTTTAAAAATTTCAATCCCGCCACCAAAGGTATAGCCATAATCGGTTCGATCATTGAAATTGGTATAAGAAAATTTTTCTGGAATAGAAGAAGTATTTGTTTCAGTAATTTTTTGTCCCTTTAAAAGATAGGCTCCATATAAACCTCCAAAGCCATAAATTCCGATGATTCCCCATGATAAACGATAACGAATATTGAAAGGTATTTCAATATAGTTTAATTCTCTATAGATATCACAAATGCTGTCTGATTGAAGGAAACAACCTTTTTGAGAGAGAGATGTGCCAATATCAAAGCCTAAGCCAATTTTTGAAGTATATTGATAAATTACTCCTATGTGATAAGCAGTTAAGTTCTGCAAAGTAGGCTTTTCGATGGGAGTAGATAAATTACTTGAAGTAATAACTTCATTTGCTTCATTGATCCCGATTTTCACGCCAAATTGAGCTAAAATTTTTGAACTAAATATCAGTAAAAGAAATAATACAACCCAAAATTCTTTTTTCATGAAAAATAAATTTTTGTACTTCCTTGTTTTAAATATCAATGAGAAATAAAAGAATTTAATTATGCAGTAGCAGAAACATTTTTTGACATTCGTTTTCGTTCATTCTCATCAAGATAGATTTTTCGTAATCGAATATTAGAAGGAGTAATTTCCACATATTCATCCTCTTTTATGTATTCCAACGCTTCTTCGAGACTAAATATGACAGGAGGAGTAAGTTTGATTTTTTCATCTGAGCCAGAAGCTCTCATATTGGTTAATTTTTTAGATTTAGTGACATTTACTACAATATCACCCTCTTTTGAGCTTTCTCCTACCACCTGTCCCGCATAAACTTCTTCTTGGGGTGAAATAAAAAATCTACCTCGATCTTGTAATTTGTCCAATGCGTATGCAAAAGCTGTGCCTGTTTCCATTGCAATTAATGAACCATTTGTTCTTTTTTCGATAGGTCCTTTATAAGGTTGATATTCAAGAAAACGATGACTCATAATAGCTTCACCGCCTGATGCAGTTAGCACTTGATTGCGAAGTCCAATAATGCCTCGTGAAGGAATTATAAATTCTAATTGAATACGATCGTTCATCGTTTCCATTTTCAACATTTCTCCCTTACGAGAAGCTATAATTTCAATAATTCTGCCACTATATTCTTCAGGGAGATTAATTATCAGTTGTTCAACAGGTTCACAACGGATGCCATTTATCATCTTGAAAATTACTTGCGGTTGTCCCACTTGCAATTCATAACCTTCGCGGCGCATGGTTTCTATTAAAATAGATAAATGAAGCACACCTCTGCCATAAACATGCCAAATATCTTTATCAGGTTCCTTTTTTACTCGCAAAGCAAGATCTTTATCCAATTCACGCATCAATCGTTCATGTAAGTGCCTTGAAGTGATGTATTTTCCTTCCTGCCCATAAAAAGGAGAATTGTTAATGGTAAACACCATACTCATGGTTGGTTCATCAACAGCAATGGGTTTTAAAGGCTCAGGCTGATTAATATCTGCAATGGAATCACCAATTTCAAAATTATCAATCCCGATTAAAGCACAAATATCTCCTGATTTTACTTCTGAAATTCTTTTTCGTTCCAGTCCGATAAAAGTGTATAGTTCTTTAATTTTAGTTTTCACCACAAAACCATCTCGCTTCACTAAACTTACATCCATACCTTCGTACAGCGTACCACGATGAACACGTCCCACTGCAATTCTACCTACATAAGGAGAATAGTCCAAAGAAGTAATCAGCATTTGAGGTGTTCCTTCCAGATAGAAAGGCTCAGGAATATATTTTATAATAGCATCCAATAGCGGGAAAATATTGTTTGTTGGTTTTCTCCAATCTTCTGACATCCAATTTTGTTTGGCAGAACCAAAAATTGTATGGAAATTCAGTTGTTCTTCTGTGGCATTCAAATGATACATTAAATCAAAAACTTCTTCCTGAACTTCATCCGGTCGACAATTAGGCTTATCCACCTTGTTAATCACAACAATAGGAATAAGTCCCAATTGCAAAGCTTTTTGTAAAACAAATCGTGTTTGAGGCATTGGTCCTTCAAAAGCATCTACCAACAGTAAAACTCCGTCAGCCATGTTGAGTACCCGCTCTACTTCACCACCAAAGTCGGCATGACCTGGCGTATCAATAATATTGATTTTATAGCCATTATAATTGATCGAAGCATTTTTTGCCAGAATTGTAATTCCTCTTTCACGTTCTATTTCATTATTGTCCATGATTAATTCGCCGACCTTTTCATTGTCTCTGAAAAGATGACCAGCCAACAACATCTTATCAACCAGTGTAGTTTTTCCGTGATCAACATGAGCAATAATTGCAACATTTCTAATTTTTTGCATGTATCCAACTCCTCATTTTTTAAGCTTGCAAATTTAATCAAAAAAATTGAATTTTAATTGGCTATATTATTCAAATTACTTGAATAATCATCTATTATTGGACAACAAAAAAAGGAAAAAATTACTTGAAATTTCCTTTTAGGATAATAAAAACAAAGGAATAGGGAAAAATGTAAGAATAAAAAAATGATTGAAATCTTATCAACCTTTTAAAAATCAACAACTCATAATAAATTTTAAAAAGCATCAATTCAATTCATCAACAACAAAGATAAGCTTTTTTACACTTAAATCATTGATAGTTAACAATTAAAAAAGTTTTTAATTCAAAAAAGGATGAAATTATTGTATGCAATAAAAAAAAATAGTATTTTTGCGTTCCAATTTAAGCACAATCTCTGGCAGAAACGAAAAGTATGTAAATATTGTGCTGTAATAAATAAAATTAATAAAAATGGACTTATTAAAGGTTGCAGAACAGGCTTTTCAGGTAGAAAAAAGTTTCCCTGAATTTAAAAGTGGTGATACCATAACAGTTGCCTATCGAATTAAAGAAGGGAACAAAGAAAGAATTCAGGAATTTCGTGGTGTAGTTATCAGCATTAAAGGACAGGAAGGGAAAAAACGTTTTACTGTCCGCAAAATGTCGGGAAATGTCGGTGTGGAAAGAATTTTTCCGATGGATTCGCCTTTTATAGAAAGCATTACTGTAAATAAAAGAGGTAAAGTACGTCGTGCAAAACTGTTTTATTTACGTAAGTTAACAGGTAAAAAAGCAAGGATAAAAGAAAAACGTTATTAAAGAAAGAAATTTGGAAGAGAGAAAGTCAATTTTCTCTCTTTTTTGTTTAAAACAGTATTTAATTTCTTACGCTTTTTACCACCTATTAATCGCTTTTCAATATTGTTCTTTTTCCCAGAACATAATGCAAAGTCCAATTACCAAGGGGAAAAGTGCAACCCCAATTAACAGATAAATGAATGGCAAATTGAACATATGTTCTATAAAGTTCATCAACCAGTCAGAGAAAATTCCAATATACAAAGCTGTAGCAATTCCAATGGTTGTAAAAAGCCAAACGATCCACGAATTGTCTTTTCGCTGCGGCAAATGCCGTAAAGTTCTGCTGGCGAAACCATTATCAGCTATATCATGCTTGTGTAGTTTAAAGAAATCCTGAAAATTTTTGTCTGTTTCATTCGTTTCCATATCCATTTTCTTTTAAAAAATTCGCAATTTTTTCTTTACCTTTTCGAATATAATTTTTTACACTACCAATAGGACATTTCATAATAGTTGCAATTTCACGTTGTGTTTTGTCTTCCATATAATAAAGCAAAACGGCTATTTTTTCCATTTCATTCAAATTGATTAAAGCTTTGTAAAAATCTTCTTTGTAAGTTGAATAGGAATTGTTCACTTGATATAGCTGATTGATTTCTTTCTCGTCCAGATCATAAAAATCTTTTCTAGCTCGAACGGCATCATAATACACATTGTAAGCGATACGAAAAAGCCAGGTCGAAAAATTCGATAAAGCCTTAAAAGTAGGCAAATAAAGAAAAGCTTTAATAAAAGTTTCCTGAGCCAGATCGTCACTGAGAAAAACATCACCCATTGTCAGGTTCAAAAAGAATCGACGAATGGGTGACTGATATTTGCGTATCAATTTCTCAAAGGCTCTCTCATCTCTGGATAAAATGACTTGAGCAATCCATCGAAGATCTTCCGCATTATTCATCTTTATCGGTATCGTCTGGCGATTTAGGTTTCTCCAAAAAATAAACCAGTAAGTAACCTATCCCAACAAAAGCTGGAACAATTCCCAAAATGAGTGCTCCCATGTTTTTTACAATCAGAAAATAAATCAACAACGATAGACCAACAGCCAACCATAAAACTCCTTTCTTTAAATCAGAGTTAGGTTTATTTTTGGCTTTTTTCTCAAAAAAGTCTTCGGGTAAGGTTTGACCAAGCTCCAGTGATTTTAAGTACAATTCATATCTTTGTTTCGATTCTTTTCCTTTCTGATAGTAAATAATCCAGATGATAACAATGACAAAAAGAAAAGGTAAAACACAAATTAAGAATAACTGAAACCCTGTAAAAGGCATATCTTCTCGTGCTTCAGCTTTAATTTTTTTCCTTTCGTTTTCCAATTCTGCTTTTTTCAATTCAATCAACTGTTGAGGCGAAAGTTTTTGGAGCAAGAATGAATCTTTAACTTCTTTACTTAAATTTTTTGTGACCGTCACATCTGGTTTTACACTATCAATGGCTACATTTTTTGAGGATGCCCATCCTGTTATCAATAACAACGAAAAAAATAAAAATACTGCCTTTTTCATAATGTTTAAAATTTTAATGAAAAATATAATGTTTGTTTTATAATTATTAGACGAAATGAACTATATACTTTGATTTTCAAAAATGATCAAAAATACAAGAATTAACATTTTTTATAAATTTAATCAAAAGAATTCCTCGAGGCTTGCCTCGGGGTTACTCATTAACTATTTTTTGAAAAATATACTGTAATTTATCTCTTTTAAAGTAGGATACTTTGCGAATAATCATTTAATTTTTTAATGAACCAATGTTTTTCCTCATTGGCTATTTTTCTATTGACATAAGGGTTTTTCTATTCCCTCAGAAACTTGTAATTTTGTAATTGAAACAATTGTTTTTAATTATTTGTACAGATAAAAATTAAAATTCTTTACCTGTTATTGAATGAAAATAGGCAACACTGATTTCCCAAACTATCCTTTGTTTTTAGCTCCAATGGAAGAAGTAACCGATCCTCCTTTCCGATTGTTGTGTAAACAATTTGGTGCTGATTTAGTTTATACAGAATTTGTTTCTTCAGACGCTTTGATCAGAAAAATTGAGCGATCACTTCAAAAAATTACTTTTTTCGAGTCCGAACGACCGATAGCTATTCAACTCTACGGCCAACATGTGGACGCAATGGTACAGGCAGCTTTGATGGCTGAAGAGCTACAACCAGATATTATTGACTTGAATTTTGGCTGTCCAGTGAAAAAAGTTGCAAATAAAGGTGCTGGTGCTGGATTGTTGAAAGATATACCAAAATTATTGGAAATTACTAAGGCAGTAGTGAAAGCGGTAAAATTACCTGTAACTGTAAAAACTCGTCTTGGCTGGGACGAAAACAACAAAATTATTCTTACTTTAGCAGAGCAATTGCAGGATTGCGGTATTCAAGCATTAACCATTCATGCACGTACTCGTTCGCAAATGTACAGAGGCGAAGCGGATTGGACTTTGATTGGGGAAGTAAAAAATAATCCCCGCATAAAAATTCCTATTATTGGAAACGGAGATGTAACTACTCCGCAAAAAGCAAAAGAATATTTTGATAAATACGGAGTGGATGCTATCATGATAGGCAGAGGAAGTTTAGGACAACCATGGATTTTTAAGGAAATGAAAGAATTTCTGGAAAAAGGTGAAATTTCTTCGTCTTTATCATTTCAACAGAAAAGGGAAATTCTTAAAAATTATATTCTTTCCTGTATTCAATGGATTGATTTTAAGAATGAAGAAGTAAATTTTGAAACAATATCAAATATTCGTTTAAAAGGAATTATTCATGCTCGCTGCCATTTGGCAGCTACACCTATTTTTAAAAATATTCCAAATTTTAAAAATACACGCATTGCCATGCTTCGAGCTGATACTATTCAGGAACTTTTTCAAATCATAGACAATGTAAACATCTAATTCATTTTTACTTGATTTTTAATTCTGTCATTTTTTATCAATTTTAATCAAAAGAATTCCTTGAGGCTTGCCTCGGGGTTATTCATTGTAGAAATTATGACCATTGATGGTCAAATTATTTGGTTAAAGCAAAATGTAAAATCTGGAGATGTCGTTTTTCCTCAAAATATTCCTCAAGGTATATTTTTCCTTTTTATAAAAAAATCCAATGAAATAATTTCTATTTTAAAGCTCATAAAAAAATAAGTCAAGCCATAACTTCGCAAAATTTGGTGTATATGTCAAAAAAATAGGCTTTTTTAAGAACGTTTTTCTCTGGGTTCCATGTATTAGTTACCTCATAGAGATAATAATATCCATTTAGAAAACAAAGTTTAGTCCATTTCTTACGGTATTTTAATACCCATTCTGGAGCCTGACATAACGCGATAATTTTTAAATTTTAATGGTTGGTTTAATTACGTATAAATTACGAAATTAGAAATTAATTCTTTGGGATTGCGAACGCCCCTAACGGCATTTTTGCAATATCAAATGTTTTATTTGGTCCTTTAATAGTAGAAATGAAGGAAAAAAAGATGACGATTAATTTAACTTAAATTGCTCGTAAATCTTAGCTTGTTAAATATTTATTAGAAATTTACGAGCACTCACCAATATGCAATGCAGATACCTTTATCAAAATAAAATGTAATGAAACGAGATTTCATTTTTTAATGGTCTGATTTGCTTCATTTCCTCTATTTTTCAAAAGTTTTGCCTGAAGAAAATATACTATTTGATTTGTTGGAATGCAGAAGCTTTTGTAGAAGTTTCTTGTGTGTTTTCTTCAAGATTTTCATCAGATTTACTCTCTTCGTTTTTCTGAGAAGATTGATTTTCAGAATTTTGAGCAAGGAGCTCATCACTTCTTGAAGCCCAAATTCGTTTTCCAAAAATTTTTTCCAGATCCTCTGCAAAAATAACTTCCTTTTCAATCAGCAATTCTGCCAATTTATTATGCCCTTCAGCATACTTTTTTAATATTTCTTTTGCACGAAGATATTGTTCATTGACAATTTTTTTAACCTCAGCATCAATCAATTCAGCTGTTTTTTCGCTATAAGGCTTTGTAAATGAAAATTCAGAGCTTCCTGTGGAATCATAATAGCATAAATTAGGTAATTTTTCACTCATTCCGAAATAAGTAACCATAGCATAGGCACGTTTGGTAACTTGTTCGAGGTCATTAATTGCTCCTGTTGAAACTTGATTCAAAAAAACTTCTTCGGCTGCTCTACCGCCTAAGGTTGCACACATTTCGTCCAGCATGTGTTCGCGGACGGTCAATTGACGTTCTTCAGGGAGATACCACGCAGCTCCCAATGCTTCGCCACGAGGCACAATACTTACCTTAACCAACGGATTTGCATGTTCCAACATCCAACTGATAGTGGCATGGCCTGCTTCGTGGTAAGCTATTGATCTTTTTTCAGATTTTGTAGTGATTTTATTCCGTCTTTCCAATCCACCAATGATTCGGTCTACTGCATCAAGGAAATCTTGTTTGTCAACAAAAGTTTTATTTTTTCGTGCTGCAATCAAAGCCGCTTCGTTACAAACATTTGCAATATCAGCACCTGAAAAGCCAGGTGTTTGTTTTGCTAAAAAATCAACATCAACTGTTTTATTAATTTTAATAGGGCGTAAATGGACTTTAAAAATTTCTTTACGGTCATTTACATCTGGTAAATCAACGTGAATCTGTCTATCAAAACGACCTGGTCTTAGTAAAGCTTTGTCTAAAACATCGGCACGGTTGGTGGCTGCCAAAATAATAACTCCGCTATTGGAAGCAAAGCCATCCATTTCGGTAAGTAATTGATTCAGTGTGTTTTCTCTTTCATCATTACCACCAAAATTTGGATTTCTACCACGAGCTCTCCCAATAGCATCAATTTCATCAATAAAAATAATGCATGGTGCTTTTTCTTTTGCTTGTCTAAATAAATCGCGAACGCGTGAAGCACCAACTCCTACAAACATTTCCACAAATTCAGAACCTGAAATAGAAAAGAAAGGAACATCTGCTTCGCCTGCTACAGCTTTTGCCAGTAATGTTTTTCCTGTTCCTGGAGGACCTACCAATAAAACACCCTTTGGGATTTTACCTCCTAATTCGGTATACTTACTTGGATTTTTCAAAAATGATACGATTTCTTCCACTTCCTGTTTGGCTTCAGCAAGTCCTGCCACATCTTTAAAAGTGATACGGTTGCTGGTGTTTTTATCAAAAAGCTGTGCTTTCGATTTACCTACACTAAAAATTCCTCCTCCGCTGTTACTTCCTCCCATTTGCTTTGCCATACGGCGATTCATAAACACGAAGAAAAGAATCAATAATAAAAATGGAAGTATGCTATACAAGAAAATATCAATATAATTTTTACTTTCCTTGTATTCTACCACAGCATTTAGACCATAGTCATCTTGGGCTTTCTGATAATCCGAAGAAAAAACTTCCACTGATGGAATGCGAGTCCTTACTTTTCGTTCTTTTGCATACATTTCATATTTATCACCAAAGACTTCTTTAAGAGAATCTTTTACAATTTGAGCTTCAGCAACATTTCGTGAAGAATAAATGGCTATTTTTTCTATTTTTTGCGTATTCATATAAGATTTGAAATCTGAATAAGGAATTTCTTTTACTGGCGAAGTATCAGTAAACAAGTAAGAACCAATCAGTATAGCTATAATGATAGCATAAATCCACGATATATTAAATTTTGGAGTTTTTGGTCCAGGGTTTTGAGGTTTATTTTGTTGAAATTTATTGTCCATTTTTAAATCAACATTAACTTATATTTCTAAATAAATCAAATTATTATTGTTTTTTTTTAATTATTATTGTTTTATTACAAAACATCTTCAATTTCAATTATATCAGCATCTTCCCATAGATGTTCAATATCATAAAAGGTACGTACTCTTGGTTGAAAAATATGCACAATAACAAATCCATAATCCACAGCAATCCACTCACTATTTTTATATCCCTCCGTTGCATAGGGCTTTACACGCAGCTTGTTTAATACATAATTTTTAATCGAATCACCAATTGCCCTTACCTGAATATTAGAAGTTCCTTCACAGATAACGAAATAACTGCATGGAGCATCATTCAATTTAGTTAAATTGATAATTACAATGTTTTTACCTTTTCTTTCCTGTATTCCTTCAACAATTTTTTCAACAATTTGTTCGTTTTCTTCCATTTAAATTGATAGTTTTTCCTTGTACAAAAGTACAAGAAAATCGAGGTATTTCCAAATGTGTGAAAATAAAAATCAAGGGCACAAGACTTTAAAAGTTTACCGTACCGTGCTTCTGAGCACAAATGTTACCTTTGTAAGTTGGTTTTTACCAACCAATGAAATAAACTAATTGTTTAACAATTTAATCCGGTAATTTTATGGAAAAAGCATGTGACCTTGACGTTTATAAAAATAGTGCATTTTTTTGCATTTTGGACGAACAAAGCAAAAAACTTTTAGAAAAAACTCGCAAAGCGATGTTTTGCAAGGGAAATCTCATTACTGTGTACAACCATACAGGCATTCAAAAGTACAGTGACATGAGTATTCTCTCAGAAATTGGCAATGACATGAGTTCTTTTGGTAAAGCTTCCCAATTTGGTGGGTTGGGCTGGCTTACGTCCAAGAAACAATGAATCGGCTGGCAAAATACAGTCACGTAAAACCTTGCACGGTAACAAATATCTCTCAAAACGGATGAAATCGCAAAAGGTATTACTGACTATAACCCGCAAAATACTCGTTATTATTTTCAACGTATTGCAAACCGGAAAGTCCTTTGACGTCAATAGAAATTTACAGGCAATAAAAATCTGATTGAGAAATCTCTCTCTTTGAGCGGTTTCTTCCGGCATTTTCTCAGTTCTTTACCTTTGTGGCGAAATATTGAAAGATATTATCCCGTGTACACAAAATGAACAACAGACTTTGCCGGTAATGAAAACAACTTGGTATGAGGTTGGATTGGGACCAATTTTGGATTATGTTAAAAATTGGGG
>Ga0209409_1001003_pt1 | contig 26250 bp, 26 predicted proteins | sample AD_JPNMR1_MetaG_FD_184424 | JGI IMG/M metagenome (GOLD analysis project Ga0209409, IMG submission 184424) | Active sludge microbial communities of municipal wastewater-treating anaerobic digesters from Japan - AD_JPNMR1_MetaG (SPAdes) (version 2) | ecosystem: Engineered > Bioreactor > Anaerobic...
TAATTTACGCAACGCTTTTTCTCTTTTTGCCCTGTATGATTCAATATCAAGTATGATCTTTTTTTCTGAATTGGTCATTTTATTGACCAGAAGGTTAACCATAAACTGCAATGCCTCCAGGGTTTTACCTTTTTTACCAATAATTAATCCCGAACTTGAGCTTTCCAGTTCAACATATACTTTATTTTCGCTTTCCTTATAATCTTTAACCTTTGCGTCAACTTCCATCAGCATCAAAATCTTTTCAATAATTTCCTTTGCCTGTTGGCCAATATCATCTTCCTGTTGGTAATATACTCGTATTTTAGCAGGGCGTGATATGCCAAAACCAAAGATCCCGCTTTTCCCTTCATCCAGCACTTCAATATTGATTTTGTTCATATCATTAATTTTTAATAATGATAAGGCTTTCTTCGTTGCTTCTTCAACAGTTTTCCCTTCAATATCTAACACCTTCATGTTCACGCCTCCTACGAAACTTTGATAATAATAGTTCAGTTGTTTGTATGGTGATGTATCTTCCCTCCTTTTAATTATAAATATTTCACCTTAGTACTTTAATCTCAAATACTGTATAACATGTTGATCAAAATGATCTAACAAAATCGCTTATCTGCATAACCTCATTAATATATTAACCACTTCGCATGGTGGTTGTAACGACTATGGGTAACTTTCCTGAAGATAATGTACTTATAAAATCCTCACATTTCACACAAAAATTTGTATTACTTTTTTTTGCCAATTTTATTAATAAGCATCTGATGGCCTATCTGCAATACATTTTGCATAATCCAGTACAATACCAGCCCCGAGGGCATATTCCAGAAGATAACAATAAATATTAACGGCATGAGCATTAACATCTTCTGTTGCTGAGTGACTTCGGATGAAGACATCTTTTGCTGCAGATATGTTGTTCCTGTCATAACCAGGGGCAAAATATTAATATTAAATCCAGCTATCCTGTAAATTGTATCAGGCAATGACAAATCCTTTATCCACAAAATAAAGGGCGCCTGCCATAAATCTACTGAATTTATCAGAGCGCTGTACAGTGCAAAAAAGAAAGGCATCTGCAAAAGCAGCGGCAAACAACCGCCCATTGGATTCACTTTATTCTTTTTGTAAACTTCCATTATCTTTTTATTCAAAACATCAGGCTTATCCTTATATTTTTCACGCAATTCCTGAATCACAGGATTCAATTCCTGCATCTTCTTCATGGATTCCGTGGAGCGTTGAGTCAATGGTAAAAACATTATTTTTGTAATAACAGAAAATATTACCAGTGACCACCCTAAATTTCCTATCAGCCTGTTTATTTCAAGCAGGCACCACATCATAAAGTCCCTGATAGGTTCAATCCACTTGCTGACATCCGCAGCATCACCAATGTGCTTGTCAACAGCAAGAAGCTTATCTTTATTTTTTGGACCAACATATACTTTAAATTCATGTGTTATTGTTTCACCAGGTTTCAGTGGTTTGACCGGTACCACAATACCCGTCCTGAAACCCGTATGCTTCCTGTTATCGTATACTACACCTGAGCCAGCAAAACCCTGTGGTATCATAATTAACAGATAATACCTGCTCATTATGCCAGCCCATTGTACCACACCGTTTTCCCTCTTGAGGTCTTCTGGTGCTGAAAAAAATCCGCCACCCTTACGGGCTTTTTCAAAACTATCATTAATATAATAGATACCATGTAACTCATTATATGAATTATCAAAATCCATTGATGGCCCTAAAAAATCAGATGGGGAAAATATTACACCCCCTTCAGGAAATGTAAATTCACCCTGTCCTTTATTAGTGATAGCATACGATACAACAAAATATTGTCCTGTTTCGTTATACGTAAATTTCTTTGAAATTTCCAGTGGATTTTTTTGTACGATAGCAACTGTGGAAAAGCGCACTGCTGATGCATCTTTTTGCATTTTCCATAATGCAGGAGGTATATCCTTTGCATGCAAAAACTCACCTGTTGAAAAATGAACAGGGAAATCAAAAAAACCTTTTGCATCAAATTTTGATTTAGTTACAATTAATTCTATATTTCTTACTTTATCAATAAATGATGTACATTGTCCATCCTCATTGGAAAGTACTGCTGTATAGTATTTTGCATCAATGGTAACTTCTTCCTTTTTTGTAAAAGTTTGCTGAAATTTTGAAACCACAGAAATTTCAGGTTTTTGTATTTCTTCAGTTTGCACTGTTGCAGTTTCAGCACTTTTTTCCGGGACCGGAGGTGTTTTTTCCTGTGGCGGAAATAAATAAAACCACAGTATCCATATCCCCAGTGATAATAACACAGCAATTAAAGCCCTTTTTTCCATGACAACCTCTTGATAAATTTTTTACTCAGGTACAACAATACCACATATGTATACTATCATACCGTGGAAAGGAGATAACAGGAAGGGAATATTTTTCCGTACTTAAAAATGATAATCAGGGGACAGGGTCATACCCACCATCACAAAATGGATGACAGCGAAGTATCCTTTTAATTGATAAAAAACCACCCTTGAAAAGTCCATGCCTGGTCAATGCCTCAATTGCATATTGAGAACACGTTGGATAAAATCTACAAGCATTAGGTAATACCGGTGAAATCACAAGTTTATATAATTTTATTAACACTACCGGTATGGTAACCATATTTATCTTCACTGTTTTAGTACTCCTGATTTAAGCAATACTTGTTTAACTGATACAACAAGATGATTATATTGCATAGCCTTACAGGTGGTGTCCGGAAATATAATAACAGCAAAACCCTGTCGCATCTGGGGCATCAGAGTAACCAAAATGGAACGAATTTGCCTTTTTATTCTATTCCGTTCAACTGCATTTCCATAGGTTTTAGTAACCACTATGGCAAAACGGGATTGTAATATATTGTTCATGTTCCCTTCTGCCTGTAATGGTTTCATATACACTATCATTCTCATCCCTTTGCCATATACTCTTTTTCCGTTAGCAATGACTTCTTTAAATCTCTTCAGCCCCTTTAATGAATATCTCCTTTTCACGGAATAATGATATTACCAAGAATTACTTTGAATTTCGCTTTTCGTCAGAAACAGTTAATTTGTATCTACCCTTTTGTCTTCTCCTGCGCAATACTTCCTGACCTGCTCTGGTACTCATTCTTGCCCTGAATCCATGTGTCCGTAATCGTTTGATTACACTTGGTTGAAATGTCCTTTTCATCATCCCACCTCATTGTTAAGAATATTAGTTCAAAGTAGTAAAAATCGTATATGATTACAGTAAAATATATATAGAATTTTCAGCTACGTTACATGTATTTTTTACAATAGCACAACTTTTATGTAATACACAACAAAAATGCTATTCTAAACGTATTGTGTTTTGTGTCAAGAATTTATTGGGGCTTTTTTGATGCTATCACCAGTATAGTATCAGAAAAGCAAAGCAGGTTTGCAATGGTATTATACAATTTTTTATATTTTTGAGCGATAGTTCCTAAACGTTCAGGATGGTAGCCCGATGGAAAACATCTGACGCTAAAAAATCCAATTTGCTGAAAAAGTTTTTTAACACTCCATGGTGCCACATCTATACGGTGATCCTGTGGATGTGATCTGATCCACTCACTTCTGTGGCAATAAAATAGTGGCCCAAAATACGATGGCAACGTACAGGCAAAAATGCCATTATCTTCAAGCATACCATATATTTTATAAAACATAGCATACGGGTCAGTAAAATGTTCCAGCACAAACCATGCGGTTATCACATCATATTTCTTTACAGGAATAAAATCTTCAAATCCCGTCATATGAACCGGGATGTTAAATTTGAGTTTACAATAACTTACGGCATATTCTGATATTTCAAGACCTTCAACCTCACCAAACCCCACATCTCTAGCAGCTTTGCAAAAAAACCCTAAAGCACACCCAATATCAAGAAGGCTTTTTGCAGATACGTTATTCCCCAAATATTTTTTTATTATTGAAAGCCTGAAAAGTGATGCAGCATATATTGACTCAAAATCATCTTCATACGTTTTGCCATACTGTGCTTTATATTCCTGGCCAAAGTAATCAGTAGAATATACTGCTGGTGAATGACTGGCATTATACATAATACTGCACGTCTTACACAGTAGCAGATCCTCTGAAATTCTTTTAAACTTTGATGATTTACAGATAGGACAGTGGGGTGTCATCTTTTCATTGTTTCTTTTTCTTTTTAGCCGGTTCCACCACAATTGGTACACCTTTGATTCGCGCTTTGTCAAGTGACAACAACACCAGTTCTGCATATTGTTCAGGTATTTCAATAAATGAATACGTAGAATGTATATCAATCTTACCAACCAGCTTCCCATCAATCCCTGAACGCTTTGATATTTCCCTTATGAGGTCTCCTGGCGTAATTTTGTGGTTTTTGCCAATATTAATAAATATTCGGGCTTTACCATCCTTAATATCTTCAAAGATAATTGTACCATCGGAAGTTTTTGTAAAGTTTAATGATGCAACTTCCGCTATATCAAGCTTTGAGATATCTCCAATGCATTCTTTCAGTAATGCAGCAGTTATACGTTTTGTTGAACCAAACAACGGTAAATGTTTCCTCATTGCTTTTACCAGAGCAAAGTATGGTGTAAGATCCTCATGTAAGGCTGATTCCAGCACCTTTTCAATCTTTTTTAACTGATTCATAACAGTTCCACTCAATCCTCTCTACGTCGTAAATAATAGATTTTTTTAACATTAATTAAGTAATTTATATATTGGCAAGCATATTTCTACAATTATTCTTTGCACTTATATCCTACATTTCGTATGGTTTCTATTATATTATTGAATTCATCACCCAATTTAATTCTAAGTCTCCTGATATGAACGTCAACAGTCCGAGATCCCCCTATATACTCAACACCCCATATCTGGGAAAGTAACTCCTGACGTGTAAAAACGACACCTTTATTTTCCATCAATAATTTTAGTAATTCAAATTCCTTATATGTCAGCACTACCTTCTCATTATTTACTGTTACCGAATACTTGTCGGGCTCAATGGTAATATTGCCAACTTTGATAACCGATTCCTTTAATTCAATTTCAGAACCAATTAGACGGTCAATACGTGTTTTTAATTCACCTTTTCTGAAAGGGAACACAATAAAATCATCAAAAAACCAGTCCCTGTTTATTGATTCTAAATATCCTGCCCGTACAATAAGAATAACCGGTAATTGTTGAAAACGCTTACGTAACTTTGAAAGATAAAATTGTGCATCGCTTATGTCAATCTGTTCAGTATCAAATAATGCAATATCAAAACCCTCATCTTTAAGAGTATTAATAGTACCATGAACACTTACATCTAAAATCTGAAGCATTCTTACTTCCTGAACCAATTCCTTATTTTGTGTAATGAGTGCTGTTTTAATTTTCATTTTCTATCTATTAGACTTAAAAAAATATTCATATACCGACCTGCTACATTTTCGGCATAAAAGGTTGAAATCTTTTTTTTATTATTCACAGAACAGCGTGTATAGAGCTTTTTATCGTTATAAAATCTCATAATACTTTCAGCACATCCTTTTGTATCGCCAACATTAATGAGCAATGCATTTTGTTCATGGGAAAGGAAATCTATCTGCCCACCATGATTGGTGGCAACAATGGGCAATCCACAATACATGGCTTCCATAAACACAATACCAAATCCTTCATGCATTGATGTAAGTACAAACAAATCAGATTGTGATAGATACGCAAATTTTTCCTCATCGCCAACAAAACCTAATAATTTTACCCTGTCCTGTAACGACAATTTATTAACCAGCTCCTCTAAGTATTCCCTCTCAGGTCCATCTCCCATAATGAGAAGTTTAACGGCAGGCTTATTAACAAGAGCTATCGCCCTGATAAGGACATCAATTGATTTACGCTTTATCAATCTTCCAATAGTTATACATATAAAATCCTTTTCATGCAAACCCAATATTTTTCGTGATGTTTGTGGTATTATTGGGGGATGGAATGCCAACGGTATAATCTGAATTTCTTTTTTTGGTGCATAGTATTCTATTGCATTATTACGGGTATTTGATGATTGTGCCACAATTACATCAGCTCTATTCAGGAGGAAGCGCACGACAGCTTTGAAAAATCGGTTTCGGTGAGGTGACAGCTTTTTACTTGGATCATAAATATCACCACCATGCAACGATAACACGTTAGGAATACCAAATAATTTTGAAATGATATACCCTAAAGGGCCTGACGGCACAACAAAATGCGTATTGATAACATCAAATTTATATTTTAATGCAAGCGATAGTGCCCGTAAAAACCCCGCAGGCAGATAGCTAAACATTGAAATAAATGTTGCAGCATCCCTTGATTTTCTGAATAAAATCTTTACCCTGTGCACATGAATCCCATTAATATTTTCATAGGAGGGTAACCCTTTAAATGATGAAGTGATAACATGCACATTTGCAGTTTTTACCCACTCCAGCGCCAGGTCATAGGTTGCAACACCTCCCCCACCTCCTAAGGGAGGAAACTCATAATTTATAATTAATATATTAATCTTTTTTTTGTTCATGTAAAATACTCCAATTCAAACAAAAAAGGCTTATTTTAACTCACACTACAACATGCCTTTTATATTTCAAATACTATTTACTCCTGAAAAGCTAAAACAATGCAGATACATTTTTGCAGTGCACCATGTAGTTTTCCCTATAAAACCTCATACAAAGATTTCCATACATTAGATTTACCCGGAGTTGTATGTATCATTATAGTTATGCTAACTATTCCCTCATCGCTTACATAAGCAAAACTTTTTTCTTTGGCAAAAAAATATCGATATAACCTGTTGGTGTTTTCCACAATCCCCCGTTGCCAGGCACAATACATATCTGCACAATAAATCTAACAGTCCAGTATTTCATCTCTTTTTCCTGTGAAACCATACATTGAAACTATACAAGCCTTCCCCTGCACTTTCTTTTGTCCAGACGGCAACAAAAGAAAGTGCCAAAGAAAAATGCCTTTACCTTCCTGTATCTATCTAATCCTTGCCAGCGTGCTGCGGACGCCCTCTAAGGCTTTTGTCCTCGCACGCAACATATTACGCCGTACCTACTGTACGGCTATCATTGACCCTTACTTTTGCTTTTATCAACCTTTGCTGTTTTTTAAAAGAACGCTTGAATCTGGTTTATTCCTTTGGGTGTGCTTTTTCTTCTGATTCAAACTCATTATATCTATGTGTTGCATTCTGCTTTATTTCTCTGCTTATTGTTGCATGTTGTCTCCCTAATATACAATATTTCCCGTAACGATATTCATTTGCTATAAAGCATTTTTTTGATGACAATTCTTTCTCCTCATTATATATGAGTAATTCCACATACATACCTGCTTTTTCGTTTTTGTTGGTGGAACATCCACTATAAAGTATATGTTGTGTATGAGGCTACATTTTTTTATTTTGTGTTGCATGTTATCCATGAATCTGCACAATGGCTTCCCTTTCAAAGCAGCACATGCCATAAAAATACATTCCTTGACAAACATGTACTATAAATTAAAAATTAAAAAATAATTTTTTGTTAAAAAATAATATTTGTCAAAATCCATTATAAGATGGTACTATACTATACTATACGGTAAGCGGTAATAAAACAACATCATTATAGAGTAAAAAGATTTTATTTTTTATATTATAAAACAAGGGTGGAAAATTATGAAATTCTTACATGTTTTAGGTGTTATTATCACCGTATCTTCATTATTTGCCTGTTCAACCATCGATGTAGCATATACCAATAAGCAGGCAATACAAAAAAGAATGAAGCGGGTTGCAGTTTTTCCCTTTGATATAAAAGGGGCTGGATGGGGCGATGAATTTTCAGATGCTATCTCACATCAATTTTTTAAAAGTGGAAAAGTCACTACCATCGAACGCGAGGCCATACAAAAAATTTTGCAGGAACAGCAGCTTTCTGCCTCTGGTTTAATTGACGATAAACAGGCTGTAAAAATTGGTAAATTGTTAGGTGCTGATGTAATCATTATTGGCCGTGGCTCAGCTTTACAGGCATACAGGAACAACAAGTTTGAACCCAACTGTATTGATACGTTTACATTAAAAGCTATTAATACTGAAAATGGTGAAATTCTGCTAACCGTCCGCAAAGAACCAGGGAGAGCATGGGACTGGCGTTACAGAGCAAAATTTTGCTGTGGATTAACATTAATCTGGAATCTCAATGATATTCTAATAGAGAGTTCCCAGTATGATGACATTGCCAAACAGGTAGTTAAGCAAATCCTGGCTATTTTACAAGAAGAAAATAAAAGATGAAATGGAAATCAAAAACATATATCAGGATTTTAATCCTGGTTAGTGTCATAGCATTTTTTTCTTCTGCCTATTCATCAGAATTTGATGAACTCGATAAGCCTCCTGAAGGCATACATAAAGATCAGATACTACTTACTGGCTCAGTTTCTATCGGTGTCCCATACGGTGATCTTATCTCAGCAGAAGAAAAATTTACTAAAACCTCAACCTATACCTTTGAGAATGAAATAACTAAACTCATTTATCTTTCTCATTTAGCTTTTGGATTAACAATTTCAGGAGAATATCTCCCCATTGATTATATTGGCATACGGTCAAAAATACGGCGTAGTGTTATAGTACAGAATACAAATTTTGGCGCTGACTACCAATCCTGGAAAAAAACACTGTATAGCGATTATTCTGTTTATTTTGGCCCATCTTTTCATGTTACAAATAGAAAGCCATGGGACATTAGTCTATCGCCCATGCTTGGCTATTCATTTGCTACTTATAAACCAACTCCTATAGCCCGCATACTCATTGATGGGTATACACCACCACCTACACAGCAGTTTTCAAGTATTACTTATGGTGTTGATGTCATGCTCAGCATATTTTTCAGTGGGGGGCTTGTTGTCCAGATTGGTGGGGAATGGATACGTAACAATATAATATTTTCATCAATCCCCGATGCTGTAAATCCACAAACAAACCAGACATTCTATACTAAGAAAGATGCCACTATTGATTCCATTCTCTTCTGTGTTTCAGCCGGATATGCTTTCTATAATTAATATCTTCAATTGTAAATACAACACAAGAAGATAAAACTTCAATTTCATATACCTTAACATGCCTGAGTCATGATTTAATCCATATCATTTCCATTGTTTGCATTTATAATTATTTACTTACAAGTTATTTTATTACTGCATTCCCTGTATTAACCAGCATTGATATCACACGCACTGTAGTCAGTTTATCTTTACTCTTCAATTTAACAGGCAATTGCAAAAACTGATGCATACATCCTCTTCGTCTGTGTTCTAATGGGAAGCTTCCATCCTCAAATTGTTTCTTTATACACTGATTAAATAATCGTATCCTGAACGTTTCAGATCCATTACCTAAGTAAAGTGAAAACTGAATGGCATCAATACTATCATAGTCTAAATAAAACGGATATCCCAACAATTCATGATTATAGGAAATTCTGCATCTGCAACCAGTTTCTTTAAATATGGCATCATTACGGAACATATAGGCGATAGCTCTGTGTAATGTATCATTGCTGATCTGGTTACCTGTTTTCATCAGTGCTCTAGCACACATGACAGTTGCAACCGCACAACTTGGTACATCAGTATGCTCTAATCGGATTCCTCCCCCGGTACGTTTAAAAAGCAAATAGTTAAGCGAATCACCAACCGACCCAATAGGACAATGCAGCCATCCACCATCATCCCTCTGATGAGCCAGAATCCAGGCTATACCTTTCTCTACTTCCTTTCCCTGATACCCGCTTTCAAGCAGGCTATATACTAATTGGCCAGTAATACAGGCTGTTGAACAGAAAGGTTTCCAGTTTAACGTAAATCCTCCGTCATCCTGTTGGAATGTAAGTATTTCTTTGAGAATTGAGTACACCACATTATCACTGATATCAAATCCACTTTCCACCAGTGATGAAAAAAACCACATAATGCCAATACCTGGTGTATCAAAATACTCAAAGGTTTTTCTATTTGGTGAAAACAAACTGGCCGAATGTACTATTTGAATGCTGTCTTTTTGTATAGTAGTTTCTTGTAAAGCAGGAATACGTTTCTTTAAAAAAAATAATGATACCGCATCATCCATTAACCATTGGATAATATCACCATTTAAATATTTTGATTGAATTTCCACCAATCCTATAGTTGCTTATTTTTTTAAACTGACAATATGATTATAATTCTCTACAATTATGGGGTTATCAGGTGCAAGCTTTCTTGCCTTTTCAATGATTTCAATAGCTTTTTTCACATCACCAGCCTGAACATAACTCATGGCAAGATTATTGCAAATATATGCTGAAGAAGGTGCCAGTGCATATGCAGCCGAATATGCAGTCTGTGCCTGGGTAATTCTGCCTAAAGCCATCAGCACATTGCCCAATTCATTGTATGCATAGTACATCTCTGGATCAAGTGAGATAGCTTTTTCTAAATATTCTTTTGCCTGCCAGTACGAACCAATACCTGAATAGGCCAATCCCAAAATATAATATGCAACAGGTTCCTGCTTGATCTGCAATGCTTTGCGGGCCCACGTCATTGCATCAGTATACCGCTTAGAATCAATATATATAAACGCAATATCAATGAGAGGATTAATGGTATCTTTCTGAATTTCTGCACAACGCTTTAAATGGGTTAGAGCTGATTCATAATTGCCCTTCTTAGCATGGATATGACCTGCTAAATAACGAAGATTATAATTTGGCGTATTTGTCTCAAAATCTCTTGAAACATCCAGAACAGATGCTATTTCGGTTAATGCATCATCATATTTCCCTTGCTCAAACAGTTTCAAGGCTTTATTATAATCTGCATATAGCATCATGGGAATTGTTAGTATAAAAGCAGAAATAAAAAATAGTCTCATTTTCACGTTTTATTCCCCCCAAAAACATTACATACTTCCCTCACCCCTAAGTCTACTAATTAACAAATAGAATCAGGGGTGAGGTATTAAAAATATATCACTTGTACAATGAACCTTATCTTAATCACAAAAAACTACATTTTACTTTTTACTTAGGAAACCGAATTGCAGCCTGAGCAGCAGCCAGTCGGGCAATAGGTACTCTAAACGGTGAGCAACTTACATAATCAAGCCCAACCATGTGGCAAAACTCAACTGAACTTGGCTCACCACCATGTTCACCACAAATACCCAGTTTGAGCTTTGGATTTACAGAGCGTCCTTTTTCATATGCCATTTTAATAAGCTGCCCAACACCATCCCTGTCAAGAATTCTAAATGGGTCATTTGGCAAAATTTTCTTATCAACATACTCTTTCAGGAATTTTCCTGCATCGTCACGGCTAAAACCAAATGTCATCTGTGTGAGGTCATTTGTTCCAAAAGAGAAGAACTCAGCAACCTTTGCTATCTCATCAGCTGTTACTGCAGCTCGTGGTACTTCAATCATTGTACCAACCATATAATCAACTTTTACTCCCATCTCTTTCATGACAGTTTCAGCAGTTTTTACAATGATGTCCTTCTGCATTATAAGTTCCTTAACATGACCAACCAGTGGAACCATAACCTCAGGCTTAACATCCACACCTTCTTTTACAAGCTGGCAGGCTGCTTCAAATATTGCACGCGCCTGCATCTCTGTAATTTCAGGATAGGTAATGCCCAAACGGCAACCTCTGTGCCCTAACATGGGGTTAAATTCATGGAGTTCTTCAACCTTGGCCTTAACATCTTCAACTGTTATACCTAATTCTTTTGCCATCTCTTTCTGGGATTCCAGATCATGTGGTAAAAATTCATGTAATGGTGGATCAAGTAATCTGATAGTTACTCCCAATCCTTCCATTGCTTTGAATATCCCATAAAAATCCTCTCGTTGCATAGGTAGCAATTTATCCAGTGCCTTCTTTCTTCCTTCAAAGGTATCAGCAAGTATCATTTCCCTTACTGCTTTTATCCTGTCCCCCTCAAAGAACATATGTTCAGTGCGGCACAGTCCTATCCCTTCAGCTCCAAAATTTCGAGCAACTGTTGCATCATGAGGCGTATCGGCGTTGGTCCTTACTTTAAGCTTTCTGATTTCATCAGCCCACTGCATAATGGTCCCAAATTTGCCTGTTACTTCTGGTTCAACGGTTGCAACTTTGCCAAGCATCACCTCTCCTGTTGAACCATCTATGGAGATGTAATCCCCTTCTTTTAATGTAATATCTTCAACTTTCATAGTTCGCTTAGCGTAATCTATCTCCAGCACGCCGCAACCTGATACACAGCATTTTCCCATTCCCCTGGCAACAACAGCAGCATGCGATGTCATACCACCACGTGCAGTAAGTATACCTTCAGCAGCATTCATGCCCTTTAAATCCTCAGGCGATGTTTCTATTCTAACCAAGATCACCTTTTCACCACGTTCTTTCCATTCATGGGCATCGTCAGCATTAAAAACAATTTTCCCTGTTGCAGCCCCAGGGGACGCTGGAAGACCTTTTGCAATAACCTTGCGCTGTGCCTTTGGATCAAATGTTGGATGGAGTAGCTGGTCAAGTGATTGTGGATCCACTCTTAACACCGCATCCTCTTTTGTTATCAAACCTTCTTCAACCATATCAACAGCAATATTTATAGCTGCTCGTGCAGTTCGTTTGCCATTTCGTGTCTGGAGCATCCACAATTTTTTGTTTTGTATGGTAAACTCAATATCCTGCATGTCGCGATAATGTTTTTCAAGAGTCCTGTACACATCCACTAACTGCTTATATGCTTCTGGCATATACTCTTCCAGTGATGGATATTTCTGTTTACGTTCCTCCTCTGATACCCCATTTTCCCTGGCCCACCGACGGGACCCTTCAAGTGTTATCTGTTGTGGTGTTCTTATGCCTGCAACAACATCCTCACCCTGAGCATTAATCAGGTATTCACCAAAAAATTCCTTTGCACCTGTAGCAGGATCTCTTGTGAAGGCAACACCGGTTGCACAATCATTGCCCATATTTCCAAAAACCATAGCCTGAACATTTACTGCAGTACCCCAGCTATCATCAATGTTATTCATTTTTCGGTACAGGATAGCACGCTCATTATTCCATGATCTGAAAACTGCTCCTATTGCTCCCCATAACTGCTCATAGGGGTCATCAGGGAATGATACATTGAGCTTATCTTTTATAATTTTCTTAAATCGCGCCACCAGTTCTTTTAAATCATCAACAGTAAGCTCAAGGTCATTTTTAACTTTCCTTTTTTCCTTAAGTTCATCCATAATTACTTCAAATGGATCATGCTCATCCTTGCTTTCCGGCTTCAATCCCAGTACAACGTCACCATACATCTGGATAAAGCGGCGGTAAGAATCCCATGCAAACCGCTCATTTCCTGTTTTTGTTACAAGGCCTTTTACCACGTCTTCATTTATTCCTAAATTCAGGATTGTATCCATCATTCCAGGCATAGATGCCCGTGCACCAGATCTAACTGACACCAGCAAAGGGTTGGAAGGGTCACCAAACTTAGTGCCCATAATTTCTTCTACCTTTCGTAATGCAGCTATAACTTCCTCTTTTAGTCCATCAGGCATTTTCTGATTGTTTTTATAATATTCATTACATACTTCTGTTGTAATTGTAAAGCCTGCGGGAACAGGTATGCCAATACGTGCCATTTCTGCTAAATTAGCACCTTTACCACCTAAAAGGTTCTTCATATCAGCAGTTCCCTCTGTAACGTTACCACCAAACAGATATACACGCTTTGCCATTGTTGTTCTCCCTTCTTATTTAGATTTATTATTTTGCCACCATAAAAATGGTAACATATCTCATTTCCAAAATAAATACAGAATAGCAGGCTATTTTTACCAGCAATACTTACCGGTTTAACATCCTTATAGTACTACATTTCTGTTGTAAAGATTAATTTCAAAATACTATCATCTTTTTCAAGATATATATCATTGTTTGAGCAAATCTTTTACAATTTTAACAAAACATGCGTCTCTATCAATACAATTTTCACAACTATTTGACGTAAAAATACTGATATCGCAATCTACAGTATTTGTTTCAACCATAATTTCTTTATACCGTATATACTGCACTTCATCATCTGTTAACGCTTGCTCACCCTGTTTGTATAATTTTTGTACGATAGTTTTTTGTAATTCAATCTCCTTTTTGTCTACAACATGTTCAGCTGGAATGGTTGCCTTTTTCTTTTGCAAAGCAACAAACCCTCTGGTTTTATATCTGATAGCATGTTTGCGGGTAATTATGAAATAGAGAATACCAGTGGCAAGCCCACCCAGATGCCCTATATGTGAGATGTTATCAAATCCACCTGATAGCTCCAGAAACAGTTCCAGAGCGCCATACAATATCACCAGTGTTCGTGCTTTCACCGGTATGATAAAAAAAAGTAATATTTCAACATCAGGAAACAATATGCCAAAGGCCAGAAGAAGCCCAAAAACTGCTCCAGAAGCACCAATAGTTGGGATATAATATCCCAGTCCACCCGATACTAAAGCTATGATAAAAATTGCTAAGCCTGCCCCAATACCACAGGTTAAATAGTATATAAGGAATTTTTTGCTCCCCCACAGTCTTTCAACAGGCATACCAAAGATAAAAAGAGCATACATATTAAATATAATGTGTGCAAAACCTGAAGTGCTATGGAGAAACATATACGAAAATAGCTGCCATAGATAAAATTTATCAACTACCAGATAAGGAGTTAAACCCAGGTAATACGTAACAATATCCATAGGTACAACATTATTAGCAACAGTATACGGAACAAGAGTATTACTCAACAAAAGTTGAATGAGAAAAATTATACCATTTGCTATTATAAGGGTAACAGCCCAGTTCTTATACATTAACCAATCCTGCTCTTTCTATTACGTAATTTTATTATTGATCCTCATATTGAGGGCACATTCTTGAAACGCCAGGCTCAAAATCCCTGCAAACTGCCGGTCGTGTGTTATAAATGGTACAACTATAGAGGCCATCATCATCCATTATTAAAAAAGGACATCGTTGAATTGAATGCCCATTACGGGAAGAAATCAAATGATCACCAGCCCATATGCTGGCTTCATTTTCAATTATATGCAAAATATCATGCCGCCCTTCAGCGCGCCAGCGTACAAAATCATCTTCAGTTGCATATGCAATCATATCAACAAAGCAACATGCACCACATCGCCTGCACTCTTTTTTTTGCATAGTATTTAAATTATTATAGTTTGCCTATGACAACCCTTTCAACGCAAACTGGTAGATAAATTCAATTAAATCATCTATTGTCATCCATTCTTCCGGAGAAAACCATAACCGTGTTCTAACGATCATTGAAGCAATAAGATTCAAAGCAATTTTCTCATCTACTTTTCTGAATAATCCCTTTTCAATTCCACGCCTGAGTATGGAATACCCTATTCGATTATATTCATCACGCAGATTCAGTATAACTTTTCTCCTTTCAGGAGAAAGATTTCTGAGCTCTGTATCAAACAATAATTTTGAAGCTCTTTTTTCCCCTAAAGTAATTTTAACATGAGTTTCTATCAATAATCGTAATTGCTGAAGGGGATCTCCATCTTCTTTTTCCAGATATCTGATTGGATTGACAATCTCTTCCATTTCCTCTTTTAAAATTGAGAACAGTATCTCTTCTTTACTTTCAAAAAAATTATAAATATTGGCAGGTCTGAAACCACATTCATTTGCAATATCCTTCATACTGGTTTCAGCATAGCCTTTTTCCCAGAAAAGTACCTGTGATTTTTGCATTATCAATGTCTTCTGTTTGCTGTTCTCTTTTATTACAACATCTGGCATCGGTATTATCTCCTCAACTAATAAAAAATTGCTTTCCCTCTACTTTCATAGTAATGCATTATCAATTAAATCAATCAGCCACATCATAATACTATATTCTTTGAATTTACCACATTATAACACCATAATCGTAAATACAAGAAAAAAAACCTCGTACCATTTATACGAGGTTTTTTATAAAAAGCAGGAGGTTCCTTATAGCTTTATTTTTATTCACCCTTAAATTCTGGTTTTCGCTTTTGTGCAAACGCCATCATGCCTTCCATACAATCCTTTGTCGTAAATAGTTTTGCCAGTTCTTCTCGTTCCATCTTCAAATGCATTTCAGGCGACATTGATGGACCTGCTGACAATACCTTCAAAATTGCTTTAACAGATAATGGTGGCCTGGCTGCTAATTCTTCTGCAAATTTCAATACTTCACCCATAAAATCCTGTTCTTCAAAAACTTTATGTACAAGACCTATCGCAAGTGCTTCATCTGCCTCAAGTTGTTTTCCAAAAAGCATTATTTCTAATGCCTTTGCTCTTCCAACCAAACGAGGTAGCCGTAATGTACCGCCATAGCCAGGCATAATTCCTAAATTTGTCTCGGTTAAACCAATCCGTGCACCCTTTTTCATTAGCCGTATATGACAGGCCATTGCCAATTCGCATCCACCACCAAGAGCATGACCATTTAATGCAGCTATGACGGGTTTAGGATAATCTTCTATTTTATTCCACACATCCTGCCCCCGCTTTAAAAAGTCAACGGCACTGAAATCTCCAAACCCCTGTGAAAGATCCGCACCAGCACAGAAAATCTTATCTCCTGATCCAGTTATAACCAGCACACGGATATTTTTATCTATCTCCAGCGTATCTAACAATTTCCGCATTGTTTCAAAAACATCATGACTCAGCTGATTAGCTTTAGGTTTGTTTATAGTTAAAATACCAACCATCCCTTTTTGTTCCAGTAATACTGCATCTGACATATTAACCCTCCTATCTCCCTATTGTTTTAAATGAACCATCTATAATTTCAGGTTCTGGTTTCAGAATGTCTAATTTAAAGCGCTGTGCCAGATAATTAAGGCAATCAGTTAATTGTTGTGGTTGAACTCCTGATGCCAGAGCAAACGGCCCCGCAAATGCGTTCATACCATATTTTACTCCATCATCTATATCCTGAACACTTGCAGCAATACCTTCTTTATATACCTTTACTGCTTCATTAACCTGAACTGCCATGAGATGCAGCGGGGTTATTTCTTCAGTATCAGGCATTTCAGGAATAATAGCTTTGCCATCCTTCCATTCATATATGCCTTTTCCACTCTTCATGCCAAGATGACCTTTATCCAGGCATCCAAGCAAAAATTTTCCTGGTTTATATTGGGGAGATAGTGTCTGTGCATAATATTCCAGTGTATGGCAGAAAACATCCAGCCCAACAAAATCAGCTGTTTCAAAAGGAGCCATTTTAACACCCATTTTCTTCATTTTCCCATCTATTTGTGCAGGATGGATTTTGCCTTCATCTAAAATTGCACTGAGTAATGCCTGGTTAGGTGCACTGATTCTGTTAACAATAAAACCAGGTCTATCTTTCAAAACTTTTACGGGGAATTTATCAATTTTCTTTGTTAATTCAAACAAAATATTTATAGCATTTTCCGATGTTTTTGCGCCATAAATTAACTCCACCAATTTCATTCTTGTTACAGGGTTGAAAAAATGCATCCCAGCAAATCGCTCAGGATTTGTAACAGCAGTAGCTATTTCAGTAATGCTCATTGTTGATGTGTTTGTTGCCAGTATTGCATCTGAAGCACATGCAGATGAAGCTTTTGCAAATACATCCTTCTTCAGTTGCATATTTTCAGGGACAGCCTCAATGATCACCTGAGCATCTGATACTCCTTTTTGTAAATCTGTTGTAACACTTATTTTCCCAAGAATTTCATCAACAGTACCCTGCAGTTTTCCTTTTGATGCAAGGAAATCCAAACTTTCCTTTACTTTCTTTAACGCATTATCAAGGAATTCCTGCTTGATATCTATCATGGTAACCATTAAACCATTCTGAGCACAAACCTGTGCTATCCCATGACCCATTGCCCCCGAACCTATAACTGCAATTTTCTTTACATCATTAATACTCTGCATAATTACCTCCATTTATAAAAATCATGTTATTTAAGTTCCTTACTTGACATTTCCAGTACATTTCGAGCAATAATTAAATGCTGTATTTGTCCAGTCCCTTCAAAAATATCCATGATCTTGCTATCCCTCATCCATTTTTCTGCTAGATATTGCGTTGAATATCCTACCGGCCCAAGCAATTCACTGCATCGCTGGGTTATCAATGTTGCATACCTACCCGCCTTAGCTTTTGCCATTGATGCTTCTAAATTATTAAACTGGTTATTATCAGCCATCCAGGCAGCACGCCAGGTTAAAAGTCTCATAGCTTCAACATTGGCATCCATCAAATACCACTCACGCTCAACTGCAGAAACATTTGATAAATTCTTCTTATAATCAAATGCATATCCTTTCTTCTCATATTGTTCCCGGGTAAATTCTACAGCAGCACGTGCAATACCAGTGGCCATTGAAGCAACCAATGGTCTGGTATTATCAAATGTTTTCATAACACCTTTGAATCCCTCAGTGGACATTTTCACTTCAGGGTCACCCAATATATTATTATAGGGAATTCTACAATCGCTGAGTACAAATGTTCCAGTATCAGAGGCCCTGATGCCTAATTTATGTTCTAAATGCTCCAGAGTAAAACCAGGTGTTCCTTTTTCCACGACAAATGATTTTATACCAGCTTTGCCAGCTTTTTTATCAACTGTCGCCCATACCACAACCACTTCACTTCTGTCTGCGCAGGTTACAAAAATCTTTTCTCCATTGAGTATCCAGTAATCACCATCACGAGTAGCTGTTGTTGTGATAGCTCCTGAATCAGAACCTGCACCCGGCTCCGTAATTGCCATAGCAGCCCACTTATTGCCAAATCGTTCCAGCTGTTCATCATTGGCAACTGCCAAAATTGCTGCATTCCCTAAACCAGCATTTGGGAATGACAATAAAAGAGCCGCATCTCCCCAGCACATTTCCTCAATGGTCACTACCATCCCCAAGTTTGCTCCTCGTTTGGGCTTTTTTTCTTCACCGGAAGCTGAAGATTCACCCTCTTTCTTTTTCTTGGGACGAGCCATCACCTTTATCCCTCTGAACATATCAAGTTCTTTAGGATACTCATGCTCAGCTTCATCATATTTCCTTGAGATTGGACGCAGAACACCTTCTGCCAATTTATGCATATTATCCTGTAATGTTTTTATATAATCAGGTGTTACTAACTGAATCATTGTTGCCCTCCTCACACTATTAAATAATTGCCATGGCTTCACAAATCGCAATACTACGGCCATTACGATAGTATCGCTCAACAGGATGATCCCTGATATACCCATGACCACCAAGAATCTGAACACCATAATCAGTAAGTTTCATGGTCATTTCTCCAGCATAAATTTTTGCAAGAAATGACTCACGGTTTGCATCCATGCCTAACTCAATAGCTGATGCTGCTTTCCACGTTAACAGTCTCATTGCATCAACTTCATAGGCCATTTCAGCTATCATAAAAGCTATTGATTGCCTGCTGGCTATGGGCTCACCAAACTGCTGGCGTTCTTTTGCATACTTCTTTGAGTATTCATACGAAGCACGTGAAATGCCTGTTCCAATAGCAGCCATTGCAGTTCTTGTTCTCTGGATTAACCAATTAAATGCTGTTTCATCCCCTAATTTGCTAATTTCTGGAATAGTACAATTTTCAAAAGTAACTTCAAAAGTTGGAAGTGCCCACCAACCACAATTTTTTTCTCTTTCTCCAACAGATAATCCTTTTGCATCTTTATCTACTATAAACAGATGTGGATTACCTTCATAATGTGCTATAACTATCATATGCTTAGCTTCATCAGCAAGAGGAACAAAGCACTTTTTCCCATTTAAAACATACGTATTTCCCTTCTTTTCAGCTTTTGTTTCACAATTCCATACATCAAAACCCACACTGAGTTCATTCACAGCCAATGTTGCTGGAACAAAGGACTCCTTACAAAACTCAGGAAGGTATTTCTCCTTTTGTTCTGTGCTCCCTAAATTTACAACTGGAAGTACAAAAAGCGCAGGTAACATCGCATACACAGCAAAAGCCATGTCCCCAAAAGCTAATTCCTCAAGAACAAGTGTATGCAGCACAGGAGAACTTCCCATACCATATCCACCATACTCTTCAGGAATCATTGACTGGATAATACCCAATTCCCAGAATTTTTGGACTGCCTGTTTATCCAATAGTCTGTTTTCATCCCATTGGTGAATAGCATCTATCACATTAGCCTGAACAAGCTGTCGGACAGTATCCTGCATCATCTGCTGTTCTTCAGATAATGCAAAACTTATTTCTTCTACCATACAATAACCTCCTTGAATAAAATAAGTACTGACATGTCAGTACTTATTTTATTATTAAAATTAGTCAACTATTTTTTATTAAAAATACCTTGTGCTATAATTCTAGAAGCTTTATCAGATATTGTTTCTAAATCCTCTATTAACATGTTATCATCCATTGTTATTGTCAGATAATAATGGGCTAACCTGAAGACTCCTCCAGCTATTAGATTAGCCATAAAATTAAGATCCGCCTCTTTACTAATATTGCTGAAATTCACTGCAATTTTTAGATCCGCAATAATCATATTAATTAATTTATTTTCAAAATGTTGAATTTTTTGCTCAAAATGATCTGGCAGGCCCAAACCAGCACGTAAAATTATATTTGCCCGGTCTCTATCTTCAAAGAAAAATCGAAATGCTTCATACAACCTTTTTTTAAGATACTGATAGGGAGATATTGTCTCCAAATCTTCTTTAATTGATAGTTCATTGATATATCTCTCCCATTCAATTAAAAACCTTTCAAGTAACGATATAAAAAGATGTTCCTTATTTGAGAAATATTGATAAACAGTCCCCCGCCCAATTTTTGCTGATTCAATAATATCTGAAATTTGTGTTGCATAATAGCCCTTTTCCGAAAATAACCTTTTTGCATGAAGTAATATTTTATCTCTTGTATCATCTGACCTGGTCATTATTTCCTCCTTTGATTTTTCCATCTCATTGACAAAGAGTTATAAAAAACAATTAAATTCTTAATAAGAAATTTAAAAAAAATAATTTTTTTCATAAATTAATCTTGACAAAACATGGTAATACTGACATGTCAGTATTACAAGCAAAATTTTTATATTTGCAAAAATATTTTACATAATATTATTTTTAAGGAGGACCACTATGGTTATTGCACCAAATACTTCAATTGATCAGTTTCTTACAGAAATTATGCCAAAAGTAGCAACAGAAATGCTTCAAAATTCCAATGCACCAAAAGAACTTGGTGGCACTGAAATCACCATGGTTGTTGAAGTTAATGGTAAATCCTATGGATTCAAAGTTAAAGACGGTAAAGATATTGAAACATGTGGTGATATCGCCAATGCCATGCTGAGATTAAAAATATCCGAAGCTGATTTAAAGAAAATGATTGAAACCAATAATCTCGATATGTTGTTAGGCATGCAAAAGGATCTGACAAGAGCTCGATATAACGCTCTCTCTTCTTTGAAAGGTAGTTTCATTGCTAAATTAAAAAATGATGATGGTTCTGAATTTACCATTGAAGCAATACTTAACGGTGCAACATCACCACAATCGATTTTCCGCATGACAACAAAAGATTCAGCTGCTTTAATGAAAAAGGAAACAAATCCTGTTAATCTTTTCATGTCAGGTGCAATGAAAATCGAAGGTGACATGAGTTTTGCAATGGCAACCCAACCCCTATTCACTTGATAGATATGCTTTACATCTCAACCACATTTTTATGTGGTTGAGATGTTTTTTTATTGATCACCTGGAGGTTAACAATGGAAACTTTACCCTGGTACAAAGAATATAAAGTTTTAGGTATACCAAAAACATTTAAACCTTATCCTGACAAACCAGTATATGATATTCTTGAAATAGCTGCAAAAAAATATAAAAAAAATGGCCTTTTACAAAAGGATTATTTTATATCATATCCGCAACTTCTAGACTATGTAAACAGATTAGCTTCACGTCTTCAGTCTTTTGGATTAATTAAAAATGATATTATTGCAACGATTTTACCAACTTCTACAGAATTTATAATTGCTGATTACGCAATTTCAAAAGCAGGGCTCATCCATCTGCCATGTAGTTCCCTTGAACCTGCTGAAGCCCTTGAACATAAATTTAAAGAAGGTAAACCTAAAGCTATAATTTGTACCAGCAATGATATTAAAATACTAACCAGCTTGATTAAAAAGACCAGTGTCCGAGCCATTATTATTGCTAACACACGTACCAGCAATTCTTTCCCAACTATCGATACAGATAAAATTAAAATATCAGGTTCAACAGTATATGATTTATACTCATTAATCCAAAATTCTTCAGGAAATGTTAACCCAGTTCCCATCAATGTTGAAACTGATATTGAAACATTGATATTTACAGGTGGTACAACAGGCGTCCCTAAAGGTTGTATGCTAACCCATAGAAACATATATGCTAACTGTATACAGAATCTTCATGCATTAGGTGCAGGAGGATTGACATTCAAGGGAGCAATATCTGTTATATTGGGATTACCATTTTTCCATACCTATGGCCATTGTCTTATGCATACAATGATGCTTTTTGGTTTTAATATCATCATTATCAACGATCCACGTGATACTAAATCAATGGTTGAAAACATAAAGAAGCACTATCCCGTTATGCAGATAGGTGTACCTGCTCAATTCATGAAATTAGCTAAAGAAGATCTTAGTGGTATAGGCATTATTGGTCTTTCAGGATCAGCACCTTTATCTGAGTCAACACAGGAAGAATTTGAAAAACGTTCAAATAGCGGCATAATGGAAGGTTATGGTCTTTCAGAGATGTCCCCCGTGACACACCTTAATCCTTCTGTTATATATCGTATTCTGGGTGGAAGGTTTGGTGTACGTCTGGTGTCTCTGTTATCATCTATTCCAGGAAACAGTTACTTAACCAATCTGCTTTTCAGATCAATAGGAACAAAAAATTTTGGCTGGATTTTTACTAAAATTATTGCATATCGTATGAAAAAAACCAGTCAAAAGCCTGGAAAGAAATCTGTGGAAAAAAGAAGAACAATTGGTGTTCCATTTCCTGACACTGAAGTACGTTTTCTTGATTTTGACTCTGGTAATATCCTGACAATTGATGATATGCTGGCTGGGAAAAGAGCAGAGATGCTTTTAAAGGGGCCACAGCGTATGTTAGGATACTGGCCAAAACCTGATAGTGGATGTGATGCTGAAGGTTTCATTCATACTGGTGACATAGTACAGATAGACTCAAATGGTTATTTTTATATAGTTGATCGTTCCAAAGATATGATTAATGTCTCAGGTTTCAAAGTATATTCAAAAGAAATTGATGATATTGCTGGAGAACATCCACATATTGAAGCAGCTGCAACTGTTGGAATACCAAATCCTGAAAAAGAAGGCAGCGAAGTAGTTGTTCTTTTTGTTCAACTGTACCCACAATACAAAAATAAAACAAAAGAACAGGACATATTAAAATACCTTCAATCAAAGGTTGCAAAATATGCAGTACCCAAGTTCATAAAAATTGTTGATGAACTTCCCCGAACAGCAGTTGAAAAAGTTGATAAGAAAATATTACGTCAAATGGCTATTGACCAGTTTCTAATATCAAAAAAGAAAGTGAAAATCAAAACAAAATAATAATTAGAGAACAAGAGAGGTACCAATGAGAGAATGTGTATTCATTGATGGTGTGAGAACACCAAACGGCAGGGCTCATCGTGAAAAAGGCTGGTTCAGACATTTAAGGCCTGATGAGCTTTTAACACCAGTGTATAATGCTCTATTTGAGCGAAACAGCAAAGTGGCTCCAGATATGGTTGATGCTGTTTTTGTTGGTTGCGCTAATCCATCAGGCATGCAAAACGATATTGGCAGGTTAGCATGGTTAGCATCTGGATTACCAGATTCAGTTCCCACCAATACTTTGACCAATCAGTGCCCATCAGGCATGTCCGCCACAATGCATGCTGCACGAGCAATTTTGACTGGCGAAGCAGATATTATCATTGCTGCTGGTGTAGAAGATATGGAAAAAGTACCAATGGGTGCCAATATGGATTTCCCTCCACGATTGTTAAAATATTATAATGGGGCTGATCTTTTAATGGGTGCAACAGCTGAAAAGGTTGCTGAACAATATAATATTTCCCGAGAAGATATGGAAAACATGGCTGTATGGTCAAATAAAAAGGCTTGGGAAGCAACAATAGCTGGAAAATTTAAAAAGGAGATAGTTCCTATAAAAGGGTTGGATGATAATGGTAATGAATTTTTAGTAGATAGAGACCAGTGGGTGCGTGATAAAGTTGACGTTGAAAAAATGAAAACGATGATGTCACCATTCAAGCCCAATGGTGTTGTCACGGCAGCAACATCATCACCACTAACACAGGGTGCTTGTGCATTGCTTCTTATGAGCCGTGAAAAAGCAGATAAACTGGGACTGCCTTACCGGTATAAATATTCCTATGGTGTATTAGCGGGATGTGATCCTACTGTAATGGGAATTGGACCAATTCCTGCTATAAAGAAACTCGTTGCACGGACTGGTTTAGATCTGGACAAAGTAGGAGCAATTGAACTGAATGAAGCTTTTGCAAGCCAGTCATTAGCATGTATACGAGAATTGAAACTTGATAATGATAATGCTCCCTTTAAGCGTGTGAATGTTTGGGGTGGTGCTATCGCTTTAGGTCATCCATTAGGTGAATCGGGTGCACGAATAATTATAACTCTGTTGAATGTGCTATCAACTGAATTTCCAGATGCTCAATATGGATTAGCTTCACTATGTGGTGCTTTTGGGAATGCAGGAGCATTGCTGGTTGAAAAAGTTAATTAACATTAATATTTTTACTGAATCTCCATTCCCGTCGCACAGAGCGGCGGGAATGAAAACTCAATTTTATTTGATTATTCATTAACGAATAAATAGTAATTACAAATAAATTTTACAATATTAATTTTCAAAGGAGGTTTGCCATGAAAAGACTTTTAACTATCTCTTTAACAATCATTTTTGCAGGTATTTCAATCCTTGTTTTTTCACAACAATCAAATTGGAAATTAGTACATGAAAGTAAAGAAGATCAAGCTTCATTACAAATTTTTACACGTGATATTCCCGGATCACCTTATAAAGAATTCAAAGGTGTTAGCTTGTCTGATATTCCTTTTGATATTGCTCTGAAAGTTATTCAGGACTACAATAATTATCACAAATGGTATGGCATGTGTAATGCATTATATCCAATAAATGTCCGCAACCCCAAAGATCTTGATATGTATTTTATCCTTGATCTTCCTGTCGTTAAAGATCGTGATGTTGTTGTTAAAGTTGAATGCGGCTGGGATGAGAAAAAAGGAACTGCCTGGGTAAATATGACATCAATAAATGATAGTCCCTATAAAAATGATAGTGGTTTAGTACGAATGACATCTTTAAAAGGAAGATGGGATATTATAAAAAAAGATGAAAATCATGTAGAGGTAATCTACCAGGTACATGCTGAATTAGGCGGATCACTACCTGCCTGGGTTGTCAATATTGCAGCAAAAGATCAACCTTTAAAGACTTTAAAAGGTGTTTATAAATACTGTAAAAAAATAAGAGATAATAAATAATAATTAATATTAATAATATTAATTATTGATATAAGAGGCTGTCCCAAAAGAGGTCGTTGAGTAAATTTTGCAAACATTATATCGTAATACTCGCTCATTTCGATACAATTTTGCCACAAAATCTGGCAAAATTACTCAATGAGCGTTGCGAAATTTCTATCGAAACGACTTTTGGGACAGCTTCTTTATTTTATTATGAATTATCTTGACACTGAATACAATGTAATTTTTTTAATGTACCAATACTTGTTTCAACTTTTTACAACCAGACAGGGTAACCCATGTTAATGATTTTTATACTGATAGTAGGTATTTATGTAACAACTATAGGGCTATTAGAACTTATAATACCTGCGCAAATGTTACAATTATGGATAAAAATTTCTTCAAGCAGGTTCTATTTTCTT